>ENA-UOJP01000378-UOJP01000378.1-human-gut-metagenome-genome-assembly--contig:-C102-NODE-378-length-90695-cov-8.800066_pt1 | contig 90695 bp, 94 predicted proteins | sample MGYA00242353_ERZ723900 | MGnify/ENA metagenome assembly ERZ723900 | reverse complement strand
GCGTCTTTTCGCTCCAATTATCCCATCGGATGACCATCCGATGCTTCTTGACCGGCTTTTTCGGTCAAGAAGATGCGCCGTCGTAGCAGCAGCGGCACAGAATTGGAGCAAAAAGCCGCGTCAAGCTCGCTTGTAAGCGTCTTTTCGCTCCAATTATCCCATCGGATGACCATCCGATGCTTCTTGACCGGTCTTTTCCGGTCAAGAAGATGCGCCGTCGTAGCAATCGCGACACAATGGAATTGGCAGTACACACACACGATTGGAGGAACACAACATGGTAGATCAGTTGACGGTAGACAAATTTTTATCCACCCTCTCCTCAAAAGAGCCGGTGCCGGGCGGCGGAGGCGCTTCGGCGTTGGCCGGAGCCCTGGGAAATGCCCTGGGCCAGATGGTGGCGAACCTGACCATCGGCAAGAAACGCTACGCGGACGTGGAGGACGAGATCAAGGGCCTGCTGGCGCGTATGGAGGACCTTCAGAAGGAATTTGTGATCCTGGCGGACCGGGACGAGGAGGTGTTCGCGCCTCTGGCGGCGGCCTACGGGCTCCCCACCGGCACGGAGGAGGAGAAGGCGCATAAGGCGGCGGTGATGGAACAGCGGCTGATGGACGCCAGCTACGTTCCGCTGGAAGTGATGGAGAAAGCGGTAGAGATGCTTGGCATTCTGGACGTCCTGGCGGTCAAAGGCAGCCGAATGGCGGTCAGCGATGTGGGCGTGGGCGTGCAGTTTGTCCGCACGGCGCTCCTGGGCGCGGTGATGAACGTCTATATCAACACCAAGTCCATGAAGGACCGGGAGAAAGCCGGGGAGCTGAACCGTGAGGCGGAGGAATTGGTGCGTACGGGAACCGAGGCGGCGGACCGCATTTACGGGGTGGTTCTGGCCGGACTGAGGGGATAACGGTAACGACGTTGTGTAAAGAAGGAGGAATGGACACCGATGCAGGTATTAAAGGGAGCAGAGGTTTCTGCAAAGATTAAAGAAGAGGTACAGGGGCTGCTGGCCTCCGTGGAGGGACCCGCGCCAAAGCTCGCCATCGTGCGGGTGGGGGAACGGCCGGACGACATGTCCTATGAGCGCGGCGCTATCAAAAAAATGGAAAATTTTGGGTTACGAGTCCAATCCTATGTATTTCCCGGGGACATCGGCGATGCAGAATTCAAGGAGCATTTCGCGGCCATTAACCGGGATCCGGACGTGGCCGGGATTCTGCTGCTGAGACCGTTGCCCGGACAAATCTGTGAGAGCGATATCGAGAAAATGATCGATCCGGCCAAGGACCTGGACGGGATATCCCCGGCCAACATCGCCAAGGTTTTTGCCGGGGACGAAAGCGGTTTCGCGCCCTGCACCGCCGAGGCGGTGATGGAGGTGCTGCGGGCCTTTGACATTTCCCCCAAGGGAAAGCGGGTGACCATTGTGGGCCGCAGCATGGTGGTGGGACGGCCTCTGTCCATGCTGATGCTGAAGGCCAACGCCACGGTAACCATCTGCCACACCAAAACCGCCGATCTGGAAGGGACCTGCCGCAATGCCGAGATACTGGTGGCTGCCGCCGGCCGGGCGAAGATGCTGGACAAGCGTTTCGTGGGCCAGGATGCGGTGGTGATCGACGTGGGCATCAATGTGGATGAAAACGGAAAATTGTGCGGGGATGTGGATTACGCCTCCCTGGACGGGACGGCCTCGGCCGCAACGCCGGTGCCCGGCGGCGTGGGCGCGGTGACCACGGCGGTGCTGGCAAAACATCTGGTGCGTGCGGCTCTGGCGGGGAAATAGGAGCACCGCCGATTTTGCATAATCCTGCATAATTTTGCTGCATAAAGCCTGCATTTTCCTAGTTTCTGGAAAAAATATGCAAAAAAGGTATTAATGCATAAATAATTCTTAAAAAAAGTAGTATTTTCCCCGATTTTCCTCTTGATAAACGCTGAAAATGCATTATAATAAAAAGGCAATCATTTATAGTTATGCATTTTCGTGCATAAAGAAAAAGAGGAGAGATCATTATGAAAAAGAAAGTATTAGCTATGACGATGGCTGCTCTGATGGCGGCCTCCATAACCGCCTGCGGCGGAGCGAAAACTGAGACCACCGCTGCCGATACCACTGCTGCCGAGAGCAAGGCTGAGGATACCACCGCTGCCGAGAGCAAGTCTGAGGAGACCACTGCCGAGGCTGCCAGTGAGGAAGAGACCAAGGCTGCCGGCGGCAAGCTGATCATGGTGACCAACGCGGAGTTCCCGCCTTACGAGTACCATGAGGGCGGCGAGATCGTTGGTATCGACGCCGATATCGCCCGTGCAATCGCCGACGAGCTGGGCATGGAGCTGGAGATCGAGGATATCGCTTTTGATTCCATTATCCCGGAGCTGACAAGCGGCAAGGCTGATTTCGCCATGGCCGGCATGACCGTGGACGAGAAGCGCAAACAGTCCGTTGACTTCTCCGACACCTACGCCAAGGCTTCCCAGAGAATTATTGTGAAATCGGACAGCGCCATCGCAACCCCCGACGACCTTAAGGGCAAGGTAGTGGGCGTGCAGCAGGGCACCACCGGCGACCTCTATGTATCCGATCTGGAAGCGGACAACACCACGGTTGAGCGTTACAACAAGGGCTTTGAGGCCGTTCAGGCGCTGAGCCAGGGCAAGATCGACGCCGTTGTGATCGACGGAGAGCCTGCAAAGGTATTTGTGGAGCAGACCGACGGTTTAAAGATTCTGGACGAAGCGTTCACCGACGAGGAGTACGCCGCTGCCGTGAAGAAGGGCAACACCGAGCTGCTTGACAAGATCAACGGCGCGTTAAAGAACTTAAAGGAGTCCGGCAAGCTGGATGAGATCGTGGCGAAGTACATTTCCGCTGAGTAATAAGCGGCCGGCCGCCAGAGCTGTCTAACGGAATCCAAAACTGCCGCATCGTGCAGGAAGTACTGCAGAATATACCGCTTCCTGAAATTATGCGGCAGTTTTTTGTGCGAGAGGAAGGCTCCCCGGCAGCGGCAGGGAATCGGCCGGGACCGCGGCGGCGGCCTGGAGCCGGCCGGCTGTAAACCTCCGCCTTAGGGGGCGGGAAATCATAGCAGAGGATGGATAACATGTGGGAACAATTTTGTAGTACATTTTACCTGAACTTTATCGAGGACGACGGTTGGAAATACATCACGGTGGGCCTGAAAAACACCCTGATCATCACCTTCTTCGCCTGTCTGATGGGAATCGTTCTGGGCTTTCTGGTGGGCATGGTCCGCTCTACCTACGAGAAAACCCATAAACTGAAAATTCTCAACGCAGTCTGCAAGGTCTACCTGACGGTGATCCGCGGAACGCCCGTGGTGGTGCAGCTGATGATCATCTATTTCGTGGTGTTCGGCAGCGTCAGGATCAGCAAGGTCCTGGTGGCGGTCCTGGCCTTTGGAATCAACTCCGGGGCCTATGTGGCCGAGATCTTCCGAAGCGGCATCATGTCCGTTGACAGCGGGCAGCTGGAGGCGGGGCGCAGCCTGGGTTTCAATTACTGGCAGACTATGTGGTACATTATCATGCCCCAGGCGTTTAAGAACGTGCTGCCCGCGCTGTGCAACGAGTTCATTTCCCTGCTGAAGGAGACCTCCGTTGCCGGTTACATCGCGCTTCAGGATCTGACCAAGGGCGGCGATATCATCCGCAGCCGGACGTACAGCGCCTTTATGCCGCTGTTTGCGGTGGCGCTGATCTATCTGACCATTGTGATGATCTTTACGAAATTGATACAGATATTGGAGAGGAGGCTGAGGCAGAGTGAGCGCTAATTACAACGGGGAAGCCCTGATTCGTGTGGAAAATCTTGGAAAAAGCTTCGGCGCCATCCACGTGCTGAGCGGAATCAACGTGGATATTCATGCAGGCGACGTGGTATTTGTGGTGGGACCTTCGGGGTCCGGCAAGAGCACCTTTCTGCGCTGCCTGAACCTGCTGGAGGAGCCAACGGAGGGGCACGTGTTTTTTGAAGGGGTGGATATCACCGACAAACACACGGACATCGACAAGCACCGCCAGAAAATGGGAATGGTGTTCCAGCAGTTCAACCTGTTCCCCCATATGGATATTATGAAGAATCTGACCATCGCGCCCATGAAGCTGCAGGGCAAGAGCCAGCAGGAGGCCGAGGCCGAGGCTATGCGCCTTTTGGAGCGGGTAGGTCTGGCGGACCGGGCCCACGCCTATCCCAGCCAGCTCTCCGGCGGCCAGAAGCAGCGGATCGCCATCGTGCGTGCGCTGTGCATGAAGCCGGATGTGATGCTCTTTGACGAGCCGACCTCCGCTTTGGACCCCGAGATGGTGGGCGAGGTGCTGGAAGTGATGCGGGACCTGGCCAAGGAGAAAATGACCATGGTGGTGGTGACCCACGAGATGGGTTTTGCCAGAGAGGTGGCCACCCGGGTGATGTTCATGGACGGCGGAAACTTCGTGGAGGAAGCGCCGCCCCAGGAGTTTTTCACCAACCCGAAGAACGAGCGCCTTCAGTCCTTCCTGAGCAAGGTGCTGTGACAAATCGAATCGCAAGGTGCGCTGAAAAATGCCGCCGCAGGGAAATGTCTCTGCGGCGGCATTTTTTGTCCCTGCCCCTGAGGGCGGTCAGGACTCCGTATTGAATTTTTCCAGCAGCTCGGACAGATTGGTCAGGCAGTGGTCCAGATTGGCCAGTTCCTCCTCAGTGTAGCAGGAGAGGGCCTTCAGCGTGCTGTCCAGCATGCTCTGCTTTAAATCGGTGAGCATCCGGATGCCCTGGTCCGTGATGTGGATGTAGACCTGGCGGCGGTTCCGGGAATCGTGGGTTCTCTGCACCAGCTCCTTCTCCTCCAGATCGTTGACCAGCTTGGTGAGCTGCTGCTTAGTGATATCCAGCTGGTCGGCCAACTCCGACATGGTCAGCTTATGGCCGTCTAACTCGTTGAGCGTCATCAGGGTGTGGAAGGCCAGGGTATTGGCTTTGACCACATTCTGCTGCTGGTACTGGCTCTTGGCCAGCGTGAAAAACCGAATGGTGAACTTTAAAAAATGGGCGCTGACCGTCTGCGCGCCCGGTTTTTGTTCTTTCGTGACAGTCACCTCCTGTGCCTGCGGTTGAGGCTTATCTTTATACTGTTGTATCACAGTGACTTGAAAATGTCAATGTTTATTAAAAGTAAATAAAAATTTACAATTAAATATTGACAAAGTTTAGAGATGGTATTATTGTACAGATATGCGCGGGGGAAACGGCGAAAGCCGGACCTGTGTATAGGGAAACTGTAAAAGAAGCAAGCTAAATACATTAAGAAAAGGAGACAATGAGTATGGGAGTTAAAGGCGACAACGGCATAAAGAATCCGAAAAAGCCGTTTATCTATTACTATCTGTTGGTGCTGCTGATTGTGATGGTGCTGAACGCTTTGGTATTTCCCTCTGTGATGGAGCGGTCCGTCCAGGAGGTGCCTTACAGCGAGTTCATCACCCAGCTGGACCAGGGAAAAATCAAGGATGTTTATCTGACGGACACCCAGATTCAGTATACGGTGAAGGATCAGCAGTGGGGGGCCTACAAAACCGGCCGGTTCCCGGATGACCAGCTGATCGAGCGGCTTCAGAAAGCCGGAGTGACGGATTACCGCAGGGAGATCCCCACCCAGGCGTCCCCGCTGCTGAGCTTCCTGATGACCTGGGTGGCGCCGATCCTGATGTTTGTGATCATCGGACAGATCATGGCCCGTTCCCTCAGCAAGCGTATGGGCGGGAACAACGCCATGACCTTCGGTAAGTCCAACGCCAAGATTTACGCGGAAAATGAAACCGGCATCACCTTTGCGGACGTGGCCGGCGAGGAGGAGGCCAAGGAGGCGCTCAAGGAGATCGTGGATTTCCTGCACAATCCCCAGAAGTACGCGGATATCGGCGCCAACCTGCCCAAGGGCGCGCTGTTAGTAGGCCCTCCCGGAACCGGTAAAACCCTGTTGGCCCGGGCGGTGGCAGGAGAGGCCCATGTGCCGTTCTTCTCCATTTCCGGTTCGGAGTTCGTGGAAATGTTTGTGGGCATGGGCGCGGCCAAGGTCCGGGACCTGTTCAAGCAGGCCACGGAAAAGGCCCCCTGTATCGTGTTTATCGACGAGATCGACACCATCGGCAAGAAGCGGGACGGCGGCGGTATTTCCGGCAACGACGAGCGGGAGCAGACCCTGAACCAGCTGCTCACCGAGATGGACGGCTTTGACGGCAAGAAGGGCGTGGTGATTCTGGCGGCCACCAACCGGCCGGAATCCCTGGATGCCGCGCTGCTGCGCCCGGGACGTTTCGACCGGAGAATCCCCGTGGAGCTGCCGGATTTAAAGGGCCGGGAAGCCATTCTGAAGGTGCACGGCAAAGAGGTGAAAATGTCCGAGGACGTGGATTACAACGCTATCGCCCGCGCCACCTCGGGAGCCAGCGGTGCGGAGCTGGCCAACATCATCAACGAGGCGGCCCTGCGGGCGGTCCGCATGGGGCGCACGGCGGTGAACCAGAGCGATCTGGAGGAGAGTGTGGAGACGGTGATCGCCGGTTACCAGCGCAAGGATATGGTGGTCTCCGAGAAGGAGCGCCGGATCGTAGCCTACCACGAGATCGGCCACGCTCTGGTGGCGGCGAGCCAGAGCCACTGCGCGCCGGTGCACAAGATTACCATTATCCCCAGAACCTCCGGAGCGCTGGGTTACACCATGCAGGTGGAGCAAGGGGAGCGTTTCCTGATGAGCAAGGAGGAAGCTTTGGACAAGATCGCCACCTTTACCGGCGGCCGGGCGGCGGAGCAGTTGATCTTCCACTCCATCACCACCGGCGCGTCCAACGATATCGAGCAGGCCACCAAGCTGGCCCGGGCCATGATCACCCGGTACGGCATGAGCGACCGGTTCGGCATGGTGGCGATGGAGACCGTGAGCAACCAGTACCTGGGCGGGGACACTGCCCTGGCCTGCTCCCCGGAGACAGCCAGGATCATCGACGACGAGGTGGTGAAGCTGGTGCGCGGGCAGTACGAAAAGGCCCTCTCCATTCTGAGCGGGCACGTGGAAAAGCTCCACGAGCTGGCGGATTACCTGCTGGAGCGGGAGACCATCACCGGCGAAGAATTTATGGATATTTTAGAGCGGTAGGCGGTCTGGCGGAAACGGCGGACGGCGGTTTGGGAAGCGGCTCAGAGAGGCGATTTAATAGTTTGTTCGATTGCAATCTGAGGGGGGATATGGTATGCTGAAAATGATGAGCGGATATCAACGGCGCTTCCATGTCTGAGCAGGTCTGTTTCGCAAAGTTTCTTATACAGATTTTCTTATGATTGTGTGATGATTTAAAGCAGAGTGATTGAATTAGCAGGACGCGCGGCCTGAGGACGGGCGGATTGCCGGAAGCCGCTTTCATACAAACATGAGAGAATACGAGAGAAACGGAGGAATGAAGTATGGAACGGATACTGGAGCAGCTTTACAAAGGGGATCTCTGTCCGGCGGACAACTGTCAGGTGGAGAATCCCGATTACCGCCGCCTGTGCAACGCCAACTTAGAGGAGACGGACCGCTTTGCCAACTCGCTGGCCGAGGAGCGCCGGGAAGCCTTTGACGTTTTGATGGACCATTACCTGGAGGTGAGCTTCATGGAGAAAACCCAGGCCTTCACGGACGGGTTCCGGCTGGGCGCGCAGGTGATGTGCGAGGTGTTTCGGGCGGCGGCTGAGCAGTAACATGTAAATCGATGGATGCCCTCAAAGGCTCTGTGACAGAACGGAGCGGCTTTGAGGGCATCTTTTTTTGCGCCTTGGGTTTATGATCTATTCTTCCGGTGAAACGTACACGGCATAACCGGCTTTCCGGGGGCCGGCCTTGGGAGCGGGCCCTGCGCCGTAGCCCAGAATGCAGTGGCCAATGCCTTCATAATCTCCGTCGATTCCCCATTTTTCCAGAAGGGCCTTCCCTTCAGGACAATCGAACACTTCTTTGGCCCGGTGGACCCAGCAGGAATCCACCCCCAGGGCGTGGGCGGCGTTCAGCAGATTTCCCATCACCAGGGTTCCGTCGTACAGGAAGGTTGGCTGGGACCGGTCCGCCAGCACGATCAGCACGGTGGGAGCGCCATAGAAGGGATCGATTTCCTTGCCCAGGAAACGGGCGTTTAAACGGGAGAGCAGGTCCCGGGTCCCGGGATCCCGGACAACGACGATGCGCGGGGACTGCTTGCCGTAGCCGGAAGGGGCGTACATACCCGCTTCCAGAATTTGTTCCAGTTTTTCGGGTTCCACCGGTCGATTGGGATTGTAACGCTTGACGCTTCTTCTCTGTTTCATCATTTCAATACATTCGTTCATCTGATTCTCTCCTTCTGCGCCGCACGGCCGGTTCAATCGCCGCGCTCCTGCATAAATTTTCGGGCCATGATAATAAAATCGTTCCGCCGTTTTGCCAGTTCATCCATGTCTTTAACAGACCAGTCGTAGAATCCGCTTCCGGTCTTATAACCCAAATTCCCCTCCTCCACCAGCGTCTCCATAACGGGAGAAGGGGTGGTCCGGCTGCTGATCTCCGGAAGTACGGTGCGCTGCACGTTCAGGCAGAGGTCGAGTCCGGCCGCTTCGATATGCTCCAGGGGGCCCCACACGGGCATGCGGATCCCCATGCCCATTTTCACGGCAGTGTCAATGTCCTCGGGGTCCGCCAGGCCGATCTCCACGATGTTCACGGCCTCGCGGATGACGGCCTGGAGAATGCGGTTCGCCAGCTGTCCGGGCAGGTCGCGTTTGACCAGAACAGCAGCTTTTCCCCAGGATTTCAGAGTGTCCCGCACGGCAGAGGCGATCCCGGTGTCCGTGCGGTCGCCCACCACCACCTCCACCAGGGGAACCAGATGGCCGGGGAACCAGAAGTGGGTGGTCACGGCGCGCTCCGGGTGTTTGGTGAGCAGCGCGATATCGGTGATGCGCAGCCCGGAAGTGTTGCTGAGCAAAGGCACCTCCGGCGGGAATACCTGATCCAGGCGGGCGAACAGATTCTGTTTGACCTCCAGATTTTCCACTACAGCCTCGATCACCATGGAGGCACTGCGGCTGTACGCTTCGTAGCCGGAGGAAACGCTGATGAGCTCCCGGGCTTTCATGGCCCCGGCTTCGTCCGCCAGGCCGTTTGCCAGCAGCTCGCCGATGTTGGCCTTAGCCGCGGGAAGCCCCCGATCCAGCTGGTCCGGATTGATGTCGACCAGCACGGTTTTGTTTCCGGCCAGGGCGCTGCAGGCGGCGATGCCGCTTCCCATTAAACCGCTTCCGATGATGATTACGGTGTCCCGCATAATGATTTCCTCCTTTATGAGTCTCGCATATCGTTTAGGACCGTACCGGCTTTACACAGACCGGAGTGGGGCATGCAAGCTCCCAGGCGCGGGTGAGCGAGCCGTCGGACGGATCGATATGGAAGGTTAAAATGTTGTCCGAATCCTGATTGGCTACGATCAGGTAACGCCCGGCGGGATCCACCGCAAAGTTGCGGGGGGTGCGGCCGCCGCAGGGGATATTATCCAGCCAGGAAAGGGTTCCGGCGTCCGGATCCACGCGGTAAACCGACAGGCTGTCGTGGCCGCGGTTGGAGCCGTAGAGGAAGCGGCCGTCCGGCGTCAGGTGGAGATCGGCGCAGATATTTCCGGTTTTGCAGCCTTGGGGTACGGTGTCCACCGTCTGCTTCAGCGTGAAGCCCCCATTGCCGTCGTAGTACAGCAGGGAGATCGTGGAGGAGAGCTCGTTGATCAGGTAGCAGAAGCGCCCGTTCCGGTGAAATTCACAAAAACGGGGGCCGCTGCCGGGAAGGGCGCAGAAGTCCGCCGACGGGGACAGCAGACTGCGTTCAAAGTCTGTCCGGTATGCGGCCAGATGATCGGTGCCCAGATCCGGCACAAAGGCGAAACGCTCATCCGGGGATAATATCAGGGAATGGGCGTGAGGACCTTTTTGCCGGGCCGGATCCACGCTGCTGCCCTGGTGCTGGATCAACTGGCTGTGGGGAGCAAGGGAGCCGTCGGCCATGACCGGATAAACACATACGCTGCCGCTCATGAAATTGGACACGAAAACATGTGTCCCCCCGCTGTTGACAGACACGTGGCAGGGGTCGGTTCCAAGGGTGGGGCGGCTTCCCAGAAAGTCCAGGCTTCCGTCCTCCCGGCGGATGCGGTAGGCCGACACCCCGCCGCCGGGCTGCCCCTGGTATTCCTTCAATTCGTTCACGGAATAGAGAAAATTCCCGTCCGGGGAGAGGCAGAGGTAGGAGGGATTATCCGCCTCCACAGGTTCGCCCTCATGCCGCAGCTCCCCCGTGTCCAGGTCCAGAAGCAGGCGGTAGATTCCCCGTCCTTTTCCTTCCAGCACCTCCCCGGTTCCAAAAAGGATCGGGCGGCTGTAGGTTCCGACGTAAATTCTTCTAAAATGATTCATCTCAGCCCTCCAATTCGAACTCATAGTCAAAAACCGTTTTACCGTATGAAACGCTGTCCATAAAGGCGCGCACCTTCAGGTGCTCCGGGTGATTGATGTACCGCTGCAAGGCCTCGTCCGAGTCGAATACGGAATCGATGCAGATGTGATACGCCTCGGGACCGCCGGTATTGTAGTTCAGAGCCACCTGCGCCCGGCGGATCTCCGGAATGATGCTCTTTAAGGATTCTGTTTTTTCACGGAACAAGCGGTAAGTCTCACGGCGGTCCTCATCGCTGCCGTTCTCGTTGATCTTCCAGAACACAATGTGTTTGATCATAGATAAACCCTCCCTCGAATTCGTAATTGTACTACAAGTGATTTGATTTTAGCACGCATGCCTCATTTGTGTCAATAGTGATCAAAAAATATTCCAAATGAACCAACAAAATATATAATTCAAAAAAAGAAGAAATTAAAAACACTAGTAAAAAAATATAATTTTACAACCTTAAAACAAAGATAAATAATCAAAATCACAACAAAAAAGTAAAAATGTAATTGACATTCTGTTTGGTCATGATATAATACGACTTGTAGGACAAGTGAAAGAGAAGTAACACGAAAAATCATATAAATACATTCAAGGAGGACTCAGTATGAAGAAAAAATTGACGGCGTTGGTGTTAACGGTGGCAACAGCCATGACGGTGCTGTACGGATGCGGCGGCTCTTCCGGCGGGACGGAGCAGCCGGCGGCCAAGGGCGGAGAGCCCCAGGCCACGGAGGCGCAGCCCCAGAAGACGGAAGCGGCTGAGGCTGGGGATCAGAAAATCGGCGTGTTGATTTTCAACTATGCCAACGACTACATTTCCTATGTGCGCAAGGGGCTGGAAGCCGCTGCACAGACTGCGGGAGTGGAGTATCTGACCGTTGACGGAGCCAACGATCAGGCGAAGCAGACGGAGCAGGTGGACACCATGATCCAGAAAAAGGTGGATGGGCTCTGCGTGGCGCTGGTGGAATCCACCGCGGCCGAGACGATCATTGAGAAGTGCCGTACGGCGGACCTCCCGGTGGTCTTTGTAAACAAAAAGCCGACGGCTGAGGTGCTCAACACTTATGACAAGTGCTGGTATGTGGGCTGCGCCACCCAGCAGCCGGGAGAATTCCAGGCCGAGATGATGCTTGAGGACTGGAAAGCGGATCCCACCATGGACAAAAACGGCGACGGTAAGATCCAGTATGTGATCATCAAGGGCGAGAACGGCCATGAAAATGCGGAAGCCCGCATCGTGGGCATCCACAAGGTTCTGGAGGAGTCGGGAATTGAGGTGGAGGAGCTGGACTGCCAGGTTGCGGGCTGGGATGCCTCCAAAGCGAAGGATATTATGGATACGTGGCTTTCCAAGTACGGGGACGATATAGAAGTAATTCTTTCCAACAACGACGCGATGGCTTTAGGCGCGATTGAATCGTTAAAGGCGGCGGGCTATTTTGAGGGAGATAAGCAGATCGCGGTGTACGGCATTAATGCAATTCAGACGGGTCTGGAGGCGTTGGAGCAGGGATACCTGAGGGGCACCATTATGACCGACATGATTTCCGAGGGAACCACCACCTTCCAGGTGATGAAAAACGCTCTGGACGGCGTGGACTGCCAGACCGATATCGCCTACCCCTACGAGGCGGAGTCCAAATTCTTCTATATCGACACGGTAAAAATCCGCATGGACAACATTGACACAGCCTGGGCCATGTATCAATAAGCCCTGGAATTGGATGGGCGGCAAAAGCAGACGGGCGGGGCGCAAAACGCTCCGCCTGATTAAAAACGGAGTGAGCCTATGGAATATGTTTCGGAGCAGGAGAGCAGGGATTATCTCTTGGTGATGCGGGATATCGACAAGGAATTTCCCGGGGTGAAGGCCCTGAATAAAGCGAAGCTGTATGTGCAAAAGGGATCCGTCCACGCCCTGATGGGGGAAAACGGCGCGGGAAAGTCCACGCTGATGAAGTGCCTGTTCGGCGTCTACGCCAAGGACAGCGGGGAGATTCTGTTTGAGGGAAAAAGCGTAAACTACACCTGTCCCAAGGATGCCCTGGACCACGGTATCTCCATGGTGCACCAGGAGCTGAATCAGGTGCTCCAGCGGAATGTGATGGAGAATATCTGGCTGGGCCGTTTCCCTACGAAGATGGGGTTCGTGGACGAGCAGAAAATGTATGACGAGACGAAGAAGATTTTTGACGACCTGAACATCGGCGTGGACCCCAGGGAGAAGATCGACGACCTCTCCGTATCGCAGCGCCAGATGATCGAGATCGCCAAGGCCGTGTCCTACAATGCGAAAATCATTGTCTTTGACGAGCCGACCTCGTCCCTGACGGAGAAGGAAGTCTCCCATCTCTTTGCGATCATTGAGAATCTGCGCAGCCGGGGAGTGGGGATGGTCTACATTTCCCATAAAATGGAAGAGATCAAGCGCATCTCGGATGAGATCACGGTGATGCGGGACGGAAGCTGGGTCTACACGGGCAAGGCCAGCGAGATGGAGATGGACCAAATTATCTCGCTGATGGTGGGGCGCAGCATGTCCAGCCGCTTCCCGGAAAAAACCAACCGGCCCAGTGACAATGTGGTCCTGAAGGTGGAGCGGTTGACCGGGATGTATAAACCCACGATTACCGAGGCCTCGTTTGAGCTGCGGGAAGGAGAGATTCTGGGCATCGCGGGCCTGGTGGGATCCCGGCGAACGGAGCTGGTTGAGACGATTTTCGGCCTTAGAAAACGGGAATCCGGGAGAATCGTCTATAAGGGAAAAGAGGTTTCCATCAACGATCCCATTGAGGCCATCTCCAACCGGTTTGCCCTGCTGACCGAGGAACGCAGGCAGAACGGCATTTTCGGGGATCTCAGCATACGCTTTAACGCGACGATTTCCCATTTGAACGACTATTGCAAGCTGTCGTTTATCAATGAAAAAAAGATGGTGAGCGATACCCAGTGGGTTATCGACGCCATGGCGGTCAAGACGCCAAACGACCGCACGGCAATTTCCAATCTCTCGGGCGGCAACCAGCAGAAGGTGATCATCGGGCGCTGGCTGCTCAATGAGCCGGAAATTCTGATGATGGATGAGCCCACCCGGGGGATCGACGTGGGCGCAAAGTACGAAATTTATAAACTGATGAACGAATTGGCCTCCAAGGGTAAGTCCATCCTGTTCGTCTCCTCGGAGATGCCGGAGTTGATCGGCGTTGCAGACCGTATTCTGGTGATGAGTAACGGGCGGGTGGCGGGAATCCTGAACCGTGATGAATTCGATCAGGAGGAAATCATGCGGTTTGCGGCCAGATATCTGGGCTGACGGCAAGGGTCCGCAAAATTGGAGGAGAGAGATGAAGAATACGAATACATTATCAAAAGACAGGCTGAAAAAAATTGTGATGAATTACGCGATCTACCTGATTTTGCTGATCGTGGTGGGGGTAATCGTGGCGGTGGATCCCTCGTTTCTGCAAATCGGAAATCTGTCCTATATCTGTACCCAGGCGTCCACCCGCCTGATTCTGTCCCTGGGAGTGGCGGGGATCATTGTGCTGGGCGGTACGGACCTGGCGGCCGGACGCATGGTGGGCATGGCGGCCGTGATCTGCGCTTCTCTTTTGCAGGCGGTGGAGTCCAGCACCAGAGTGTATCAGAATATGCCGCGGCTTCCCATTTTTCTGCCCATGCTCTTGGCGGTGGTGCTGTGCGTGATATTCTGTTTTGTCCACGGACTGATTGTGGCCAAATTGAAGGTGGCGCCCTTTATCGCTTCCCTGGGAATCCAGCAGGTGGTGTATGGGCTGTTTTCAATCTATTTCCAGGGGCTGGCCAACGGATCGCCGATCGGAAGCTTTGACAAGCGGTTTACAAACTTCGCTCAGGGCGCGTTCCACCTGGGGCCGGTGCGCATTCCCTATATTGCAATCTACGCGGTGATCTGTACGGTGATCGTGTGGGTGATCTGGAACAAGACAAAGATCGGCAAGAATATGTTCGCAATCGGAGGAAATCCGGAAGCCGCGGCGGTCTGCGGCGTTAATATCGTCAAAGGTTCCCTGGTGATCTATATTCTGGCGGGGATTCTCTACGGATTTGCAGGGGCTCTTGAGGCGGGGCGCACCGGAAGCGCTACAAATGCCCTGGGAGCGGATTATGCCCTGGACGCAATCGCAGCCTGCGTTGTGGGAGGCGTGTCCATGCGGGGCGGAATCGGCACCATCAAGGGCATCGTCACCGGAGTGATCATGTTCCAGATTATCAACTACGGTTTGATCTTTATCGGTGTCAGCCCCTATGTGCAGTATGCGGTGAAGGGCAGCATCATTCTGATCGCGGTAGCCATTGATACCCAGAAATATCTGAAGAAAAAATAAGGACGTCCGGAGGTTACCTGGACTCGTTCAGATATCGGGTAACGCTGTTTACCAGCTCGTTCATATGTTTTTCCATCATGAATGCGGCTTCATCCGGCTTCTGCCGTTTGATACATTCCAGAATCATGTAGTGATAGAAAGAAGAGTTCCGGTCATTCCGGGTGAATTGCAGAAAATCCACCATCTTTGACGTCATGATATATTTGATCAGCTCCATCATGGAGGCAAATATCTGGCTTTTGGAGGCTTTGGCAATCTGCACGTGAAAGTCGATGGTGGAGGCGGAATAAATCTGCATGTTATTTCCTGCGCTCAGAGATATGTCCAGATAATGCTGGAGCGCCTTGATATCGTTCTCGTCGGCCCGTTCCGCAGCCATGCGGGTCGCGGCAATTTCAATGGCACGGCGGAATTCGAGGATTTCCAGAAAACTGTCCTCATTGATCAACATGGCGGGAATAAACGAGTTGATGTACATGCCCATGCTGGGCTTGCATACATAGGTTCCGTCGCCGCGCCGGGTTTCCAGAATTCCCAGGGTGTTCAGGCGGTTCAATGCGGCTCGGATGGTATTGCGGCTTACGTTAAAGGTTTCCTTCAGCTCGTTCTCAGTGGGAATCCGATCTCCGGGGCGGTATCTGCCGGCAATGATCTGTTCCAGGATTTGCCGGTAGACAGAATCGGTAATATTGTTGGCTGTGTGTTCGATTTCCCTGGTCATGACGGACGCTCCTTTAGTGTTGGTTTATATCTGAACTATACTTTGAAATATTTTAAAAGTCAAGCTGATTGGGGAAAAGAGAGGGGGAGTTATTGGATGCCGGATTTTATGAAAGCGGCTGTTTTGGAGGAGTATCAAAAACCATTGGTGATCCGGGAGGTGCCCTATCCGAAACCCGGACGGGGTGAGGTTACGATCCGGATTCTGGCCAGCGGCCTGTGCGCTTCGGACCTGCATTTACAGGATGGGAGAATTCCGTCCAGCCATGTGCCTTACATACCGGGACATGAGATGGTGGGAGAGATTTACGAGTTAGGGGAGGGCGTGGACCGGCCGTTAGGCCAGCGTGTGCTGGGATTTATCGATATTACGTGCAACACCTGCCGCCTGTGCACCTCTGGGCGCGCTAATCTGTGCCTGTCCTTAAAACGGCTTGGTTTTGAGCTGGATGGGTCCCACGCTCAGTTCTGCCGTCTGCCGGCGCAAAACGCCGTGCCCATCTGTCCTGAGGTGCCGGTGGAGAAAGCGGCGGTGATCCCGGATGCGGTGGCCTGCATGTACCATGCGATCCGGGAGAAGGGCGGAGTGCGCGCTGGGGACCGGGTGCTGATACTTGGAGTCGGCGGTCTGGGAATTCAGGGAATCCAGATTCTTAAGTATTTCGGGGCGGAAGTCTATGTGACCAGCCGCCAGGACCAAAAGCTTGAGATTGCCCGTTCCTTTGGCGCTGATTTGTGCATCAACACCGGCAGACAGGATCTGACGGAGGAGATACGGCGGTTTACCGGCGGGGAAATGTGCGATGTGGTTTTGGATAACATCGGAATTGCAAGCACCATTGAGCAGAGCCTGCAGGTGCTGCGCCCGGCGGGGCGGGTGGTGGTAATCGGATATGCGGACCAGGAGTTTACTGCCGTGTACCAGCACATTATGTTGAAGGAAAAGGAGATCGTGGGCTGCCGCGCCAGCAATCTGCACGAGCTGAAGGAAGTGATCCGGTTGGTGGAGCGGGGCGTGATCGATCCGTATATTTACAGGACGTATCCCTTTGAAGCGATCAATCAGGCTCTGGATGACCTGCGGAATGGTAAAAGCCTGGGACGGACTGTTTTGGTGTTTTAAGGTTAAAAACATAGAGGATTGAAGGAGGAGAAAAACAATGAAATTTGAGATTCCTGAGAAAATGAAGGCTGTGGTGCTTGAGGAGTACGGCAAGCTGGGAGTGACGGAGCTTCCGGTTCCCCAGCCGGGGCCGGGCGAGGTGCTTTGCAAGATCAAGGCGGTGGCGATCTGCGGCTCGGACCCCAAGATGATCGACGGCCACTATGCGGACGTCCATTGGCCCCCCTATTTTCCGTTTGTGATGGGGCACGAGTGGGCCGGACAGGTGGTGGCCCTGGGCGAGGGCGTCACGGAATTTAAAGTGGGGGACCGGGTAGCCGGGGAGGCTCATAAGGGCTGTGGAAACTGCGCCAACTGTATGAGCGGACATTACACGGTCTGCCTGAATTATGGCAAGGACGGCCATGACGGGGGAGCGGACAAAGGACACCGCCATTACGGGTTTTACTGGCAGGGAGCCAATGCGGAGTACAACGCTTACAAGGTGGCCGCGCTGACGCTCATTCCGGACAATGTGAGCTATGAGGAAGCCTCGCTGTGTGACACCGCGGGCGTGGCGCTTCACGGCGTGGAGCTGGCGGGAGTGACGCCCGGCGGAACCACGGTTGTGTTCGGCCCCGGACCCATCGGCCTATGCGCAATGCAGGAGGCCAAAGCTATGGGCGCAGGGCGCGTGATCATGATTGGCCGGGGACGTAAGCTGGAGATTGCCCGGAAGATGGGGGCGGACATCTGCATCGATTTTGAGAAGGAGGACCCGGTGGCCAGGGTGCTGGAGCTGACCGGCGGCGTGGGGGCGGACGAGGTGATGGAGTGCTCAGGCGCGAATGATTCCCCGACCAAGGCCTGTCAGTTGGTAAAGAAAACGGGCGCGGTGGCGCTGATCGCCAACTACCGCGACGATCTGGAACAGGTTCCGCTGCCGCTCAACAAGATCGTGTTCAATGAGATTAAAATTTACGGCTCCAAGGCGAATCCCGGCGTGTCCCGGGCTGTGTTAAAGTTCCTCTCCGACGGCTCCATAAACGGGAAAGGACTGATCACCCACACCTTCCCTCTGGACCAGTATGCGGCGGCCGTGGACGTGTTCCAGAACCGGCGGGACAACTGCATGAAGGTGGTGATCACACCGGAGGCCGGCGAGCCAGGGCGCTTTGTGGAGGATTAGCCGTAAATATCGGGATATGCTGCGATTGACAGGAGGAAATACATATGGGAATTACGATCACACCGTTAAATTCAGGTTTTTGTACGTCCAACCCAAAGACCTACCACTATCACCCGTCCACCCACAAATATTATGCCAATGTGTCCGGCGAGGATCGCCGGCTGCCGGTATTCTGCTATCTGCTGAACACCGGCTCCGAGCTGATTTTGGTGGACACGGGGATGGCGGACTCGGACCGGGCGAACCGGTACCATCATCCGGGTTCCGAGCAGCTGCCGGACCAGGCCATGCCCCGGGCGGTGGAAAAGGCCGGATACCGGGTGGAGGATATCAGCCGGATTATTTTTACGCATCTGCACTGGGACCACACATTTTATATGAAGGAATTCAGCAATGCGAAGTATTATGCCCAGAAAAAGGAGTATGAGTTCGCCCTGAATCCCCTTCCTTTATATTATAAATCCTATGAGTATCAGTGGCTGGGCCTGGAAGCGCCGTTTCTTGGCTGCGAGTTCCAGCTGCTGGACGGCGAGGAGGAGATTGTGCCGGGTATCCGGGTGTACCCAACGCCGGGGCATTCGCCGGGACACCAGGCCGTGGAGGTGGATACCGGCGACGGAACCTATCATCTGGTGGGCGATGCGGTATTTTTGATGGACAATTTCAAACCCATCCCGGAGATCGGATATGACGTGACGCCCTCCGCGCGGTTCGTCAGCCTGACCGACTGGTGGGAGAGCGTCCGGGAGATCAAACGCCGCTGCCCCAACATGGATATGATTTTGCCGACGCATGAACCTGCCCTGGTGGAGCGCTTTGCAAAGACTCCGGTTCTGGGAGGCTGAGCGCACAGACCGTTGGGGACGGCTGGGCCGGGCATAGGTTGAGCCGGGCGCTGATCGGGTCGGGCATAGGTTAGGCCGGGCGCTGGTCGGGTTGGGCATAGGTTAGGCCGGGCATAGGTTGGGCCGGGCATAGGTTGGGCCGGGCACAGGCTCTCCCCGGCGTTTGCGCAGGGAATGCGGCATTACTGAGGAAAGCGGGGGATGGATATGGCGAGGGTGGCGGTGATTGCCACGCTGGACACCAAAGGCGGGGAGGCGGAATTTCTGCGTTCCTGCTTGGAAGAGCTGGGGCATGAGGCCCTGATTTTGGATACCGGGCTTTTGGGGCCGCCGCGGATCGCGCCGGATATCAGCCGGCATGAGATTCTGAAGCTGGCCGGAGTGGAGGACCTGGAAGCCCTGCGGCCCAGCGGAAAGACCGCGCTGATGGATGCTATGACCAGAGGGCTGCGGGTTATGGCAGTCAAATTGCAGAGCGAGGGGAAGATCCAGGGCGTGTTGTCCCTGGGAGGCGGACAGGGGACCGCCGTCTCGGCGGCGGCTATGCAGGCTCTGCCCATCGGATTCCCCAAGGTTATTGTCTCTACGATTGCCTGCGGCACCGCTCGGTTCGGCGATTATGTGGGCGACCGCGACATTGTGATGATCCCATCCATCGCGGATATCTGCGGTCTGAACGGAATCACGGTTCCCATCTTCGTCTCCGCCTGCGGCGCGGTGGCGGGAATGATCGAAGCCGGAAGGCTGGCGGATTGGAAACCATCCGGGCGCAGGGTGGCGTTGACTATGGCGGGAGTGACCACCCGGTGCGTGATGCGGGTCAAGGAAATTCTGGATGAAAAGGGATATGAGGTGATTGTGTGCCACTGCAACGTGGTGGGGGCGCAGGTCATCGACGAATACGCCGGAGCGGGGCGGCTGGACGGCGTGATTGATATCACGCCCCATGATGTGGGAGGGATGCTGTTCGGCGGCCTGATGAGCTGCAGGCCGGACCGTTTTGCCAATATTTATGCCTCCGGCATCCCGGTTCTAACGGTTCCCGGGGCGGTTGACTTTATATTAAAAGGACCAGCCGGGGAGGTGGATGAGGAACTGCTTTCGCGGCCTCATTACCGGCACACACCGTTTCACACCCACATCCGCACTACGCGGGAGGAGATGTACCGGGTGGGGGCTTACCTGGCGGAGCGCCATAACGGCTGCAAAGGGAGAAACGCAATACTGGTGCCGGAAAAGGGCTATAGCCAGCAAAACGCCGTGGGCGGTCTGATCTATGATCCTGACGCCAACCGGGGATTTGTGCAGGGCGTGCTGGAACACAAGGCGGACTCGGTGGAGTTTAGGCAGCGGGAGCTGCATATAAATGATCCGGAGTTCGCGGATGAGATTGTGGCGGTGTTTGAGCGGTTGATGGAAACGGGAAAGGGGAGCGGATAAGGTGAAAGATACGATTTACGGACAGCTGGAAACCGCAGCAAGACGGGCATACCGCCGGGGAATCCAGACCGGCAGCGGCGGCAATTTATCCGCGCGCTGCGAGGGAGGAATGATCGTGAAAAGCAGCGGCGGTTCATTTGCGGACTGCTGTCGGGATGGAAGCGGATTTGTGGAGACGGATTTATCCGGAAACATTTTGGAGGGCCGGGCGGGCAAGCCCACCCGGGAGGTGTTCCTTCACGGGCTGATGTACCGGATCGCGGACTGGACCGGCGGCGTCATGCACTGCCACAGCCCCTGGGCAATCGCCTGGGCCTGCGGCGGAAAGGCGCTTCCCATGGTCACGCTGCACATGAGCCTGAAGCTGGGGTGCGAGATTCCGGTGCTGGATATTCCAAGCGCCTGCGTGCGGCCTGAGGACGAGATTGCGGTCCGCAGGTTGTTTGAGGAAAATCCCCGGCTGCCGGCCTTTATTCTGGCATCCCACGGCGTTGTGGCGCTGGGGAAGGACGTGCTGGAAGCGGAGCACAATGCGGAGTTGGTGGAGGAGACCGCACAGATCGCAGTATTAAAAGCGCTGTTATACCGATAAACCGGTTCCTTTCTGAAAATCAGAGCCGTCCATATCGCAGGATATGGGGCTCTGATTTTTTGCGCCACTTCCCAACCGTAAAAAGATGTGATAAACTGACTCCATACATTTTACCGCAGGAGGTACCACAGATGAGGTTATTGTTCAAACAGCGATTTTTTTCCTGGTTCGACAGTTATGATATCTATGATGAGGAAGGGCGCACCGTGTTTACGGTGCAGGGCAAGCTGGCCTGGGGGCACTGTCTGGAGATACACGACGGGTCGGGCAGGCATATCGGCACGGTGAAGGAGGAGGTGCTCACCTTTCTCCCGCGTTTCCGGCTGTATCTGGGCGGAAGCTATGCAGGCGAGATCCGCAAGGAGTTCACGCTGTTCAGGCCGTCCTTCCGCCTGGATCTGAACGGCTGGCGGATACAGGGAAACTTCCTGGAATGGGACTACGAGATCGAGGACGAGGCCGGGCGCAGGGTCGCCTCCCTGTCCAAGCAGCTATTCAACTGGACGGATACCTATGTAATCGACGTGGAGCAGGAACAGGACGCGGTTTACGCCCTGATGGTGGCGCTGGCAATCGACGCGGCGAAATGTTCACAGTCCAATTAAGGACAGAAAGGCGGAACGGATGGATCTCAGGGAATGTATTTATCATCATTTGAAGGAGCTGGTGGCGATTCCCAGCATTTCCAATACAAAGGAGGAGAGCTTGGCGGCGGACTATCTGGCGAAAAGCTTGGCGGAGCAGGACTATTTCCGGGCCAACCCGGGGCTCTGCGGACAGTTTCCCATCGATGGGGACCCGCTGGGGCGCACGGTGGCCTACGGTCTGGTGCGGGGAAATGGACGGCGCACCGTGATTCTCACCGGACATTACGATGTGGTGGACACGGAGGAATACGGGGAGTTCCGGAAATACGCCTACGATGTGGAGGCCTGGAAAAATGCCTCAGGTCCGGAGCTGGAGGGCCTTTTGGAGATGCTTACCCCGGAAGCGAGAGCAGATTTTTGTTCTGGCGAATGGCTGTTTGGCCGTGGCGTGAACGATATGAAGGGAGGGCTGGCCGTGGGCCTGGCGGTCACCGGGTGGTTTGGCGGCCGGGTGCTGGAGGGCCGCGGCCTGGAGGGAAATATTCTGTTTCTGTCCGTGCCGGACGAGGAAGCGTACTCCGCGGGCATGCGTGGCGCAGTGCCGCTGTTTGTGGACCTGGCGCGGCGGTATGATCTGGATTACGCCTGCCTGCTGGATCTGGAGCCCTGCTTCGACGAGGGCGGCGGGCAGCAGGTGTTTATCGGGTCTGTTGGGAAAATGCTGCCCGCCGTGCTGGTCCAGGGAGCAAAGGCCCACGTGGTGGAGGCGTTTAAGGGGCTGAACGCCGTGGGCGTGCTGGCCCGGCTGTTTTTGGAGACGGAGCTGGCCCCGGAGTTCGCTGAAGTCTGCGAGGGAGAGCTGTGCCCGCCGCCCACCTGGTTCAACCTGCGGGACCGCAAAGAGGGCTACGATGTGTCCGTGCCGCTTCGTGCGGGCGGATATATGAGCGTGCTGGGATTTCAAAAGACGGCGGAGACGCTGATGGAACGGCTTGTGGAACTGGGACGGAAGGCGTTTTCGGAGTATCTGGCGCGCATGGAAGGACAGCGGCTGGCGCTTGAGGAGATGCAAGGAGGAGGGGAGGACGGCGCGGAGGCTGCCGGGGATTGCGGCAGCGGCATGGATGACCGTGGGGGACATTGTGGCAGCGCAGCGTATGGCGCGGAGATTCCCGGCGGCCGCCCCTCCGGTGTCCCCTGTGAAACGGTTCCGCCTTACAGCGTGCTGGAATACCGGGAGCTGGCGGATTACTGTGTGGGGAAATACGGTTCGGAGGCGTTTGCGGACTGGCAGAGGGAGCAGCAGCGGGAGGCCGGGGAGATGATCCGCGCGGGTAGATGGAGTTATCCCCAGGCCACTCTGGAGCTGATGGACCGGCTGCTGACCTGGTCGAAAATCACGGCGCCGGTGATGGTGCTGTCCTACGCGCCGCCCTATTATCCGGCGTACCACAGCGATCAACTGCCGGGCCGCGCGGGAGCCGGAAGCGCGCTGTTCGACCTGCTGGCCCGGGCGGCGGCCGGTTATGGAGTGAGGCTGGAGAAGGGGAATTACTTCTGCGGAATTTCTGATTTGAGCTACTGCGGCGGCGGGGAGGGGCCGGGGCTGGAGGGCTACGCGGCCAATTCTCCCATGTGGGGCGGACTCTATTCCATGGATTCTGAGGCCATGAAACAGTTCTGCGCGCCCGCCCTGCTGTTCGGCCCGGTGGGGCGGGACGCCCACCAGATGGGGGAGCGGGTGAAGGCTGCGAGCCTGCTGGAAGAGGTTCCCTCTGTTCTCATAAAGTTCATCGAACAAATGTTTGCAAATGGCGGGGAAATATGATATACTAACCCCAGATATCGACAAACTAAGGCGGCAAAGGCCGGTTTTGCAGGCGCCAGCCGCCTTTTGCAGGTTTTAAATCAGTTACCAATTTTATACAATAAGGAGCATTTTGACGATGGCAAAGCAGTACATTAAGATCCGCGGAGCGAGCGAGCACAACCTCAAGGATATTTCCGTGGATATTCCGAGAAATGAACTGGTGGTGCTGACGGGACTTTCCGGCTCCGGGAAGTCCTCGCTGGCCTTTGACACGATTTACGCGGAGGGGCAGAGGCGCTATATGGAGTCCCTGTCCTCCTACGCCCGCCAGTTCCTGGGACAGATGGAGAAGCCGGATGTGGAGAGCATCGAGGGGCTTTCCCCCGCCATTTCCATTGATCAGAAGTCCACCAACCGCAACCCCCGGTCCACCGTGGGCACGGTGACGGAGATTTACGACTACATGCGCCTTCTCTACGCCAGAATCGGCATCCCCCACTGCCCCAAGTGCGGCAAGGAGATCCGCAAGCAGACCATTGACCAGATGGTGGATCAGATTATGTCCCTGCCGGAGCGCACCCGCATCCAGCTTCTGGCTCCGGTGGTGCGCGGCCGCAAGGGCGAACACGTGAAGGTGCTGGACCACGCCAGAAAGAGCGGTTACGTCCGGGTGCGCATCGACGGGAATCTCTATGAGCTGACGGAAGAGATCAAGCTGGAGAAGAACATCAAGCACAACATTGAAGTGGTGGTGGACCGCCTGGTGGTCCGGGAGGGCATCGAGAAGCGCCTGACGGACTCCATCGAGACGGTGATGGCCCTGACCGGCGGTCTGATGACCGTGGACGTGGTGGACGGCGAGTCCATGAACTTCAGCCAGAGCTTCGCCTGCCCGGACTGCGGCATCAGCGTGGACGAGGTGGAGCCCAGAAGCTTTTCCTTCAACAATCCCTTCGGCGCCTGCCCGGAGTGTTTCGGTCTGGGCTATAAGATGGAATTTGACGAGGATCTGATGATCCCGGACAAGTCCCTGTCCATCGACCAGGGAGCCATTGTGGTTATGGGCTGGCAGTCCTGCACGGACAAAGGCAGCTTTACCAGAGCCATTTTGGAAGCCCTTGCCAAGGCGTATAAGTTCAAACTGAGCACGCCCTTTGAGGAGTATCCCAAGGAGATTCGCGACGTGCTGCTCTACGGCACCGGAGGCCGCGAGGTGAAGGTGCATTACAAGAGCCAGCGGGGCGAGGGCGTCTACGACGTGGCCTTCGAGGGTTTGATTGAGAATGTGAACCGCCGCTACAAGGAGACCTTCTCTGAGAGCAGCAAGGCGGAGTACGAGACGTATATGCGGATCACCCCCTGCCCGGCCTGTAAGGGGCAGAGGCTGAAGAAGGAGTCACTGGCCGTGACCGTGGGCGGCCTGAATATCTACCAGGCCACCAACATGTCCATTGTGAAGTTCCGGGATTTCCTGGAGGAGCTGAAGCTGACTCCCATGCAGGAGACCATCGGCGCCACAATATTAAAAGAGATCAAGGCCAGGATCAATTTCCTGATCAACGTGGGCCTGGACTATCTGTCCCTGACCCGGGCTACCGGAACCCTGTCCGGAGGCGAGGCCCAGCGCATCCGACTGGCCACCCAGATCGGTTCCGGTCTGGTGGGCGTGGCCTATATTCTGGATGAGCCCAGCATCGGCCTGCACCAGCGGGACAACGACAAGCTGTTAAAGACCCTGCTGCACCTGCGGGATCTGGGCAACAGCGTGTTGGTGGTGGAACACGACGAGGACACCATGCGGGCTGCGGACTGCATCGTGGATATCGGCCCCGGGGCGGGCGAGCACGGCGGCAAGGTGGTGGCCATCGGCACGGCCGAGGATATCATGAAGTGCGAGGAGTCCATCACCGGCGCTTACCTGAGCGGCCGCATGCAGATTCCGGTGCCTTCCGAGCGGCGTAAACCCAGCGGCTGGATTACGGTGAAGGGCGCTGCGGAGAACAACCTGAAGAACATCGACGTGAACTTCCCGCTGGGCGTGATGACCTGCGTCACCGGCGTTTCCGGCTCCGGCAAGAGTTCCCTGGTCAACGAGATTCTCTACAAGTCCCTGGCCAGGAAGCTGAACCGGGCCAGGACCATTCCCGGCAGGCACAAGTGCATCGAGGGCGTGGAACAGCTGGACAAGATCATCGCCATCGACCAGTCTCCCATCGGGCGCACTCCCAGGTCCAATCCGGCCACTTACACGGGCGTGTTCGACCTGATCCGGGACCTGTTCGCCTCCACCACGGACGCCAAGGCCAAGGGCTACAGCAAGGGCCGTTTCAGCTTCAACGTGAAGGGCGGACGCTGCGAGGCGTGCAGCGGCGACGGTATCATCAAGATCGAGATGCATTTTCTGCCGGACGTGTACGTGCCCTGCGAGGTCTGCGGCGGCAAGCGCTATAACCGGGAGACCCTGGATGTGAAGTACAAGGGCAAGAGCATCTACGACGTGCTGGATATGACCGTGGAGGACGCGCTGAAATTCTTTGAGAACGTGCCGTCCATTACCCGGAAGATTCAGACGCTCTACGATGTGGGACTGGGGTATATCCGCCTGGGTCAGCCCTCCACGGAGCTGTCCGGGGGCGAGGCCCAGCGCATCAAGCTGGCCACGGAGCTGTCCAAGCGCGGCACGGGCAAGACCATCTACGTGCTGGACGAGCCCACCACGGGCCTGCATTTCGCGGATGTGCACAAGCTCATTGAGATTCTGCGCCGCCTGTCCGAGGGCGGCAACACGGTGGTGGTCATCGAACACAATCTGGACGTGATCAAGACCGCGGACTATATCATCGACATCGGACCCGAGGGCGGGGACAAGGGCGGCACGGTGATCGCCCAGGGAACGCCCGAGGAGGTGTCGGAGAATCCGATCTCTTATACGGGAAAATATGTGAAGAAGTATTTGGAATAACTTGGAAAATAAAGCGTGGGCGTGTGGAAAGCCGGGGGCTGCGGTGGTGAGCCGGAGCGCTTAAATGGAGGACTGGACGTGGAGCTGAGAGAGTACCGGCCCGAGGACTGCCGGGAGATGGGGGAGCTGTTTTTGGACACGGTCCGCACGGTGAACCGCCGGGATTATACGGAGGAGGAGACCAAAGCCTGGGCGCCGGGACTTCCGGACCTGGAGAGCTGGAACCGGTCGTTTCTGGACCACTACACGCTGGTGGCCTGGGAGGATGGGCGGATCGCCGGCTTTGGGGATATTGACCGCACGGGGTATCTGGACCGCCTGTACGTGGGCCGGGATTTCCAGGGCAGGGGGATTGCCACCGCAATCTGCGGGCGGCTGGAGGAGCAGTTTCCGGTGGAGCGGGTCACCGTCTGCGCGTCGATCACGGCCCGACCGTTTTTTGAGGGCCGCGGCTACCGGGTGGTGCGGTCGCAGAAGGTGCTGCGCCGGGGCGTGTATCTGACGAATTTTGTGATGGAAAAGCGTTTGGGGGAGAGTGGTTGAGGGGGTCTGGGGATAGGATGCAGATGGGCCGTGGACGGCCGCAGATGGACCGCAGATGGGCCGCAGATGGGCCGCAGACAGGCCGCAAGACGGCTCTCGGACAGGCCCTTGGGATGGCCCCTTGGGGCACCCTGGACAGCTCTCGAGATGACCCTCGGGATGGCCCTCGGAATGGCTTCCGGGATGGCCCTCGGGCGGAAAAATTTCTTGACAACAAGATACCCGTATGATAACATGATATTAGTTGAATATAAAACCTTTGAGACGACAGAGTAAGGTAAAGCAGCGGAGCGTTCCGTATGTTTTCCCTTACTCTTTTTTCATTGAATGCAATAGGCCGAGGGCGCAGCCTGCGGGCGATTGTTCCAAAGGCCGTTTTAAAAGGTGCAGCAGAATGGAGAAGGTGGAGGAAAACATCATGAGAGAAATGAATTTCGATGCGGTGATCATTGGTGGCGGCGTGGTCGGATGTGCGATTGCCAGGGAACTGTCCCGCTATGACTTGCGCGCCTGCGTCGTGGAGCGGGAGGAGGACGTCTGCTCCGGCACATCCAAGGCGAACAGCGCCATTGTGCATGCGGGCCACGACGCGATTCCGGGATCGCTCAAGGCAAGGTTCAATGTGGAAGGGAATCGCATGATGGAGGAACTGGCCGGGGAACTGGATTTCGATTTCAAGCGGAACGGGTCCCTGGTGCTCTGCTTTGACGAGAAGGAGAAACCGGGGCTGGAGGAGCTGTATGAGAAGGGGTGCCAAAACGGCGTTCCCGGCCTGGCCATTATCAGCGGGGACCAGGCCCGGGAGATGGAGCCGAATGTGTCGGACAGCGTGGTGGCGGCCCTGTACGCGCCCAGCGGCGGCATCGTGTGCCCCTTCGGACTGACTATCGCTCTGGCGGAGAATGCCTGCGACAACGGAGTAGAGTTTTGTTTCCTCACCGAAGTGAAGGAGATCCGCCGGGCCGCCGGGGGTTATGAGCTGGAGACGGAGAACCGCAGGAGCGGGGAGCGGGCGGTTATGACGGCCAAATACGTGGTCAACGCTGCCGGGGTTTACGCCGACGTGTTCCACAACATGGTGAGCGCCGGGAAAATCCACATCACGGCCAGAAAGGGCGAATACTGCCTGCTGGACAAGGAGGCGGGAAGCCATGTGTCCCACACCATTTTCCAGCTTCCGGGCAAGATGGGCAAGGGTGTGCTGGTGACTCCGACGGTTCACGGCAACCTGCTCACCGGCCCCACCGCCACGGACGTGGAGGACAAGGAAGCCGTGGACACCACCGCCAATGGATTGGGCGAGGTGATGAGCAAAGCGGTAATCGGCGTGAAGGACGTTCCCTTCCGCCTGGTGATCACTTCCTTTGCCGGGCTGCGGGCCCACGAGGACAGCGACGACTTTGTGATCGGGGAAGCCGCGGATGCGCCGGGATTTTTCGACGCTGCGGGAATCGAGTCCCCGGGACTTACCAGCGCGCCGGCTATCGGGCGCTATGTGGCGGAGCTGGTGGCGGAGAAATCCGGCGCGCTGCCGAAAGCGGACTGGAACGGCCGCAGGACCGGAATTGTGCGGCCAAATGAACTGGACAAAGAGGCCAGAGCGGCGCTGATCCGGGAAAATCCGGCTTACGGGACCATCGTCTGCCGCTGCGAGGGCGTCAGCGAGGGAGAGATCGAGGATGCGGTTAACCGGACGTTGGGCGCTACCTCGCTGGATGGAATCAAGCGCCGGGTGCGCCAGGGCATGGGCAGATGCCAGGCGGGCTTCTGCACGCCCAGGACCATGGAAATCCTGGCCAGATGCCGCGGCATGGAGATGGAAGAAATCTGTAAGAACGCACCCGGTTCCGAGATGGTAACCGGCCGCAAATAGGAGGGGGAAGGACATGACTGAGCATGATATTGTGATAATCGGCGGGGGTCCTGCGGGATTGGCGGCTGCGGCCGCGGCCAGAAAAGCGGGAATTCAGGATATTCTGATTCTGGAGCGGGACAACTGTCTCGGCGGAATCTTAAACCAGTGCATTCACAACGGATTTGGGCTGCACACCTTCAAGGAGGAGCTGACCGGGCCGGAGTATGCGGCGCGTTACATCGAGATGGTGGAGGAGGAGCACATCCCCTACAAGCTGAACACCATTGTCATTGACATTAACCGGGATAAGGAAGTGACCCTGATCAACCGGGAGGACGGCCTCACCACCATCAAGGCTAAAGCCATTGTCCTGGCAATGGGGTGCCGGGAGCGTCCGAGAGGCGCGTTAAATATTCCCGGCTACCGGCCCGCTGGCATTTACTCCGCTGGAACGGCCCAGCGCCTGATGAACATTGAGGGCTACGCCGTGGGGCGCGAGGTGGTGGTCCTTGGATCCGGCGATATCGGGCTGATCATGGCCCGCCGCATGACGCTGGAGGGGGCCAAGGTGAAGGTTGTGGCCGAGCTCATGCCCTATTCCGGCGGTTTGAAGCGGAACATTGTCCAGTGTCTGGACGACTACGGCATCCCGCTGAAACTGAGCCACACGGTGGTGGATATCCAGGGCAAGGAGCGGGTGACCGGCGTTACCATCGCCAAGGTGGACGAGAACCGCAAGCCCATCCCCGGAACCGAGGTGAATTACAGCTGCGACACGCTGCTGCTCTCCGTGGGACTGATCCCGGAGAATGAGCTGAGCCGCGGCATCGGCGTGGAGATGAACCGGGTGACCTCGGGGCCCAATGTCAGCGATAAGCTGGAAACCAGCGCCGAGGGCATTTTCGCCTGTGGAAACGTGCTGCACGTCCACGATCTGGTGGACTATGTGTCCGAGGAGGCGACGCTGGCAGGAACCAACGCGGCCGCTTACGTGCGGGCGGAGTCAGGGATGGCAGGCGGCCACAGAGTGGTGATGAAGGCTGAGAACGGGGTGCGTTATACGGTGCCCCAGAGCCTGGATGTGGACTGCATGGCGGATCAGGTCACAGTCCGTTTCCGTGTGGCCGACGTTTACAAGGGCCGCTTTATCAGCGTTTATTACGATGACAAACGGGTGGTGCACCGGAAGAAACAGGTTCTGGCGCCCGGAGAAATGGAGCAGGTGGTGATCAAGAAGGAGAGCCTGAAGGATTATCCCGATATAAAAGAGATTGTGATTTGCACGGAGGTGGAGTAAGATGGAAACGAGAGAATTGATCTGCATCGGCTGCCCGTTAGGCTGCCCTCTGACCGTCCGGCTGGACGGGGAACAAATGGAGATTTCCGGCAACACATGTAAGCGAGGGGAGGATTACGCCAGGAAAGAGGTGCAAAACCCCACCCGCATCGTCACGTCCACGGTCCGCGTCACCGGCGGGGATGTGGAGATGGTGTCTGTGAAAACCAAGGAGGATATTCCCAAGGGTAAGATTTTTGCCTGCATGGATGAGATTCACCGGGCTTCGGCAAAGGCTCCTGTACAGATCGGGGACGTGATTATCCCCAACTGCGCGGGAACGGGGATTCCGGTGATCGCCACCAAGGAGATCCGTGCGGTTTAAACGGGAAAAACGGCGGATGCGAGAACTGTCTAAGGAGGACATTCGATGATGAAGGTATTTGGCCACAGAGGCTACAGCGGGATGTACCCGGAGAACACGATGCTTTCGTTTCAGAAGGCGGCCGATACGGGCTGTTACGGCATCGAGCTGGACGTGCAGCTGACGAAGGACGGTCAGTTGGTGGTGATTCACGATGAGACCATCGATCGCACCACGGACGGAACCGGCGCGGTTATTGACTACACCTTTGAGGAACTGCGCAGGTTTGACGCCAGCGCAATCAAGGGCGGAACGCACGGATTTCAGCCCATTCCCAGCTTTGAGGAATATTGCGAGTGGGTGAAGGACCGGGATCTGGTCACCAACATTGAGATCAAGTCCGGGGTGTATTATTATGAGGATATTGAGGAGAAAACCGTGGAGATGGTGCGCCGTTTCGGGCTGACGGACCGGGTGCTGTTCTCTTCCTTCAACCATGCGTCGCTGTTCCGGCTGCAGCAGCTGGCCCCGGAGATTCCCAGAGGGGCTCTGGTGGAATATGTGGACCTGGGAAATGCGGGATATTACTGCGAACGCTACGGTTTCCAGAATTATCACCCGGGCGTGGAATGGCTGACTGAGGAGAATGTGAAGAACTGCAAGGCCCACGGGGTGGGGGTTAATGTCTGGACGGTCAACGACATGGGCGTGCTGGAAAAACTCTACGAGTGGGGCTGCGACGGAGTGTTTACCAATTATCCGGGAGTCTGCAAGGCCTGGCTGGACACCCGGGAGGCGTAAGGGTGGACAGCGGCTGGAAATAGGCAGCGGGAAAAAAGATAAAAAAGTTGTCGAAAGTTCTTGCTATTTGTCGGCAGATGCCGTATAATTGATTCATACGAAAGATAAAGAAGAGATTGTACACTTGCTGTACAATCTCTTTCAATTTATGTAACAATTCAGACAGCGGGAATACAGGCGGTCGGAATTGTTACCGATTTATTGGGTGATTCATATTTTCCGGCAAATTGGGCTATGGTATAGGGGGAACGGTTACATTTTGAGGGGACATTCAGAAACGACACGGAGGAATAGAATCTCATGGACAGAGAGATGATCATTGTTTTGGACTTTGGCGGCCAGTACAATCAGCTGATTGCGCGCCGCGTCCGCGAATGCAACGTATACTGCGAGGTACATCCCTATAATCTGGGCCTGGACAAGATCCGGGAGATGAATCCCAAGGGGATCATTTTCACCGGGGGACCGGATGTGGTGTTTGAGGACGGCGCTCCCCGCTGTTCCAAAGAGATATTTGAGCTGGGCGTTCCGGTGCTGGGAATCTGCTACGGCGCGCAGCTGATGAGCTATCTGCTGGACGGCGTGGTGAAGAAGGCGCCGGTCAGCGAGTACGGCCATACGGAAGTGGATGTGGATACGGATTCCCCGCTGTTCGACGGTGTTTCCCCCAAAACGGTCTGCTGGATGAGCCATGGCGTTTATATCGAGCAGGTGCCGCCGGGATTCAAGGTGGTCGCCCACACGGACGCCTGTCCGGTGGCGGGAATGGAGCTGCGGGAGAAGAATTTTTACGGCGTGCAGTTCCATCCTGAGGTGGTGCATACCAAAGAAGGCACGAAGATGCTTTCCAATTTTGTCTATAAAGTCTGCGGCTGCGCCGGGGACTGGAAGATGGATTCCTTTGTGGAGACCACGATCAAGGCTCTCCGGGAGAAAATCGGGGACGGCAAGGTGCTCTGCGCCCTGTCCGGCGGCGTGGACTCCTCTGTTGCGGCGGTTATGTTGTCCAAGGCGGTGGGAAAACAGCTGACCTGCGTGTTCGTGGATCACGGCCTGCTGCGCAAGAACGAGGGTGACGAGGTGGAGGCGGTATTCGGCCCGAACGGCCCTTACCAGCTGAATTTTATCCGGGTCAACGCCCAGGAGCGCTTCTATGAGAAGTTAAAAGGAGCGGAGGAGCCGGAGCAGAAGCGTAAGATCATCGGCGAGGAGTTCATCCGCGTGTTCGAGGAAGAGGCGAAGAAGATCGGAGCGGTGGATTTCTTCGTTCAGGGAACCATTTATCCCGATGTGATCGAGTCCGGTCTGGGTAAGTCCGCGGTGATCAAGTCCCACCACAACGTGGGCGGCCTGCCGGAGCACGTGGATTTCAAGGAGATTGTGGAGCCGCTGCGCCTGCTGTTCAAGGATGAGGTTCGCAAGGCGGGATTGGAACTGGGGATTCCAGGAAATCTCGTATTCCGTCAGCCTTTCCCGGGGCCGGGACTGGGCGTGCGCATCGTGGGCGAGGTAACCGCGGACAAGGTGCGCATCGTGCAGGAAGCTGACGCTATCTACCGCGAGGAGATCGCCAAGGCGGGTGTGGACAAGAATTTAGGTCAGTATTTTGCGGCGCTGACGAACATGCGGTCCGTGGGCTGCATGGGAGACGAGCGCACTTACGACTACGCGGTGGCCCTGCGGGCGGTGCTGACCAGCGATTTCATGACCGCGGAGTCAGCGGAGCTTCCCTGGGAGGTGCTGGGCAAGGTGACAAGCCGGATTGTGAATGAGGTGAAGGGCGTGAACCGGGTGATGTATGATTTGACGGGGAAGCCACCGGCGACTATAGAATTCGAGTAAAATTGTCTCCTTTCTACCCACTGTCCGGTCGAAAATAGAACAAAGTAAAACACAAGCAGAAGTGTCAGGACTTAACAATTCCGGCATTTCTGCTTTTTATTTTCCGGCTTTTCACTCACAGTTCTATCAGCCGTTTGCCCTTTGTTTTCTCTCTGTTTTCAAAAGGAGAAAGGCAAATTGGAAAGGAAAGCCAGAAAGCAAAACACCCAGAAATAACGTATTTACAAGGAAAATAATTTTTCATTATAGTAATTAAAATGAATGAAAAAGAGCCTGTTGATTGCAAAACATACGTTCTTATAGTAAATAAATTTTAGGAAAGCACTCACGGCAGGAGTGGCAACCTCCTAGACTTTGTAACACCGGTACGCCGGAATACATAAGAAAGGAGGTAGCACCTATGACAGCATACGAGATTATTTCAATCTTTATAGGGATATTAGCTTTGCTGATGTCCTTTGGTAGTCTGATTATAGCGATTATCGCCTTTCTCGATAAGAGAAATAAGCGAAAACAATCGCCCGCAGGCTGGCCAGCGGCCCATTGCATTCAAATAAAAAGCCCGCCCTGTCTGCCAACAGGATGGGCGATGTTTATAAGGACAACTAGCGTCTAACTAGGAGCATCCATTCCAAAGATCCAAGCCTTTTTTTCCGTTTCCCTACCAAAATCTCCACAAATGAAGTGAAATGTCATCAGCGTGGCCGTCAACGCTAAATCAGTTGAAAAATAAGTATATATTTGATAAAATAATCTAAGGCATATTTTCTAAATATTTGTAGAAATTCTTCATATCATATTTAACATAAGAGGCTTACGATTCCGGCTTTAAATGCTGGGAATTGTATTTTTGAGGGGGAGAGATCATATGGGACTTGGAGGTTTTTTAAAAGACCAATTTATAGATGTAATCGAATTTGTGGATGACTCGCCGGAAAAGTTACTGGTATCGAAGTTCGCCAGAAAAGGAGACGAGATCAAGCAGGGCGCCCGCCTGGTGGTCAGGAACGGGCAGGCTGCCGTATTCGTACATAGAGGGATCATTGCGGACGTATTTGGACCGGGGAATTACAAATTGAATACCGGAAACCTGCCGCTGCTGTCAGCCCTGGCGGCGCTTCCCACATTATTTAACTCTGCAATCAAATCGGATTTATATTTTATCAATACGACGCAGTATATCAATAACCGTTGGGGAACGAAAAGTCCGATTATCAAGCGAGACCCGGAAATGGGAATTGTGAGAATCACGTCGTTCGGAACATTTTCATTTAAAGTCAATAACCCGGAAATCTTCATGACGGAGATGTTTGGAGCCAGAAGTCTTAATATGACCCAGGATATCGTGGAGTATCTGACTTCGTTTGTGGGGGAATCCATCGCGCAGTGTCTTGGGGAAAGCGAACAATCGATTATCGATCTTGCAACCCATTACAGACAGCTGTCGTCCATGATTACCCCGTACGTGAATGAGAAAGCGAATGCGTTGGGCTTCGAGGTGACAAGTGCGACGATTGAAAATATCGGTCTGCCCCTGGAGGTTGAAAAACTGATCGACGAGCAGTCGGGAATTGGCCTTGCGGCAAGGGATATGGATACGTTCGTGCAGTATCAGGCGGCCAGGGCTATCCGTGACGTTGCGAAGCAGCCGGGCGGTATGGCCGGGATCGGCGCGGGACTGGGGGTAGGCAGGATGGTTTCGGAAGTCATGAGCGAAGCTCTGGAGCCGAGAACCAGGAAAGCTGCTGCTAAAAAGAACGAAGCCGCCGCTCGCCCCAAGGAGTCTGTGGCCGATCAGTTGATTAAATACAAAGATTTACTGGATAAAGGGATTTTGACGCAGGAGGAATTTGACGAAGTAAAAAGAATGCTGTTGAAGGAGATATAAAAATTATGGATCAGATCAAAGAGCTTGAAAAATATAAAAGCCTGTACGATGAGGGCGCGATCAGTGAAGAGGAATTTCGTAGGTTAAAGCAGAAGCTACTGGGTCTTAAGACGGATGAAGAAAAGGAGCTGGAAAGACAGCAGGAGAGGGCCAAGGCGCTGGCAGAGATCGAGCGGATGAGAGCGGAAGCGGCGGGAGAGAAGGAAAGCGCTGAATCAGAAGAAAACGAACCGGCCCAGACCAAAGAGCGTAAAGATCCGGAAGAACAGATCAAAGAAGCGCGGAACGAATACAAGAAAACATTTGACGAGGAGAAGGCGAAAGAGCAGGCAAGGCTTGCGGCAATCTATGAACTGGAACAGAAAAAGAAACAGGAACAGCTTGCAAAAGCGCAGAAATCCGCTAAGGCTGTGACGGGTTTTGTGGGAAATGTGATTTTATGGGTGCTCACGGTGTTTTTCGGCCTGTTTGCGATCCTCTGCGTGCTTCCGTCGGAGAGCCTCAGCGGAGCTATATATGATTTGACCGGACTCCTCTGCTTCTTATACGCGGCAATGGCATGCCCTTTGCTTACGAAGAAATTGAGGGAAAATGAAAAGCTTGCCTTTTTAACCAGACATAAGATTCTTTGGGCAATCGGGTTTCTATTCCTTTGGGGGGCTGCGATTATGGCGTTGCCGGTGTAATTGGAAGATCACATAATAAAAGAACACAGAAGTTCCGGATTCTTGTAATAAACAAGGATTCCGGGACTTTTTGTCATATGGAGGGCGCCTTCGGGGAAAATTCCGGAGGAGTGTCCGCACGAATTTGGTTGACAAGAAAACTTGGCAGTGTTATGATGGAAATGACAAGAAAACTTGGCAAAAAAAGACTGCCAAAACCATCGAAAGGAGCCCAACCATATGAACCGCGAAGAAATACTTGCCAAAAGCAGAGCTGAGAAAACGGACGAGGGAATGCAGCAGGCGGAGAACCGGGGGCGTAGAATCGGCGTCAGCGCGTTTTGCTGCGTGTATGTTTTTATTGTGATTTTCAATTTTGTTCAGGGATATCCCAGCTATGGGTTTCACGCCATGTTCTGGGCCTTTGTGGCGGCGGAGGCTTATCCCAAGTACCGGTTTACCGGGAACAAGGGATTTCTGGCCTCCACGGTCGCGGGGACGCTGGCCAGCGCCGCTTCCCTCGGCAGCTTTGTGATCAGCGTGCTGAGGTGATGTCATGGACGACAAGCTGGTATTGAAGAACCACCTGAAGGAGGCCAGAAGCCAGCAAAAGCTCTCTCAGAGCCAGCTGGCGGAGATGGTGGGCGTTTCCCGGAACACCATCAGCTCCATCGAGACCGGGCAGTTTAATCCCACGGCAAAGCTTGCGCTGATTCTGTGTATCGCCCTGGACCGGAAGTTTGAGGAGTTGTTTTATTTTGACGAGTGAGCGGAACGGACGCTGATTATTTATGGGAATATTTGATGGGCAGAAGGCACGGGAGAAGAGAGCGGTCTGGCGGATCGGTTCGCCTGGTACTGGTCTCGCGGGTGAACACCATCAGCTCTGAACACGTTAAATTATTGATTTACTCCATATAATAAAAATGATATAACATCTCAAGCGAGCCGCCGAGGAGTTTGAGTGACCTGAAAAACCGGAAATCCAGCAATTATATGGTTTTCCGGCTTTTCGATAATCAATCAATTTTTATTTCTAAAGAATTCAACAGGCTGGTAACCTCCGGATAGGAGAATTTTGCCTGTTTTAATTTATTTGATGGAATATCGATCGCATATCCGACGGCGCCCCTAAAATCAGCCTTGCGGATATCACATCTAAAAAATTGTGCGGCCTCCAACCGGCAGTTCCGGAAATTGCTTTCCTGAAGGTCACATTCTTCAAATATGCTTTCCTGTATGATATTACTTGAAAAGTCGAATTTCCGGAATGGTATTTCGATAAATGAATTGTATTTCATGAAACAATTTTTTAGTACATCGATAGAGCGTGTGTATTTTCCGGCAGGCAGAAGATCATTCCAACAATGTATGCCGATCAAATTGCATTTTTGAAAGGCGGTATTTTTTACTTCGGAATGTTGTGAAGTCAAACTGATGAGGTTACAGTTATAAAATTTGCAATTCACAAACACGCAGCCGATTATCTTGCAATCTTCAAATACACAATTTTCGAACGTGCATTCAATGAATTTACATTGCTCTTTTGCTACATTCTGATATTTTTGGTCTTTTATAAGCTTTTCTTCGTAAAATGTTTCCTGCATATGATGTTATCTCTCCCAGCCATTTGTATATTCGTTTTCTAAATATTCCACATATTTTTCAAAAACCAAAATAAAATCTGTCGAATACTCCTTCTTGATTTTTTCCATAGAGCGCTGTACAGCTTCCTTCATTTTTTGGGTGATCTCATCAGCAAAAATTTGTCCGCTGTCCGTAAGAGCAATCAATTTTTCCTTGGATTTGCGTTGCGTCAAAAGAACCACATGTCCTGAGCTGACACACTCTTTTATGATGGTGTTCAGGGTGGTCTTCGGCATATGCCAGTCATCACATATTTGTTTTTGGGAGTGTTGCCTTTTATCACTTAAAATGTCCAATAAAAGTAACGTGTTCTCCTTTACCCCCATTTTTTTGGCAATTTCATAATAGACTCCAGTACACCGATTGATTGTAAGCATCAGGCGGTATACTTCCTCACGATAGTCGTTCATTCGATTCTCCTTTTCAGTACGAATTCGTATTAAATTATAGTACGAATTCGTATTGAAGTCAAGCGCAGATGGTAACTTATTTAAAATAAAGGGATTCCACCGGTTTTATAGTTTTTCCAAGCGCGCGCAATAGCAATAATAATAAAGTTTATCGCCGGGATAATGCCATGGATGGTAGGAACGGGACAGGGGGTCAGGCTGGTAGAGCTGCTCGATCACAAAACCGTGTTCCTTCAGGCTGTGTTTAAAATCTTCAAAAGAGTGCATATTCGGAGTGCAATCCGGGTGAATCGCCTTGAATTTAACAGCGGAGCGGCTGTTATGGGGAATATCAATAAAGACTCCGATCAGCTTGCTTCCCTGGTGGAGATAGCGTTTCCAGCGCGGAAATACAAAACCGTCCGTGAACAGGTCAAAGGAGGTATTCTGGAAATAGTCGATGATAAAATCGACACATCCCCTTTCAAGAGGAAATACCTGATAATTACTTACAATACACATGGTGTTCAGCTGCCGGTCCAGAGCATCCAGCAGCTTTTTTTCGCGTGCAATTACCTCATATTGTGGATCACAAAAGATGTAGAGAGAGGAAGGAGACAGCACCTTGGCTTTTTGCAGAAGAAAGCTGGAATTACCGATATGAGTTTCCAGAATTACCTTCCCATTGCAGCTGCTGTCGGAAAGCATGGATTCCATCTGGCGGTACAGATGGTACAGATAGTTGCGCATTTCCCCGGTCATCTCCTCGTCCGGGTGAAAATAGGTGTATACCGGCGGGGTGGGAAGACACTCCCCCTTTGGATTGATCAGGATACCGTTTTCTATGACTGCGTTATAACCGCAGGTGCAGGAGAGGGACGCATTCCGAATCTGCCCGCTTTCGATTTGTTCCAGATTCATCGTGAGCCGTTTGCCGCAAGGACAGTTGAGCAGTGGCAGAAAGCGGATATCCAGGCCGTTGACCAGGGTCTTGGCTTCACGCGCGTTTTCCCGCTCCTGCATCATGCAGATCGTCTGTTCAAGAAAGGTTAAGCTGGACTGAAGCCTCGCCTGTTCCTCCAGAAGTTCCATACGCTTGTTGATGAACATGGAAAGGAGCCGCTGATCCGCAGGGGCTACGCTGTCTTTGAAAATACGGAACTGTGTGACGGCCGCAGAGATGTCCTCCAAACTGAATTGCAGCCGTTTCAGCTCGGCAATCAGCTGCATGTCCAGATCGTCGGATTCGCGGAAATCGTACCGTCCGTTCACAATCGCCGGGGCAAGAAGCCCCTGTTTGATATAAAAACCAATGGTGCTCTGGCTGATGTTATGACGTTTGGCAAATTGTCCGGTCCACATATGAATACCTCCGCGCGGAATTATGTAAACGAGGGAGTGCACTCCCTTATAGTTTGAAAAGTTGTAGTTGACATGGATAATAGTCTGCGAATTATTATAATGCCATGATAACACAGATAATTTACCAACACAAGAATAGAAAGGGGATGGGAATTTGATTGCGGCAGTAATCCAGATGAATTGTGAACCTGGAAATATTAGAAAAAATGTGGCAGCCGCCAGAGATTTCATCCGGAAGGCCGCAGACAAGGGAGCGGAGTGGGCTGTGCTTCCGGAGTTGTTCCAGACCGGGTATCTGCTCGGGGGACGCGACCGGGAATACGCCGGACCGGTGCCCGGGGGAGAAGCCGTATGCTGGATGGAGGAAACCGCCAGAGAATTCGGCATAATGCTGACCGGGGGCATCATCGAGGAGCAGGGAGGGAAGCTTTACGACACAGCGGTTACTGTTTCACAGCATGGGCTGCTGGGGGCTTACCGGAAGATTCATCTGTGGGGCGGGGAAAAGGAGCGCTTCACACCGGGAAACGATACCGGTGCGCCCATGGACTGCGGAGATTGGAAGATTGGCATGCAAATCTGTTACGAAGCCGGTTTTCCGGAGGGCGCCAGGCTTCAGGTGCTGAAAGGAGCCAATGCGCTGGCCTACGTGGCGGCCTTCGGAGCTGCGCGGGCAGAAGTCTGGGACCTGGCGACCAGGGCGAGGGCATTGGAGAACGGCTGCTATGTATTGGCCTCGGACCGGTGTGGGACAGAGCCATGCGGGACAAAATTTGCAGGCAGGAGCAGAATCGTGGCTCCGGACGGAACCATACTGGCTCAAGTGGAGGAGGGGGAGGGAATAGCGGTCGCAAAGCTGGAACTGTCCAATATCCAACAGCAGCGGGCGGTTTTGCCTTACCTGAAAGATCTCCGTACGGATTTGATAGCGGCTGCATGGCAGAAATGAAATGGGCGAACCGAAGTGACCGCGGATGAAGAATTGCAGAAGTATCACCGCAACGACGAAGTAAAAGCAAAATAATTTCATTATAGAGGAGGAACAAAATGAGCAGTTTAAAAGAAAGAATTGAGCAGGCAAACCATGAAACCGTCCGAAGGATGATCGATTCACAGATTTCCTGGGTGGATGTGAAGAAGGCGATCGACACCTGTCCGGGCATGAAAGAAAACATGATCATGCACGCAGGCGCCGCCATCACATGGGACAGAATGGGGGACGCACAGAAGAACGCGGTAAAGGGAGCGATCCTTTATGAGGGGTGGGCTGACAACCTTGAGGAAGCGGACCGGCTGGTGGCAAGCGGAAAGGTGGAATTGTCTCCCTGTCATCTTCACGCAACGGTTGGCTCCATGACCGGCGTCACATCCCCGTCCATGCCGGTGTTCGTTGTCAAGAACGAAACCTATGGAAATTACGGGCACTGTCTGATTTATGAGTCACCGGAACCTAAAAAGCTGAGCTTTGGTTATGTAGGACCGGAGTCGATGGAAAATCTGAAATTTATCGATGAGGTAGTTGCACCGGTACTGAAAGAATTGATTAAAGCCATGGGCGGCAGCTTCAACATCAAAAAAATCATGTCCAGAGCGCTCTTTATGGGAGATGAAATGCACAGCAGAAGCTTTGCCTCCACCGCGCTGTTTAACCTGGAGACAGCCCCGTATCTGTTTGAACTGCCTTTTGACAAGGCTACGTTGAAAGCATTTTCGGACTTTGTGCGCAGAAGCGAGCAGTTCTTCCTTCATCTGGTTATGGCGGGAAGCAAGGCGCTGGCGGACGCGGCCAACGGTATTGAGTACAGCACCATCGTAACGGGAATTGCCAGAAATGGAGTGGAAGTGGGAATCCGAGTCAGCGGCCTGGGCGAGCAGTGGTTCACAGGACCATCCGGCCCCATTGACGGACTTTACTTTGGCAACTACACGGTCGCAGACGCGCAGCCTGACATGGGTGACAGCGCGATCACGGAAACCACCGGCCTGGGAGCGATGGCCCATGCGGCTTCGCCGGCGCTGGGACTGACCAAGGGCAGCGTGGATATGGCCTACAAATTTACCAATGAAATGCAGCAGATCTGCATCGCCAACAATCCTCATTACGCGATTCCCTATCTTGGCGGCAAGGGATCGCCTGTGGGCATTGACATCCGCAAGGTTCTGGAGACCGGAATCGTACCTGTGATCAATACGGGAATTGCCAGCAAGAAGGGCGGACAGATTGGAGTGGGTAACGCAAGAGTACCCATGGAAGCGTTTAAGAAAGCACTGGTAGCTTATAACAAAGAGTATGGCAAACGCCAGTGACGGCAGGAGGTGTATAGAATGGGACTGAAATCCAAGGTATTTCCGAATTCTTATCGGGACTCGGTATTGCTGATGAAGATGGCGGGCATGGTCCGTAAAATTGAAGGCGTGGAGAACGCGGAAGTCATTATTGCCACGGAAGCCAACAAGGGCATCCTTGAGTTTAACGGGCTGCTGACGGAGGAGATCAGGAGGGCGACGCCCAATGATCTGGTGGTAAGCGTTATTGCCGGGGATGAGACCGTGATCGAGAAAGCAATCGCGGCGGTAGAAGACATGATATTCAACGGACTGGAGGATGACAAGGGAGGAAAAGTCACCTATTCGGCAAAGAGTATTGCGGGGGCTCTGGCCATGGAGCCGGAAGCCGATCTGGCGATTTTGTCGACCCCGGGTCCTCTGGTGAAAAAGGACGCCATGAAGCTGCTCGACAGCGGCGTCAACCTTCTGATCTTCAGTGACAATGTTCCGATTGAGGATGAGCTGGAACTGAAGCGCAAAGCTGACGAAAAGGGACTTATGGTAATGGGACCGGACTGCGGTACCGCGATCGTGAGAGGCGCCTCGCTGGCATTTGCCAATAAAGTGCGTCAGGGGAAGATCGGTATGGTGTGTGCATCCGGAACCGGCCTTCAGGAAGTGGCCGTTCTGATCCATAATCTGGGACAGGGAATCTCTCACGCCCTAGGAACCGGGAGCAATGATGTGAAGGATGCGATCGGAGGTATCTCCATGAAGCGCGGCCTTAAATGGCTGGAGCAGGATGGAAGCACGGAGCTGATTGTAGTGGTGTCCAAACCGCCTCAGAAGACTACCATGGAGAATCTGAAGGAAGAATTTAAAAAGTGCCGGAAACCGGTAATTGTCAATTTCCTGGGAAGCAGTCAGCCTGTTAAGCGGGATGGAAATGTCTACTATACGGATACATTGGAGGAGACGGCGTTAAAAGCTCTGGAGCTGGCCGGGGAGACGGTAGACGACAGCGTGTCGGTGCCGGAGGATATTTTAGCGGATATCCGCCGGGAACGGGAGCTGCACAGGCATAAAGGCGGTTACATGAGGGCGCTTTATACAGGCGGGACCCTGGGAACGGAAGCGGCAATCATATGCCGGGATATTTTAAGCGGGCTGACCACCAATCTGACCGTGCCCGGAGTGGAAAAAATGGCGGATTATAACGTCAGCACAAAGAACTGTATCCTGGATCTTGGCGCAGACGAGTTTACTCTGGGCAAGCCCCATCCTATGATCGAGCCGGAGATGAAGAACCAGCGGCTTTTAAAGGAGGCGGCAGATCCGGAAACAGCTGTGATTCTTCTGGATTTTGTGCTGGGCTACGGTGTGAATGCGGATCCGGCCGGAAACACGTTATATGAGATTGATAAGGCCAGGGAAATCGCAGAATCTCAGGGGAGGCATATAACTTTTGTAGCGTCTGTCACAGGAACGGATGAGGATCCACAGAACCGTGAGGAGCAGATCCGGGTATTAAAGGACCACGGCGTGCTGGTACTGCCTTCCAATGCCCAGGCGGTGCGCGCGGCAGTGGAGATTGTCAAGGAGTGCAGATAGGGAGGAAATGAGATGGCAGGTTTGCTTGAACGGGAAGTAAATGTTTTGAACGTTGGATTAAAGCAGTTTTTTACATCGCTGGAGGACCAGGATGTAAAGGTTCTCCACGTAGAATGGAAGCCCCCGGTGGAGGACGATGAAGAGATTGATGATTTGCTGAGTTTGCTTCTGTGAGTATGGGACTGCGGGTAAAGGATTTGGCGGGTACGGCGGTGGACTGCCTGCCACCCCGGGGGGAATGGAGCGAAGGAGCCGTTCACTCCGTGTACCGCCATACGGTGAACATCCGGCTGGAAAATGGGAATTTAATCTCTCTCATCAGCCGCCGTACGCTGCTCCATCCCTTTGCAATCCGGTTGGAAGAAGACGGGATGGAACAGCTCCCGGGGATACGGGAGGGCGACGCCTGCCGGGCCACACAAGCGGAAATCCGGCTGGATGGGCAGAATGGGCCGGTTGTGCTGTCCTGGGGCAGGGAGCAGTTAAAAAACCTGAGTGTCAACCGTCTCAGGGGAGACGCCCCGGCGGCGGCACTTCTGGAGATTTTGAACAGGAAAGCGGGAGAGAACGCCGCAAAGTCCGCCCTTGGATTCACGGTCGATCCCGCCCTCGACTCCCCTCTGCTGCCCTGGAAGGAGCGGATTTACCGGTTGATCGCCGCGGCTCTCAGGGCTGAAGCCAAAGAAGCTGCAACAGTTGGAACACAATTAGTAGGATTGGGCTGGGGGCTGACTCCCACCTGCGACGATTTTATAGCGGGAATGCTGGCGGCCTTTTGGTTTAACCGGGACTATCCCATACGGAAGCTTGCCGGGCTGGGGGAATGCCTGGCGGTCTGTGGGGAGACGCAGACGACCGCGGTCAGCGCACAGTTTCTGAAATGGGCGGCAAAGGGATATTTCAGCCAGGGGATTCTGGAACTTTTGGAATGCCTCAGGGGAGAAGATGAAATATGTCTGTGCGCCAAGCTGCAGCAGCTTTTGTCAGTGGGTCACTCTTCAGGCTGTGATACGCTGATGGGGATTGTGTGCGGGATGAGATATGGAGGAAAATTGATATGAGTAAAGTTGTGATGGCTCTGGGGGGAAACGCCCTTGGGAACACCCCGGAAGAGCAAAAACTGAAAACCAGGTGGATCGCCAAGGTGATTGCGGATATGGTCGAGGACGGACATCATCTGGTGATCTGCCATGGCAACGGACCTCAGGTGGGGATGATTCAGCTTTCTATGGATTACGCGGCGGCCGCTGACGCTATTTCCGCCGATGTGGCCCTTCCCGAGTGTGGAGCCATGAGCCAGGGCTACATCGGGTATCATTTGCAGAACGGTATAACCAATGAACTGAATGTGCGCGGGATCGACAGGCCGGTGGCCGCGGTGCTGACCAGAGTAGTGGTGGATGCCAAAGATCCGGCATTTCAGAATCCCACCAAACCAATCGGCGCTTTTTATACCCGGGAAGAGGCGGAAAAACTGTCTACATCGGGCCACACCACATTTGTGGAGGATTCGGGCCGTGGATACAGGCGGGTGGTGGCGTCACCGCTTCCTGTGGAAATCCAGGAGATGCCGGTTATCCGCCGGCTGATGGACAGCGGGTATATTACCATTGCCGTGGGTGGAGGCGGAATCCCGATTATCAAGGAGCACGGCATCTGCCGGGGGACGGCGGCCGTAATTGATAAGGATTTTGCGGCGGAGAAGCTGGCAGAAAGCATACAGGCGGATATTCTTCTGCTTTTGACTGCCGTGGATGCAGTTTCGGTTAATTTTGGAAAAAAGAATCAGAGGCAGCTGGGGCCTGTGACCGGCAGTGAGCTGGAGCGATATGTGAAGGAAGGCCAGTTCCCGGCAGGCAGCATGCTGCCGAAAGTACAGGCTGCGTTGAAGTTTGTCCGCCACAATCCTAAGGGAAAGGTAATCATCAGTTCTCTGGAGCGCGCCCGGGAGGCGGTGGAGGAAGGCTGTGGAACAATCATCTCGGCAGATGAGGAAATGCTGAGCGGAGTGTCATAAAAAAAATAGAAAAGGAGATATGATTTTATGAAGAAAACATTATTATTTTTAGCAGAAGGATTTGAAACAATGGAGTTCAGCGTGTTTGTGGACGTGCTGGGATGGGCCAGAAATGATTTTGACTATCAGCTGCCGTTGGAAACCTGCGGTTTTACCAAAACAGTTAACGCAACCTTTAATGTTCCGGTGATTGTGGATAAGACGATTGATGAGATCAATGTAGATGACTATGAAGCGCTGGCATTTCCGGGTGGATTTGCAAACTACAATTTTTATGAGTCCTGCTCAGACGAACGCCTGCTGAGTCTGATCCGTGCATTTGACGAGAAGGGCAAGATTATCGCCTCGATCTGCGTTGCCTCCATCATTTTGGGCCAGGCGGGTATATTAAAGGGGCGCAAGGCTACCACCTACCACCTGAAAAACGGCCGCAGACAGAAGCAGCTGGCACAGTATGAGGTGGATGTGGTCAATGAGCGGATTGTAGTGGACAAAAATGTTATCTCATCCTACTGCCCTGAGACGGCTCCGGATGTGGCGTTCAAGCTTTTGGAAATGCTGACAAGCCCGGAAGAGGCGCTGAAGGTTAAGACATTGATGGGATACTAATGTCTGCAAAAGGAAAGGAGAAGGGATGGAGAAACGTAAGAAAGACCTCGCTGCCGGCACGGGGAGGGCTTCGGGCCAGGGCGTGCGGTTGGGGATTGGGCCCTGTATTGCGCTGCTGTTTACCTGCATTTTCTTTTCAGGCATATTTAAGGGCAGCGGTAACTGGACCGGTATCCTGGATTTTTCCACTCTGTGCGGATCCTTTGGAAGCATTGTCACGCAGCCTAAGGTCATGACCTTTGCAGGGGCGGGAGGCAGCGGTGCTAAGGATGGTTTCCTGTTTGCATGTTCCCTGCTTCCGCCGGTTATGCTGGCCATTGGGATGATCCAGGTATCGGAGCATTTCGGGGCCCTGGAGGCGGCCAGAAAGCTGATGACGCCGCTTTTAAAAAGCTGCCTGGGGATTCCCGGGGCAGCCGGCCTGACCCTGATTGCCAGCCTTCAGAATGTGGACGTGGGAGCGGTGATGACAAAGGAACTGTGGGAGGCGGGAGAGATCACAGATCGTCAGAGAAGTATCTTTGCCGCGTTCCAACTGTCGGGAGGCGCTGTGATTGTGAACTTCTTTGGCAGCGGCGCCGCATTATTTGCGCTGACATGCGCTGACGGGAGTCTGGCGGTGACGATGCCGATGATCATACCCTTTACGGTAATCGTGGCGTTCAAAATTTTTGGGACGAATCTGATGCGGTTGTATCTGCATTTTATGGAACGCGAATCTGAAATTTGTCCTGAATAACGTGCGGGAGGGAGAATGGGGAATGGGAGCGAAAACAGAGAAAAAGATGGTAACGGAAGTCTTTATTGAGGGGGCAAGAAAAGGTCTGAAGATTGGCACGAGCAGCATTATTCCGAATATACTGATGGCATATGTGCTGATCAGCGTATTAAAAATATCCGGGCTTCTGGATGTGCTGAGCCGTATTTTGGACCCGCTTATGGCGGTATTCACGCTCCCCGGAGCCGCGGCAACCGTACTTTTAAGCGCATGGATGGGAACCGCCGGGGGTGTGGGCGTGGCGGTGGGACTTTTTACGGAAGGTCTTCTGGATGCTCACGACATTATGATTCTGACGCCCGCGATCTTCCTTTTGGGAGCACAGATTCAATATATTGGGAGAGTGCTGAATGTGGCGGGCGTAAAAAACAGGCATTATCTGCCGCTTTTGGCAATCAGTATTATCAATGCTATGCTTGGGATGCTGGTTATGCGTATATTTGTATAGAAAACAGAAGCGGAAACAATCATCCGTGGGCTGCGCCAGCGGCCTATTACATTCAATGAGATACCGGAAGGCGGCGTGAACATTAAGCAGAATTCCGGTATTGTGCGATTGATGATTTCGGTCATTCCGGTTCCATCAATTCATTATACAATATCACACCGTGTGTAAACAGCGTCAACGAGCTTTATTTGTTTAAATACGCCCTCAACGCCTCCGCCGCATAATCCGCGGCACCCTCGCCGAACTTTTGATCCGTTACCTTGCGGATCAGCTCGTTGCCATAACCTTCCAGCACCATATCCCAGTACCCCTCGCCCAGATCGCCGGTCCACCTGGCGCTGGTCTCGCGGGTGAAGTCCATCAGCTCCTGAAGCATTTCCTGGACCTCCGGTGAGTCGGGGACTTTGGAACGGTCGGCGGTCAGTTTTTGGAACAGGTCGTCGCTGCGCTTTAAAATGTCGTCCTTATTTTCCTGGAGCGCCTTTGCCTTTTCCATCAATTCCGGGAAATGGGCCAGGTTCTGCTTCATGGCTTCGGTGTATTTTTCCACGCTGCCGAACTGTTTGACGGCCAGCCGGGCCACGTTGTCCTTGTCGTCCCGGACGCGGCTGATGAACTGGTCGAAGTCCTCCACGCTGCCCCAGTATTTTACAACCTCTTCCGCGTTCTCGCGCTTGAACTGTTCCAGCGCGTCGATGTATTCATTTAAATTGAATTCTTCAAAACTCATGCACGGTTCTCCTCTCTCCAATTTCTCCAGCAGTGCGATCAGCTTATCCAGCCGGTCGCGTTTTAAGGTGAGCAGTTTCTTCTGATTCCGGTAGGCCGACAGCTTGTCAAAGTCGGGGGTCCGAAGTATTTCCTTGATCTCTTTCAACTTGAAATCCAGCTCCTTGAAAAACAGGATCTGCTGCAGCCGTTCCAGGGCTTCGTCGCCGTAAAGACGGTAGCCTTTGGCTGTGATCTCGCTGGGTTTTAACAGACCGATTTCGTCGTAATATTGCAATGTGCGCGTGCTGATTCCGGTCAGCCCGGCCACCTGGCTTATGGTTTTCATGGCGATCCACTCCTTACTTGGTTGGGAAAACGGCCCGGAGATTTGCCGGCGAACAGGTCCGGCCGCTTCCCTTAACTGTATCCTACAGTATCACGCAGCGTGAGAGTCAACTGCTTTTTGGGAATTTTTCAGTTAAAATGCGTTTCCAGCAGCCGGATAAATGTTTGGATAAATTCCGGCAGATAACCGCCCTTTCGAAACGCCACGGAAATGGGCACGGTGAAATCCGCAAACCCCACCAAAAAGAAACGGACCGGCTTTTCGTAATCAAAGTACCGCACATAACTCTCATAGTTGAACGCAACCCCGTAACCCTCGGCCGCCATCTGGACGGCGGTTTCCATATTTTCAATGATAAAGCAGCGCCTGGGTTTGATTCCGGCGTAGGTGAAGGCGGCGTCCGTGAAAATGCGCACGGACTGCTCCGGGGCCTGGAGTATGAAGCGCTCCTCCGCCAGAAGCTTCAAATCCAGCCAGAGGTAGCGGTGGCCGGGAAGCTCCCTGGCCTGGGCGCAGGCGGGATGTTCCGGCGGGATGGCCGCCACCAGGTGGTCGTTGTAAATGGGAATGACGTCCAGCTTGTCCCGCTGGAAAAAGCGGTTGGTGAGAATCAGATCCAGATCCCCGTCCAAAAGCCGCTGCTCCATGTCCCGGCTGCTGGTCTCAGCGACGGTCACCTCCACCTGGGGGTAGGAGCGCTCGAACTCGGTCAGCACCTTGGGCAGCAGGTAGCGGCTGCGCCGCAAATGAAGTCCCAGGCGCAGCCGTCCCGCGCTGCCCTGGATCATGTCGTTTAATTCCCCGCGGAATTCGTTCTGGATCGCCAACATTTCCCGGGCGCTGCGGACGTAGAGCGCTCCGGCGCAGGTGGGAACCAGGCGTTTCCCCACCCGGTCGAAGAGAGGCACGCCCATGCGCTCCTCCAGCCGGTTTAAGAAAATGCTCAGGGTGGGCTGGGAAATGTACAGCTCCTCCGCGGCCTTTGTGATGCTCTGATGCCGGGCCAAGGCCACGACGTATTCCTGTTCCCGTAAATCCATAGTCCGCCTCCTCACAATTAATAATAGCTTTTGACTATTATCATTAAGACAAAAATAAATTAGACAAATAATCTTGCCACGATTATACTGGAATTAAGCGGGAAGGTCAAGAGCTCAGCCATCCTGAAATCAAGCATTTCAAAAGGAGAAACGGTATGGAACACGCAGATAAGACCAGGAAGGGGTTTCGGATGCCCCACACGTTTGTAATCATTTTCACCATCATTCTCATCGCCATCGCGTTTACATGGCTGATTCCAGCGGGGGAGTACGCCAGGTTTGAGAACGCCCAGGGGATTAAAGTGATCGATCCGTCCCAGTTTAACAGTTTGGAGCGGACGCCGGTGAATCCGTTACTCATTACCCAGTATATTGTCAATGCGTTCATTAAAAATGCCGACCTGATCATGGTCATTCTGTTCTCGGGCGGCGCGTTTCACATGCTGACCAAAACCGGAGCGCTGCAGGCGGTGATCGCCAAGCTGGCCAGACGGTTTTCCGGCCACATCGGGATTTTTATTCCGCTGCTCTCCCTGGTGTTCGCGCTGATCTGCACGACCCAGGCCGTGAACATGTTCATCGCCTTCGCGCCGGTGATGGTGATGCTGTCCCTGGCCCTGGGGCTGGATTCCATCTGCGGGGTGGCGATTATCATTCTGGGCGGCGCCATCGGATTTTCCACGGGAACGCTGAATGTGAGCACCACGGTGATCAGCCAGAAGATCGCGGATCTGCCGCTGTACTCGGGGATCGGCTACCGGTTCGTCTGTTTCGGCGTGTTCTTTGTGGTGACCAACCTGTTTTTGATCCGCTATGCCAACAAGATCCGCAAGAACCCGCAGCTCAGCCCCATGTACGATCTGGACCAGAAAAATGCCCTGGCAAAGGATCTGAAGCTGGAGGATTTCGGCGCCATGACGCCCCGGAAATGGATCACCATCGGCTGTCTGGTAGCGGCAATGGGACTGATCGTGTACGGCAGCATTATGAAGGGCTGGGATGTGGCGGAGCACGCCGCGGTGTTCCTTGCCCTGGGCATTGTGGTGGGCCTGGTGGGCGGCTTTTCGGCCAACGAGATTTCAAAGGAGTTTCTGGCGGGCTGCAAGGATATGCTGGGCGCGGCTATGATCATCGGGCTGGCAAGGAGCATCGGCACTATTATGGGCGACGGAAATATTATCGACACCGTGGTGCACACCCTGGCGGGAATCCTCAATGTGGTGCCCTTCTATCTCCAGGGGATCGGGATGCTCATCGCCAACACCATTATCAATGTGTTTATCACCTCCGGCTCCGGCCAGGCCTCAGTGGTGATGCCGATCATGATTCCGCTGGCCGACCTGCTGGGCATGACGCGGCAGACCGCCATTCTGGCCTTCAATTTCGGAGACGGCTTCTGCAATTACATACTGCCCACCTCCACGGCGCTGATGGGGATTATCGGCGCGGCAAATATTCCCTACGACCGCTGGATGCGGTTTATGTGGAAATGCTTCCTGCTTTGGCTAGCTACCGGCGCGGTGATGCTGCTGATCGCCCAGGCGATTCATCTGGGACCGATGTAAATAATAGGAGATGATATAAAATGTTAAAGGAACGGATTTTTGAGGAGATAGACAGACAGAAGGAATGGCTGTGTGAAATGGCCGATACCATATTCGATCACCCCGAATGCGACGGGGAGGAGATGATGGCCGCGGATCTGTTATGTGGGTATCTGGTGGAGAACGGATTCACGGTAGAGCGCCCTATTGCAGGGCTGAAAAGCGCCTTCCGGGCCGTGTACCACAGCGTGGGAAACGGGGCGGAGGGGAGCGGCCGGATGGCTGAGCCGCCCGCTGGCCTGGCCGCGAGCCCAGGCGGCCCGGCCCCCCGCATCGGCCTCCTCTGTGAGTACGACGCTCTGGCCGGGCTGGGGCATGGGTGCGGGCACCATATGCAGGGACCGGCCTGCCTGGGCGCGGCGGTGGCGCTGAAAAACTGCTGCCGGGATCGGGCGTTTACACTGGTGGTTTACGGCACCCCCGCCGAGGAGACCTTCGGCGGAAAGATCAATATGATGGAGGCCGGTTATTTGAAAGACATCGACGTGGCGCTGATGATGCACGGCGGGCCGGACACCTGCACGGACATCCGCTGTCTGGCGCTGTCCTCCTTTGACGTGACATTTTACGGGAAAAAGGCCCACGCGGCCATCATGCCGGAGGAGGGCAGAAGCGCATTCGACGCGCTGCTGCTGGCCTTCCAGGGAGTGGAATTTCTGCGGGAGCACGTCCGGGACGACGTTCGCATGCATTATACGGTGAAAACCCTTCCGGGGCCGGAAAATGTGGTCCCCTCCGAGGCGGTGGGAAGCTTTGCCCTGCGCTCCTTCTCCAGAGATTATCTGGACCAGGTGGCGGAGCGGTTCCGGGATATTGTGCGGGGGGCGGCGCTGATGGCCGGGGTGACCTGCGAGATCGCGGAGAAACCGGCCCTGGCCAACAAGGTGCCAAACCTGACGCTGAACGATCTCCTGGTCGAGAACGCGCGGCTGGCTGGCGCGCCGGGGATCACGCCGCCCAGGGAGCGCACCGGCTCCACGGATTTCGGCAATGTGATGCACGAGCTTCCGGGCAGTTGTATCCGGGTCAAATTCGTGCCCTCGGGCACGTCCTCCCATTCAAAAGACTATGTGGAAGCGGGAAAGACGGAGGCGGCCCACAGCTGCGTGATCTACGGGGCTAAGGCCATGGCTGGGGCGTCCCTGGATATGCTGACAGACTGTAAAATAATGGAAAGTATAAAGCGGGAATTTGCTGAAAAGCGGGAGTTATACCGGTGATAAGCCGTATTGATTTAAAAAGTTTTGAGACCCGGGCAGAGTACGGACCGATGGTCATTGGCCGGGTCTGTTGCGAGGAGTTAATTGGCATGTTGAGAAAAAGGAGGCTGCTGCCATGAGCGCTGCAAGACAGGAAAAAGTTAGAAATATCACGTGTCTCCTGGCCGGTTCGTTTGTGTACAGCGTGGGCACCCACTGCTTCGTGGTGCCCGCCAATATCGCGCCGGGCGGCGCGTCGGGCCTGGCGCTGATGGTGAATTTTGTGACGGGGCTGCCGGTGGGCGTGCTGACCATGGTGGTGAACGTTCCCCTGCTGATCCTGGCCTGGATCTATCTGAGCCGGAAATTCGCGGTCAGCACGGCCATGACCTGCATAGCCTGTTCCGTGATCCTGGATTTCGTGGTGGCGCCGGTATTTCCCATGTACACCGGGGACCGGCTGCTGTCCAGTCTGTTCGGCGGCGTGATCGTGGGGGCGGGCATGGCGCTGATCTTCATGTCCGGCTCCACCACCGGAGGAAGCGACATTCTGGGGTATATTCTGCAAAAGAAAAAGCCCCATCTGTCCATCGGGCGGGCGCTGATCATTGTGGACGGAGTGGTGCTGGCACTGTCCATTTTCGTGTTTCAGAACGTGGAGTCCGGGCTTTTGGGGATGATCTCCCTCTACGCCTGCACCCGGGTGATCGACGCGATCCTCTACGGAAACGACGCGGGGAGCATGGTGACCATTGTCAGCCGGTATCCCCAGCGCATCGCGGACCGTATCATCCAGGACCTGGAGCGCAGCGCCACGGTGATGAACGGCCGGGGCGCTTACAGCCGAAAGGACACCGGGATTCTCCTGTGCACGGTGCGCCGGTCCCAGTTCGGACGGCTGAAACAGATTATCCGGGAGACGGATTCCAGCGCATTTGTGATGGTGACGGAGACCACGGAGGTGTTTGGGGAAGGGTTTAAGGAGATTGTGAGTTGACGGGACGGCGGTGGGGGGAGGGGCAAGCGCGCAGCCCGGAATGCAGCCAAGTACCCGGCCCCCCGCCTTCCCCGACGCCAAAAAGTGCCCGGCAGCTGAATATTCCAGCTGCCCGGGTGCTTTTTCTATGGCGCGTCCAGCGGTGCATATTTACAACATTTCCCAGGTCTAAAACCCGTCCTCCTCCCAATCCTCGCCGCCGTCCCGGCTTTCCCCGAATTTTCCGTCCACATCCACAAATGTGTCCGGCGCTTTTTCCAGCAGGGATTTGATCAGCTCTTCCATGGGTACGAACTGGCGGCAGATCAGGGTTTCGATCAGCAGCGGCAGGTTTATGCCGGTGAGATGGCGGAACGAATACTGCCCGGACAATGCCACCACGGTGTTGAAGGGGGTGCCGGAGGTGATGTCCGTGAGCACCAGTAGCTCCGTCCCCTGAAAGGATTCCATGGCCCGGACCAGCTCTGCCCTGAGCTGGTCCGGGCTTTCGTCGGCTGTAAGGCCCACCGCCACGGCCTGCTCCTGGGGGCCGAGAATCATCCGGGCCGTGTCCAGCATGGCTGTGGCGTAGGTTCCGTGGGATACAAGTAAAATTGCGATCATGATTTGCTCCTCCTCAGATTATGGGTTGCAGGCGTCTATGGCGGCGCGCAGGCGTCCCCCGGCCTGTTCCAGACGCTGTTTCGCGGGTTCCGGTTCCAGCCCGGTGAGGCCCATGAGCACGGCCAGCTTGACGCAGCGGCCGGAAGCTTCCAGCAGCTCTGCCGCCCGCTCCTCGCCGCAGTCCAGGCATTCCCGGATGATATTGATGCTGCGGACCACCAGCTTTTCATTGGTGGGCTGCACGTCCACCATCAGGTTCTGGTACACCTTTCCCATCTTGATCATAACGGATGTGGAGATCATGTTCAAGATCATTTTCTGGGCCGTGCCCGCTTTCATGCGGGTGGAGCCGGTCACCGCTTCCGGCCCGGTCACCGCCTCCACGGCTGTTTTGGCGTGGCGGGACATTTCAGCGCCGGACACACAGGAGACGGCCCCGGTATATGCGCCCACGGAGTCCGCGTAATCCAGCGCGCCGATCACATAGGGGGTTCGCCCGCTGGCGGCAAGGCCCACCACGACATCCCGTTGGGAAATACCCAGCGCCCGCAGATCGTCGGCTCCGGCCTGTGCGTTGTCCTCGGCCCCCTCGCTGGATTTGCGCAGTGCGCGGTCGCCCCCGGCGATGATTCCCTGCACCAGCTCCGGGGAAACGCCGTAGGTGGGCGGGCACTCGGAGGCGTCCAGCACGCCCAGGCGGCCGGAAGTCCCGGCCCCGATATAGATCAGGCGTCCGCCCTGTTCCAGGCGCGCGCAGATTTCGTCCACAAGCTGCGTCAGCTGGGGCAGACACTGGTTTACAGCCGCGGCGATTCCTGCGTCCTCGCGGTTGATGGCCTCCAGTATTCCGGCGGTGGTCATGGAGTCGATGGAGCGTGTGTTGGGGTTTCTCTGTTCGGTTTCAAGGGATTTCAGGTTCATATGCTTCTCCTCCGTCTGAACTGATACGTTTGATAAGCACATTATACGGTATTGAAATTAAAAAACAATTATTTTATGAAAAGTTGAAATTTTATTTTACTTCCTGAAAGTTTTGTGACATACTGAGAAAAAAGGGAAAACAGGAGGAACTGAAATGAGCGTGCTGATCAAGCTGAGAGATTACCGCAACCTTTCCGCGGCGGAGAACCAGGTGCGGGAGTATATTCTGAAATATCCGAAAAAGGTGCTGGAGTACACGGTGTACGAGCTGGCCAAGGAATCCTTCACCTCACCGGCCACGGTGGTGCGCCTGTGTAAGAAGATCGACATCAAGGGATTTGCCAGGCTGAAGGTGCTGCTGGCGGAGGAAACCAAGTATTTCCAGGACATGAAGCTGAACCTGCTGGACACCACCACCATTGAGAAGAACGATTCGCCCCACGCCATTATCGAGAAGATCACCAACATTGCGGTCAAAACCATCGAGGAGACCAGGGTGCTGGTCAATGAGAAGCAGTTCATGGAGGTGGCCCGGCTGATGCAGAAGGCCGTGATTATTGATTTTTACGGCGTGGGCGCGTCCAACCCGGTGGCGATAGACGCCCAGTTTAAATTCATGCGGATCGGGAAAAATGTAATCACCTACCAGCTCTACGACCGGCAGTACGTCCAGGCGGTGAACTCGGACGCCAGCCATGTGGGCATCATCATTTCCTATTCCGGGGAGACCAAGGAAATGTTGAAGATCGCGGGGATTCTCCAGAAAAACGGCACTCCGGTGGTGGCGGTGACCTCCAGCGGGGAAAATTCCTTAAACCGCATCGCGGACTACAACCTGTTCGTCACCGCCAAGGAGACGGTGTTCCGCAGCGGAGCCATGGCCTCCAGGACGGCCCAGCTCTACATCATTGACATTCTGTACGCCCTTTACTGCTCTCTGGATTACGATGAGAGCATCAAGAAGATTCAGCAGACCCGGATCGAATCATAGGGGAAATCCAGGGGCGTGTTTCATAAACTGAAAGAAAATTTCGCAATTACCTTCCAATATTGACATTTATTTTCGGATTTGATAATTTTGTGCTAAGAAAGGGGGAAACAAACATGATTACCATTGCAAGAATTGACGAGCGCCTGATCCACGGACAGGTGGCCTACGCATGGACCGTCGCCTATAAGAGTGAGGCGATCATGGTGATTGACAACGAGATCGCAAAGGACAAGTTCCAGATCTCCCTGCTCCAGATGGCCTGCCCCGCGGGGGTGAAATGCTTTATCTGCGATGAGGACAAGGCGGTGGAGCTGCTGAAAAAGTATGAGAAGCGGAAGATTTTCGTGGTGGTGAAGCATCCGGGAACGCTGCTTTCCATCTGCAAAAAGGGCTGCGGTTTGGAAGCGGTCAATGTGGGCGGCCTGTATTTCAAGGAGGGAAGGCGTCAGATTTCCAAAACCGTCTATGTGGACCCGGAGATGGAGGAGATTTTCCGGGAGCTTGACAGCCTGGGCGTACGGCTGGAGAACCGGACCACACCCACGGACCCGGAAGAGGATTTGATGAAGCTGTTGTAAGGATTTTACAGAGGAGGGTAATTGGTTATGAGTACGTTGCAGGTGCTGCTGCTGAGTATTTTTATTGCACTATTGATTTTGGAAAATTATGGTTATGGATACTGGATGATTTCGCGGCCCATTTTCGCGGGTCCGCTGATCGGCCTTTTGCTGGGGGATGTGCAGACCGGTCTGCTGGTGGGCGGAAGCGTGGAGCTGATGTACATGGGCGTGATTCCCGTGGGCGGCAGCGTTCCGCCAAACGCGCAGATCGCCGGGATTCTCTCCACGGTGTTCGCCATTTTAAACGGCGGCAACGCGGAGGTGGGAATCGCCCTGGCGCTGCCCATCGGGCTTCTGGCCCAGCTGTTGATTATGTTCGCGTGGAACTTAAACATTATTCTGATCCACGGTGCGGACAAATACGTGGAAGCGGGGGATTACAAGAAAGTGGACCGCATGCATCTGTGCGGCCTGGTGGTATTTTTCTTCGTGTTCTTTATCCCCACGTTCCTGGCGATCCAGTTCGGCAGTGAGTTTGTAAACAATGTGGTGGCGGCCATGCCGCCGGTGCTGACGGACGGCCTGAAGATCGCTTCCGGCATTCTCCCGGCAGTTGGAATGGCAATGCTGCTGAAAATGATGAACTTTAAGAAATACTGGTCGTTTTTCGCCCTTGGGTTCGTATTTTCCATCTATCTGGGGCTGAACGTGCTGGCGATTTCCATTATCGCCCTGGCCCTGGTGTTCGCCATGCACGCCATGCGCAGACAGGAAGCGGACGACGACGGATTTGACGACGAGGACGAGGCGGATGGGGAGCCCGCCGGCAGACTGTTGGGCCAGAAGGAGCTGAAAAAGGTATTCCGCCGTTCCTTCTTCTCCATGACGACCATCAACTATGAGCGCTATTGCTCTCTGGGATTCTGCTACGCCATGATCCCGGCCTTAAAGGTGCTGTATCCCAACCAGGATGATTTTAAGGAAGCCATGCTGCGGCACAATGAGTTTTTCAACTGCCATCCCTACACGGGCAACGCGGTAATCGGCGTGTCGCTGGCTCTGGAGGAGCAGCGGGCGGCCGGGAAACCCATTTCCGCCGAGGCCATTTCCTCCACCAAGGCGGCGCTTATGGGACCGCTGTCCAGCATCGGCGACTCGGTGTTCAAGGCCACCTTTATGACCATTTTCGCGGCCATCGGCGCGGCCCTGGCCCTGGACGGAAATATGGCGGGCCCCTTCCTGTTCATTATCCCCAACGTGCTGCTCAACGTGTGTTCCAGGTGGCTGTTCATCAAATACGGCTATGAGCTGGGCACCAATCTGGTGGTGAAAATGAAGAGCAGCGACATCATTGACAAGTTCGTGGAGGGCGCGACCATCGTGGGTATGATGGTGGTGGGCGCCATGATCGTGGGATTTGTGAACCTGAAAATCGGCTGCGTCTGGGTGATCGGTGAGAAGGAGATCGTGCTCCAGGATATCATCAACTCCCTGATGCCAAGCCTTCTGCCCCTGCTGCTGGTGCTGTCCTACTATTGGATTCTGATCAAGCGCAAAAAGGGTATGTATATCTGTATTATTGCGAGCTTTGTGCTCGGAATCGCTGGAAAGGTGGTTGGACTCTTCTGATGAACCAGGTTAATCAACATATTTTGGAACAATTAAAACATAAGCTGATCGTGTCCTGCCAGGCCCGGGTGGGCTGGCCCATGTACGGGCCGGAGATCATGGCGGCCTTTGCCGCAGCTGCCAAACAGGGCGGAGCGGCCGGTATCCGGGCCACGGGCGCGGACAATATTCTGAAGATCAAGGAGCGGGTGGACCTTCCCATTATCGGGATCAACAAGCAGTTCTACGACGGCTATAACGTTTACATAACTCCGTCCTATGAGAGCGCCAGGGAAATTCTGGAAATCGGTGTGGAGATTATCGCCCTGGACGCCACCCCGAGAAAACGGCCGGGGGGCGAGACGGTGGAGTATATCCTGGAACAGATTCGGGAGCATTATCCCGATGTGCTGGTGATGGGGGAGATTTCCACGCTGGAGGAGGCTAAGGCTGTGCTTCCGTTGGGATTCGATATCATTTCCACCACGCTGTCGGGTTACACCGAGTCCAGCCAGGACGTGAAGTCCGTGAATCTGGAGCTGATCCGGCAGATTCGCGGGATCACCGACACGCCCATTATCGCGGAGGGAAAGATCGCCCGGGAGGAGGAGGCCGTGGAGGCCATGAGAGCCGGAGCCCACGCGGTGGTGGTGGGAACCTCCATCACCCGGCCGGAGATTATTACGGAGCGGTATGTGGGAGCGCTGCGGGAGTTTGAGGCGCGGCTGTAGACGGAGATGGTCTGCGGTGGCGGATAAATGGAATATGAGAGATGAGAGATGAGAGAGCAGGGACTTGCCCCAGGGATGTGGGGGCGGGGCCCTGCTTTTTGGCGTCGGGGAGATGTAGGGGAGGCGTCAGGGAGGCGTTGGGGAGGCGTCGGGAATGAGGCGAGGGAAACGATGGGAATACGGTAGGGGCGGCGATGGGAATACGGTAGGGGAAGCGATCGGGAATGCGGCCGCCGCAGATATTGATTGACAAATGCCAAACTTGCTGATATGCATGTTATATACCTGGCCAGTGCCGGGGCCGACGAAATTTGTTGAAAAAATCTTCGAATCTATGTCACACGGTGGAAAATCTGCGCTCTAATTGTAGTAGGAGGGATTATCATATGGAAATTAAATCAAATGAAGAGTGGACAAACTGGATTGAAAAAGCGGTGGCAGGGGATAAGGAGGCCTTGGAACGGATCGTTCTCAACCTCCAGGACATGGTGTTCAATCTGTCGCTTCGCATGCTGGGGACATTTCCCGACGCCGACGACGCGGCCCAGGACATTCTGCTGAAGGTGATCACCCACCTGGCCACGTTCCGGGGGGAGAGCGCGTTTACCACCTGGGTGTTCCGCATCGCCACCAATCACCTGATTCACTACAAAAAGCATATGTTCGCCCAGATGCCGCTGAGCTTTGAGTATTACGGGGCGGACATTGAAAATGCGCGCCTGGACGAGGTGCCGGACCTGACCCAGAACGTGGAGCGGTCCATTCTGGCGGAGGAGCTGAAAATGTCCTGCACCAATGTGCTGCTGCAATGTCTGGACGCGGAGAGCCGCTGCATTTTCGTGCTGGGAACCATGTTTAAGCTGGACAGCCGGATCGCAGGGGAAATCCTGGACATGACTCCGGAGGCCTACCGCAAACGCCTGTCCCGTATCCGTAGAAAGGTGGCGGATTTCCTCTCCGCTTACTGCGGGGAGTACGGCGAAGGGCAATGCCGCTGTATGAAACGGGTGGATTACGCCATTCAGAGCCACCGGTTGAACCCGGCCGCGCTGGATTATACCACGGCCACGGAGCACACGCCGGAGCAGATGCGGCAGTTTAAAAATGCCATGGAGGAGATCGACGATCTGTCCGCCCGGTTCGCTTTCTGCAAGACCTACCAGTCGCCGGAGCGGACCCGGCAGTTTTTCCGGGAATTTCTGGCCTCCGCCTCCCTGTCGGCGGTGACGAATGCATAGGAGGAGATTATGAACACAGATGTAATATTGGATTATCTTATGGAATTAGAGCGGAATAATAACCGCGAGTTTTATCACGCCCACAAGAAGGAGTACCAGGCGGCTAAGGCGGAGTTTGAGGCGCTGATCCAGGAGTTGATTTTCAGGATCGGGAAAACGGACGGGAGCGTGCTTGGCTGCGTGCCCGGGGAATTGACCTTCCGGCTCACAAGGGATACCCGCTTCAGCCACGACAAATCCCCCTACAACCCGGCGTTCCGCGCCCATATTTCCGGCAGCGGAAAGCTGCCGGTTCCGGTGGGGTATTACCTGATGATCAAGCCGGGTGGGCAGTCGTTTCTGGGCGGAGGGCTCTTTGCGGATATGTTCAAGGAGGCCACGGCTATGGTGCGGGATTATATTGCCGCGCACCCGCGGGAGTGGGAAACGGTGGTTCAGGCCGAGGAGTTCCGGGCGTGTTTCAAGGTGCAGGGGACTGCGCTGAAACAGGTTCCGGCGGGGTATGACAGGGAGCATCCCCAGGCGGAATTTCTGAAGTATAAGAGCTGGTATCTGGAATATCCGGTGGCGGATGAGGTGATCCGGGACGCGGATGGATTTCTGGAACTGGCGGAAACAATTTTTAGGAAAATGAAGCCGTTTAATGATTTGATGAACCGGGCGCTGGATGGGTTTCGGATGCCGGAGAGGTGAGCGGGGGGAAGCAGCACCACCCTAATCAGGCAGCAGATGAATCATCACCAGCTCCGGCGGATTAAAAATCCGGGGCAGGCGGTTTAAGCACAGGCCGCGGCTGACGATCATAGTGACCCGGCCCAGCCGGTAGCGGCCTCCTGCGTACCGGGGGAACAGGCCCTGGTGGGGGGCCAGCAGACCGCGCCCCAAAACGGGAATCCGCACCTGCCCGCCGTGGGCGTGGCCTGCCACCACCAGGTCGAAGCCGCTCTCCCGGTAGTAGCGGGTCAGCTCCGGGCGGTGGGTGAGCAGGATGGAGTAGCGCTCCCCAGCCAGCCCGTCGCGGCAGGCGGCCAGCTGACGCTCCGCGGCCAGCCCGGCGCGGCAGGCGGCCAGCTGGCGCTCCCACTGCCGGGGAATCCGGCGGACGAAGCGGTTGGGCGCGAAAACCGTGGGATCGTCCACGCCGCCGATTTCAAGGAGCTGTCCGCGTATGTTTACGGTCCGGGTTTCCCCGGAGAGCACGGTGACGCCGTGGGAGGTGAACATTTTCTTGATTGCGTCCAGGTTGCCGGTGCGCTGCTCGTGGTTGCCGGTGACGTAGAAGCAGCGGGGGGAAGTCAGCTCCCCAATCCCTGCCAGAAACTCCCGGGTTCCAACCAAAGGAACCTGGTCGTCGACGATGTCGCCGGCCAAAAGGATCAGGTCCGGGTCGTATTTCCGGAGCGCGCGGACCAGCACCTCCTGCCGGCGCCCGTAGCGGGTGCTGTGCAGGTCGGTGACCAGGGCGATCTTTACCGGCTGCGTGATCTGGTCCGGATACTCGTTGTAAATGCGCACCACCGGCGCACGGCTGAAGGCGGTGTTCCGCCAGGATGTTCGTTTCATATCTGACTCCCAATTTCTAAATTAGGCCGGGCTCTTCCGGTTATCCGAAAAATTCCGCAAGTTTTTCTTCCATATCCGGGTCGCTGACACAGTAGCCGATGGCCATGCGGCCGCCGGTCTCTTCAGCCAGCATCCGGGCGTTTTCTTTGCCGAAGGCCCCGCACATTTCCAGGCAGCCAAAGCCTTCCGCCAGCAGCTTTTTGGCCGTCTCTCTGGCCTCCTCGAAGTCGCGGACCGTCACAAAACGGGTGAGCATTTCACCGTGAACAAATTCCGCGGTATCATGTTTTGTGTCATAATCTCCAAGCACCATCATTGCATATTTTTTCATTGTCTGTTTCCTCCTCAGGATTGATTTTACCCGTCAGTCGGGCAGGTTGATAAATAGATCGGAAAGGGTCAGGTTCAATGCATCCGCGATCTGTTTGCAGCGCTCCAGGGTGACGCTGTGCTCACCCCGCTCCAGGCGGCCGTAGTAAGCCCGGCTGATTCCGCACAGCTGTGCGAACTCCTCCTGGGTATATCTGCGCGCCTCCCGCATTTTGCGCAGCTCGTTTCCAAATCTGACGTTGACATTGTCCGGATCGCGCAAAGAATGTTCCCCCTAACTCGAAATACGTTTCCTTCAGTATACCATGCCGGACGCATTTGGAAAAGAGCTTTCATTTCGATTGTCAAAGCGAGAAAACGTCATATATAGCGTTGAATAATGTCGAAAATTGCGATATTCTGGTAATACAGATGGCAGCGGAGGCTGCGTATCTGAAATACCACACGTACCGCAGGGAGCGGTGGAAGGAGAAAATCATGGAAGGTACAAATGACAGAGGAGCGCTGACGCTGAAGTTTCCGGTGCAATCGTTCCGTAAGATTCCCAACCCTTATCTGAAGGAGGAGGAGGGCGACAAGGAGGCGGCCATGTACGTTGCGATCTGCGACGTGAAGGAGCTTCCGGCCGATATCCCCATGGAGACAAACCCCAGGGAGCAGAAGCTGACCACCAACGTGGCAAAAAAGATCAAAAATTCGCTGCTGGACCCGGCGGCATTTGATTTTTATCTGCTGAACCGCGGGCTGCTGCTGTCCGCCAGGACGGTGACCTTTGACAACTATTCCAACCAGGTGACAGTTGTGTTTGAGGACCCGGATGTGCACGGAAATGTGGACGGCGGCCACACCTACAAGATCATTCTGGCCAACCGGGACCAGTTGGATCTGGGACAGCAGTATGTGAAATTGGAGATTCTTACGGGCGTGGAGAATATTTTCCAGAATCTGGCTGCTGCGAGAAACACGTCGGTTCAGGTGCAGGACAAGTCCATTGCGGAGTTGGAGAAGCGGTTTGAGATCATCAAGGACGCCATCGGCAGCGAGGCCTTCTCCAAACGGGTGTATTTCAAGGAGAACGACAGCGGGGACATCGACGTGGCGGACCTGCTGGCCATGTTGAATATGTTCAACATCCACAAGTACCCGGGCAAGGAAAATTTCCCCGTAGTGTCCTACAGCGCGAAGAAAAAATGCATCGATTACTACATCGAGTATCACAAGAAGTTTGGGGGGAGCGCGGAAAATCCCTACGTGAAGATGGTTCCGATTATGTGCGACATTTTTAAGCTGTACGACAGGATTGAGATCAGCATGAGCCGTTTTTACCGCCAGAAAAACCAGAGCGGGCGCTATGGCTCGGTGAAGGGGGTGGCTGCTCCCAAGGGCGGCAGGTCCTTAGAGTCCAAGTTTTACGGGAAACAGCTGGATTTGTATTCCCCCACTGGTTTTCTCTACCCGATCCTGGGCGCGTTCCGGGCCCTGGTGAAGGAGGAGAACGGCGTTTACGGCTGGAAAACAGACCCCTTCGCCGTACTGGAACGGGTGGGCGGCGAGCTGGTGGAGACCACGGTGGAGCGCAGCCGCTCCCTGGGCAACAATCCGCAGTCCGTTGGAAAGGACAGCGGAAACTGGAAAACGCTGTATATTACGGTGATGTTTGATATGATGGAGCTGTAGGCGGGAGGTTACGGTTCACAGGCAATATCCCGCGAGGGAAAGCAAAAAACTTGCCAAATGCGCCCGATCTGTGGTAGAATAGAGTCTATCATCGGAGGGTATGTAATACTCAGATTATATGCCGGATAAGATGGCGGGATGCGCCCGCTGCCTTATCCGGCTTTTGTGGTGCCGGGGGTGGACGCGGTGATGGAGATATGGCAGATGGCGGCTGCGGCTGCGGATTTCCACCTCACGTCCGATGAAATGTAAAAGAAATACAATCAGGAGTTGAAAATATGACCAGACAGTTATCCATGACAGAAGGAAAGATCGGCCCGGCGCTGTTGAGTTTCGCGGTGCCGGTACTGATGTCCGGTTTTTTACAGGCGCTGTACGGCGCGGTGGATTTATTGGTGGTGGGGCGCTATGACAGCTCCGCGGCCGTCTCTGCGGTGGCCACCGGCAGCCAGATGATGCAGACCATCACCGGCGCCGTGCTGGGGCTTTCCATGGGCGGCACAGTGATGATCGGCCACGCCATCGGGGAGAAGGAGCCGGAGAAGGCGGCCCGGGCGGTGGGCACGCTGGCGGTGCTGTTCGCCGTGATCGCGGCGGTCTGTACCGCGTTTATGACCCTGGCCACCGGATGGGTGACGGGGCTGCTGCACACCCCCCAGGAGGCGTTTGTGTACGCCAGGCAATATATATTCATTTGTTCCTCAGGAATCCCGTTCATCATCGGCTACAATGCGGTCAGCAGCATTTTCCGGGGCATCGGGGACTCCAAAACGCCCATGTACCTGGTGGCGGCGGCCTGTGTGGTCAACGTGGTGCTGGATTTTCTGCTGGTGGGCGGGTTTCACATGGGGGCCGCGGGTGCGGCCCTGGCCACCATCGCGGCCCAGGGCTTAAGCTTCTTTCTGTCGCTGTTTATCATCGCCAGGCGGGGATTTCCCTTTGACTTCGGGCGGCGGCACTTTAAGCCCGACTCCCACGCCATGAAGCGGATTCTGCTGGTGGGAACGCCGCTGGCCGTGCAGGACGCCCTGGTCAATATCTCTTTTTTGATCATCACGGTGATCGTCAACACCATGGGCGTGGTGGCTTCGGCCTCCGTGGGAGTGGTGGAGCGCCTCATGGGCTTTGCCATGCTGCCGCCCTCGGCGTTTGCCTCCGCGGTGGCCACTATGACGGCCCAGAACATGGGGGCCAACAAGCCCGAGCGGGCCTGGGGGGCGCTTAAGTGCGGCATCGGCTATTCCCTGATCTTCGGAACTGCGGTCTGCATCTACTCCCAGTTCTGGCCCCAGACGCTGACCGGGATTTTCTCCGGCGACCCGCAGGTGATTGCGGCGGCGGCCCAGTATCTGCGCTCTTACGCCCTGGACTGCGTGCTGGTGTGCTTTGTATTCTGCATCAACAGCTATTTCAGCGGCAGCGGCAGGTCCGTGATCACCTTCGCCCACAGCATGGCCGCCACCTTCGGGGTGCGGATTCCCATGTCCTATTTGATCAGCCGGTATGCCACGGGCACGCTGTACTACATGGGACTGGCGGCCCCGGCGGCTTCGGTGCTGTCCATTTTGATCTGCGGGGTGCTTCTGGCGAAGCAGCAGAGACGGGGAAATGGACGGGGAAAGCCACGGCCCTGATCCGGGACTCATATAATCATACCGGTTCGAACCGGTTCGTTCAGACAAAAACGCAGGCGTCTCCCTCGCGGGAAATGCGCCTGCGTTTTTGCGTGTCTCAACATCCATGTTCATCACACTTCCATCCAGGGGACAATCTGTGGTAAAATAGACCCATTATCCAAAAAACGGCGCAGGCCGGCAGAGGAGGCAGGGAATGAAAAACATGAGGGGGAGATTTCGAAGGTTCTGGAGTGACATGTGCCTGGAGCGGAAGCTGCTGGTCAGCTATATCTTGTTTGCGGTGATCCCGATTCTGGTGATCGGGTCCGTGATCTGCCGGGTGTCCTTCAAGATCATTATGCGCCAGACCCGGCAGTACGCGGACATGATGATCGAACGGATCAACAACGACGCCGACGATTTTGTGGAAAATATCGAACGCCAGGCTTATGTGGTGTACACGGAGCCGGAAATTCAGGATATTCTGGAACATTCGGACCGCTACACCTTCTCCCAGCTCCAGGACGGCAAGGAAATGATTCACAAGCGCCTGATCGGGATGTGGGTGACGGAGAAATACATCGTTGGCTCCTACTTGTGCGGTGCGGAGGGGAATTCCTACTACACCAACATCAACGAGCGCAACGACATTGATCCCGCCCAGGTATTTTCCGGGGAAAGCTGGTACGCCACCATCACCGAGGGAGCCAGGAAGGGCGTGCTCACCGGCGTCCACCGGGACGACAAGTATTCGGACTCCTCGTCCCTGCAGCTGATCAGCTACGTGCACGCGGTCAACAGCATCGGAACGGGGAAATATTTGGGATTTCTGGTGATCGACATCGACGCCCGGGTGCTGGGAGAGATCGTGGGCAACCGGGCGGAGAACCTGGGCGGCTACATCACAATCCTGGACGACCGGAACAATGTGATGTACACCACCTTGCCGGAGGAAACCGGCCGTCTGGGACAGGTGATCTGCATGGAGCACGTCTCCCCCAAGACCGGGTGGACGGTGCGCACGGAGATTCCCTGGAGCCGGTTTGCCAAGGAGATCGTGAACATTATGCTGCTCACCGCAGTGGTAGGGGCCTGGTGCTTCCTGGTGTTCATCTGGCTGTCCCGGAAGATTTCACGGAACATCGGCGCGCCGATCCGGGATTTGCAGACCGCCATGGCCCGGGTGGAGGAGGGCGACATGGAGGTGGTGGTGCGGGCGGACCGGGACGACGAGATCGGGCGGCTGGCCGGAAGCTTCAACCACATGGTTTCCAATATCAAGGACCTGATCGAGAAGGTCTACCTGACCCAGCTGGGCAAGAAGGAAGCGGAGTTCAACGCGCTTCAGAGCCAGATCAATCCCCATTTCATGTACAATACCCTGGAGGCGGTGAACATGATGGCGATTCTGGACGGCAGCTATGAGATATCGGATATTCTCACCGCCTTCGGCAAGATTTTGCGGGTCAATCTGGACCAGAAACACAATATTATCCCTCTGGGCCGGGAACTGGAATACATCCGAAACTATCTGATGATCGTGCAGATTCGGGACCCGGAGCTGTTCACCTTTGAGCTGAACGCCCAGCCGGAAGCGGAAAAATGCCTGATTCCCAAGCTGACGCTGCAGCCCATTGTGGAGAACAGCATCCTCCACGGCTTTAAGGAGAAGATGAGCAGGCGCAGGCTCACGGTGAACGCCGCGGTGGAGCACGGACGCCTGGTGATCACCGTGGAGGACGACGGCAAGGGCATGACCGGGGAAAAGCTGGAGTACGTGCGCCAGTCCCTGGAACTGGAGGAGTCCCTTGGGCGCAGCGCCAGCATCGGACTCAACAACGTCAGCGAGCGGTGCCAGCTCTATTTTGGGGAGAGCTTTTCCATGGAAATCCACAGCCGCCGGGGAACCGGGACAAGGGTCACGCTGAACGCCACGGCTATTTACGGGGAGGGGGAGGAACATGATACGTCTGGTCATTATTGACGACGAGCAGCTGATCCGCCGCGGGCTGCAGAAAATTATCGAGATGAGCGGCGGGAAGTACGAGATCGCGGGGGAGGCCGCGGACGGCGAGGAGGGCTTAAAGCTGCTTTTGAAGGTGAGCCCGGACATCGCGGTGGTGGACGTGAAAATGCCGAAGAAAAATGGCCTGGAAATGATCGGCGAGTACCTGGCCCAGGGGGCGGGAAGGACCCGCTTTATCGTGCTCAGCGCCTACGACGACTATGCATTCACACGCAAGGCCATCAAGCTGGGAATCTGCGACTACCTGTTAAAGCCGGTGAACCGGTTTGACTTCCTGCGCCAGCTGGAGGAGACGGCAAAGCTTATGCGCCGGGAGGCGGTGTCGGACGGCGGAGCCGCGGAGGGAGAGGGAGACGGGGACGGGGCGGCGGCCGCGGACGCGGTCAAGCGGGCCATGGAGTACATCGACCGCTATTTCTACCAGGAGCTTACCCTGGCCGGGGTGGCAAAAGAGGTCCATATGCACCCCAACTATTTCGGCAACCTGTTCAAGAAAAAGACCGGGGTCAGCTATCTGACCTACCTGACAAGTGTGCGCATGGAGAAGGCCAGGGAGCTGTTGGACAACCCCAATCTGAAGGTTTACGAGGTGGGCCAGATCGTGGGATATTACAGCCCGAAGCATTTTTCAAAGGTATTTAAAAAGCACACCAACATGACGCCCAACGAGTACCGGGACCGGAACAAACATGTGTAGATCTGGCACCATATATTAAGTTTGCGTCATATACTTTGCGGACAGTCTTTTTGTATAATTAAAGTCACCAAGCAAGTTGTACGGAAAAAAAGAGGAGGTATTACAATGAAAAAAAGACTGTTGGCAATGTCCATGGCGCTTTTGATGGCGGCGGGCCTGACGGTGGGCTGCGGCGGAGGAACGGCGGATACGCCGGCCCCCCAGGCTCCGGAGACCCAGAAGGACGGGGGAGAAACCACGCAGGCGCAGGCTTCCGGCGGAGGGGAGAGCGGGGAGCAGGTGACCATCCGTTTCGCGGGCTGGCTGGAGGTGGAGGAAGCCACGTCCCAGCTGTTCAAGGATCTGATCGCCGGGTTTGAGGCGGAAAATCCGGACATCAAGGTGGAGACGGTGGCGATTCCCTTCAACAATTTCAAGGATCAGGTGATGATCGCGGCCAACTCCGGCGACGCGGCGGACGTGATTATGGGAAATGATCAGATGATGTCGGCCTTCAACGGCGCCCAGATTCTTCAGCCCCTGGAGGGCGTGCTGGATCAGGCGGTGATCGACGATCTGATTCCGGTGTACAAGGAAGCCACCATGTACGACGGCAAGCTGTGTTCCGTGGCCTGGATGCCCCATCCGGTGGCTATGTTCTACAACAAGGACCTGTTCGCCAAGGCCGGTCTGGACCCGGAAGCTCCGCCCAAGACCTGGGATGAGATGATCGATGCCATCGCCAAGATCAGCGCCCTGGGCGAGGATGAAAACGGAAACCGCATCTACGGCCTGGCGATCCCCAACGGCAAGGGATCCCACGCAGCCCAGCGTTTCCAGGGCATCGTCTACTCCTACGGCGGCAATTTCCTGGACGATACGGGGATGCCAAACGTGGAGACGCCCAAGTATAAGGAGGCGTTCCAGTTCTTAAAGGATATGGCGGACCAGGGCTACATGCCCGAGTGTGTGGACGCCAAGGACGCCCGCAGCCTGTTTGCCACCGGCGTGGCCGGAATCACCTTTGAGAGCGAGATGGGCCGGAACATTTACCGCACCACCAGCGGTCTGGGCGAGGAGTTCGACAAGTCCATGGGCGTGGCTCTGTTCCCGGTGAACAAGACCGGCGAATCCACCACCATCAACACCCGCCACGAGCTGGGAATTTACGCCCAGTCCGAGCACAAGGAGGCTGCGGCCAAGCTGGTGGAGTACCTGCTGAGTGAGGAAGCCGCGGTGATGTACTACGACGCCCAGGACGCCATGTCCCCCAGAGTCTCCATTTCCCAGCTGCCGGAGATGAACAAGGATGAGTATTCCAGGATTTTCAACGAGCAGTCCGCCACGGCGAAACCGGTGAAGATCACGAACGCACTGTTTGACAACGCGATGTCGGAGATGAGCAAGTCCATGGAGCGCGTGCTGGTGAACCACGAGGATATTGACACCGTGCTGGCGGATTTACAGAAAACGGTGACGGATTTGTACAAGTAAATTCAGCGCGGCCATGCCGGTGACTGACGGCTGCAAGCCGGCGGGGAACCGCACAGGAACATGCTGGCCAGGGCCGGGGGAGACCGAGATAGTCTCCACCCGGCCCTTACTGACAGAAGGTGAGGATATGAAACGAAATACGAAAAAACTGCTGTTTGCACTGGGGCTGATTCTGCCGGCCTTCGCCATGCTGTGCCTGACAATCATCACCCCGCTGATCAATATTATCTGGATGAGCTTCCACGATTACAGCCTGCTCAATATCAAGAATATCAAATGGAATGATTTTAAGAATTACACGGTGCTGTTCGGGGAGAAGGAGTTCTGGAATTCCTTTGTGCGGACCATCGTGTACGTGGCGGTGACGGTGGCGGCCCAGTTTGTGCTGGGAATGGCCGTGGCCCTGCTGCTCAACCGGAAATTCCCGGGCCGGAACCTGATGCGCGGCCTGATTTTCCTGCCCTGGACCATCCCCACGCTGATCGTGGCGGTGATCTGGATGTGGATCATGCAGCCCCAGTACGGCGTGCTCAACTACATTCTGCGCTCCCTGGGTCTCATTTCCCAGAACGTGAACTGGCTGTCCTCCACCAAAACGGCCATGGCCAGCGTGATTGTGGCTGCGGTGTGGCGGCAGCTGCCGTTTATGATGGTCATGCTGTTAGCCGGACTTCAGACCGTCCCCCAGGACCTGATCGAGGCGGCGGTCATCGACGGCGCAGGTAAGGGCCAGGTGTTCGCCAACATCACGCTGCCCAGCATCATGAGCGTGATCAAGACCGTGACCCTGACCGCCATCATCGGAAACTTCCAGATGTTTACATTATTTTACAATATGACCGCGGGCGGGCCGGTGCGCGCCACCACCACCCTGACGGTTTACACCTACGAGACGGCCTTTATGTCCTACGACCTGGGCAAGGGTGCGGCCATCGGCGTGGTCTGGATGATTTTCCTCATCGGCTTTGGCACCCTGTACAACCGCAGGCTGAGCCGCACGGAATTTTACGGATAGGGGGAACGGACATGAGACAACTGACAGCAGGAAAGATTGTAAAATACGGGCTCATCGGCTTTGTGGCCCTGGTATTCATTTTCCCCATTTACTGGATGATCGTCACTTCGCTGAAGCCCAACTCGGTGATCATGCGGCTTCCGCCCCAGTTTCTACCAACGCATCCCATTGCGGACCACTACATCAGCGTGTTGTCCGACCACCGGTTTTTTACCTTCTACAAAAACTCAGTGATCGTGGCGGTGCTGACCACCGGCGTCACCCTGATGCTGGCGATCCTGGCAAGCTATTCCTTCTCCCGGTTCCGCTACCGGTTCAGCGGGCCGCTGCAGATGCTCTTTCTCTCCACCCAGATGTTTCCGGCCGTGGTGCTGCTGATCGCCCTCTACACCATGTACAGCAAGTGCGGACTGATCAACACCTACACGGCGCTGGTGCTGGCCTGCACCACCTCGGCCCTGCCCCTGTCCATCCTGGTGCTGAAGGGATTTTTCGACACGGTCAGCGCCACCATCGAGGAGGCGGCCACCATCGACGGGGCTGGCCGGTTCCAGACCTTGTTCACCATCGTGATCCCGCTCATCAAGCCGGGAATCGTGGCGGTGGGGCTTTACAGCTTTCTGGTCTGCTGGGACGACTTTCTCTGGAGCCTGACCCTGACCAACAAGCTGGAGATGCGCACCCTGTCGGCCGGCATTTCCATGCTGTACCTGGGGGAGCAGTCCCAGGACTGGGCGCGGGTGATGGCCGCGGCCACCTCGGCGTCCCTGCCTATTTTAATTGTTTACATTTTTTTACAAAAGTACATGATCGAGGGCCTGGCAATGGGCGCGGTGAAGGAATAAGGAGGAAATATGCGGTATATCGAGGAGCGGTTGCGGGAACTTGAGGCGTACTGGCCGGAGCTTACCAGGCGGCCGGATTTCGGGGAGTTCTGGGAAAATACCCTGGCGGAGAGCCAGGCGCGGGAGCTGAGGCCAAAGGCGGAGCAGGTGGATTACCCCTGCGGGCACGCCAGGGTCTATGATATCTCCTATGACGGATTTGACGGGACGCGGATTCACGGCTGGTTTCTGGTCCCGGCCTTCGGCAAAGCGGGGCGGTGGCCCTGTCTGATCCAGTACCACGGCTTCACGGACAGCCGGGGCCTGCCCTGGCAGCTCATGCACTGGGTGATGGCGGGCATGGCCGTGCTGGCGGTGGACTGCCGGGCCCAGGGCGGGGTGACGGGGAACCGCGCCCATTATACGGACAGCGGGATGGTGTCCAACGTGACCACGCTGGGGATTCTGGATCCCTATGAATACTATTACCGGGCCGTGTACATGGACTGTGTCCGGGCGGTGGATTTTGCGGCCGGCAGGCCGGAGGTGGACCCGGGCCGGATCGCGGTGCGGGGGACCAGCCAGGGCGGGGCACTGGGCATGGCAGTCTGCGCCCTGGACGGGCGGCCTGCGCTTGGCATTGTCAACGTACCCAGCAACAGCGATATGGAGACGCGGATCGCCGGGCGGCACGGCTCCTTTTCGGCGGCGGCTGATTTTCTCATGCGTTATCCGGATCAGACGGATCGGGTATTGGAAACCCTCAGCTATTTTGATACAATGAATATGGCGGACCGGATCCGTTGTCCCATCTTCGCCTCCGTTGCCCTGGGCGACGAGGTGTGCCCCGCCAAATGCTACTACGCTTCCTACAACCGGATCACAGCGCCCAAGGAGATCACCGTGTATCCCTTCAACGGGCACGACGGCGCGGGGGACGTGCATATGGAGCGGGAGCTTGGGTATCTGCGGGAAAGCGGATTTTTGGCATAGAGGGGGCGCGTCCGGCCGGGGCGCGTCCCCGTCCGGCATGTGATGGCAGAAATCAGCAGAAAGGGGTACAGCAAATGAACGAGGTATTGGAAAACATCCGCAGACGGCGCAGCGTGCGCAGGTTCCTGCCGGAGCCGCTGCCGCAGGAGGTGCTCACGGCGGTGGTCGAGGCGGGGAGGCAGGCTCCCTGCGGGGGAAACAACCGCACCACCCATTTTATGGTAATTCAAGATCAGGAGGTCCTGGAGGAACTCCGCCGTCTGGCGGTGCAGGAGTTCGCGAAGATGGAGGTGGCGGAGGACACCTACCGGAGCCTGAAAAACGCCATTTTGTCCTCAAAAAAGGGGACTTACGACTACGACTACCGGGCTCCGGTGCTGGTGGTGGTGGCGAACCGGGCGGGATACCGCAACGCCATGGCGGACTGCTCCTGCGCGCTGGAGAACATGATGCTGGCCGCATTTTCCCTGGACGTGGGCTCCTGTTGGATCAACCAGCTGCACTGGCTGGACGACAATCCCGCGGTGCGGGCCGCCCTGGAGTCCTGGGGGCTGGGGGCGGACGAGACGGTCTGCGGCGCCTTGGCCCTGGGGTATCCGGCCGAGGGGGCCGTGCCCAAGGCGGAAGGGGATCGCGGGGGGAACCCGGTGACGTATGTCTGAGAATCGTCTTTATTTCCAATCCGGCGGTTGATTATTCCATGTTTTCCTGCTATTCTTGAGACAGAATTTTACAGTTTGGATCTGATAGGAGGAAGGATACGATGGGACGATTCTATTCCAATACGCTGGAAGAGGGCGTGCGGCTGATCTATTTCCAGGCCGATCCGGCCCTGTTTCACCAGGGGGTGAAGCTGGTGGAGCAGGCGGTGGTGGAAGGGGAGCCGAACGCTTACTACTATCTTGCCAGGTGCTACGCCTGGGAGGACGGGAATGTGCAGGGGGACGAGCGCAAGGCTAAGGAGCTGTACAAAAAGGGGATCGCGCTGGGAAGCGACTTGTGCGTGCTGGGAGCGGACCGCATGGGCGCCTTAAACGAGGAAATGAAGGCCGTTATGGTCCGCAGTCTGCGGGAGTCCTACGACGCGGTTCTGAAAATGGCGGAGGCCGGGGAACCGATGGCCCAGTACACCGTGGGCCTGTTCTATTTCTGGGGCGACATGCTGTTCCGGTTCCAGAAGCCCTCCAAGGAGGAATTCGACCGCTGTGAGAAAGAAAATGCCCAGGTAGCGTTAAAATGGTTCTGCCGTTCCGCCGAACAGGGCTGCATTCCGGCCTTCCGCAACGCCTTCAACGGCATGCGCGGCGGAATCAACAGCATCCCCAAGGACCCGAAGGAAGCCCTGCGCTGGGCGGAGTCAGTGAAGAACAAGGTGGACATGCGGGACTACTACTACAGTATGGTGGTGGAGTACCAGCGCCTGAAGGACTATGGAAACGCCAACCGCTGGTGCCGCGTCGGCATGGAAGTGGGGGATTCCTCCTGCATCGTCTCCCTGGGCCTGGTATACCTGGAGGGGGACAAGGGCCTGCCCATGGACGAGAAGGAGGCGCTGCGCCTGTTCGGACTTGCGGCGGAGAACGGAAATGAATACGGCTATTACAATATGGGCCGCTGCTATTACAATGGATGGGGCTGCGCCCAGGACTACCGCCAGGCCGTGGAATACTTCAAAAAGGCCCGGGACCTGGGGCATACCACGGCGGACATGTTTCTGTCCCGGTGTTATTACTACGGCCGTGGCGTGCAGCAGGACCAGCTCACCGCATTCCGCCTGGCCAAGGCTTTGCGGGACAAAGAACAGGATTATCCCAGGGAAATTCTGGGCCTGTGCTATCTGAACGGTATCGGCACCATGCCGGATTACGCCCTGGCAAGGTCGCTGTTTGAGCAGGCGGGGACGGGCTATTACGCCTCCTGTATCGGCCTTGGGGATATTTACAGCAAGGGTCTGGGCGTGGAGGAGGATATCCAGAAAGCGGTGTCCTATTATGAGAACGCGGCGTCCCGGGGAAACGCGGAGGCCAGCGAGCGTATGAAGCAGTTTAAAAAGACAATTTTTGGAAAATGGAAACGCCGTTGAAGCGATCGCCCGCAGACTGTGCCAGCGGCCATTCCTTTTAAACCAACAGAGGGCAGCCCGCCAGGGCTGCCCTCCCGCAATACTATAAGATTTTATGATTCCAGGAAACGTCTGCTGCGCGCTAAAAACGCCTCGGGATTGGACAACATGGCCGGATGGCCGCCTGTTTCAAACAAATGAATTTCCCCGTGACCGATTTTGCGGATCATATCCCCGTATACCCGTTCAAAGAAACCGGGTTCCAAAGCGCAGATGAATTCGTCTTCTTTGCTGCCGGTCATCAGAATATCTGGCTTCAGCGTTTCCAACGGCTTGTGGAAGAATTTCCCGATGGTCTCGTCGTGCCGCCGGATCGCCTCGGTGTCGTTGTCCACCACCTGCTCCCAGTCGTCGCCGTGCATGTAATAATAGAACATGCGGGCGTTTTCGTCCCGTTTGGAAGCTTCCCGGTCCTCCACCACATTCTGGGTGAAGGCTTTTAGCGTGGTTTCGCCCTCAAAGCTGTCGGCAATCACCCTGCGCACCAGCTCCGGCGCTTCCAGGGCCGCGTTAACCGCCGCCAGCGCGCCTCCGCTGCTGCCGATGATGTCCACGGGACCATAACCGCCCGCTTTGATCAACCCGATGACCTGCATGGCTTCGTCGAACCAAAGGTCCACCGGGAACTGCGCCAAGCGGTCCGATCTGCCGTGTCCCAGAAAATCGATCAGGATCACGCGGTGGTGCTCTGCGTATTTTCCCGCAATCTCATAGAACATGTTGGAGGATGCGGTGTTTCCGTGCAGCAGAAACAGAGGACTTCCATTTCCCATTTCTTCATAAAATACATTCTTTCCCTGATAGTTAAAATACGACATACTGGCCTCCTAATTTTTAATCAATCAGCAAGGCCCCTGACAGGAACCCTGCGCCACTACCGACCCGACGTAATCCTCATGTTTTCACCCCTTTCCGCCGCAAACGGCATCTCTGATTCCATTTTAACACAACCGCAGCCGGTTAACAAATGGATTCGGCGGTTCAGAAGGGCGGGGCGGATCAGGATGCGTTTGACTTTACGCGCCGGGGATATTAAACTGGAGGAAACAGTGTTGAGACGGAGGAGGAAAATTCTATGAAACAATACAGACGGCTGATCGAACCTGCTGCAATCCTTTTGCTGGTGATCAGCGCCGTACTGCCGGGATGGCTGTCCATCGCAGCGGGGGCTTCGGCCCTGATTCTGCTGATCGCCCTGGCCGCTTCGCATTTTACGGGTAAAAAGAGGCTGGCCGTGGTGGTGGGGCTGGTTGCGGTCCTGGCGGTGGTGTTCTATATCAATGGGCAGAGGAACGCGAAGGTCCAGGCCGGGGCCGCATTTGAGGGGATGGTGGAGGTGACCAACCGGTCGGAGCAGGTCTTTGAGGCCGTTAAGTTCACCAGCACCGGCGAGCTGGGAACCGGCCCGGAGGTGGTGCAAAAGCTGGAAACAGGGCAGACCATCCGGTTTCCGATGGATGGAAAAGGGGAGACCACGGTGCGTCTGGGAGCTTCCACGGCGGACGAGACGTTTTCTTTTGAGACCACCATTGACGGGAGCAGCCCAAACCTTGTGCTGGAGCTGGTGGAGGAGGGGGACGGTACGCATCAGTTCCGGGAGAAATGACCACCTTGTGCGCATAAAAAGGGATACGGCGCAGAAACCGCCGTATCCCAATGGAGATTGGTACAGAGTATGTCAGCTGGTTTATTCGACATCCTTCTCATCGTAGGAGGACAGAACCGGGCCGTAGCCGCAGTGTGTGCCGCCGGAGATGGGGATGATTGCGCCGGTAACGTACCGGCTGGCATCGGAAACCAGGAAGTAAAGCAGCTCCGCGATGTCCTCAGGCTCAGCCACGCGGCCTAAGGGAACCTGATCCCCTTCCATCTTGTAGCTCTCTTCCACGGTGATGCCGGTCAGCTCCTCCTTCTCGATCAGAGCGGCGTCCGTCATGGGCGTGCGCACGTAGAAGGGGCAGACCACGTTGATACGGATTCCGCGGGGGCCCAGTTCTCTGGCTGCCGCCTCGGCAAAACCGCAGACTGCAAATTTCGAAGCGCTGTAAGCGGCCTCAAAGGGAACGCCGCGCATACCGGAGGCAGAGGAGATGGCTGCGATGGCGGTATCCCGGTGCATGTGGGGAACCAGGGCGCGCACGCAGTTGAAAATGCCGTAGGCGTTGATATTCATCAGGTAGTTCCAATCATCGTCCGTGGTCTCAAGAAGAGGCATCTCTCTCCATACGCCGGCGCAGAGAACCACCGCGTCTATGGGCTCCGTCAGGCGGGCGGCGGCCTCCGCCACATCCTTGGCGCTGCTCACGTCGACCTTCTCGTCGCCCTCGCCTGAAATATCCCATCCAATTACGTTGTAGCCTTTTTGCTTGAGAAGCTCATAAGCACCTTTTCCCATACCATTCATGTGACCTGTCACGACTGCGTTTTTCATTGAACTCTCCTTTCGACGTTTGTGTGATTTTAAAACAACGTATTGGTCTGATTTAGATAAGATCAATACTTTTCGATACCAATTATAAGCAAAGCATAACATAATTACGGCGGCAGATCAATGGATAAGCAGGATAATGGATAAAAACGTGAAAATGAATATAAATATTTTGATTTCATTGTACAAAATGGATAAAACGGGAAATGGGGAATGTGGGTGGATGGAAGGTGTTGATTTCAAACCGGTTTTAAATAAACGGTATCTTGTATAAAGAAAATGACTTTTTGAAAACGAAATAAAAAAATTTAATTTTTTTGCGATAAATTCCATTCCTGGTTTGTTATGTAAGTGAAACAAACAACAAACCGATTGAAAAGAGGAGTGGATATGATGAAGAAGTTGAACGGTAAAAGTGAAATTAAGAAGATAGCGGGTGCGGCAGCGGTGACGCTCGGTGCGCTGGGATTTTATTTTCTGGCGCCCAGCGGTTATATTGCCCTGGATTTGAATCCCAGCATTGAAATCCGTACCAACCGTCTGGATCAGGTTGTGTCCGTGAAGGCGGTTAACGAGGATGCGAAGCGGCTTTTGGCGGACTACAAGGTGACGGATCACGATCTGGAGGACGTGTTGGAGGATATGGTGGATCTGTTGGATGGCGGAGGGTATTTCCATAATAAGGATCAAAACGACATTTTGGTTACGGTGAAGGACGACAAGGCGTCGGATGAGACGGTGAAGCGGGTGAACGCGTTCCTGGAGGACTATATGGAGCAGTGCCAGCTGGATACCCGGATTCTGGACCAAACAATCGATTTTGACCGGGAGATTCGCAGGGCGGCGGAAAAATATGAGGTTTCCCAGGGCAAAATGGCTCTGATCGAGCGGCTTCTGACCGGAGACCAGGACCTGACTGCCGGAGACCTGGCCGGGATGCGGATCAGCAGCCTGCTGCTGTACGCGCAGGAACACGGTATCTCGCTGGATCAGCTGGAGGACCGGCTGGACGACGCCAACGACCATTACCGGCATGCGGGGTTGGAGGCATTGGAGGATGAGATCGATCGGATGAAGGGTGATGATGACCGTGATGACGATGATCGGTATGACGATGATGACCGGTATGATGATCGGGATGACGCTGATCTGCGGTATGATGAGGACGCGTATGTCGATGAGTACCGTGATGATGACCTGGTTGATGATGATGATGATGATGATGACCGTGACGATGACGACCGTGATGACGACGACCACGATGACGACGACCACGATGATGATTGATCTAATCGATGACTGATTGGGGCGGCGCAGACTGGCCCAGTGGCGACGACTAAACTTGCGGCGACGACTGGCCGGTGGTGACGACTAAACTGGCGGTGGAGACTGGTCTGGTGGTGACGGCTAAACTTGCGGCGCAGACTGGCCCAGTGGTGACGACTAAACTGGCGGCTGCAACTGGCCCGGTGAAGCGCCCAACGCCGCCGCGTCTACTCTGCAAATATGGAAAGTACAGCTGGCTGGCGGTCGGAGCGGTCGTTTTACAAGAGAGTGCGGGGCGGGTAGCGGGAAATAAGGGGGGAGAGAACGCGGAGATGTTGTTTTTTATGATGGCGGTGGGAGAGCCGCTGCGCGAGAAAAGGGTCCGGACCAAAATTGATGAGAACCTGATTACCCGCATCGGACGGGATGACCGGGACGCGCTGGAAGAGCTCTACCGTCTGACGGAGCGTACCCTCTACAGCTATGTCCTGGCGATTGTCAAAAACCCCTGCGATACCCAGGACATTGTGCAGGAGACCTATTTGAAAATCCGATCCTGCGCTCATCTGTACCGCCCTCAGGGTAAGCCCATGGCGTGGATATTTACCATCGCCCGCAATCTATCGCTGAATTATATCCGGGTAAACAGCAGACAGATTCAGCCTGAGGAGGGGGAGATGGAGAATTCCGTTGAGCTCTCCTATATCCAGGACCCGGTGGACCGTCTGGTTCTGGAATCCGCCCTTCGTTTACTGAGAGAACAGGAGCGGGAGATTATATTTCTGCATTTGGTATCCGGGCTGAAACACAGGGAGATTGCCGGGCTTTTGAATCTGCCTCTCTCGACTGTGCTCTCCGGGTACCACAGGGCCCTGAAAAAGATGAAGTCCTATCTGGAGGAAGGAGTGAGACGCCAATGAAAACAGACCTTAAACAGTCGCTGAATCGCGCGGTTGATCAGCTGCCTCACCCCAGTTTCCGGGATATCGCCGATCCGCCGGTAATCAAAATGGAGACGATGGACCGCTTCGCCGCACAGGAGGAGAAATCCCGACGGAAAGATTGGAAACAGTTTTACCGGTATGCTGTTCCGGTATTTTTATGTCTGCTACTGCTGCTGCCTGGATTCGGCTATGTCCGCAGCAACCTGCTGGTAGATGGCATCATTGATCTGGACGTGAATCCCAGTATCGAGATCACCATCAACCGCAGGGACCGCGTTCTCCAGGTCACAGGACTCAACGAGGAGGCCGTGGAAATTCTGGCTGGAACGGATTACCGGACCTGGGATGTACGGGATGTGGTCGGCGATCTGATTCTCCGGCTGAACGACAAGCAGTATATCAGTCGGAATCAACGGACCGTGCTTTTGTCCGTGGACAGCAAAAATCCTGAGAAGGCCGAGCGGATCAAGCAGGAGCTCAGCGCCAGCATCGAGGCGGCATTGGCCGGAACGGAAATCCAGCCGCTGGTGGTGAGGCAAAGCAGGCCGAAGGACCGCGATCTGCAAAAGAGGGCCAATGAATACCATATTTCCAGCGGGAAAATGCGTCTGGTGGAAGAAGCCGCACGGAAGGCCCCGGACCGGGATGAGCGGGAGCTGGCCGGGACGGCGGTGGATGAGCTCTACCGTCTGCTGCGAAACGGTGGAGGCGGCCGGCCGGACTGGCTGGAAACGGACCGGGATGCGGACGAGGACTGGGACAGCGACGATCAGGATGGTGACGATGACGATCAGGACCGGGATGAAGAAGAGGCCGGCCGGGATGATGACGACCGGGACGACGACCAGAACGCCGATGACGGCTGGATTGACGATGACCGGGATTCAGACGGTGATTCTGAAAAGAAAAGTCCTGGCAAAGCGGAGAGAAAGGATTCCGACGATTCCGACCGCAGAGGACACGATTCCGACCGCGATGACAGCGATGAGGATGATGATAAAGACGATGATAAAGACGATGATAAAGACGGCAAACGTGCTGTGAACGGCCAGGGAAATCATCGTGAAACGAATCCCACCGGCAAGAATGACTCCGCCGATGACCGCGATGCCGACCATGATGACGATGATGACGACGACTCCGACCACGATGGTGGACCGGATGGCGACCGCAGCCAAAACGACGGCGGGGAAGACGATGATGACCGCGATGACGATAATGGCGGCGGAAAAGACGACGACGGGGATGATGACGACAGCGGGGATGAGGACGGAGACGACGGCGATAGCGGCGAAGACGACGACTAAACCGGCTTCGGACAAAATCGCAATGATCCCGGCTCATACGACATAATGACGGCCAGCAGCGGCCCGGTGCATTTTACATTCAAAATGCGCCGGGCTGTTTTGTCTGCCGCTCCATCTGCGAAATCCGCCTCATTTCGGACTTTGCCGGAACGCGTCTCCGCTGCGGCCCGCAGCCGGAACGGGCCAGTGAGTAAGGCATCCTGAAAACTTGGTGAGAATCGGATTGCATTCCCTCTGTCATTGGGGTAGAATGGAAAAAGGAATATGTATCTTTGGAGGGGAGAGCGCCATGAAAGAATCTTTTTTGTGTTACGAATCAGGGGACTCCCTTTTTTTGATTATGCTCGACGCGGTGCTCCATATATTGGAAGCTCCGGCGGACGGGCAGGAATGTGTGAAATTTCAGGACCAGGAGATTCCGGTGCAGGATTTCTGCCGCTGTTTTGGAGGCTGTCCCAGGGAGGAAAGCCGGTATGCGGTGCTTTTAAAGGCGGGGGAGCGGATCGGCGGGTTCCTGGCGGAACAGATTCTGGGAGTCTGTGAGCTGGATGTTGAGAACTTCAAGAACCTTCCCCAGGAAGTGCGCGGCCAGGCCAACGCCTTTTTGCAGGAGGCGGCCTGGGTGGAAACGGCGGGAAGCTACGGATTTCTGGTGGACAGTGAGAAGTTATTTTAGAGACATCCGCGCGGCGGATGGCGGAGGGGTATTGTGAGCGAGGCAGAAGAAAAAGAGCAGGCCGTGATCTGGCTGATCGCCGGTGAACACAGGGAGGCGGTTTCGCTGGAGCGGATCGAGCGGCTGATCCGGAGTCCGCAGATCGTTGCGGTGCCGGGGGCGCCGGAGAAAATTGCGGGTGTGTTGGAATACCAGGGGGAACTGATTACCGTGTACAACCCCTGCGGCGCGGAACGATCGAGCACTGCGTGCGCGGCGGTGCTTCGCCGGGAGAACGGCGGATTTGAGGCCGTGCTGGCGGATGAAGTGGCAGGAGGTGGTGGGATTGATACGTTTTACGGAGGCGGAGTTTCAGGAGCTTGAACAGTTCATGCTCAGTCAATATGGGATCGACCTCTCAAAAAAGCGCACGCTGTCGGAATGCCGGCTGAGCGCCGAGCTGGAGAAGGAGGGGATCACCAGCCTGCAGCAGTTCATGCGCCGGATGGAACAGGATAAGACAAAACGCCTGGAAAATATGATGCTGGATAAGCTGACCACCAACTACACGTTTTTTATGCGGGAGTCAAAACATTTCGATTATCTGAGGGAGAATATTCTGCCCACTCTGAGGCAGGACAACACCGGTCCATTTTACCGGGTCTGGTCCGCGGGCTGTTCCACCGGGGAAGAGTGCTATACGCTGTCCATGCTGTTTCACGATTACACCAGGCAGGGTGGCTTTCTTCCATTTTTGGAGATCACGGGAACCGATGCCTCGGAGGCCGCGGTCAAGGGGGCAATAGAGGCGGTCTATCCCATGCGGGAGCTTGCGGATATCCCGCCCCGCTGGCAGGAGAAATACGTTAAAAAGCTGGATGGGAACAGACATTTTACGCTGACTCCGGAGATTTTAAATTGCTGTAAATTCCGGCAAATGAACCTCTTGGGGACGGTGCCCGGGGTGGCGCAGTTTGACCTGATTTTCTGCCGTAATGTGATGATTTACTTTTCCGAGGACGCGCGGGAGCGTCTGATCGGACAGCTTTACCGGGCTTTGAAGCCGGGGGGCTACCTGTTTGTGGGGCACACGGAGCTTTTGGCGTGGAACAGCGCGCAGTTCCAGTACATTTGTCCCGCAGTTTACCGGAAGTGACCGGAATACACAGGGCGCAGGGCCGGACCGGCAGGGGACGGACGAGAAAAATGGCGAAGGGAATAAAAACGGTATGAAGGATTATATGGAATTGGACAGTGCGGCGCAGGACATGCTGAAGGAACTGGGAAATATTGGAACTGGAAATGCGATCACCGCGCTCTCAGCCATGCTGGGGAAAGAGATTGTGATGGAATGCCCCCAGGTAAGGGTGGTGGGCTTCAACGAGGTGCCGGACACGCTGGGCGGCATGGAGGCGATCCGGGTCGGCGTGCTGGTGCAGACCGGAGGCGATATCAGCGGTATTTTCATGTTCCTGATCAGCGAGTCCTTCACCCAGGTGATGCTGGAGCATCTGCTGGGATTTCCGGTTGCGTCCGGCGTGAACGACGAGCTGGCGTCCTCCGCCATCGCGGAGGTGGGAAATATCATGTGCTGTTCTTACATCAACGCCCTGTCCTCCCTGTTGGGCTTTAAGGTGGAGGTGTCGGTGCCGGAGGTGAGCCGCGATATGGTGGGTTCCCTGTTGAGCGTGCCGATCATTTATTTTGCGGATCACAGCGACAACCTGCTGTTGATCGAGGATCGGTATTTTATTGACGACCAGTCCATTGTCAGCCATGTGCTGTTCCTCCCCAATCTGGAATCCCTGAAACGGATTTTCAGCGCAGTAGGAGAACCCTATGGCAGATAAACCGGTTGTTGTGGGAATTGCGGAGATGGAAGTAGTCAGAGACAGCGGAAAAATCGCCACTTACGCTCTGGGCTCCTGTGTCGGCGTTTGCCTCTACGACTACAAGAACAAGGTTGCCGGGATGGTCCATATCCTGCTGCCCAGCAGCAGCGATGCCATTGAGCGGAGCAATCCCTGCAAATTCGCGGACAGCGGCTGTAAATACCTGCTGCAGCGCATGCTGCTTAACGGCGCCCGGCAAAGCTTTGTGACGGCCAAAATTGTGGGCGGAGCCACCATGTTCGCTGTGAAGGGGCCCATGCAGGGGATCGGGGACCGGAACGTGCAGGCGGTGAAGCAGGCGCTGCATTCCATGAACGTGCGCATCATCGCGGAGGACACCGGGGACCGCTACGGCCGTTCCGTTGTGATGGATGCGGCCACGGGGAAACTGACCATCCACTCGGTGGGGCATGGAACCGTGACCCTGTAGTGTGCGACAGCGTATTCCTGGGGGGTTGGGAAGGAGCTGTTTTATGAGTTTGATGATAATGGATCAGGATCCCGAATTTTTGAACCTGACCAATGAAATTTTTACGCGTCAGCTGGAGAACAACCAGGGGCTGAGCGCCAGCCTGGACGGCTGGGCCAGGAAAAAGATGTATCAGGACGTCCAATACAACGTGGATTTCCTGTACACCGCCCTGTACCTGGAGGATGAGGGGATATTTTCAAGGTATGCCAGATGGCTGTATCAGCTGCTCTGCCCGCTGATGGAGTATTTCACCCGGGAGCGGGTGTGCGCGATTATGGTGGAGCACTACGAGTTGATCCGAAGCTGCCTGGAAAAGGCCGTGGCGGAGGAGACGTGCCCGAAGCTGCACCGGCTGCTGGACGCGGCCATTTGGGCCACGCGGGATGAGTGCGCCCACGGCAGCCAGGAACGGCCGGATAAGGGCCGGTATGAACAGGAGACCGGACAGTATCTCAATTTACTTCTCCAGTCGGATACCCAAGGGGCCATGGCTCTGGTTGCGGAGTATATGAACGCGGGCCTGCCTTTGGGAGATATTTGCGTGGATATTATTGCGGAAGCTATGCGGCGGGTGGGGGACCTGTGGCATGGGCATCGGATTTCCGTGGACATGGAGCATTACTGCACGTCCGTTACCCAGATGGCCCTGTCCCAGCTTTACCCGCTTATTTTTGGGCAGAAGCGCAGGGGGAAGCGCGTGTTGGTGGCGTGCGTGGGAAGCGAGCTGCATGAAATCGGCGCGCGCATGGTGGCGGATTTGTTCGAATACCAAGGCTGGGACAGCATCTATTTGGGGGCTGCGGTGCCGGTGGAGGCCATCAAGTCGGCTGCTTTTGAGCACCGTCCCGATCTGGTGGCCCTTTCCGTGACCATGCCGCAGCATCTTCCCCACTGCCGTGAGGCTGTAAAGCAGCTGCGGGAACAGGATCCCGGGATCAAAATCGCGGTTGGAGGAAATGCCTTTTCCGGCACAAAGATCTGGGCGGGCTGGGATGTGATTTATACCGAGGATGCCAGAAATCTTGTACAATGGGCAGAGGATACATTATGATTGTTTATATGGCTTTGTGCAGCAGGGAAGGCGTTGTAAAACGCGTGCTCCGCAGTATTCCGACGGGGATTGTGAACGAAGGGCGGGACGTCCGCGAGCTTTTCCATGAGAGGGAAGAGCTGGACGGGCTTCTGAAGCAGGATCATGAATACGGGGCCTCCTTCCGTCTGCGAATGAAAATCCAGGGCGATCCCCTGGTGTTTGTCACGGTAAAACCCATAAACCGGCAACTCATTGTTTTCGCCTACGACGTGGAACCGTCTGAGCCGCTGACGCAGCTCATGGAGCTGTCATTGTCCCTTCTGGACATAACGGAGGTGGACGGTCAGGATCCTTACGGCTCCGGCTACTATGAGATTCAGAAGCTGAACAGCCAGCTCATCAACTACCAGCGGACGCTGGCCAAGGCCAACTGCCGCCTGCAGGGACTCCTGGAGGAGGCCCGCCAGGCCAGGAGCACCATTGACCTTCTGGAGCGGGATATGCTCACCGGGCTGCTGACTGAAAAGATATTTTACGACCGCGCCTCCCGTCTCCTGGAAATGCACCCGGATCAGGAGTTCGATATTCTGGCGGTGGACATCGAGCAGTTCAAGATTGTGAACGATGTGTTTGGGACCGGCAGAGGGGACCGGCTTTTGATGGATTTGGCCGTCTGCCTTCTGACCATTCAGACCGATTCCAGAACGCTGATCACCAGGGCAAGGGCGGATACTTTTTTTGCCATTCTTCCCAGGCGGAAGGAGACCTATGAGGCGTTGGATGCCAGTATGGGCAGGTTCCTGGAGAGCTATCCCCTTCCGATGCGCCTGCAGATTAAAGCGGGGATTTACCGGATTGACAGCCGGGACCTGGAGGTTGCGCGGATGTGTGACAGGGCGCTGATGGCGGCCTCCAGCATCAAGCGGAATTACGGCCAGCGGTTTGCGCTTTATAATCACGCCATGCATGAAAAACTGATGGTGGAGCAGAAGATTATCAACACCATGGAAAGCTCCCTGGAGCGGGGGGACTTCGCCGTGTACCTGCAGCCAAAGGTGGAGGTTGACACAGGAAGGCTCATTGGGGCGGAAGCGCTGGTGCGCTGGGAGCACCCGGAGTTCGGCATGATTTCCCCGGGGGATTTTGTGCCGGTATTTGAGCGGAATGGATTTATCTATCACCTGGATCTGTTTGTGTGGAGAAAGGTTTGCCGGATGCTGCGGGAATGGAAGGAAATGGGAACCGACGCCGTGCCCATTTCGGTCAACGTTTCCAGGATCGACCTGTATCACGAGGATCTGTTGGAATCGCTGTTGGATATGGTCCTGGAAAATGGTTTGGACCCGGAGGAGCTGCACCTGGAAATCACGGAATCCGCCTATGTTAAGGACTCGGTGCAGCTGGTGAGCGTGATCCGGCGGCTGAAGCAGGCCGGATTTGTCATTGAAATGGACGACTTCGGCAGCGGTTATTCCTCCCTCAACACGTTGTCCGAGCTGCCCATCGACACCCTGAAGCTGGATCTTAATTTCCTGCGGCAGGCTGAACACCAGCCGCGCAGGCAGAAGGTGATGCGCCTGATCATCGACCTGGCCCGGGAACTGCGCCTGCAGGTGGTGGCGGAGGGCGTGGAGACGGAGGCGCAGGCGGCGCTGTTAAAGGCCCTGGGCTGCCGCTATGCCCAGGGGTATCTGTTTGGAAGGCCGATGCCGGAGGAACGGTTTTTTAGGGAGTATTTGGAGAAGCAGGGACTGTAGGGATGGCAATAGGACGCAGGTTGATTCAGCGGCATATTGCATGGAACGAAAGCGGGAAACCGAGGCCGGAATATGGCAATGGTTTCCCGCTTTTTATGAGTCTGCGTGGGAATCCGGGGAGGGCTGCCAGTTTCTTCCGCTCCCCCGGCATTTCCCTATCCGAGGATCTTTTTCAAATCTTCCCCAGGCGTGGAAGTGGGGGTCAGCGCGTAGCCCTCCACCAGCTGGTTCAGCACTCCGGGGGAGAGGAAGGCCGGCAGCGTGGGGCCGATGTAAATGTTGCGGATTCCAAGGTGGAGCAGGCTGAGCAGGATGCAGACCGCTTTCTGTTCAAACCAGGACAGCACCAGCGTCAGCGGCAGATCATTGACGCCGCATCCAAAGGCGTCGGCCAGGGCTACGGCTACCTGGATGGCCCCGTAGGCGTCGTTGCACTGCCCCATGTCCAGGAGGCGGGGAAGCCCGGCGATTGTGCCCAGATCCAGGTCGTTAAAGCGGTACTTTCCGCAGCCCAGCGTGAGAATCAGCGTGTCCTCCGGGGCCTGACGGACGAAATCCGTGTAATAGTTCCGGCCCGGACGGGCTCCGTCGCAGCCGCCCACCAGGAAAAAGTGGCGGATCGCCCCGGATTTCACCGCCTCAACCACCTGGTCCGCCGCATTTAAGACCGCGTGGCGTCCGAAGCCGGTGGTGGTGCCGGAGCCGCCGTTTACGCCGGTCAGGCAGCGGGGCTCCTGGTATCCGCCCAGGCGCAGGGCCGTCTCGATCACCGGACTGAAATCCTTTTCTTCCCCGATGTGGGCCATTCCGGGAAATGCCACCGGCCCGGTTGTGAATACCCGGTCCGCGTAGGAGGGCGCGGGCGGCATGAGGCAGTTGGTGGTGAAGAGGATGGGAGCGGGGAGATCCGCAAATTCCTTCTGCTGGTTCTGCCAGGCGGTGCCGAAATTGCCCTTCAACTGTGGGTAAGCGGCCAGACGGGGATAGGCGTGGGCCGGAAGCATTTCCCCGTGGGTGTAGACGTTCACGCCTTTGTCTTTGGTCTGTTCCAACAGCAGGTACAGATCGTGGAGATCATGGCCGGACACCACGATAAAGGGGCCTTCTTCCACGGTAAAGGAGACCCGGGTGGGCGCGGGATCGCCATAAGCGCCGGTGTTGGCGGAGTCCAAAAGCTCCATACAGCGCAGATTCACCTCGCCGCACTCCATAACTAAGGGCAGAAGATCGGAAGCGGCGGCTTCCCAGCCTACCGCAAACATGCCGCGGTAGAAGAAGTGGTTGACCGTCTCGTCGCTTATGCCTAAGGTCATGGCGTGCCAGGCGTAGGCGGCCATTCCGCGCAGGCCGAAGAGCAGCAGGGATTTGAGGGAGCGCACGTCCTCGTCCGGCTCCTGCCACAGCAGATTCATGTCGTAGTCGTCGCTGCGCTGGCAGGGATTGGCGCAGGAGGAGCAGTTGGGGGCCAGCTTTTCCTTCTCCGCGTGTACGGTCTGAATCAGGCTGCGGATGGAGTCGTCGTCGAAGTTGACATTGGTGATGGTGGCAAACAGGCCGTGGATCATGGCGCGGTCCGCAGACTCGCCGGGCTGGCCGCCTGAGGTGGCGCGGGCCAGACCGATCAAAGCGCCGGTGAGCTGGTCCTGAAGTCCGGCTGTCTGAGCGGTTTTCCGGCAAACGCCCATACTGCCGGTGCAGCCACAGCCGCCCGCGGTCTGCTCACATTGAAAACAAAACATGGATTCTGACATGGTGTTGGTCCCTCCTATGGGTTGATGTGCGGATGGTTACAGGATGCGGCCGTCGGTGGAGACGGTGACGACATTCAGGGGAGTTTCTTTGCCGCTGGCATTCAGCGCGTTTTTCACGGCGAACTCGATGCCGCCGCAGCATGGAACCTCCATGCGGACCACGGTGATGCTCTTTAAATCGTTGCGGCCGATGATTTCCGTCAGCTTTTCGGAGTAATCCACGCTGTCCAGCTTGGGGCAGCCGATCAGGGTGATCCGGCCGCGGATGAAGCTGCGGTGGAAATCGCCGTAGGCGTAGGCGGTGCAGTCGGCCGCGATCAAAAGATCCGCGCCGTTAAAAAACGGAGCTGTCACAGGGGCCAGCTTGATCTGCACCGGCCACTGGGTGAGCTGGCTGTGGATGGCGGACGAGGGACAGGCTTCGGATGGCGTGATAGCTGGGGACGTTCCGGCTGCCGGGGAATCCGCTTGGTCTTTTGTGGACACCGGCCGGGAAAATACCGCCGCCCGGGAACCGGGACATCCGGCGTGGTGCGGCGCTGCGGGGGACGAAGCGTCCCGGCGCTTTGCCGCCTGGGCCGCCAGAACCGCCGCGTGGTCGTAGGCAGGGGCTTCCCGCTCCTCAAAGGTGATGGCTCCGGCGGGGCAGGACGGCAGGCAGTCGCCCAGCCCGTCGCAGTAGTCCTCCCGCAGCAGACGGGCTTTGCCCTCCACCATGCCGATGGCGCCTTCGTGGCAGGCATCGGCGCACAGGCCACAGCCGTTGCATTTCTCTTCGTCGATATGGATAATTCTGCGAATCATAAGTTCATTCCTCCTCTGAATGCTCTGACTTGAAAATACCTCATCAAGTGTCTATACGGTAACATAAAAATCTGCCAATGTATGTTGCGGTTGCAACGTGAGGACAATTTTGCTATACTGAAACAAAAAAAGGAGGCCGGAATGGAACAATTTTTGCAGCAATTACATGAGATGGAGCTGTTTGGCAAGATCGAGAAGGGACAGATCGGCGCGATGCTGCAATGTCTTGGGGCGGTGGCCAAGGATTACGCGAAAGGGGAGTTCATTTTCCTGGAAGGGGAGAGCCTGGACTCCGTGGGCGTGGTGATGAGTGGCAGCGTGCAGATGATCAAGGAGGACGTGTGGGGGCAGAAGGCGATCCTGCTGTCTCTGGAGCCGGGAGCGGTGTTCGGGGAGAGCTTTGTGTGCGGGGGAGGCTCCGACAGCACGGTCTCCTTCCAGGCGGCCCAGAACAGCCGCATCCTTCTGCTGGGCTTTCACAAGGTGCTGCGCACCTGCAGCTCCTCCTGTATATTTCATCATCGCCTGATCGAAAACATGGTGACACTGCTGGCCCGGAAAAATGTCCAGCTGATGGACAAGATGGAGGTGATCTCCAAGAAATCCATCCGCGGCCGGATTCTGGTCTGGCTCTCCCAGCAGGTCCAGCGCCGGGGCAGCCGGAAGTTCACCTCGTCCATGGGGCGGCTGGAGTTGGCGGATTACCTTTGCGTGGACCGCAGCGCCCTGACCCGGGAGCTGGGACGGATGCAGGAGGAAGGGCTGGTTCTGGTGAATAAAAATGAATTCGAGCTGTTGATGGAGGCGTGAGAGCGGATGTAGTTCGGTCCGCTACATTTCTCAGAAATTGCTTTTCTATTTTCCACTTTTCGACTATAATGGTAGCTGAGGGCCGGAGAGCGGTTCGGGGACCCGAAGCATTTTCCGGCAGATAAACGAGAAAAAAGAATACAAATGAAGAAGGAGCAGGAATCGATGAAACAGGATATGATCGTAATTCTGGACCTGGGCAGCACCGAGAACACGGTGGTGGCCCGCGAAATCCGCAGCATGGGCGTGTACAGTGAGATTCACCCCCACGATATCGGCGTGGAGGGGTTAAAGAAATTGGAAAATGTCAAGGGCATCATCTTAAACGGCGGCGAGAACCGCGTGGTGGACGGTGCGGCGGTGGACGTGGACCCGGCGCTCTACGAGTGCGGGATTCCGGTGATCGCCATCGACCACCCCACTGCGAAATGCACGGCGCGCTACGATGAGATTCCGGACAAGGAAGCTCTCAAGGCGTTCGTGTTCGGCCAGTGCCACGCTGAGGCTAACTGGAATATGAAGAACTTTATCGAGGATCAGGTGGAGCTGATGCGCCGTCAGGTGGGAGACCGTAAGGTGCTGTTAGCCCTTTCCGGTGGCGTGGATTCCTCCGTGGTGGCCGCCCTGCTGTTAAAGGCCATCGGCAATCAGCTGGTTTGCGTGCACGTGAACCACGGCCTGATGAGAAAGAACGAGTCCGAGAGCGTGGTGGAGGTGTTCAAGAACCAGCTTCATGCCAACCTGGTCTACGTGGACGCGGTGGAGCGTTTCCTGGGCAAGCTGGAGAATGTGTCCGATCCCGAGCAGAAGCGCAAGATCATCGGCAGCGAGTTCATCCGCGTGTTCGAGGAGGAGGCCAGAAAGCTGGACGGCATCGATTTCCTGGGCCAGGGAACCATTTACCCGGACATCATTGAGAGCGGCACCAAGACCGCCAAGATGGTGAAGTCCCATCACAATGTGGGCGGCCTTCCTGAGGATCTGAAGTTCGAGCTGGTAGAGCCGTTAAAGCAGCTGTTCAAGGACGAGGTCCGCGCCTGCGGCGTGGAGCTGGGACTGCCTCACTCCATGGTTTACCGTCAGCCCTTCCCGGGACCGGGTCTGGGCGTGCGCTGCCTGGGCGCGATCACCCGCGACCGTCTGGAGGCCGTGCGCGAGTCCGACGCCATCCTGCGTGACGAGTTTGAGAAGGCGGGCCTGGACCAGAAGGTCTGGCAGTATTTCACCGTGGTGCCGAACTTCAAGAGCGTGGGTGTGAAGCACAATGCGAGAAGCTTTGAGTACATGGTGATCATCCGCGCCATCAACACCATCGACGCCATGAGCGCCTCCGTGGAGCAGGTGCCGTGGGACGTGCTGCTTAAGATCACGAACCGGATTTTGGACGAGGTGGAGAATGTGAATCGGGTTTGCTATGATTTGTCTCCGAAGCCGCCGGCGACGATTGAGTTTGAATAAAATTATTTTTGCATACTATTATTCTGAATGGCAGATATTTATTTTGAATATCTGCCATTTATTGTATTATATACAAATCGTCATAATAGGAGCAGGTTTTGTTGCCAATTCAGCTATAATAAACATTAAATTTATTGAAATAATACAAACGATTGACAATGTAAACTGAATGCGGTACAATAATGCTAAAGGAAGGTGATGATTATGGCAACAGTGCCTACACAAATTAGGATTGATGAAGAGTTAAAAAAACAAGCAATGGAGCTATTTGGACAATTAGGAACAGATATATCGAGTGCTACAAATATGTTTTTAAGGCAATGTGTATTAAGAGGTGGTTTGCCTTTTAATGTAGAACTTCCCAGATATAAACCAGAAGTTATAGAGGCGATGGAGGAAGCTAAGAAAATCAGTCGAGATCCGGACACTAAGAAATATAATAGTTTTTCCGAAGCTTTAAAGGATATGGAATTATGACCTATCAATTAGTACTGACTGGTAAGTTTAAAAAGGGCTTAAAACGAGCGAAGAAACGAGGATTAGATATAGAATTACTGGATACCGTAGTAGACAAATTAATTCATGGACTTTCATTGGATGATAAGTACAGGGATCATGAAATAAAAGGAAGATACACAGGATTTCGGGAATGTCATATCCAACCAGATTGGCTTTTAATTTATTTAATTGAACATGATATTCTAACTTTGACTTTAGTTGACACAGGAAGCCATTCTGATTTATTTGA
>ENA-UOJP01000376-UOJP01000376.1-human-gut-metagenome-genome-assembly--contig:-C102-NODE-376-length-90906-cov-51.432125_pt1 | contig 90906 bp, 77 predicted proteins | sample MGYA00242353_ERZ723900 | MGnify/ENA metagenome assembly ERZ723900 | reverse complement strand
CGGGATACCATTAGTAATTTAATCACTGATATTTAAGCAATGCTGTACTAGTTTTTGATACCGTTTCAACGCTTCACCGGAATCTTTCCCGCGGCAATAAGTTGTACTCTCAATGCCCTTTCCCAAAAGGCTCCTGATTTCCCTCACTGTCAGATCAGGTTCAAAATACTTGAGCTGGGCTCCCAGGTTTCCCAGGGACGTACTCTCTTTCCCCCCTGTCACTACCCTTTTACCCGCTGCATCCGCCGTCATCTGACATAACCTTGCATTCCGTGAGCCTCCGCCTACCATATAGACAGTGTCCTTTTTCTTTCCGCTGATTTCCTCCAGGTCTTGTATCACCGAGGCAAAGCTCAGCGCCATGGAGTTTTGAAAACCGCATATGATTGTACCCCAGTCTTTTTCTCCGGAAGCCTGACCGGTCTTAACAAAATAATTCCAAATCTCGTCAGACATATGTACAGGATTAAAAAAACTGGTATCGTTCACAGGGAACAGCGGTACTATCCCCTCATGGCGGTCTCCAAGGCTGTTAAGCTCTTCCCAGCCAATGTTCCCATGTTCCCCTTCATATTCCTCCTTAATGCGTTGGATGATAAACATACCAGCACTGTTACGCAGCAGGGTGATTTTATTAAATGCCCCTATTTCGTTGGTCAGGCATCTCTTTCTCACTTCTTCATTCACGATTGGCTCCTCTAACTCCATGCCGATAAGCGCCCAGGTCCCTGTGCTGACAAACAGAAATTCATCCTCCTCTGCCGGAATCGCCAGGACAGCGGCAGCTGTATCATGGGACGGCACACAAATTACCGGTACATCATAAGATATGCCCAGAATTTCCTTTACATTAGAATGAAGCATGCCAATGGCCGTACCGTGTTTCCCAATGGCGGCAAACAGACCGGAGGGTATTTCCATCGTCCTCAATACTTCTTCACTGAGCTCCCTTTTTCTGGCATCCATCAGCTGAGTCGTGGACAATTCGCTGGGCTCATTCACCATACAGCCAGTAAAGAGATAGTTTAAGATATCCGGAATCATGAGAAGCTTATGGCCGCAGAAAACAATGGACTGCATTTTCTCCATCATTCCCTTTATCATATTGACCGAATTAATCTTATCGCACAGGATTCCCGTCTGCCCGAACAGATATGTCCTCTGCTCCTCAGACATCTGTTCCAGAACCTCTGCCCCTATGCCGTTCCTGTATGACAATGGATTCTGAATCATAAGCCCCTGTTTGTCAAACAGTGCAAAATCCACTCCCCATGTACAGATACCGATTGAGTGGATGGTTCCGGCCCGCTTTACCGCCTCTTTTAACCCCTCTAATAATTTTTGGTAAATCATCAGTATATCCCAATAAAAATACTGATGAACCCTGACCATATAATTTGGTATCCGGGAAATGACTTCTGTGGTTATTTGTTCCCCGTCATACACTCCCAGAATAACCCTGCATGACGAATTACCGCAGTCAAACGCTACCATATTCCGCTTCATCAACACCCCTGCCCCTCTCCTATTGAATTTTTATCTCCAGACCAAACCCTTCCGCCCGCTGTACAAGGAATGATAAGTCCGCCTTCTTAAGGGACGGCATATTCCCCATCTCATACGCCCGTCCTAACCCCTGATATTTGGGCAGCCCCAGCCTGTGATAAGGAAGAAATACAATCTCGGATATATGATTTAAACTCTTAATGTACCTGAAAAAACCATTGATGGACGCCTCATCATCATTGCAGCCCGGAATATAGGGATATCTGACTGACAGTTCCCCGTTGTAATGACCGCACAGCCATTCCAGATTGCTGAGTATCAGGGTATTGTCCACACCTGTCAGCTCCTTATGCTTCTCAGAATCAATCTGTTTGAAGTCATAATATATATAATCAACACGCCCGTTTATGTCTTCCAATGCCTTTTGGGGGACATGCCCGCATGTTTCAACCAGGGTATTATAACCTCTCCGGTGCATCTGCTCTCCAATAGCCCCAATAATTTCACTGTAATATAATGGCTCTCCTCCGCTGAATGTAACGCCGCCGCCGGACATTCCATAATATTGCCGGTCCTTCAGTATCTCAGCAAGAAGCTCATCCTCGTTGTATTTTCTGCCCATTATCTCCCTGGCGTCCGCATAGCACTCCCTGATGCATACACCGCATTGCCTGCACTTACTCTGGTCTGTAATATATCCGTAACCTTCCTTGTAGCTTATGGCTTTTTCCGGACACAGAACACTGCATCTTGCGCAGCTGATACAAACATTTGTCTTCACCAGAACCTCTGTCCCAGCTCTCTGGGATTCGGGGTTTGCACACCATCTGCAGCGGAGGGAACAGCCCTTTAAAAATACTACGGTGCGGATACCGCGGCCGTCCTCTGTTGCATACCGTTCTATATTAAATACATTGCAAACCCCCATGTTTGTGATTCCCCCTATTCATCATCCGCCGTTTCACTCACCGCATTGCGGTACTTAAGCTATAATTCCAGCTCAGCCCTGCTTATCACATCCATCTGGCACTCCGGGGACAGTGACGTAAACAATGCACTGTAGCCAGAAACCCTGACCATCAAATCCTTATATTCATCCGGATGCTCCATCGCCTTCTTAAACACTTTGTTATCCACCACATTAAACTGAATCTGCTGCCCGTAGTTTTCAAACAACACCTTAATCATGGCAATTACCTTCTCTTTATTCTCATCCGTATCCAGCGCTCCTTTGGACAGACGCATATTGAATATGGCGCCCTTCTGGAACCATATGCTGGGCAGTTTCATGACTGAATTGCAGGCAGCCGTGGCGCCTTTTTTCTCCGAACCATTGGCAGGGGAGATTCCATTATTTACCGGCTGTCCGTCCTTACGTCCGTCCGGTGTGGCTCCAATGCTCTTTCCAAAAGCAATGTTACCCGTCACAGGACTCTGGCTGTAGGAGTAACAGCATGGCACCGGCCCTTTTCCATACTTCGAACTTCTGTATTTATACCTGTAGCTGGAACCAATGTAGTCCTCCAGTTCAACTACCCTCTTATCAGCTCTCTCATCATCGTTTCCAAATTTGGGTGCCTTGTTTAACAGTATCGCCCTGATTTCCGGCCCGGCAGGCACTGTCTCCATATCCTCATAATTGGTGCTCATGGCATGAAGTACCTGTTCCATGGTCAGAAGCTTCTGATTAAATACAATCTCGTCTAATGCTGCCAGGGAATCCCCTGCACTGATAGTACCTGCCGTAGGCCCGCCGTCCGCCGAGTATACGGAACCGCCCTCCACAAGGTCCATCGCTCTCTCTATACAGTCATATACCAGGGATGATCGGAATGCGTTGATGTCCTGCTGTATATGGATTTCATCATTGATATGCTCTGTTTCAACCTGCAGACCCATAAAATAATCCAGGGTCTGCTTATACAGTTCCATCAGTTCCCTTACACTGCCGCAGTCCTCCGCACGTTTTTCCAAATCCACAAAGTGGTATCCGGTCTTAGGGTCCGTGCCGTCGTGCAGTGTGATTTCCAGCACCTTCTCCACATTCAGCCATGGACCTTTGGCCGCAAAATCCCATTTCCCGGGAATCGATGCCTCGATACATCCGTCCGGCACCCAGTCCACCCGGTCTTCCTCAGCAATCCCCATATTTTCAAGCGTCCTGATAAATGCCTTATCATTATAAAATGCCGGCTGGCCGCCCTGATGCCTCTGTGCTGCCTTTAACGCCTTCATCATGAACGCATCACTGGTTCCCTCGAACCATTTAATGGATACGGACGGTGTAAACAGCCTTACATTTTCACATGCTTCCACACACAGATGGGAAACTTCATTTGTTGCATCCTTTCCGTCCACTGTCTGGCCCGCAATGGCAAGATTAATGAACATCTGGTACCCCAGGAAAAACTCTGTATCCGGCCAGCTCCTGAGCTTATTAAGTTCATTGCATTTGATGAAGAAGCATTCGACTATCTCCAGAGCCTCTTCTCTGGTGATTCTGCCTTCCTCCAAATCCTTCTTATAGTAAGGATACACATACTGGTCAAAACGCCCCAGTGAAATGGCATGCCCATTGGATTCCAGATGGACCGCCAGCAGAATCATGTAGATGGACTGAACCGCCTCGTGGAAGGTTCTGGCCGGATTCAACGGAACATTCCTGCATATGCCCTCCAGCTTGAGAAGTTCCCTCCTGCGTGCTTCATCCTTTTCCTGCTCCGCCTGCTCTTTGCAGCGGTCAGCAATACGGCCCGAAAACATCACCACGGCCTGATTGCCCTGAAGGGCGGCCTCAAGAAACCATCTTTTTCTTGTATTGCCCGGCTCTCTGGGGTCCAGCCTCTTAAGCTTATTCTCTATCCGTCTCATGACATCGGATAAGCCTTTATCTACCACACCTTTGTAATCAACAATTACATTGCCCAAACCGGCAGCGGACACCCATGTATCGTCAATCACATTGGCGTCCCAGGCCTGGTTGATTTTATCAGGAAGGGTCTTTCTCAGATTTTCATATAAGGACTTCCCCTTCCAGTATTCCACACATTCTAATATTTTGTCTTTGTCTTCCTGTGTGTAGTAAAACCTATCGCCTGGTCTTTTATCCGGGGAAAAAGGCGAGCCGTTTAATTCCGTTTCCAGCCAGTCCGTGGAATACTCCGGATATATCGGGGATGCTTTAGGCCACTGCGCCTGGTTTCCCACAATCAGCTCGTCTGCATTCACATAAACCGTCATGCGGCTCAGCACATCATAAAATGCCTGGGACCGCCTCAGCGCAATTGGTTTTCCCTCTGTCTCCTTCATAGACTCAGTAAAATAGATGCACCGCTCCGGACAAATACGCGGGTCTGCAGCAAATAACCGTTCTCTCAACCTTTCCGTTCTTTTATTCATGTTCCGCCCCTCACATTTGCTTCGTTTATGTAACTTGTTACATTTCCAATATAGCACTTTATGGTCTTGTTATCAATAATACATTTGTGCATTTTTCATATTAAATCATTATTTTTTCCTCTTTTTTAGCGATTATTCCTTGTCTCTTCCCCTTGTCAATTGCACCAGTATGATGTGTTAAGTAAAACTGTTACATTTTTTTCGTGTTTACAATTAATTTTATTTAAACTATAATATGATATGGTCGGATGAAGCTTATTTTTTCTTTTTATGAAACAAGTTTCACCCCTTCAGGACCAGGAGGAGAAATCGTATGAACAAGGAAAGCCGTCCGGAAAATAACGGATACATCGGAATCAGGGATATTGCCAAACTGGCGGGAGTCTCAACCGCAACTGTATCCCGCGTCATCAATAATCCAGAAATGACATCTGAAAAGGTCAGAAAGAAAGTGCAAAAAGTAATTGAGGAATATAACTATATCCCGAACCAGCCTGTCAAGAAAATCTTTTCCAAGACAAGCAATACCATTGCCGTGTTTATATATGACATGGAGAACCCCTTTTTCATCAGTCTGATTAAAGAACTGAACCAGATATGTCTGGAACACAACTATATGCTTCTTATTTGTGATACAGGAAGCAACCCGGAACTTGAAAAGAAATATCTTTACTTCTGCCTGGCTAACCGATGTGCCGGTATCATTCTGACAGAAGGCGTTGATTCCGATATTTTTGAAGCCTGCAGGATCCACATTCCAATTGCATTTCTGGACCGTAAGACGCATGGCAAATTCTCAAGCGTACGTTCCAACAACAGGCAGATGATGCAGCCAATTGTGGACTACCTTTACAATCTCGGGCACAGAAAAATTGCCTTTGTCGGCTGTAAAACACCCATGGATTCTGTTATTTCCAGACAGAATGGCTACATAGAAACAATGACAGGAAAAGGACTCCCCATTATCCAGGAATATATTTATGACAGAAACCTTCAACTGACCCTTCAGGCCGGAAGCCAGGCTCTTAATTATTTCCTCTCCCTTCCGGCCGCCCCTACGGCAATCATCTGCTGTAATGACATCATTGCCTTAGGGGCCTTGAACGCAGCATATTCCCTGGGGTTAAAAATCCCCGCAGACATGTCCATTGTAGGATTTGATAATGTAATCAGCAATCTCCATCAGCCTCAGATAACCACTGTGCAGCAGAACCTGCGGGATATATCCCTCGAATTATTTGAGCTGGTGGTCAATCCGCCGGAAGAGCCTGTATCCAAAATCATTGAGGCCTCCTTCATAGAAGGCGCCACCTGCAGCAGAATCGAAACACCCCAAAAGTAAATACTTATGCCTGGAAGCCATCCGAAAAAGCGGAAATTGTACGGTATGCTTTTGCGGATGGTCTTTCAGTCAAACTTCAGTCAAACTATTTTTAACCAACAGACAAAAAAACTCTTGATTTATCAGAGAAAATATGATAGACTATACCACGTCAAAGTAATATCATACTTTCATGCGCGAGTGGCTCAGGGGTGGAGCACCACCTTGCCAAGGTGGGGGCCGCGGGTTCGAATCCCGTCTCGCGCTTTTTTATTACACGCCGGAGACTGCGCTGCCAGTTCTCCGGCCTTTTGTTTCTTTCAGATTCAAAGCTTATATAAAGCAATGGGAAGGCGCCCTCACGCGGGCAGCCTTCCCATTTTAAAACTGTTTTTCTGATTGCCAGGCCAAATCACCGGCCTTTAATGTTTTTGTTTTACCGTATTAAGGTACTCCATGATTCCCATATGTATGGTCCAGGCCATCCTGTCCTGATATTCCTCATCCTCCAGGCGCTTGGCTTCCTTTCCATTACTCAGGAATCCGCATTCCACTATGACAATAGGCTCCTTCACATGAAGCAGGAGATAATAGTTGTCATTGGCCTTGGCCATCCTCTTGTTGGCCTCGCCCAGCACATAGTCAAAGCGCTTCTGCAGAATTTCCGCCAGAAACTTTCCCTTCTCCGATGTCTTATAGTAAAAGACCTGGCCTCCGGATACATATTCCTCATGGTAACTGTTCTGGTGAATGCTGACCGCCAAATCCGGTGCCGCCTCATTTATGATTTCGCACCGTTTTCTCATGTCCGCCATCTTTTTATGACTGTCCCCAGAGCTGTAAAGTCCCTGGTCCGAGTCCCTGGTAAGGATCACCTCTACGTCGGAGGCCTCAAGATATGCTTTCAGCTGCTCTGATATCTTCAGGTTAATATCCTTTTCCAGCTGACCATTTATCCCTACCTTACCCGGATCGCTGCCTCCGTGTCCGGCGTCTATGACCACCACCGGCCTTGCCTTGTCTGCCTCCGCTGCCTGATTATGGACAGCCACCAGTGTTCCTGCCTGCCATGATATCAGTGCCACGATACAAAGCAGCAGAATCCCCATCACTGTCTGCCATGCTGAATGCTTCATCAATGGGCGCTCCCTGATAACCTTTATTCCAGTATATTCACCCGCCTGATGAAAATGAACCTGTTTTTACTCTATACTCAGAACGTTATAATCCTGTACCGCGTCTTCTATGATATATTCCAGGTATTCATACAGAATGCTGGGATAGCAGTACTCCTTCCACATGGAGTATCCGGGCTGCTTCACAGCCTCCTTCACCACCTCATACGCCCTGCCGCCATAGCACGCGGCATTGATATCCCCATACACCTTTGCCATCTGCTGCTTCTCCGATTCTGTCAGCTTCACAAATATGCTGCCCGTCTCCTCCTCCGCAGAATTCTTCATGGCGTCATATGCCTGATTATAGAATATCTGTTTTAAAACAGGCGGACTGTATGTGTCGAAGTTCAGCAGGTTCTCATCCGTGCTCTTGTTTTTCCTGGCCCATTTCTCCATATTTACCTTGCGTGTATAGTAATAAAATGTCTCATCCTCCATGTAATCCAGCACACCGTACTGACAGGGAGGCGTGGACAGGGAGCTGGTGACCACCTCATAGATACCGATATCGTTATTCCTCATAAAGTGCTGCACATGCAGGTGCCCGCTGAGGAACAGCGGGATATTCTCCCCTTCCAGCATCTGTATAAGCTCCTCACTGTGCTCGATGGTACAGTCATCCGCATATACCTTGCTCTCCTCCAGCAGGTTGTGATGGGCCACCGGTAGAAGAATCACGCTGTCCCGGGCAGCCTGCTCAAGCTGCTCCCTTATCCACTCATAGGTCTCTGTTTTTATCATCCCCCCAACCTTATTGCGGGGTTCATACTGGCAGGTATCCAGCATGAGCAGCCGCATGGACGGTCCCAGGTCATAGGTGTAGCTGAGGGAATTGGCATCCCTGCTGCTGGCCTCTGAGTATCCGAATTCCTTATAAATACGCTCAAAATCCTCCGGAGTGGTAGGTTCTGCCGGGTACCGGTCTCCCCCGGAATACACGGAGGCGCTTGGATTGTTAATGTCATGGTTGCCCGGTATGACAAAAACCGTGATACCGGCTTTCTCCACCTCGTCCAGCTTTTTCGCCAGTTCTTCATGGCTCTTCTTTTCTCCCTGAAGACTTAAATCTCCGCTGATAATCAGGACATCCGGGCTCAGAAGTTTAATCTCCTCCAGTGCGGCATCCGTTATCTCCCATACGTAATTGGTCAGTTTTCCGTCGCCGTGCTCTACCATGGCCTGAAACATATCCCCCTGGTCTGTCAGGGATTCTGCCAGATAATGTATATCTGTCATAAGGATAATGCGTTTTCCTCCAATCAGCGGCTCTGCCTTTGTCTCCTTTTCAACATCGGGAAAAGGCTGTATCTGCGAAGGCTCAGGGTGTGTGGGCTTTTGCAGCTCTGTTTCCTGAACCGTTTCCTTTGTCTGCTGTTTTTCGGCGGTGGGTGCCGCCTGGTTTCCAGTCTGTACGCTGCACCCTGCCATGACTCCAGCCATGAAGACAGCTGTCATAATTCCCGTTATCCTTGTTCTTCCTGTCATTTCCTTCCTCCGGCGTCACCCATTTCGTTTATTTAACCTCTGACACAATATCCCAGATGTCCGCTGGTTCAAATCCCAGCTTCCAGCAGGCAACTCCTGCCAGGTCAAACTCCTTAATCAGGTCAATCTTAAGCTTCATGGAATCTTCCTCTTCCATCCATATATACTGCTGTCCGCTTCCGCTAACAGTCTCACCGTAATACTGCCCCAAAAGCTTATCCCAGCTAAGCTCCACCTGGTTCTCCTCCACCCACTGCCTGGCATCCGATATGCCATATGCCTTTGAAGAGGTCTTTCCCTCATTCACGGTCCATACTCTGGTATAGAAGGGGACCGCATTGATGACCTTTTCCTTGGGGACCTCCTTCAGAGTATTCTCAATTCCTTCCCTCACATAGGGAATGGATGATACGGAACCGGCTTCTCCTCCTGCATAGTGTTCATCATATCCCATAACAATCACATAGTCAGCCACAATTCCCTGTTCCCTCCTGTTATAAAACGCAGTATAGGAGGATGGTACATAGTTGTCCACAGACAGCACAAGTCCCTTATTGCGGCAGGCAACCGACATTTCCCTTATGAACTGCACATAATGGGGCCCCGCCTCTGCCTTCAGGCTCTCAAAATCCAGGTTGAAGCCGTCAAAGCCATAGGTATCCGCCTCATTCATCAGTTTTTCAATGAGCTTTTTCCTGGTACTGGTAGAGGACATCAGAGTCTTAGTGTTTAGATTTTTGACGCTTTCCTCCGTACTCACATTCTCCACCATGGCCCACACCTTCAGTCCCATATCATGGGCCTTATCCACGTAATCCCTGCTGGCCAGTGATGTATAAGTGCCGTCGCTGGACACCACATTGAACCAGGTGGGCACAATCACATTCATCCCCCTGGCATTGGATACATAGCTCTCAAGAGTATTATTTCCCTCCGGCCGTGTGACCTGATGAAATCCCAGCCTTACTTTCCCGTCCATGGAAATGCTGGTATACACAGGCGCCTCAAAGGTGCTGACAGGCGCAACCTGCTCTCCTGCCTCCAGCTTCCGGTTTTCCACATATCCGATATAACCGTCCGACGTTCTTACCCTGGACCACTTTTCCATGGTCTCCAGTACATCCACAGTCTCTCCTGCCGCCGCCTCTGTGATAATCTGGCTCTTTACACCGCCCTTGACCCTGACCTGTCCTGTTTTTTTCAGCACTGCCGTGTCATAGGGCTGCCAGGAGGTGTCGATAAACACCCGCTTGATCTGGCTTGTGGCAAAGGCCTGAGTGCGGATATCTGTATAATTCACCACAACCCCAAGGGACAGGTACATTCCATCCTGTGTGACCTTAAAGAGAGGTCCCTTCTCTCCCTGGGTACTTTCATCCGCATACACAATGGAGTCAGGCAGTGCATACACCAGCAGTTTTTCTCCCTCATCCCAGTAAAAGCGCTGGTTCAGATGTTCATTTACCCAGTCCACGGGCAGGTACACCTGGCCGCCCTCGTAGATTCCCTTCTCCTCCTGCACCTGGTTATCCAAAATAAGGGCCACCTGGCCGTCCTTAATACCAAATATCCTGCTCTTATCCGCCAGCTCATTGCTGGGCATGTATTTCTTGGCAAAAAGCACTCCCAGACCACCGCCTGCCAGGATAAATATGAACAGCAGAACCAGTACCGTGATTCCGCAGCCGTGACCTTTTCTTCTTCTGCTCATCCTGTCCTCCAGTTTCCTAAAGATTGTTTTTATTCTACCACAAAATAGAGTGCATGTACCAATTAATTGCTTACAATTTACAGTCATTATGGAGGAAACAGGAACAAAAGCCCGGTATGCGCCGCCTGCTTTGGCTGCACAGGCTGAGACGGTACTCATGGCAGCGCATAATCCGGGCTTTTGTTATCTGCTCTGTTATTTGCTGTTGTTATCTGTTTTTATTATCTGCTCATGAATCCTTATCTTTTTTCTCTTTGGGAGGGTCGCTGAGATACACTTTGTCAAATCTGATTTCCTTCAGACAGCCCTGCTCGGCGCCAACATAGTCTCCCATGTAAAAGCCCCCGTCTTCTCCCATCTCGAATATCTTCTCCCATTCTTTTTCCGGGCACTCGACTCCGTCAATGGTAATCCGAACCCCTTTGTTCTTGTATCTCTTCAATCCGTCCAGATAGGTTCTCTGGTGTTTCTTCCGGTCTCCATACTCGACATTTCTTATCATGCTGATAAGCCCTCCCCTATTACCGCAAAACAGCCGGACGGCAGCACCAAGGAGTTGTTTCCGTGACATACTTTTGTGCGCCGTTTCCTTCTGTCTCTTTTTTCTTCACAAAATCCCCTCAAACCACCGCATGGTCTCATAATCCACTGAAAACGCATCTACTGAAAGAGGAACCCTGGCCAGAGAAATCCCAAACTGCCTCTCTATCTGTTTTCTGGTGTCCTCACTGCCAAAGGCAGCCGTATATATCCACCCTGTTCTGCGTCCTTCCTCCTCTGATAAAAGCTCCAAAAATGCCTCCAGCTTCCATTCGCTCAGTGCAGCCATGACAATCTTCACTTCGCATCTGAGCCATTCCGCCCTGATGGATGGCCTCAACTCTCCAAAATCAATTATAACTTCGTCATATGTTCCATCCAGACAGGACGCCAGCACGCGGGGGGCCCCCTGCATATAATATGTAACCCCGAAGATTTTGTATTTGTAGTCCGCAGAATCCGCCTGCTTTGCGGAACCGGCCTGGCATATATCCTTTATGGTCTTCCATGCGCCATGGTCATTCCACTCAATCACCGCAGTCCTGCGCTGCAGGGCACTGGCCATATAATTGGCCGCCAGGACGCTGAGATGAGTCACCCCTGTTCCCCGTCCTGTTCCTGTGATTCCGACAACCCTGCACCCTTTTGCAGGCTCCCGTCTGTTTTTAAAAAAGATTCTCTTAGAAAATCCCATCTTCTTAATAAGCCTCTTTTTTTCTTCCACCTCCCGCCGCCGGTCACGGCAGACCATAAAGACTGAAAAAAGGCATCTTCGCTTTTCTGGCTGAAAGGATTTTCGTATTCCGGCGAGACAAACAGCTTTATTCCCTTTAAAGCCTTGTCTGATTTGGCCATGGCCTTCAGTTCCTTTTGACATACGGCCCGTGTGCCCCGAAATATAAGCACACGGTTCCCGCTGCACCGTCCCGTCCAGGCCTGATTCATCCAGGATATATACCGCCTGATGTATCGGCCGTCCCAGACGCTGGCGCTGCCTGTCCCAATTAAATCTGCCTTCGCCGCCTTTAATTCCAGTTCCGCCTGCTGCCAGTCTGTTCCATAGTCTTTCACTATGATGTCAAATCCTGTCCCTTCATCCAGCTTTACGGCAGGTCCATACCACGGCTTTAAGCAGCAGCCGTTCATGGTATAGATTCCAAAACGGTCCGGACGCATACCTGCCCTTTGAGCCATGGCGGCCACTGCCCGGGAGACATTATGTTCCTCATAAAGCGCCCGGTACCCGTTCCTGTTCAGAAAATATACCAGCCCTAAGGCTAAATGTGTGGTACCCGTCCCAGCCTTCATCCCGGTCAGAATCAAAATATGAGATGGTATCGCCTTTTGTTCTTTTTCTTCTGTCAGCTTCCTGGTACACAGCGCCTGAAGCGCATCCTCCACCTCGCCGGCGGAAGCGTACCGTTTCTCCATATCGGAGTCCATGCATTTTCTGATAATCCGCTCAAAAGCCTCCGATAGGGCGGCAGACTGTCCGGCGTCCTCTCTCAGGGTTCCTGCTGTCATAAAACGGAGGACTGCACCAATGGCATAAATGTCGGTCCTTTGATCCAACATGCGGTCAGAATCATACTGTTCAGGAGCCGCGCAGCCCACTGTGCCGAATCGCTTTGGGGCAATGTTTGCCCAACGGCAGCCTGCGGCATGATCAAAATCGATCAGCTTTACGGTGCCATTGCAGATTATCAGGTTATTTGGTTGTAAATCTAAATGTAATATGGGTATTTCACACGCAGAATGCATGTAAGCCACAAGCCCGCAGACCTGCATCCCGTAACGGACTGCCTCTGCCTCTTGAATAGGCCCCTGATTCGCAATCAGGGCATATAGAGAATATCCTTCAAGATATTCCTCGATTAAATAAAAAAATTCGGAATCTTCTTCTAAATCATAAATCATGGGAATCCCAGGATGGTGCAGTTCTTTTAGCACCAGTGCTTCCCTTCGGAAGGAGTCATAGTCGGCATCCCTTTTAGAGATACGCTTTATGGCCCTGTATTCCTCCAGGCCAATGTGCACTGCCAGCCATACGGTTCCTGCCCGGCCTGTTCCCAATTGGTGCAGCAGACGGTATTTGCCAAATAAAATGGTATTCTTTACTCACCCCTCCTTTGTCACAACATCATCTCACATCCCAATTTTACCCTTTTCTTTATCACCTGTCTATGGTCGTTATATCTTCCATGGCTTTTCATATGCTATTTATACCACCTGAAAACATCCTGCGGCACGATATTTTTTAAATTTTTATTAAATGATTGATATTTCCGCCTGTAATGTAGTATATTTAAAGTGTAGAAGTCTACTTTCGGCCTGGAGTTTCCAAAAAGCACCCTGGTCCAGGGCAGATGCTACCACATTTGACACAGAACAGGAAGTGATCCTAATGAAAATAGAACGTATCAATGAAAACCAGATTCGCTGTACATTGACCAGCTTTGATTTAAGTGCGCGCAACATAAACCTGGTAGAACTGGCTTATGGAACGGAAAAAGCCAGGAAGCTGTTCAGGGAAATGATTCAGAAAGCCTCCAATGAAGTGGGCTTTGAGGCGGAGGACATTCCTTTGATGGTTGAGGCGATTCCTTTGTCCAGCGAAAGCATCATGCTGGTCATCACTAAAATCGAAGATCCGGAAGAGCTGGATACCCGTTTTGCCAAGTTCTCACCTTTCACGGACGACAGCCAGAATTCTCTTGTGTCCCAGTTAGCCAGCGAGTTCCTGGAAGGCGCTTCCGATTCCCTGAATTACCTGGAGCCAGGTTCCGTGGAACAGGTTGGGGATGAGAGCTCCGCAGACAGTGCCTCTGAAGCTGCCGTCAAGAAGAATACAGGCTCTGTTGCCAGCAGCCGCATTTTCCGGTTCAACAGCCTGGACCGCATAAGCGAGGCTTCCCGGGCCGTATCCGGAATCTATGACGGCGTCAACACCCTGTATAAGAAGCCCGGCACCAGGCAGTATTATCTCATTGTAAAACGCCTGGACTGCGGCGACCTGGATTTCTCCCGTGTGTGCAATATATTGGCGGAGTATGCCACCAAGCTCTCAGGTGAATCTGCCAGCGAAGCATATTTTAAGGAGCACTATGAGGTCATCATTCAGGATAATGCCCTTCAGAATCTCGCCAAAATTTAGGGGCGTAGCCTGCTATAAATATATGGAAATTTAATATATCAAAATATTATAAAACACCCCTGCGGCTGTATTGCCGCAGGGGTATTATATTGCCTTAGACTTCTGCCTTAGACTTCTGCCTTAAATATTTACTTAAAAATTTACTTAAAATATGCCGGATACCGGTTTCTGAACATCTGCTCATTCAACATCCACCGGTTCAGATGCAGTTCCATAATCTCTGCGGCCTGCTTTTTATCGCGGCGCCGTATGGCTTCCAGCAATTTCTTATGGTCCTCAATTATCTTATGGTCCTTAACCGTTGCCACGGACAGGCTGCGAATCCTGTCATAGTGAATCGCCAGTCTCTGGCACATCTCATAGGTAAGCTCCTTACGGCAGATGGAAAACAGCTTCCGGTGCATCTTATTGTCCAGCTCCAAAAGCTTCTGGGATGAACCTCCCTCCAAATAAAACTCCTGAAGTCTGATATTCTCATCCAGCCACCGCAGGTCCTCTTCATCCGCCTGGCCGCAGACCAGTTCCACAGCCGCTTTCTCCAGGACCAGGCGCAGAAAGCGCGCCTCCTCCACCAGCTCCACATCAATCAACGCAATGCGCATCCCTCTCTGGGGAAATATCTCAATGATTCTGGATTCCTCGCTGAGCTGTATGACCGCTTCCCGCACAGGCGTGCGGCTGATGCCTATCATCTGCGACATTTCCACATCATTAAAGGGCGCCCCTGGTTCCAAATCCAGAGATATGATATTCTCCCGCAGGGTCCGGTACGCATACTGTCTGGCAGTCTCTCCATGTCTTTTTTCCTCTATCTTCATGGGTAAAACCTCCTAATACCGGTCCCCAAGCCTACAGGGACTGTATCTCCTTCCAGACATCATCATCCACATAAATTCCCAGACTGTCATGCTCCTCATGGAACCGGGCGCTTCCCTGGCCCGGCGCCCTGACACTGCCGCCTTCCTCCGACGGAGCCGAGCTTTTTACATACCGCACGGCTGTATCCACGATTTCCTTCATATGGGCATCCGTGGTGGTCCTGCCCGGATCCACCACAATCATCACCTGGGAACAGCCGCCGCAGCTGCCGTATCCCTTCTGGTCCATGCCGGCTGCTCCTATGCCGTCCGTGAGCACCGACCCCAGGATATCCAGCATGAAGGAAAAGGCCGATCCCTTCCAATACCCCACAGGCAGCACACGGCGGGACTTCTCGATGGCACCCGGATCGTCCGTCAGATTGCCCTCGTCGTCAAATCCGCCGGGATACGGCAGTTTCTCCCCGGCCAGCCGTGTAACCTGCAGTTTTCCATAGGAATACTGTGACATCGCCATATCCAGCTGGAGAGGTTCACTCCCGTCCGCAGACGGCACAGCCATGACAAAGGGATTGTTGCCCAGACGGCATTCCCTGCCTCCCCATGGCGGCATGCAGGACTCCGTGTTGGTCCACATGATTGCCGCATATCCCTTTCTTGCAGCGTACAGCCCGTAGGTGCCGCCCCGCATCCAGTGGGTGGTATTCCTGATTCCCACCATGCCGATGCCGTACTGATCCGCCAGTTCCATGGCCCGGTCCGTGCAGTACAGGGCATTCAGGATGCCGGGACCCATGTTTCCATTATAAACCCGGATGGCGCCGAATTCACGTTCTAGGGAAGGCTCAGCATTAACGTCCACCCATCCTTTCTGAATGTAGTTCACAAACCTGGCCACCCGGTTAGTGCCATGAGAATATACCCCGTCGTAGGCAGTCTCCGTGTGAATACGGGCGCAGGTCTCCGCCTTTTCCTCAGGCATCCCGTATTTAACCAGCACCCTCTTAATCTCACTCTTAATTTCGCCAAAGGCTAATCTCATCGCATCCATCCTTTCCTGCTGTATACGCCTAACGGTTCTGCTTCCGGATAGCCTCCCACAAACCATTCAGGTAGCATGCCCCAAGTGCCCTGTCATAGAGGCCGTATCCGGGCATGGACACCTCACCCCAGATAGCCCTTCCGTGGTCAGGGCGCATGATTCCGTCAAAACCAATGTCGTACAGCGCTTTCATTATCTCATACATATCCATGCTGCCGTCTTCTGAGAGATGGGCAGCTTCCTGGAAATCTCCAGGAGCATTATACTGCAGATTGCGCACATGTGCAAAGGGAATCCTTCCTTTTAAGGACCGGATGATATCCGGGATGTCATTTTCCGGATTGCTTCCCAGAGATCCGGTACACAGGGTGACACCGTTAAAGTTTGCGTCCACGGCTTTCATCAGTTTGAGAAGCTTCTCCTTGCCGGTTATGATTCTGGCTAATCCGAATACGGGCCATGCCGGGTCATCGGGATGTATGGCCATCTTAATGTCATACTTCTCACATACCGGCTGGATTGCCTTGAGAAAATACACCAGATTGTTAAAGAGACGGTCCTCATCCACGTCCTTATACATGTCAAACAGCTCTTTAATGCGCGCCATGCGCTCAGGCTCCCATCCGGGAAGCTCAAATCCGTTGGACTTTTCTCCCATGGTCTGGAACATATTCTCAGGATTAATCTTATCGATCTCCTTCTGGCTGTAAGCCAGTACCGTGGAGCCGTCCGGTCGCTCCTTAGCCAGATCGGAACGGGTCCAGTCAAAGACCGGCATGAAATTATAGCACACCACATGAATTCCGGCCTGGCCCAGACGCTCCAGGGTCGTGATGTAGTTGGCAATGTACTGCTCCCTGTCAGGAGTTCCCACCTTGATCGCGTCGTGTATATTGACACTCTCAATTCCCAGGACCTTTAATCCCCTGGATTCCACCTGTTCCTTCATCTGAAGAATGCGCTCCATGGGCCAGACCTCTCCGGCCGGAATGTCATACAGGGTGGTAATCACGCCTTTCACACCCGGTATCTGCCTGATTTGCTCCAGAGATACAGAATCCACGCCCTCACCGAACCAACGCAATGTCATATCCATAACTAATTTCCTCCTTGAAATATATGTGCAGTACTTTTGTGTTTTTCCGGCTTTCCGGAAATAAATATTTTAATATACTAATATATTACTATTTGTGAGACAAACTGTCAATACCGCAAAACATAAAAAGAACCCGGCCCAGTCACATATCCCCTGAGCCAGGCTCCTCCAATCACTGCTTCAGACTATCATCAGGCTTTCGCTGCCAGAATTTCGTTAATCTGGGAAACCAGTGTGTCGCAGTCAATGCCGTGTACCATACAAGCCTCTTCCAGAGACTCACCCTGGGAAGCCGGGCAGCCAAGGCAGTGCATTCCGGCACGCATCAGAATCGGCGGTATGCTCTCATCGACCTGGATAAGCTGGCCAATCAGCATGTCTTTACTAATCTGCATCTCTTTGTCCTCCTTATATTTCTGCTATAAGTATAACCAATTAATCGGTTTACCACGCTTCTACCATCATAATACGTTTTTCGACATTTGACAAGTCCTACATAAGCTTACATATTTTTCATATTAACCATAATTATCAAGGCTTGTTAAAAAATATTATCACTATGCCCTCTTGACGTGTATACAATGTGCATAATATAATAAATGTTGCAAAAGCAACAGCATATATCGGACTTTTCTAGTAGACTATGGATATCCGGTAAATCCGGTATGGCTGTGAAACATTTGGTTAACAATAGTTTTTATATATAGATTCACGCATTTCACAGGAGGAAAAGTCTATGAGAACAGAGTGGAACACATTTAAAGGCGGTGTATGGCAGCGGGAAATCAATGTACGCGACTTTATACAGAAAAACTACACCCCCTATGACGGCAGCGACGAGTTTCTGGAAGGTCCTACCCAGAATACAACGGAGCTCTGGGACCAGGTTATGGAGCTGTCAAAGCAGGAACAGGAAGCCGGCGGAGTTCTGGATATGGATACCAAAATCATTTCCACCATCACGTCCCACGGCCCAGGATATTTAAACAAGGACAGGGAGACCATTGTAGGCTTTCAGACTGACAAACCCTTTAAGCGTTCTCTTCAGCCATATGGAGGCATCCGCATGGCTATGAAGGCCTGCCAGGACAATGGATATGAGGTTGACCCTGAAATTGTGGAATTCTTTACCAAGCACAGGAAAACTCATAACGCAGGCGTATTTGACGCGTACACCCCGGAAATGAGGGCTTGCCGTTCCAGTCATATCATCACCGGACTGCCGGATGCCTATGGACGCGGACGCATAATCGGGGACTACCGCAGGGTTGCCCTTTACGGTGTGGACGCCCTGATTCAGGAGAAAAAGGAAGAAAAGGATTCCACACGCACCATCATGTACTCTGATGTTATCAGAGAGCGTGAGGAACTGTCTGAGCAGATCCGGGCATTGGAAGATTTGAAGGAGCTGGGACGTATCTATGGTTTTGATATCTCAAAGCCTGCTTCTGACGTCAAGGAAGCCATCCAGTGGACCTACCTGGGTTACCTGGCCGCTGTCAAGGAGCAGAACGGCGCAGCCATGTCGCTGGGACGCACCTCCACCTTCTTGGATATTTACTCTGAGCGTGACTTAAAGGAAGGACGCTACACGGAGAAAGAGATTCAGGAATTCGTGGACCACTTCATTATGAAGCTGCGTCTTGTAAAATTTGCCAGAACACCGGAATACAATGAGCTGTTCTCAGGCGACCCCACATGGGTTACGGAATCCATCGGAGGAATCGGCATTGACGGCCGCCACATGGTGACCAAGATGTCCTTCCGTTATCTGCACACCCTTCAGAACCTGGGCACTGCCCCTGAGCCAAACCTGACCGTACTGTGGTCCACAAAGCTCCCTGAGAATTTTAAAAGGTTCTGTGCCAAGACCTCCATTGAGTCCTCCTCCATCCAATATGAGAATGATGATTTGATGAGAGTGACCCACGGCGATGATTATGCCATTGCCTGCTGCGTATCCAGTATGCGTATCGGCAAGGAAATGCAGTTCTTCGGCGCCAGAGCCAATCTGGCCAAATGCCTGCTCTACGCCATCAACGGCGGTGTCGATGAAATCAGCGGCAAGCAGGTGGGACCGAAATACCGTCCCGTGACCACAGAGTATCTGGATTTTGACGACGTGATGGACAAGTACAAGGATATGATGAAATGGCTGGCCAAGGTATATGTCAATGCCCTGAACATCATTCATTACAATCACGACAGATACTGCTACGAAAGACTTCAGATGGCGCTCCATGATAAGAAGGTGACCCGCTGGTTCGCAACCGGCATCGCGGGCCTTTCCGTTGTGGCAGACTCCCTGTCCGCCATCAAATATGCCAAGGTCAAGGTGGTGCGCAATGATAAGGGTATTGTGACCGATTATATCGTGGAAGGTGATTTCCCTAAATATGGAAATAATGACGACCGGGTTGACGAGCTGGCAGCAGACCTGGTGCATACCTTTATGAGCTATATAAAGGGCAACCACACCTACCGCGGCGGCATTCCCACCACTTCCATCCTCACCATCACCTCCAACGTGGTGTATGGAAATAATACGGGCGCTACACCGGACGGCAGAAAGGCAGGCCAGCCATTTGCGCCAGGCGCAAACCCAATGCACCACAGAGACAGCCACGGCGCGGTGGCATCCCTGGCATCTGTTGCCAAGCTTCCGTTCAGGGACGCCCAGGACGGTATCTCCAATACCTTTTCCATCATACCGGGCGCGCTGGGCAAAGATGACCAGATTTTCATGGGAGACCTGGAAGTGGAGCTGAACGGCTGCGGAGGCGGCTGTGAGGCACCTACCCTTTTTGAAGGGCTGGATTCCGAAGCCGACATCGAGGAATCCTGATAAGCAGCATGTAAACCATCTTCTTGAGAAAGCGAGGATTAATATTATGGTAAAAGCAAGTGAATCACAGATTGATAACCTGGTGGCTCTGTTAGACGGCTATGCCCAGGAAGGCGGACACCATCTGAATGTAAATGTATTCAGCAAGGAGACCCTTTTGGACGCACAGGCCCACCCTGAAAAATATCCCCAGCTCACAGTCAGGGTATCCGGCTATGCAGTGAACTTTAATAAGCTGACGAAGGCACAGCAGGATGAGGTCATTTCAAGAACCTTCCACGGCTCCATCTAAATCCTGTCTGTAAACTGGTTTGGATGCCGCCTGGACAGGAAGATATTCCGCATCGGCGGCATCCATGTTTCTCAGAAAGGAGCACAGCCTTATGATTGGACGCGTACATTCCATAGAAAGCTTCGGCACCGTGGACGGCCCCGGTATCCGCATGGTAATCTTTTTAAGCGGCTGCCCCATGAGATGTCTCTATTGCCATAATCCAGATACATGGGACCCCAAGGGCGGCACCCCCATGACAGCGGAGGACATACTGAACCAGTATGAGCAGGCCCGCCCCTTTTACAAAAAAGGGGGCATCACGGTCAGCGGCGGCGAGCCGCTGATGCAGATAGGTTTTGTGACAGAGCTCTTTGAAAAAGCAAAAGAAAGAGGTATACACACCTGCCTGGATACCTCCGGCATTACCTTTAACCCGGGTTCACAGGCAGTTATGGCCCATTTTGACCGGCTTTTGGCCTCCACAGACCTGATACTCCTGGATATCAAGCATATTGACCCTGAGGAGCATGTGAAGCTCTGCTCCCAGCCCCAGGATAATATACTGGCTTTCGCCGGATACCTGGAGAAAAAGCGGATACCTGTATGGATCCGCCACGTGGTGGTTCCGGGCATAACGGACCGGGAGGAATATCTGTACCGCCTTGGACGCTATCTCGGCACGCTTAAGAACGTAAAGGCATTGGATGTGCTTCCTTATCACGATATGGGGAAGGCTAAGTACCATCAGCTTGGAATCCCCTACCCGTTAGAGGACACCGCCCCCTTGCCTCCCGCAAAGGCGGCAGAGGCCCGAAAAATTATTCTTCAGGGAATGCGCGACGAAAGGACCCATTGCTCCTAAATTTATACAATATTCGCTGGTTTAGGAACGATTTTCCTCTTGAATAATTAGACGTTATAGTATAAAATAAAATAACAATGTAGACAAATCTTAAGGAGGTATTTTATCATGGCATATGTAATCAGTGATGCTTGTGTAAGCTGCGGCAGCTGTGCAGCTGAATGTCCAGTAAGTGCAATTTCCGAGGGAGACAGCCAGTACGTTATTGATGCTGATACCTGCATCGACTGCGGAACCTGTGCAGCTACCTGCCCAACCGGAGCTATCTCCGAAGGCTAATTAAGTATTACATAAGGGTCTCTTCCAGACGGAAGGGGCTCTTTTTCATATATTCAGCATATATTACTCACAGAGCACATGGAGGAATCCAAATACCATGAAAAAACCAGTAATCGGCATAACACCATCCCACAATACGGATAACGACGATATAAGTGCGCGCCCCACCTACCTGAGGGCCATTGAGGCGGCGGGCGGCCTGTCCATCCTTCTTCCCCTGGAGGTATCCGGAGAAGACTTAAAACAGCTGTCCAAGCTGTGCGACGGCTTTCTCTTCTCCGGCGGCCCGGACATTCATCCATTCCTTCTGAAGGAGGAAACACATACCCAGTGCGGCAATGTATCCATGGCGCGGGATACCATGGAGCTATCCCTCCTGAAGCTTGCCGTGGACGCCCGAAAGCCGGTGTTGGGAATCTGCCGCGGAGCCCAGATCATTAATGTGGGGCTGGGAGGCGACATCTATCAGGATATTCCCAGCCAGACGGAAACCGTCTTTCCCATCGCCCACAAGCAGCCCTATTCATGCTGCCTGCCTTCCCACCATGTGGATGTGCGCAGGGATACGCTGCTGTACACAATTGCGGAGGGGAAAACGGAAATCGCAGTAAACAGTTCCCATCATCAGGCGGTGCGCAGGATTGCTCCCTGCCTCATGGCCAGCGGCCATGCGCCCGACGGCATCATCGAGGCCCTGGAGATGCCGGATTATCCCTATCTTCTGGCACTGCAGTGGCATCCGGAGTATATGTGGCAGACAGACACTGTGTCCGCCAATATATTTAAAAGCTTTGTGGATGCCTGTCAGGGATAGCGGGAAGGGCGGCCCGCAGGAAGATTGGATAACGGGAAGATCGGACAACAGGAAGGCCCTGCATGATTCAGGCTGCGGAATGCCGCTTGAATCATGCAGGGCCTTCTTACTTAACTCCAGCACTTATCTTCTGTTTTTATCTGCTGTATTTTTCTGCTTTACTGCTTATTATCTATCAATTCTCCGGCCATCTGGGCCATATCCCGGGCTGTCATGGGATTATCCATGGCTGTTATGATGTAAACCTTCTCCCCATCCTTCCAGAGCATGCTTTGGGCAACCTTATCCTGTACCTTATCGCTTCCATAAGAGATATAGAGTTCTCCTGCTGCTTCCTTTGCCTTCTCCTCATCGGAAACCTGATAATCCGGGGGAACAAAACGGTACTGATCTCTGGTGTAGTTCAAAGTAATTCCGTTATGGTCAAAGGTCTGATCCGGCTGTCCCTCCTCATCATACAGGCTTGTGCCCTGGACTGTAATGAGCACATCCTGATTTCCGTCCTTTTTGTAATTCAGAGAAAAGCCCTCCGTGGACTTTATCACATTTCCATCCTGGTCCATGGCATCCTGATGGATGGGCATTCCCATATCAAACCTGTATCCGTTGCTGAATGTTTCAGGGGCGTTGGTGGTATAGCCCAGCTTTGTCTCCATCTCTCCCAGTTTATCATAGGTAAAATCATCCAGATGACTGCCTCCGCCGCTTGTATATACCACCTTCCCGGCCGCAACCGCTGTTATGGTGCCCAGTACGCAGACAGCTGCCGCCACCACGAATACACGCTTCATATTCCATTTCCTCATTCCTGATTCCTCCTCTATTTTCCGGTGAACAGAGTGCCGCATCCTCTCTGTATCTGCGGAAGTCACCTGTATGGACTCTGCCCGGCTGCAAAGAGTACGGCCTATCTGCTCTTCCAGTCCCTTCCGCGTCACCGGTTTACTCCGTCTGTTCATAAGGTTACCTCCCTTCCTACCCTCCTGTTTTCTTCCATCAATTCCTGTTTCAGATTCGCCCTGGCCGTATACAGCCTGGACTTAACGGTTCCCTCCAGACATCCCATGATACCTGCTATCTCCCTGACGGACATCTGATTAAAATAGTACAGGACAACGGCTGTCCTCTGTTTCACCGGAAGATTCCTGATTGCCTTATAAAGCTCCTTTTCCCGGGAGCGCATCATAACTTCCTCCAGCACTGAGGCTGTTTCAGGTTCTTCCTTCCCAAACACCTCTTCCATCGGCTGTTCTTTCCTGTTCTTCCTGCAATACCGCCAGGCTTCCCTGGTAAGGGTCTTATAAAGCCAGTTCCCAAAAGATTCCGGTTCTTTGATTTTCTTTCGGTTCATCCAGCACAGCACAAAGGTCTCCTGAACAATATCCTCGCTGTCTGCATGACTTCCGGATATGAGATATGCCACGCGCAGTATCCTGGGATAATAATATTCCATCAACCGGTCAAATGCCCGGCTGTCTCCCTCCGCCATACGGAGTACCAGACCTGCCGTCTCCTGCTCCATGTCCATCCACTCCTTCCATGGTCCGTCTCTTATTTGGAACCACCTATATATGGAACCATTATATATCCCTTCTGGCATAACTGCCAGAAGGTGTTGTTAATCGGTGCACCTGCTATATAGAGAAGATTGGGCAGCAAATGGTTCATTTTATTTTGAATCTTTTTTGAATTTGCTCCATTTTCATTCCGCGTCCTGATAAACGGTGAATAACCCCTTATAAAAGTAAGGTTTATGCTTGTCAGAACAGATTATGTCATGTAGAATAATACTGCTGAGAGAAAAGGAGTTTTTGATAATATGAGCATTTTAAACGTAGAACATTTAAGCCACGGTTTTGGGGACCGGGCTATTTTTCAGGATGTTTCCTTCCGCCTGTTAAAGGGGGAGCACATTGGCCTGATTGGGGCGAACGGAGAGGGAAAATCCACCTTTATGAACATCATTACCGGCAAGCTCATGCCTGACGAAGGCAAGGTGGAGTGGGCAAAAAACGTGAGGGCCGGTTATCTGGACCAGCATGCGGTGCTGGAAAAGGGCATGACCATTCGTGATGTGTTAAAGAGCGCTTTTGCCTTCCTCTTTGAGATGGAAGAACATATGAACCAGATTTGCGATAAGATGGGTGAAGCCGGCGAGGATGAGATGACCGCCATGATGGATGAGCTGGGAACCATACAGGATCTTCTCATGGCCCATGATTTTTATATCATTGATTCCAAGGTGGATGAGGTGGGACGCGCCCTTGGCCTGGCTGACATAGGACTGGACAAGGACGTGACAGAGCTCTCCGGGGGACAGCGCACCAAGGTGCTTTTAGGCAAGCTTCTTCTGGAAAAGCCGGACATTCTGCTGTTGGACGAGCCTACCAACTATCTGGATGTACAGCACATAGACTGGCTGAAACGCTACTTGCAGGAGTATGAAAATGCCTTCATCCTCATTTCCCATGACATACCCTTCCTCAACAGTGTCATCAACCTGATTTATCATATGGAAAACCAGAGGCTTGACCGCTATGTGGGGGATTATAACAAATTCCAGGAAGTATACGCTGTAAAGAAGTCCCAGCTGGAGGCCGCCTATAAGCGACAGCAGCAGGAAATAGCGGAGCTGGAGGATTTCGTGGCCAGGAACAAGGCCAGGGTCGCCACCAGGAACATGGCCATGTCCCGCCAGAAAAAGCTGGATAAGATGGACGTCATTGAACTTGCCAGGGAAAAACCCAGGCCGGAGTTCCATTTTCTGGAAGCCCGTACTCCCGGTAAATATATCTTTGAGACAAAGGATTTAATTATCGGTTATGACGAGCCGCTGTCGCGTCCTCTCAATCTGGTCATGGAGAGGGGCCAGAAAATCGTGCTGGTAGGCGCCAACGGTATCGGCAAGACCACGCTGTTAAAGAGCATACTGGGCCTTACGCCTGCCCTAAGCGGCACCGTGGAGCTGGGCGACTACCTGTCCACCGGTTACTTTGAGCAGGAGATGGCTCCCGGCAATACTACCACCTGCCTTCAGGAAATATGGAACGAATTTCCCGCCTATACACAGTACCAGGTCCGCTCCGCCCTGGCAAAATGCGGCCTGACCACGGAGCACATCGAAAGCCAGGTCAGGGTGCTCAGCGGAGGCGAACAGGCCAAGGTCAGGCTCTGTAAGCTGATTAACCGCGAATCCAATGTGCTCCTGTTAGACGAGCCCACCAACCACCTGGATGTGGATGCAAAGGATGAACTGAAACGGGCCCTTAAGGAATATAAGGGCAGCATCCTGCTAATCTGCCATGAACCTGAATTTTTTGAGGGATTGGCAACCGATGTGTGGGATTGTAGGGAATGGGCGCTGAGGCTGTCCTAGAGTGTGTCTGAGGTAAAAACAAAAAGCAGGCCATGAAAAGACAAGTGTGGACCAGATAATCCATCCTTACTTCACTCAAAAAGAGACTGCTGCCGATTTCCAGGTCTCTGAAACCGGAAGGACCGGCCCTGAGCCTGGCAATATTGATTTTCAATATGCAGGTTAAGATTTTGCATGATATTTTTAGGCATATTATAAATGATTCCAAAAGACTGGTTTTAGCATGTTTCACACTGCTTTTACCAGTCTTTCTTTTAAAGTTTAACTCCGCCGCAGAAGAACATTCCTGGTATTTTCTCCTGCCTTGGCTGTATAACATGATTTTACATAGCACATCCTCGCATTCATGCCCCATTTCCTTCCATTCGCGGACAAATTCCACACTTCTCCCCGATCAATGCTATAATGGAACCATCAGTACTGAGTACAGCGGCATACCGGGAAACCGCATCATTCTCACTGAAAGGAGCTGCACCCATGAAGCTTAACTGGAAAACCATATTAAAAAGGACAGGTATCATACTGCTGTCCACACTGCTCTTTGCCCTGTGCTCCGGCCTTCTCTACATCACAAAGATGGCCGGCTCCATCCACATTACACGGCCGGAGGACGAACCGGAACTGGCCTCTGCCATGACCAATGAAAACCTGGACACAGAAACCCGGGAAAAACTGGGCGGATACTGGACCATTGCTGTCTTTGGCGTGGACAGCCGCAACGGGAAGCTTGGAAAAGATAATAATGCCGACGTACAGATGCTGTGCTCCATCAACAGAGACACAGGTGAAATACGCCTTGTATCATTATACCGCGACACCCTCCTGATGAATGACACCGCAAACAACGGATACGGAAAGCTGAACCAATCCTACTTTCTCCAGGGCCCATCCGGCAATATCTCAGCCATCAACACCAACCTGGACATGAAGGTGGAGGACTTTGTATCCTTTAACTGGAACAGCGCGGCTGATGCCATCAACCTTCTGGGCGGCGTGGACATAGAGCTGTCCAAGGCGGAATTCTATTATATCAATGCCTTCATCACGGAGACTGTGGACACCACAGGAATCCCCTCCACCCATCTGGACGGGCCCGGCATGCAGCATCTGGACGGTGTTCAGGCTGTTGCCTATATGCGCCTGAGACAGATGGACACTGATTTTAAGAGGACCGAACGGCAGCGGTCTGTCACTCAGCAGGTCTTTGACAAGGCCAGAAAGGCAGATATCGCCACCCTGATTCAGGTATTCCATACAGTTGCGCCTCAAATCATGACCAGCATAAGTGAGGAAGAGTTTATGGAAATTGCATATAATATTAAAGATTATCACATCAGCGGTACGGCCGGATTTCCTTTTGAACAGACCACCGCAAACCTGGGCAAGATAGGCAGCGTGGTCATTCCCAGCACGCTGGAATCCAATGTGGAAGAACTGCACCGTTTCCTGTACGGCAATGATACCTACATCTGCTCCGGTCAGGTTCAGGACATCAGCAGAGAAATCATAAAACGTGCTGTGAAAAATTAAGGAGATATGAGTATGATACGAATTGCTGTCTGTGACGATGAGCGCTGCTTTACAGAGCAGATTGACCATATTATCGCATATCATGCCAGGGACATTACCCCGCCCCCGGAAACAGTCCTTTACACCAGCAGCGGCCAGCTGCTTTACGATGTGGAGGAGGGCGCCCACTTTGACCTTCTGCTGCTGGATATTGAAATGCCGGAAAAGGACGGGATGTGCCTGGCCGCATCTCTGCGCCGCCATCTTCCCATGGCCCTGATTATTTTCATCACCTCCCACACCCAGTACGCGGTAAAGGCATATGAACTGTCTGTTTTCCGCTACATTCCCAAGTCTGAGATGGAAACCTGCCTGCCCCTGGCCCTTAAGGATGCCTGCCGGATTTTAAAGCAAAGCTCTTCAGATACTTATATCATCGAATCAGCCAGGCGGATTCAGATAATAGCCGTGGAGGATATCATCTATGTCTATAAGCAGCAGAAATATTCCGTAATAGCCGCAAAAGCCGTGGAGATTCCTGTGCGAAAACCACTGGCCCAGGTACTGGAGGAGCTGGACCATACAGGCAGTTTTCTCATGGTGGAACGGGGCTATATCGTGAACCTGTTTCATGTGGAGAAACTGGAGGGCGAACAGATTTACCTGGACAACGGCTCTGCCCTTCCGGTCAGCCGGAACCGCCTTAAGGAAACCCGTGAAGCCATAACAAAGTATTGGAGGAAAATGCTATGACCATGAACCACTGGTATCAGTCCATGTACCAGATGTTTGAATTATGTTCAGACTTCATTGAAGCGTGGCTCTGCTATGGCTTCGTGGGGCTGTTCCTGCCGGATCGGCTCCGTGGAAAGGTGCCGTTTTTTATCCTGTCCCTGGTCCTGGTGGGCTCTGTCCGGGCCATGGATATACTGGGCATGGACCCTATGATATCCACTCTTTGGTTTGTATTTTATATCTGTATGACCACGGTGGTGCTGTTCCAGGTGAATCTGTTTTATGCCGTATCCCTTGTAAGCTTTTATATCCTGTGCCTCTATGTGATCAATTATTTCTGTATGTCCGTTATGGGGGTCATTGCCGGCAACCGTCAGTTTGCGCAGTTCATTCTGAGCCAGTTGTCCCTGCTTCGCTGTATTTATCTGGCTGCGGATACCGCGCTCCTGCTTTTATTATATATGCTTATCAGACACGCCTTTAAGGGCGGGCTGCTCTACAGTCCGCGGATGCTGTTCGCCATTTCCCTACTGGGCATCCTGGGTATTACCTTCCTGTCAGCGGTCACCCTTCAGGATATTTCCGTGATTACCCTGTTCAGCTGGAGCCTGTGCCTTATCATGGTGCTGTGCTTTATCTTCCTCCTGCTCTTTTATTCTAATTACATGAAAGAGCATGAGCTCAGAAGCATCCTTGAACTGAAGGACCAGATGGTACGCCAGGAATATGAGATGGTCAAACAGCTGCAAAAGGAACAACAGTCCCTTTCCCATGACATGAAGAACCATCTTCTGGTCATGGATACCATGCTGAAGGAGGAAAAATACCAGGAAGCCCGGAATTATATCGGCCAGCTGGGCATTCCCCTGGAGCGCCTGGCTCCCTCCATTTGGACCGGCACTTCTACCCTGGATGTGCTTTTAAAGCATACCAGAAACCGCTGCGGCCAGTCCCATATAACCTTTACCGTACAGGCGGACGCCGTTGATTTGCGCCCCATGAAGGACCAGGATATATGCAGTCTCTTTGCCAACCTCCTTGACAATGCCTATGAAGCCGCCCGCGCCATGCCGGATGGGCAGGGCTGGATTCTCTTTAAGATGAGAAAGGCCAGGGAAATGCTCTTCATAGACCTGTCCAACCCATCGCCGGAGCCACCCCGCGTAAAAAACGGCGCCATAATCTCCCGCAAGCAGGACGGACGGCTTCACGGCCTGGGTCTTAACAGGGCATCTGCCACCGCGCGGGAGTACGGCGGACAGCTTACCTATGGATATGACGGCGGCGTGTTCACAGCCAGCATAAGTTTTCTGGGAGGAGTTAAGGGAAAGGCCAAATAAAAAATGACCCTATTCATACATAAGGTCATTTTTACATTCTACAGTTGGATTCTGAAATCGTCTGAACCCTCGCCGTTTACCACATAATAGGCTGCATTCTGCTCCGGTGATATGTACAGCTCGATGGACTTGATTACGGTTCCCGGATGAGTCATACCGTATTCCTTCTCTGCCTGCGCCAGCACATCCTTTGCCGCTACCTGCCTGCCGCCAAACTCCACTACCACGCTCTTCTCAATCTCCGGCTTTGCAACCTCTTTCACAGCTGCCGCGGTCTCTTTCACTTCTTCCTTAACCACAGGCTCAGCTGCCTTCTTAACATCTTCTGCTTTCTTAACCTCTGCTGTCCTGGTCAGCGCGGCGCCTGCCTGTGCTGCCGCAGCCATAGTCCTCTTAGGTCTTGCCATGTTAGTTCCTCCCTATTTCAATCCGATTTCCAGTGTCAATGGGGATTATACGGCAGCCCCCTTTTTTTGTCAATGTCACGGATATGGAAAATAAACCGCTAAACAATGACCTTTATGGAAATTTTTCAGGCATACACTGACAGATTGTCATACTTCTTTATGGCATTTGCCACATTCCTGTGCGGAAATCAGTTTCCGGGCCCTGTCCGGGAACCAGGCAAAGGCTCCCGACGACGGAACCATGGCAAATTCCATCCTTTTCCCGCCGGACGGATGTGGAAATGCCAGCCTGCGGGCGCACAGGGCCAGAGGCTGGCGTCCATCCCCAAATCCCGTTTTTTTCCTTGCTCTGTCCACAGTCCCGGCTGTGGATTTTGTGGATAACCCGCCTCCATATCGTCCATCCCCGTACAAGGGAGTTGCGTGTCCGGCAAATTGTACCCTTATCTGGTGGTGTCTTCCTGTAAGCAGCTCTATATCTATTAAGGATAACATCTGATCCTGTTTTCCGGGGTTGTTGATAACCTCCAGGACCCGGTAATTAAGAACCGCCTTTTTGCCGTTTTCATCAGACTTATCCACAATCTTTGATGTGTTGTTTTCCTTGCAGTGGCGCAGATAATCCACATATGTCCCCTGTTTATCCACAGGTTTTCCACAAACCACCGCCAGGTATGATTTTTCCATTTTTCCGGCCTGCAAAGAGGCGCTTAATGATGCTGTGGATTTCTGGTTCAGTCCATATACCATAATTCCCTCCACCGGCTTATCCAGTCTGTGGATAACCCCCACATAGGGCGGCTGGGCTGTTGATGCTCCCTGTGGACGGCTGTGGATATCTTGTGGATTATGTAGATAGCGGCGTATCTCACTTACCATATCCGGCGCAAATCCCCTGGATACCTGGGACTCCAATCCCGCCGGTTTTTGCACTACTATAATATCTTTATCTTCATATAATATTGGTATCATACCTCGACCTCGCTTATCCGTCTGTTTCCTGTACAGATGATTCTAAAGAAACGCTTTTGTTTATACCATGATTCTCCCTACGCACGGTTGATTATATTCAGAAATTAGTTTTATACTCAAAGTAATTCTTAAAAAGTATTGCATATTTCTGGTCTTAGGTGTATAGTATATAATACAAACATATGTAGTATTCAAAACTACATTTCAGGGTTTCGATTAAAGTGAACTGTATTTTCAATAAAAGGAGGCTGGATACTATGACAGCAAAATTAAAACATGGGATCACCAAGGTTAAGGATCCCGGAAGCGCATTAACCCACTTCATCGCTATGATTCTGGCCATCATCGCAGCCATGCCGCTGCTCTCAAAGGCAGGACATGATTCCGGACATATGCACATCAGCGCGCTGGCGGTTTTTATACTGAGCATGATTGGTCTTTATGCGGCCAGCACCATATACCATACCCTGGATATCTCCCCTAAGATTAATAAGCTGCTCCGCAAGATAGACCATATGATGATTTTCATTTTGATAGCAGGCACTTATACTCCGGTATGCATGATTGTCCTGGGCGACAAAACCGGCTGGACCATGCTGACGCTGGTGTGGGGTATTGCTATTGTGGGTATCCTCATCAACGCACTGTGGATTACATGCCCCAAATGGTTCTCGTCCCTGATTTACATTGCCATGGGCTGGGTGTGCATACTGGCTATAACCAAAATATTAAGCTCCATGCCCAGAGCAGGCTTTATGTGGCTCCTGGCAGGCGGTATCATCTATACGGCCGGCGGTATCATCTACGCCATGAAGCTTCCATTCTTCAACTCCCGCCACCGGTATTTTGGTTCCCATGAGATTTTCCATCTCTTTGTTATGGGCGGAAGCCTCTGCCACTATGTGATGATGTACCGCTTTGTGGCATAAGGCAGCCTGCCCTCAGGGGACTTGTCTCCCTTATCAGATGTTCCTTCTGCGTCCTGCTCATATGTTTAATGGCATATTCCCTGCGCATGGCCTCCTGCTTTGTCTCAAAGGCCTCATAATAGGACAGCACCACCGGACGTCTGGGTCTGGTATACTTAGCTCCTTTACCCTGGTTATGGGCCTTCAGACGCTTGTCCAGGTCATTGGTCCAGCCGCAGTAATACGTTCCGTCCGCACAGGTGAGGATATAGGTGTAATTCATGGATATCCCTTCCTTCCCGGTAATCAAACTCCTGACAGCAATAAAAGGGCGTCCCTTTAAGGGAATGCCCTCTCTGTTTCATTTTATCAGATAATGCCGGCTATGTAAACGGTAATAACGCTTGCAACACGTCATCACCGCCCAGGTTGCCCTGTAATCTATGATTAAAGCACCAGCTGGATGCGCGGCACAACCAGATAGAAGGTATTTTTCTGAACCACATCTATATCTTATTATATCGCGCATACCCTTAAAATGTGCATAAAACACATTTATTATTCCTCTAAAATCTTCTGCCCCCGCCTCCGTGGCTTCTTCCGCTGCTGGACCGGTGGGTGGAGCTTCGCCCTGAGCTTTGTCCTGAACCTCCGGATGAGTGATTCTGCGTGGGTCTTGGTATGGGGGCCGATGTAATGAATCTGCGAATCAGATTGTCTCCTGAATCGCCAAAGGCAAATTTGGCATCCGCCCGGTAGGCCAGATGGCTGTTGGCCCTCTCCCGTTCGGTCTGCTCCATGGAATACCGCCGCTTCACTCCCAGGCATACCGAGCCCGCCACCCCGGCTGATACCAGAAATGCAGACATTCCTTCATACCAGCGTATGCTTCTGTAGATACTGATTTCCCCTGTTTCCGTGTCGTAATTATACTGTCCCCTCTGAATTCCCCGATCCACATAATACTCCACATCCTTCAGGAATTCGGCTGCCGCCCTCGCATAATCAAGGTTTCTCAGGGAATAGGCCACATCATCCTGTATCTGTTCGATCCGCCGGTCTGTGAGAATCCGTATCATATTCCCGGTGGTGGACACATAGCTCTCGCCTCCATAGCTGCCGGGGCTGTCCATATAAATCAGAAACAGTACGCCGCTGGCTTTCCTGCCTGTGCCCAGGCCGTTCTGGTCGTAAAAATCATCTGCATATTCCCTGGCTGTATGGCTTCCGTCATTATAAGCAGTGACCACAGCCACGTCCATCCCGGTCTTTTTCCTGCACTGAGCAATCCGTTCCTCCAGGGTTCCGGCTTCCTCTGATGTCATAAGGCCCGCTCCGTCGAACAGTCTCCGGGCATTCTTGTGGTTCTGATTCTTATCATAGGTCTGGGACTTGTGATATACCCCGGATTCCTGTGCCCGGGAATCCAGTATGTTTCCCGCTCCGCTCCAGACTCCCAGCCACACCACGGCCGCCGAAACTGCCAGGAGCCTGAGCCATCTAACCATTCTGCGTCCTGTCATCCTAAGAAATACCCTCCTGTCATAAGTAATAAAAACAGCGGAAGGAATACAGAGAAAAAGAGAATAATAATCTTCTTCCTGTCCACAGGCAGCTTTCCGCAGATTTTTCCGGTCTGTCCGTTAAGGGCGAAATAGTATATCTTTCCCCTGGCCTTGTCATTATATGTAAGGGTCCATACGGGAAGCAGGGCATAACTCCATTTCTCATCCCGTATGCCTGCTTCCTTTTTGCGGACCTGCATACTGCTGTAGCTCCCGGCCTGGTCCTGAAGGCTTTGAAGGGCAAACTGCCTGACCTCTGTCTGCACGTCCAGCACAAACTGCTCTTTCTCCATATCCCGGTTCTCGGCCAGGAATCCGGAAAGATAACCCATGGAGAAATTCTCTTTTTCATTCATCCTGTATGGGAGCACGCTGTCAACCAGCTGCCTGTTGGCCTTTCTCAGGCCATTTCTGGCCACATGGTTCACCTCCATGGTTCCCTGGCGTTTTACATCGTATACGGTTGTCTCTGTATACCTCATGCCTGCGGTATCCCATGTCCTGAGCCTGGTCCCCTGGGCGTCCAGCTCGCCGTCCACCCGGCAGCTGTAAAGCCAATAGGGGAAATAAACCCCGCTCATGCCCTCAATCTGCTTCTTATTGTAAAATGCCTCCGGCACATACCTTTTTCTCCCTATCCACTGGGAAAAAATCTCCTCTGCCTTCTGCCTGTCTATCTGGAAGGGAATCACATAATCCGGCCTGAACTGCCCTTCCAGCCGTCCTGCCAGTACCACCGGATTATGGCAGTAATAGCAGAAGGTGGCCGCGGTGGTCTCATCCGTCACAATCTGGGAGCCGCAGCTGGGGCAGGTATAAAGAACCGGCTGAGCCTCAGCGCTGCCTGGTTCCCGGCGGTTTGGCTCACGGCAATCCGGTTCCTGGTATTCCAGTTCCCGGCGGTTCATTTCCGGGCTCAGGCGTTCCAGTTCTTCCTGGGTAAAATCAGACAGGCAGTATTCGCAGTGATATTTCTGTGAAGCCGGGTCAAATACAAGGCCGCCGTCACAGTTGGGGCATTTGTAGGTTATGGCTGCCATATTCTCTCTCTCCTGTAATCAATGCCTTTAGGGCCTTGGTTTCCCGCATTCGCTGCAGAACTTTCCTGTATTAATGTTTCCGCAGGCACAGGTCCACGGTGCATCGGGACGGGGATGTCCGCACTCGCCGCAGAACTTGCCTGTATTAGAAGTCCCGCAGCCGGGGCAGAGCCATGCCCCGGACGGCTGGGTTTCGGGCATCTGGCCGGCCATTCCCCCGCCGCCCGGCTGTGCCCCTGCCATCTGGTTCGGCGCAGCCCACTGGCTGCCGGACGGCTGGTCCCCCATGGGCTGGCTTACCGGAGCCTGGTTCATCTGCATCTGCTGCATGTTGGTGTTGGATGCCGCGCCCATGAAGCCGCCGCCCATCTGCATTCCCATCCCCATGCCCATAAAGCCGGCCATAGCTCCGCTGTCGTTGGATCCCGCGTTTTTGAGCCCCTCCGCAATGGTGGTCTGTACGTAACCCTCCCTGATTGACGGGTCGCCCATCATGGCTCCCCGGTTCCTCAGGTTAATCAGATTCTGGGATTCCTCGTCGTAGGTAATACTGGCAATCCCCACTGCCTGTATCTCCATCCCTCTCATCCGGGTCCATTCCTCATCCAAGGTATGGGCCATATACTGTCCCAGCTCCCGGCTCCTGGAGGTGACATAGGATATCCTGGTGCCGTCTGCCGACATCTGGTTGATGGATGTCTGCAGAGCCTCCAGGAATTCCGACAGGTACTGTTCATTGATAGTGTCTATTTCCACATGGTCTGCATTCTTTGGGATAACCTCAGCGTAAAACTTAATGGGGTCCGTGACTTTGATGGAGTACGTTCCATGGGCCCTCAGGAACAGCTCCGCATTGTAAAAGTTGTCAAAATAATTCACCGGGTTGCGGGTGCCGAATTTGATTCCCTTTATCTCCTGAAGATTCACATAATATACCTTCTGAGCCCCAGGTGTCACGCCTCCAAAACGGATACGGTTAAATGACTCCTTCAGAGCCTCACCAAACTGCCCGTTAAACATGGAGGGCATGGAGGAATGGCTGACCTTGTAATAGCCTTCCTCCGCCGTATAATCCACTATCTTTCCGCCGTCCACCAGCATCATGAACTGGTTGGGATACACATGGATGACGGAACCGTCTGACACGATATCAGATGACCCCTTTGTATTAGATCCCTTTCCCCTGCGCACCTGGACGCCTCGGACAAAGACGGTTCTGTCCCCCATATCATCCGGCTCTATGGCCTCCAGCCACTGGTCGGCCAGGGCTCCTCCCACTGCTGTGGTAACTGCTTTAATGATTCCCATGATTAATCCCCTTTCTTAGCTGCCTTCTTCTGTCTGCGCCTGCGCTTAACCGGCTCAACTGCCTTGATAGCCACCCAAATCATCAGCGCGGCTATGGCCAGCTGAATCACAATGCTGATGATAATCCAGTTCTTCATCACAAAGCCGGTGGACTGCATCCCAAAATAACCTGCCATCTTGGCTGTGGGTGTGCTGCCTCCCATCTGTCCGTTTATGATTGTATAAAATGTAGCCGCAGGATTGAGAAGCAGCAGATAAATCACATTTCCCGATGATGGTTTGACCACATTTTCCCCGAAACCATAGGCCGCCACTGAATTGCTTATATTCATGGAGGACAGGGAGAGTGAAAACTTATTTATAAAGTATGTCCCGGCCACCACGGCTATAAGCACTCCATAGGTAACCACCGTGGATATGGTAGACCGCTTGAACAGGGCCGAGAAACAGATTCCCAGGCTTCCCGCAAAAAAGGCCACCGTGATATAGCACAGAAGGAGAGACAGGATATCCTGCCATGTGATTCCCCCATAGACAAATACCATGGCCACCGCTGGGAAGCTGGACACAATCAGTAAGAGCAGCGTGCTCAACGCGCTCATCAGCTTCCCGATCACCACCTGTGACGCCGTCATCTGGGTAGTGAGCATCAATTCCAGGGTCTGCCGCTCCCGCTCCCCGCTTATGCTGGCCGCTGTCACGGCCGGCACTATGAACATCAGCAGTATAAACTCAATGGTGGTGACAAACTCATACATATCCATGAAGCTGCTGTACTGTATGACCGCCGCGGACTCCACCTGGGCCACGGCGGAATACATATTGAGCAGTGTGACCATGGACAGGATTCCATTGAACAGCACGATGATGAGGGGCAGCCGGATACTTCTGGAGCTGACCTTCATCTCCCGGCTATAGACCGGATTTCGCATCATATGACAACACCACCCTTTCCTCTTCATGTTCTGTCAGCTGCATAAATACGGATTCCAGGCTTCCCTTTTCCCGGGTGAATCCGTTGACCAGCACGTCGCTGTCAATCAGCCGCTGGAGCAGCAGGGCCTCGTCCTGGGCATCCCCCGCAAACCGTACGCAGATATCCTGTTCACGCAGGGATATGGTCTGCACACAGGGATGGCTCTTAAGAATGGACAGCGCCTTGTCAATGTTGGTGAACACGGATATAACCAGCGGATTGGAGGTATTGACCCTGGACAGGATATCGTCTATATTTCCCTCCAGCACCATCCTTCCCTGGTCTATGATTCCTATATCCGTACAGAGCTCGGACAGCTCGGACAGGACATGGGAACTGATTACTATGGTCTTGCCCGATTCCTGGAGCTCCTTTAATATCTCCCTGAACTCAAAGCGGGTCCTGGGATCCAGCCCCGATGTAGGTTCATCCAGTATAAGGATGGCCGGATCGTGAATCAGGGCCCTGGCCAGGCACAGTCTCTGCTTCATGCCCCTGGACAATCCGTCCACGAAGAAATCCAGCTTATCCTCCAGCCCCACCTGCTCCAGCAGGGCCGTGTATCTCTTCCTTGCCACCAGGCCGCTTATGTGGTGGCAGGCCGCAAAGAATTCCATGTACTCCGACACGGTCAGGTTATCGTACACCCCGAAGAAATCCGGCACATAGCCAATCATGGACTTAAGCTTTCCCAGATCGGCACGGGCGTCCATGCCGTTTATGGTAATCCTGCCTTCCTCCGCCTCCAGGAGCCCTGTCATGATTTTAATGGTAGTGGTCTTTCCGGCTCCGTTGGGCCCCACGAACCCGTAGAGGGCGCCGGTCTCCACCGTCATGTCCAGGCCGCTTAATGCATGGTATTTTCCGTATATCTTGTGTAATCCTCTTATTTCCAGCATCATTTACTCCTTCCTGTCACAGTCAGTATGGGCAGCATGATATTCCAGGTGTAATCGCCGGTGGCATCGTACACATACTTGATGGTCAGGGTATTTCCCGGGGACAGGTATGGCTCCAGCGCCTCCCTGTCATAAGACTGGACGTGGGTATCCATGGAATCATAGGTGCCGGTATTGTAGTTATAGAAATACATATTGCCCGCAAATGGCACCGTATAGTAATACCGCATGCTCTGCACCACCTCATCGCTCATCTGATGGAAGGACAGCTTCTCCACCTCGATGTCATTTCCCAGATAATACTCTAACATGACCGGAGTCAGGCCGTACATGCTGTTGTTGGACGCATAATACTCGCCTGAAAGCACATTGGGCTGCTTCTGGAGCGCGGATTTGTATATCATGCCGTCCTGTTCATAATTGACATCAATGGAGGAGGTAAGCAGGGTGGAACCATATGTCTCATAGTTGGGGGACTTTAAGAATCCTGTCTCCTCCTTCTCATTGCTGAATCCCAGTACCCTGGCCTCTGAGTGATAGCCTGACAGATAGTTTCCCATATAGAAGGACAGAAGGTTGGTCCTCTCCAATGCCTGCACATAGGCCGCGTCCCGTATATCCTTGTCCTCTTTATAGCGGGAGGCCCCGGTGATCTGCTCTGCCATGGCATAACCGAAATTGGTGATTCCGTATATGACCTTCATGCCGTCCAGACTTACGGTCTCTCCCGGCTCCATGTGCCCAATGAGAATCATCTGATTATACAGAAGGATGGCCACATTATCCACTTCCTGGCCGTAATTGTTGGTCAGTGTCCCTGTCACCTTACCGTCAAAGGAATTCACATCGCCTGTAAATCCCTCCTGCTGTCCGTTTTCCATGCGGCGCTCCATCATGAAGAATTTTGAGTTGAACGCGCCCACATTGTCGGACCTGACCCTGGTACCCTCATCATCATAATGTATGGTTATGGACGGTGTCTCCTCACCCGTGAATTTGGGCAGGGGGCCCATATTGTAGTAGGCGCTTCCCGTAATGGGATACAGGGTGTATTCCGGGTTCAGCGTTACGGAATACGGTTTATTATAGGGGGCCCGCATGTTGATGAATGTGGTTTCCGATATCTCATCCCTGTCCGTATCCTTTATGGTTGCATAGGTGAAGAAGGGCCCTGTAAACCGCGTACTCATGCCCATGAGAAGAACCATGCCGGTACAGCACAGGGACAGAATCCCCACGGACAACTGGTAATACCGGCGCATTCCCCTCTGTTTCCAGAAGAAGTAGAGGCCAGGTCCGGCCAGAGCCACATAGGCCACCGCCAGTGTCACATACAGGCCCACCTTTGGAAGATTTTTGATATTTCCTGTATTTATCAGCCCCTGGACTGACCAGAACTGGTTGGATGTGCTTCCGTCCATGGCGCTTGCCAGCCCGTTTATCTTATCCTCGCCCAGAAGGGTGGTGAACAGGTTGTCAATATAGGAGATATTGGCCTGGCAGAATTCCTCTATGTCCACAAAATCATACATGGCAACGGCTGCCAGTCCGTTCCCCACGGAAACCGACGAGAGGACAGACAGCTCGTCGCTGCCCAGCACCTCGGTGCCGCCTTTCAGCATGACATCCGTGCAGACCAGAGGGATGGAAGCGCCTTCAGGCCGGTCCACCGCATATTCCACGCCCATGTTGATGACCCGCTCGTCGGGTTGGGGAAGGGGCTGCTCCAAAAGTTCCTTGCCAAATCCCCTCAGGGTATCCTCTCCCCTGTCGCCGGTTCCTATGAGCAGAACTCCGCCCTTACGGACCCACTCCCACACAGCCTCTATCTGCTGCCCTGACAGCTTTCCGGAATCAAAATCCGTTATCAGCAGCACATCCAGCTGGTCCAGCCCCAGTTCCGACGCCGGCAGAGTGGCTGCCGTCATCTCGATGGTCTTGGTCCTGAGGGTGCTGTAGTTAATACCCACGCCATTAAAATACAGAAGCTCCGCCGGGTTGTCACTGAGTACGCCGATAAAAAGCTCTGCCGTCTCCAGGTTCAGATTCAGCTTCAGGCGTTTGCTCACCACCTCATTTCCATTCTCATCCAGCACACGCACATACATTTGGTCTACCCTTGCCCCCAGGGATATGCTCACTGATTTGTTCACGCTTTCGCCGGGTTCAATTTCAACCGGATACTCATACCGGTATACATCATAATCCAGGTTCATGTTATATCCCTGAAAATCCGACTCCATGGCCAAAATACACAGGGTTCCCTTAAACGCCTGTGCGGACTGGCTGGACAGCTCGATTTTAAGGGGCAGGAAACGGCCGCTTTTCGCTGCATTCTGATAACCATAGACCACGTCCATGGCAACGGGTGGTTCCACGGTTTCCTCCTTGGCAGCCGTACTGTCCGTCCCAAAAGCCTGGGCCCCCGGGGACTGGACCGTGACAGAGGCCGCCAGCATTAAGCCAAAAAGGGTGCTTTTCAGCGCCCTTTTTATTTTCTCCGGAAATATCCGCATGTTACACTTCCTCATCCTATATTCTCCGTTCAAGTCAGCTAATAGTTCCAAAATTCTCTTTATTGATGTCAAAATTCACCTGAAGCTTTACCGTGAACACAGTGCCGTCCAAATCGCTGGTCACATTGATGGTACCCCCGTGCATGTCCACGATTTCCTTTGCAATGGCAAGTCCCAGACCCGTACCACCCGTACTGCTGGACCGGGACTGTTCCACCCGGTAAAACTTGTTGAATATCAGAGGCAGCTCCTCCGGCGGTATGACGTAGCCGTAATTTGTAATGGAAACCGTCACCACATCCTCCTGGGCCAGTATCTTTACCAGGACTCTTTTTCCATCAGCGCCATACTTGATGGCATTGCCAATCAGATTGTCGAACAGACGGGCCAGCAGATTGCCGTCAGCTGTTATAATTTTAGCCGGTACATTGCTCTGCAGGTCATATGACAGGTTCTTTTCCACAAAGTTCGGATATGCCTCCTCCAAAAGCTGTCCCAGCAGCTTTACCACATCCAGCCGGGATACGTGCATGGATATCCTGCCGTAATTGAGCTTTGTAAATCCAAACAAATCTTCAATCAGCTTCTCCAGGCGGCGCGCCTTTCCGTATGCGATTTCTATGTACTTGTGCTGCATCTCAGCCGGTATCTTGCTGTTGCCGGCCAGCAGCTCCAGGTATCCGATGATGGATGTAAGGGGTGTGCGCAGGTCGTGGGCCACATTGGTTATGAGCTCGTTTTTGGTGCGCTCCGATTCCCTCTCCTTATCCATCAGCTCCCGGATATCCTCCACCATCCTGTTAAGGTTGGCAGCCATGCTGGAGAACTCGTCGTCCCCAATCACATCAATGGTAGTGTTCAGGTTGCCTTCCGATATGCTCTGAACCGCATCCGATATATTGCTGATATAGCGGATATAGGGTTCCTGCAGAATCATAAAGGTCACCGCGAACAGCACCAGTCCGGACACCACATAAACCAGCACTACCGCCACATGGTAATCCAGCACAGCCTGAAGCAGGCGGTTCATACGTCCGGATTCCTCCATGTATCTGGCAATCATGGACACGTTGGTCACCAGAAATATTTCCACCAGGCAGGAAATGACGGCGCTGTATATAATGTTGGTGATAACCCGGGTATGGTAGCGCCTGCTCATATCACTTTTCAATTTTATAACCTACTCCCCACACCGTGGTGATGATTTTATTCTGTCTGGTGTCCTCTTTCATCTTGCCTCTCAGGCGTCTGATATGTACCATGACCGTGTTGTTGGCCTCATATACCTTTTCATTCCACACCTTCTCGAATATCTCGTCGGTGCTGAATACCTTGCCCGGGTTGGAAGCCAGCAGGTACAGGATATCGAACTCAATGGGTGTGAGCTTGATTTCCTCATCGTCCACAATCACTTTATGGTTATCCTTGTTAATGGTCATTCCCTTTATGGTTATCTCGTTGTTGGCCTTTTCCTTGGAAGCGCTGTTCGGGTTTAGCTGGGTGTAGCGGCGCAGCTGTGATTTAACCCTGGCCGTCAGCTCCAGCGGGTTAAAGGGCTTCACCACATAGTCGTCCGCCCCTGTTCCCAGACCTAATATCTTATCTAAATCCGTGGACTTGGCACTGAGCATGATAATCGGGATGTTGTTGGTTTCCCTTATCTTCTTACACATCTCCAGGCCGTTCATCCCCGGCATCATAATGTCCAACAGCACCAGGTGTACCTCTTCTTTGGAAAGAATTTCCAGCCCCTTGGCAGCATTCTCTGCCTTATACACTTTATAGCCATCACTTACAAGATAAATCTCAATCAAATCCGCAATCTCTTTTTCATCATCTACTACCAGGATATTTATATCGGGCATGATGTCCCCTCCTCATATGTTAACTTATATGACCTATTCTAACATAATATATCAAGGTTTTCCTTACTTTTTTCTTGAAAAATTGTGGGAATTTCTGTTACAATACACCGGGCCTCCCTATAATGGTAATATCTTCTTTCATTTGTATACTTTAAATAAAAATAGACTGAAAAATAGGATTTTTTGCAAATATTTGTGTTCTGTCACAATAGAAAAAGAAGTAAATTATGATATAATCATTTCATGAACATTATAATAATTTTATAAATTTTCAGGAGGTGGGGATCATCAAGATAGTGACTGTTATGGACAATCTGGCCGGAGAACAAAAAGCCATGAAGGCAGAACACGGATTGTCCTTTTATGTGGAGACAGGGGATATGCGCATCCTCTTTGACTTCGGAGCAGGCAGACACGCCCTGGAAAATGCCCTCAGACTGGGTATCCGGCCGGAACAGGCAGACATTGCAGTGGGGAGCCACGGGCATTATGACCATGCTGCGGGTTACAGGGATTTTGTGGCGGCAGGCCTTAGCTGTCCCCTGGTTACGGGAAACGGGTTCTTCGAGGAAAAATATGCCAGAAACGGACTCAAGGCAACCTATCTGGGTACGGGATTTGACAGCCTGTTTCTGGAGGAACACGGCATCCGGCATATGGTGTGTGAGTCTGTCCTTCCCATCGGCAGGGGATGCTGGGTCATGGGCGGCATAAGGCGGTCCCATGACTTTGAGACAGTCCCGGAGCGTTTTGTGATACGGGACAAGGACAGATGGAAGCAGGATTATTTTCAGGATGAGGTCTGCCTTGTGCTGGAGGAGAGAGGTGCGCTGGTGGTTATCGTGGGATGCAGCCATCCGGGCATCCTTAACATCCTGGATACGGTAAGGCAGCGCTTCTCCCAGCCCATACGCGCCGTGGTGGGAGGGACCCACCTGGTGGAGGCTGACCGGGAACGTATACACAAGACCATCCGTACCATGAAGGCTCTGGGCATCGGACTTCTGGGCTTTAACCACTGCTCCGGGGAACTTTTACGAAGCATGATGGCTGAAAACCCGGAACTGAACACCGTGTATCTGGGCGCGGGCGACTGCCTGTTCCTCTGATTCCTTTGATACTTTTAATTCCCTGATTACATCGGGGACGCATCTGGCGGCGGGAGGATGATATGTTGGAATTTTCCAGTATGGCACAGGATTTCGTGGAGGCTACCTCCTCCCTGGTGGGAGGGCGCACCATCAACATCATGGACCGGGAAGGTACCATTATCGCCTCCACGGAAAAGGAGCGCATCGGCACCTTCCACCAGGGCGCGGCCGAGGTCATTGCCACCGGAAAGCCGGTTCTTATTGAGACAAAGGATCTGCCCCGGTATCCCGGCGCAAAGGAGGGCTATAACATGCCCATCTTTCTGAAGGATGAGCTGATTGGGGTGGTGGGCATCTTTGGATGCGAGGAGCAGATGCTGAACGTAGCCAATCTTCTGAAGGTCTATGTGACACAGCATTTTGCCCAGCAGGCCATGGCACAGAAACAAAACGTGGAATCTGAGGTGAGGAACCGCCTTCTGAGCCTGCTGCTTCTCGGAGACACGGGGCAGATGGAAACCATTTACCAGCTGTCGGCTCTGATTCCGGTCCAGCTGGTGTTTCCTGTAAAGGTTATTATGATACGGGCATGCAAACGGAAAAATACCAGGGAGCAGATGAACCACTACACCCAGCTCTTCCAGAACATGATGTGGCAGGGTACTCTGGACCGTTCAAGAGATGTGTTCGGCATCCAGAACAATGACTGCATCATCATCCACAGTGTTCCCAGACAAGGGAAGGGAGACGAGGCCCTGGACAAAATCATAGCCCAGGTGGTCCGGGAGGAGGAACTCTGCATTGCTGTCAGCGGTACCTGCGCACGGCTGGAGGACATTCCCGGCGGTATGAAGGAATCCAATACCCTGATTTCCATGGAGGGCGGACCGGTCCGTAATCTGGAGAACAGCCAGGTCAAAATTCAGTATCTGCTTTACAAGTCCCTGATTCACGGCGGTACGAAGTATGCGGAAATGCTGTACCGTAAACTGACAGCCAGCCAGGACGCCAGGCAGGCCGAGGTTCTTCTGATGACTGCCAGGATATATTACCAGGAGAACGGCAGTGTGCAGAAGGCGTCCGAACGGCTTCATCTGCACAAAAATACCCTTCTTTACAGAATGAAACGGCTGTTCCAGCTGCTGGACCTGGAAAACGAGACTCCCTTTACCAGAGAATTTCTGATCCGTCTGATTTTCATATATCATCCGATAGATGATATCACTTAAACATATTTGAGGAGGTTTTACAATGTCAGGTTTATTTATATTCTTAGTCATATTTCTGGCCGTAGTTTGTATGGTATTGGCCATATCTAAATTTAACCAGCACCCGTTCATAGTACTTACGGTTATCGCCATCGCCGTGGGCCTGGTCTGCAAAATTCCCACAGAGGAAGTCATCAACACAGTAAAAAGCGGTTTCGGCAACATACTGGCCAGCATCGGTATCGTAATCCTGGCAGGAACCATCATCGGGACCATCCTTGAAAAGACAGGTGCTGCCCTGACCATGGCCAACACCATTCTCAAGCTGGTTGGAAAGAAAAACAGCGTTCTGACTATGGCCATCACCGGTTATGTGACAGGCATCCCTGTATTCTGCGATTCCGGCTTCGTCATCTTAAGCCCGATCTCCAGAGCCCTGGCCAGCCAGAGCAATGTATCCCTGGCCGTCATGGCTACCGCCCTGTCCGGCGGCTTATATGCAACCCATTGTCTGGTTCCCCCTACCCCTGGCCCTATTGCCATGGCCGGTACCCTGGAAGCCGATTTGGGATTGACCATACTGGTGGGCCTTCTGGTATCCATACCAGCCACCTTATCAGCGCTGTTCTATGCCAAAAAGGTATCCGGCAAAATTGATATTCCTGCCAACCCTGAGTACACGGTGGATGAACTGCTTCAGAAATACGGCAAGCTGCCCGGCGCACTCCACAGTTTCTCGCCCATCCTGCTTCCCATCGTACTGATTGCACTTAAATCCGTAGGCGATTTTCCAAGCGCTCCCTTTGGAGACGGAGTTGTGAAGATGTTGTTCTCCTTTATCGGTAATCCTGTTATTGCCCTGATTTTAGGCGTGTTCCTGGCCATGACCCTGGTTCCGGCTGCTGAGAAGAAAAACACCTTATCCTGGATTACAGAAGGTGTCACCAATTCCGCAGGCATCCTGGCCATCACCGGCGCAGGCGGCGCATTTGGAGCCATCCTTCAGAAACTGCCTATTGCAGATACCCTGAGCGCATCCCTTCTGGGTCTTGGTGTGGGCGTTTTCCTTCCATTCATCATTGCGGCCCTGTTAAAGACAGCCATGGGAGCTTCCACCGTTGCCATGATTACCACCTCCGCTATGATTGCGCCTCTGATGCCTGCCCTGGGATTTACCACCCCGCTGGCAAAGGTACTTGTCATTATGGCTATCGGAGCCGGTTCCATGACCGTATCCCATGCCAATGACTCCTACTTCTGGGTGGTATCCCAGTTCTCTGACATGGAGACAAAGGATGCCTATAAGTGCCAGACCGGTATGACCGGCGTTATGGGTATCGTGACCATTATCATTGTGTTTATACTTTCTCTGGTGTTCTGTGGTGTCCATAGCTAATGTCTGCAGAACAAACACTATCTTCCCGGTTCCGGTAGATCCTATCTGCCAGGATGCGGCTTGGGCAGCGCCCCTCCCGTTCCCGGAAGCCATCGCCCGGAGGTTTCCGGCTTCATTGCAGCCATCAAGGGCCCCTTACAATAAGCCGGACAAAGGGCCGGCTGGCGCTGACAATACGATCAGGAATCCTTAATAGCAAAATGCAGGTCCTTAAGAACGATGATATAACTCTATAGACTGATCAAATGCATTTTCCTCATAACACATTTTCTCCTGTCCCCGGCCTACAGCACCGCATATTCTTGCATCCATTTTAGGAACGGAATAGCGGTCGAACCATCCTTCCAGCTCTGTCTTAAGGCTCCTGATCTGCTCTTCAAATTCCGGATTTCCGAAGAGGTTGGTTTCCTCATCCGGGTCCTTTGACAGGTCATAAAACTCGCAGGGACTGTCTCCGTAGCGGTGGATATATTTTAAACTTCCCTTTTTTATCATACGGGTCTTGCTGTATTCGTCAAATACAACAATCCGGTCTTCATATTTTTCCGCTGGATGATTGATCTGCTCCAACAGGCTTTTTCCCGGCTGCAGCGGCTCCAGCTCATATTTGCATCCTGCCAGTGACAGGATAGTAGGGAAAATATCATACTGTCCGGCCATAGCAGAACAGGTGGATCCAGGTGCTTCGCATTCGGGAACTTTAATGATAAATGGAATTTTTACGGATGAATCATACATATTTGGCGGATAGGTACCGTTTCCTTTTCCCCAGATTCCGTGCTGCCCCAGGTTCATACCGTTATCGGAAGTAAAGATGATCACTGTATCCTCTTCGAGCCCATGGGCATCTACCCAGTCCATGATCTTTCCTACGCCTGCATCCATGGCAGAGATAGCGGCATAATATCCCGTAAGATATTCCCTTCTCTTCTCAGGTGTATCACCGATCGGACAGGTATTATTTGCCTGCCATGGATGAATAGGAAGATCCTGTGTATCTTTAAATTCGCAGTCCTTATACAGATCCCTGAATTTCTTCGGGTGTTCACTTGCATCCCAGGGGCTATGAGGCGCTGTATAATGGACACTTAAATAAAATGGGGCCCCTTCTCCTGAAAGCCGGTCCAGATACTCTAAAGCATGGTTTGTGATGGTATCTGTAATATATTCATGGGAAATGGATAACTCTCCGTCTTCAAATATATCTGCATCATAATAATGGCAGCCGCCTCTTCCAATGGTAAAATAATACTCAAATCCCTTTTTCTTTGTAATATTATCTCCCATATGCCATTTTCCGCTTAAAGCACAGTGGTAACCATTTTCAGCCAGATATTCCATATAGGTTTTATGGCCTTTCAGGTAATCAATGGACTTGTCTTCCATATCAAATCCATCCATCATTGCCATATGAGGATATTTCCAGGCATCCAGATTTCCCTTCCTCAACCAGTCCTGTATGCCATGGCAGGAAGGGATCTTTCCAGTTACGATACTGGCTCTTGCCGGTGAGCAGACCGGAGAAGTACAGTAGAATTCATCAAAGGTCACTCCCGCCTCTGCCAGGCGTTTCAGATTCGGGGTCTTAATATCATGGTTTGTCTCAGATTCTACAGCCCATGCCCCCTGGTCATCTGTAATTACAAAAATAATATTTGGTTTCTTTTTCATGCTTCTCATCCTTTCACGCCGCCTGCTGTCAGGCCTCCGATATAATACTTCTGGGCCGCCAGGAATATGGCAAAAATAGGCAGGATAGAGATTACGCTTGCAGCCATGATCAGACTGTATTTAAGCCCTGTCTCATCCATAAAATTTACCAGTCCCAGATTGATGGTGTACAGATCCTTGTTATTAATAAAAATCAGTGCATTGTCGTAATCATTCCAGCTCCAGGTAAAGAAAAGAATGACCAGTGTTACCAGTGCCGGTTTGCACAAGGGCGCAATGATCTGAAAACAGATCCGCAGATCCCCCGCTCCGTCGATCCGGGCCGCTTCCGAAAGCTCCTCCGGGATCTGCAGCATATACTGCCGCACCATAAATACACCGTAAATAGAGAATGCGGCGGGAAGAATCAGCGCCCAGTGGGTATTGTAGATTCCGATTTCCTTAAACATTAAAAGCTTGGGAACCATCAGCAGCTGATGAGGAATCATCATGGTAGCCAGGTAGAGCAGAAAAATCTTATCTCTTCCCGGAAACTTCAGTTTTGAAAATCCATATCCCGCAAGAATAGAAGTAGTCACTGCAAATACCACAGAAAGCAGAGTTACTTTTGCAGAATTAAGGAACATCAGGGAATAGCTGTATTTTCCGAACCATACCTCTCTATAATTCTGCAGGTTCAGATAATCCGGAATCAACCGGAAAGGAACTGCGAATACATCTGCCTCACGCTTAAAGCTTGCTGATATCATCCATATAAAAGGAACGGTACAGACAATTACCATAAACCACAGGCAGGCGGTACATATAATCTTTGCTGTTTTATGATTTTTGTTCATTTTACCTTGCCTCCTTATGCCTCGTTCCTTTTCTGGATACGGAACTGGATCCAGGTGATGAAGAAAATAATCGCCAGAAGGACAATTCCCTGAGCGGATGCAAATTCCAGCTTTCCGAACTGGAATGCTGTGCGGTAAATATTGTATACAAGCATGGTAGTTGCAGTTCCCGGTCCGCCATGGGTCATCAGGTTGATCAGTCCAAATACCTTAAATGAATTGATAATGGATGTGATCACAATAAAAAATGTAGTACCGGATAACATGGGAATCGTCACATACCAGATCCGTGCAATACCATTGGCTCCGTCAATGGCTGCAGCTTCATACAGATCTCTTGGCACATTGATCATACCGGAAAGAAACAGGATCACTGTATATCCCAGGTTCTGCCAGATACAGATCAATACAATGGCGGGAAGGGCCCAGCGAAGGTCTGACACAAAAACAGGCGGATTTTCCATTCCTATTTTACGAAGCAGATTTAAAATGGGGCCGTTATTAGAAAACAGCGCCAGCCATACAGCGGATATTGCTACAATATTTACAATATAGGGTAAATACAGACCTAACTGTACGAATTTTTTTCCAATCACATATTCATTTAATACATAAGCCACCATAAATGAAAGTACAATCAGAACAGCTACATAACTTACAGTAAAAACAATGTTATTGATGAGGGATGCCCTAAACCACGCATCCCTCCACATTTCCACATAGTTGGAAAATCCCTGGATCCTGATTCCCTTGATTCCCTTGGAATAATCCCATTTGGATATGCTTATAATAAAACTGAAAAGCATGGGAACTGTCCAGAATATAAGTACACCAATCAGATTGAGCCCTATGAAGGCATACCCCTTCATAGCAGATTTTGCCTTCTTGATTTTTCGTTTATTCATAGGTATCACCTGCGCTACTGTTCCTGGGCGATCTTCTCATCCGCTCTCTTCTGGGCAATTTTCAGAGTATCCTCCACGGACTGGGCTCCGGCAAATACCTTATCAAATTCCTCTGTTAAAATGGTATTGATCTCCGCAGCGGCTGTCATATTCTTACGGATGGAGACATCACTTCCTGCCAAATATACATCTTTTGCACTCTCCATATCAAACAGCTCCTGCTGATCACCAAAGATAAGGGAAGCCACCTTATCTGCATCATACTTCTTACATGCCGGAATTCTCGCATAAGGTGCCACATAATCCATGCCTTCCTCGATATACCACTTGATGAACTTCATGGCTTCCTGCGGATGCTCTGACTTGGAATTAACACTTAAGTCATCCGTATAAGATGTAGTATAATTGTGTTCCTGATCTGCGGACAATCTTGGCATTGGAGCGAAGCCTACCTTGAAATCATGAGGATAGTTAGCTGTATCCTTTACATCTCTCACTACCCAGTCGCCGAATATCATAGCTGCTTTTCCTGTCAGCAGCATGCTTGCGGGCGCCATTTTCTGTGTGGTCACATCTACATAGCTTGGCTCAATACCTTCGCTGACGCGCTGTAAATATTTCTCTGTTATATCTTTTACATCTTCTGTATCAATAAACGCTGATTTTCCGTCCGGGGCATACATCCAGTCCACTCCCAGCTTACTGTTTAACATACGCAGTGCCGGCTGTCCCGCATCATATCCAGGGAAGAACCAGCCATAAACCTTGTCATTTCCTTCTCCTTTGGTGAGTTTTCTGGCTGTATCCAGGAATTCGTCATAGGTCCAGTCTTTGCTTGGATACGGTACGCCTGCTTCATCAAACATCTGCTGATTATAAAGGATCGTCTCTGTAATTCTCTTTGCCGGAAGACTGTAATAATGTCCGTTTATTTCTTTCTGGGAAATAGTATCCTCATAGTCTTCATCCAGCTTAAAGCCTGCGCTGTCAAATAATTCATCCAGCGGATAAGTATAACCGCTGTCAATTCTCTTCTTTAAAAGAACATCATTCATACTGAAGAAAACGTCAATAGAAGTATCTGACATCAACGTCATATCCAGCTTGGTATTTCCCGCATCATCATTGACATATCTTGTATACTCCACCTGAAGATTGGGATCTATCTTATTAAAAGCTTCACATACCTGTTCCGGCCCCATATTCTCCGCAAAGGATCCCCACCAGTGGAGCACCACCGGTTCTGCGGATGCCTCTGCCTTTGCCTCCCCTTTTTGATCGGTTGTGGAACCTGAACCGCCGCATCCTGCCATTACAGAAGCTGCCATAATAACAGACAGCCCCAACGCAACTGTTCTTCCTGTTTTCATAAACCATACCTCCTGCTGTTTGATGGCCCCATTATATACCGGTTCCTGCTTATAATGAACGCAGAAATAAAGGGGAAACTGGTAATTTTTTATGCACCTTTATTCGATTGGTAATTTCTTTTGCAAAATGGTAATTTTTTACGCGTTTTTCAAAGAAGCTTTTCTTTCCTGTCTTTTTTATTGTATACTCTATGTAAACACTTGATTTGATGGAAAGGCGGTTTATAATGATGAAACAGACTTTTATGAAACTGAATCTGTCCTGCCGTCTGTTTATGATCATTATTGTACTTTTTCTGATTCCCTATCTGTCCCTTTTTTCCTGGGCTTACAGGAAAGCGGAGAGCATTATCCGTACCAAAGCACAGTCCCTGGAAAAAGAAAACCTAAGCCAGACAAGAAATGACATTGAGAACCTTTGCTTAAACATTGCCAAGGCTTCTGATTACCTGATCTCCCTGGATCATTACGGTGTACTCTATCGTGAATCAGAACAAAGGGGATATACTTATTTAAAATGCTGGCAGTACGTAGATGAACAGATCCAGAATGCAAATAACGCCCTGTTAAATTCCAGTGCAGATATCAGCGTTCTTTCCAAAGACCGGCTTTTATACTCCACACTTTCTTACCAGAAATTCCGGTATCAGGATTTTTTCAGAGAACAGGTCGTTTCCACTACATATTTTTCAAATGCTCACAAAAGTTATCGCAATTTTGAAAATGACCAGACTTTTATTTCCTATATCAGAGAACTTCCATCCTTCTGTTCTCAGTCATATTATCTGGTGATCTCCATTCCGGCAAACAATTTTTCAAAGCTTCTTGGAACTGCTGCCGGAACCATGGAACTGACGGATTCTGCGGGCAATACCATCTGCGGAGTCCGTTCACCCCAAAATAACGAAAGCTTCCGGGAAGAAACCTCCATCTCCCTCTCCGGTTGGAAATTGGAAGATACCATTTCCACAGATTTTCTCTACAGGGACATTTACCAGCTGCGTCTGTTTACATTTGCTGTATCCTTAGTGTTATTAATGGCATGCCTTCTGGTAACATTTTCTGCTATTTACGCTCAGTTAAGGCCTCTTTTAAAGCTGAAAGAGCAAATGGAGCTGGTGATGTCAGGCAATCTGAATGCGGAAGTGGCCACCACCAATTCCAGAGACGAGATCAGCAGTCTTTCTCGTACCTTTAACAACATGGTCAATGAAATCAGCCACCTGATCAATGAAATCCAGGCCACTCAGAAAAGAGAAAGTGAGCTGCGTTTTGAAATGCTCTTAGCACAGATCAATCCCCACTTTCTCTTTAATACCTTAAACTCTATTAAATGGATGTCAGTGGTATCCGGAACAGACCACATCACCACGACCATAACCTCTCTCGGACGCCTTCTTGAGATCAGTATGAACAAGGTTAATGATGTACTTCCGCTTGGCGAAGAACTGGAAAATATAAGAAGCTATATCCAGATCCAACAGGTACGGTATCCGGGACGTTTTAATGTATTTTACCATATAGATGATTCCCTTTTAGACTGCCGCACCTTAAAACTGATCTTGCAGCCTCTTGTGGAAAATTCCATTCTCCACAACATTGAGCACCGCGATTATCTTTCCATTGACATTTCCGGAAAGCTTTCTGAGGATCTTATTATCCTGTGTGTAAAAGATAACGGAACCGGTATGACAAAAGAACAGATGGAACAGATCTTAAAGCCTAAGACACATGCAGAAAAAGGCTATGTTTTCTCCGGACTGGGTGTATGCAATGTAGAAGAACGGATCCGGCTTGCATATGGCCCTGATTACGGATTAGTATATAACAGTGACGGCTATTCCTATACGGAAGTAACGATCACTTTTCCCCGACACCAGAAATCAGACCCATTTTTATTACAGAAAGAAGCAAAACAATGATAAAAATACTGATCGCAGATGATGAACCACTGGTAAGAGCCGGTATTAAGGCAGTAATCCCCTGGAATGATCATGGTTTTGATGTAATTGGAGAAGTCTCCGATGGAAACGAAGCTTATGAAAAAATCCTGGCCCTGAAACCCGATATACTGATCACAGACATAAAAATGCCTGGAATGGATGGTATCACACTGCTTAAAAAGTTAAAACAGGAGAAAGTTCCCATACAATCAGTGGTGCTCAGCTGCTTTGACGAATTTGAACTCGTCAGAGAAGCCATGAAATACGGCGCCCGGGACTATATCCTGAAATTATCCATTGACCCGGCAAAGATCCTGGAAGTTCTCGGTGAGATCCGGCAGGATCTGGCTGACCTGCCGGAAAATGAGCCGCATTTTTCTTTAAATACTGATGATCTGAAATATCTCTTTATAAAAAAACTGCAGAACCGGGGATTCACCTCAGATGAACAGATAGAAAATGTGCTCCACAACATTCAGCTGACTATTTCCCTGAAAAATTATTACCTGATGCGTTTTACCTTTGAACCGGAAACAGCCAAAATACCGGATGACAACCGCAGAAAAATGATTTATAATCTGTTGAACCAGCTTTGCCAGCGCTACCCTGGGAATGAACTGTTCTCCCTGGATGAAAAAGGATATCTGATCATACAAAATGCAGAAAAAAATGATTTTCTCTGCCGTCAGATTTCTGCAGCCATGAAGCAGTATGCCAACCAGACCGTATATTTCGGCATAAGTCCCAGATTGAAGGATTATTCAGTGTTTAAAGACGGATTAAAACAGGCGGAAGATACATTAAACACCTGTGTTTTTTATGAACAAACAGAACCTTTGACTTTCCGGATGCTTACATCTGCAGGTTTCCCATTTATTACCAGCTGCCTGGCCCAGAAGCTTTATATTTCTCTTTCCTCCGGCAACACAGAGAAATCCTGTGAGCTGATTTCCCGCTTTTTGCTCTGGCTGAAAAGCGGACTGTTCTTTTCTTCCCTCTGCTATTCTTATCTGGAGGAGATCCTGAATATTTATGTGCGGGTAGCAAGAGAACAGAATTTTTCCATTTACCAGATGCAGGACGGTGAAGCCGACATTTTCAGCCGGATCCGCCAGACGCACACCCTTCGCTCCTGCGAACAGGTCTTGTCCGGCTTTACCAGAAAGTTTACGGAATTCATCCGTGAAAAACGTTCCGGTGAACGCTCCGAAATCCTGAAGATCAAAGAATACCTGCAGCTTCATTACAGTGAAAATATTGACCTGAACCTGATTGCAGAACTGGTAAATATTACGCCGTCCCACTTAAGCAACCTTTTTAAAAAGGAAACGGGAGTGAATTTTTCCACTTATCTCACGGATGTCCGGATGAAGGCAGCCAGGAAGCTTTTACAGTCGCCGGAATTTCTGATCTATGAGGTTGCAGAAAAAACCGGATATTCCAATGCAGGATATTTTGGAAAAGCTTTTAAAAAATATTGGGGTATATCCCCGGAAGAATTTAAAAAAGAACAACGTTAGGAGTTTACATACTATGCCGGCTATCAGCGTACTTATCAAGCCATCCTCCGGGATGTGCAATATGCATTGTGATTATTGTTTTTATTGTGATGAAGCCCAGAAACGGCTTCAGAAGTCCTATGGATTTATGTCTGAAGAAACTTTAAAAAATGTGATCCGCAAGACAATCCTGCGGGCAGAAGGTGCTGTTGCCTATGCTTTTCAGGGCGGTGAGCCTACCCTTCGGGGAATTGATTTCTTTAAGAAAGCCATTGCTTATGAAACCCAGTATAACCGATACCATATACAGGTCCGCAATGCATTACAGACAAACGGATATCTGTTGGACGATGAATGGTGCCGCTTTTTAAAGGAAAATCATTTTCTGGTAGGTTTGTCTTTAGACGGGACAAAAGAAACCAATGACATGTACCGCCATGCTTCCGGCTGTGAATCTGTTTTTGACCGGATCTTCCAGGCTGCAAAACTGCTGGAAAAGCACGGAGTGGATTTTAATATCCTTACAGTAGTAACCAATAATACCGCTGCCCATATAAAAGAGATCTATGAGTTTTATCGGAAACAGAACTGGGACTACCAGCAGTATATTGCCTGCCTTGATCCCTTAGATGAAGAGCGCGGGAAGAATTCCTATGCCCTCTCTCCTGAGCAGTACAAGGATTTCCTGATCACTTTATTCCATCTCTGGTACGAAGACTGGAAGAAGGGCTGCCAGCCTTATATCCGCCAGTTTGAAAATTATATTGGCATCCTCATGGGCTACCGCCCGGAAGCCTGTGATCAGTGCGGTGTATGCAATATCCAGAATGCAGTGGAAGCAGACGGCAGCGTTTATCCCTGTGATTTCTATGTATTGGATGAATACCGGCTGGGAAATTTTAATACGGATCAGCTGGATAGCATTGACCGGCGCCGTCAGGAAATCGGATTTATTGAACGTTCTAAAAAATTAAAAGATTCCTGCCTTTCCTGTTCCTATTACAATATCTGCCGGGGCGGCTGCCAGAGAAACCGGGATCTGGATCCTGAAAGCGGACTTTATGACAATTATTTCTGTGAAAGCTACCGCATATTCTTTGATGCCTGTCTGCCTCTTATGGAGGAGATTGCGAAAAAACAGAGTACTGAACGATAAGCCGGATTACTTTTACATTAAGCGAATCCCCAAGTCTTGCACGACCTAGGGATTCTTTTAGAAACGATTCTTTTTGGAACGTTACCTAATTACTGCTCATAACCGGCTTAAACACCCTGCTCCTGGCCGGATCCTCCTCATCTGCGGACTCCTTAGCCATAAGGACAGCTTCCCTGCAGAACTGCTCCTGGGAATTGACCAGGACCTTGCCCCTCTTATCCTCCTTCTCGTAACTGCCGTCCGGCTGAAGTATATGGGCCTTTACATTGTCCTCCAGCTCCACTTCCAGAATATGGATTACCTTTTCCCTTAATATCTCGTCCTCAACAGGGAACATGATTTCCACCCGGCGGTCTAAGTTCCTGGGCATCCAGTCCGCGCTGCCCATGTATACCTCCGGGCTTGCGTCATTGAAGAAATAAAAGATACGGCTGTGCTCCAGAAAGTTGCCTACAATGGAGCGCACGGATATGTTCTCGCTGAGTCCCGGCACACCTGCCTTCAGGCAGCAGATGCCGCGGATAATCATTTCCACCTTGACTCCCGCGCAGGACGCCTCATACAGAGCTGTGATGATTTCCTTGTCACACAGGGAATTCATCTTGGCCATAATGTGGGCCGGCCGGCCGGCCCTGGCATGCTCCGTCTCCCTGCGTATCATGCGCAGGAACCTTCCCCTGAGCCAGAGGGGGGCCACAGACAGCTTATTCCAGGCCAGAGGCTCGGAATAACCGGACAGCATGTTGAATACGGCGGTGGCGTCCTCCCCTATCTGGGGATTGCAGGTAAGTATGCCGCAGTCCGTGTAAAGCTTGGCCGTGGAATCATTGTAATTGCCGGTGCCCAGATGTACATAGCGGCGGATTCCATCCTCCTCCATCCTTACCACCAGGGTAATCTTGCTGTGGGTCTTAAGGCCGACCAGACCGTAAATCACATGGCATCCGGCCTTCTCAAGCATCTTTGCCCAGTTGATATTGTTCTCCTCGTCAAAACGGGCTTTCAGCTCCACCAGCACCGACACCTGCTTGCCATTGTCCGCTGCCTCCGCCAGAGCCGCAATAATGGGAGAATTTCCGCTGACACGGTACAGGGTCTGCTTGATGGCCAGGACCTCCGAATCCCTTGCGGCGCTGCGCACAAAGTTCACCACCGGATCAAAGCTCTGATATGGATGGTGAAGCAGAATATCGCCTTTCCTGATATTGGTGAATATATCATCCTCATTCATAAGGGCCGGCACGGGCTGGGGCACATACCGGGGCGCCTTGAACAGTTCAAAGCCTTCCAGTCCGTACATCTTCATAAGGAATGTCAGGTCCAGGGGACCGTTAATCTCAAAGATATCCTGGCTGTTAATGGACAATTCCTTTCGGAGGATTTTAAGGAGGCGCTTATCCACATTGTCCTCTATTTCCAGGCGGATGGCCTCGCCCCACTGACGTTTCTTAAGCTGCTTCTGGATTTCCTCCAGCAGGTCCACGGCCTCCTCCTCGTCTATGGTAAGGTCGGCGTTCCTCATGATGCGGAATGGATGGGAGGCCACAATGTCATAATTGAGGAACAATGCAGGCATGTTCCGCTCTATGATTTCCTCCAGAAGGATGACCACCCTCTGCTCCTTGCCGTCCTCGTCTATCTCCCTGGGCAGCTCCACAATCCTGGAAATGACCGAAGGAACCTGCACCATGGCGAATTCCAGTTCCTCATCCTCACCACTCTTCTTTTTCAAAAGGGCGGCAATGTTCAGCGTCTTGTTCCGTATCAGCGGGAAGGGCCTGGAGGAATCAAAGGCCATGGGCGTCAGGACCGGATATACGTTCTTCTTAAAATACTCGTCCGCATATGCCGCTTCTTCCCCGGTCATATCCTCATGTTCTGTTATGATGCGCAGCCCGTTCTGTCTTAAGGCGGGCACCAGGGAACGGTTATAGGTGGAATACTGCATCTCCACCAGCTCATGGGTCCTCTCGCTGATCCGGTCCAGCTGTTCCTGGGGCGTCAGGCCCGCAATGTCGGGCTTGGTGTACTTTGCGTGTACCATGTCCTTTAAGGAGGCCACCCGTACCATATAAAACTCGTCCAGGTTGGAGGCGGTTATGCTCAGGAATTTAAGACGCTCAAAAAGCGGGATGCTCTTGTCCCTGGACTCGCTGAGCACACGGTAGTTGAATTCCAGCCAGCTCAGTTCACGGTTAACATAATTCGTCGGATCCGCCGCAAAATCAATGGCTGCTGCTTCCTGTCCGGCCGCGGTATTTCCCTGAGCCGTATTATCCGCCTTACTCCCGGACTCTGCCTTAATCCCGGCATTTCGCCTGGATGAGCCGCCTTTTACCGAAGCTGCCCTTAATGTATCGGATTTCTCCGCTTTATTTTTCTCTACTTTAGCTTTCTCTGTCTTGGATTTAGATGCCTGAGGCTTTCCAGCTGATTCTGCCATATCTACACCCTCCTTTTCTGTCTGAGTATCGGCCTTATGCCAAATATCTCTTCAAAGAAATCCGCCTTCTGTTCAAAGGATGCGGCTTCCAACGCCATATTTCCCGGATAACCGGTGGTGATTACCAGTTCATTTTCCCGGATAGCCATGCGGCAGTCCACCAGCTTTCCCCTGTGGCTGCGGTCCATGGAATTGGCCAGACGCAGGATGGCTGTCAGCTTGGCAATGAGGATGGTGATGGCGTTGCGGCTCATTCCTGCATCCTCCTCCTGATGTACCTGGGTCTCCAGCTGTACCTTGTCATAATCGAAATCACGGATATTATACCGCACCACATTGGCGATGATTTCCCGCTCCAGATGACTCAGGCCGATGATTTCCGTGGACATGATGATGTTATAGGAGCATTCGTTGGAATTCCTTATGCTTATAAACTTTCCGCAGGCATGGAGCAGCACCGCAATCTGAAGCATCAGCCGCTCCCGCTGTCCCAGTCCGTGGAACTTCTTCATGTTGTCAAAAATACCCAGGGCATACTGTTCCAGCACCTGATTATGGCTGGTATGGCACTTGTAGCGCTTTGCAATGTTCCTGGACGCAGCCAGGATATCGTTCTCGAAATTGTGGCTGAACTTGACCAGCTTGTTCTCGTTGGCATATTCCGCCGCAATACCGTCACAGAGGCGGATTCCGGGCACCCAGAACATTTCAGCGCCCGTCAGCTCCAGAATCCGTTTGTATACCACCACACTTGGCAGAAGCAGGGATGCGTACTCGCTGTTGACCCCAAAGCGCTCCTCGATCTGATCCGTTGTCATCTGGCACATGCGCTCGTAGAAACGGTTCATAGCGGCCGCGTCCACCTTATCCCCGCAGGTATTAAGGTCCGGCCTGTTGATGATATAGAGGATATTTTCCCCAATACCAATGAGATTTGTGATTTCCCTGTCCTTCAGGTACATCTTGCGGAAGGTAAACAGTTCATTGTCCACAATCTCCTCTATATGCTGCTTGTGTTCTTCCACGGTAGCCGGTATCCTGGCCAGCAGCCCCCTTACGCGAAGGGTGCCCAGGGGCAGGTTTTGGGTGGTCACCAGGGAATCCTTGTCAAAAAGGGACAGCTGCGCGCTTCCGAATCCCACATCCACGATGGCGGTCCCCTTTTGAATGATTTTATTAAATTCTGCTGCCTTGGCAGCTATGGCCTTATAGCTGATGAACCGCTGCTCTGAATTACTGATGATGCGCACAGTCAGCCCTGTCCTCACCCGGATCTGGTCCAGGATTATCTGGCGGTTGTGCGCCTCCCTCATGGCGCTGGTTGCATATGCCCTGTAGTCCCTTACCTTATAGGACTTCATAATCTGGACAAACTCCTCCAGTACCTGGCACATCTCCTCCACCAGCCCATAGCTTATCTTGCCTGTGCTGTAGGTATCTCTTCCAAGAGCTATTACATGGCGTACATGGTCAATACGCTGGATTCCTGTCTTATAGGACATCTCATAGATACCCAGCTCCAGCTCAAATGAACCCACATCAATCGCCGCAAATGTCCGAACTGCCACTTTTTTTCAACTCCTTATAGGTAGACTCATGGTTATTATAAACGGCCTCCTCCCATCATACATCGAAAGGCGGTAAAAACTATGTAAAATTTGCGTAAAGCAGGGACGCAAATAACCTACCGCCTTGCCTTCAGATGGGTTATGAACTGTGCGGCCGTTCTTCCCGACAAACCTCCGTGGCTCAGCTCCCACTTGTTGGCCTCGGCAAAGAGCTCCTGCTCCGGCATATCAAAGCCATGGCGATCCGCCAGCGTTTTTACTATGGTCTCAAACTGTCTCTTATCCGGCGAGCCGTAATAGATGGTTACCCCGAACCTGGCTGCCAGAGACAGCTTTTCCTGCACCGTGTCGTTGTTGTGAAGCTCGTCGTCCAGCTCCCGCTTGTCGCTGAACTTCTCACGGATAAGGTGGCGGCGGTTGGAGGTTGCATAGATAAGCACGTTGCCCGGGCGCTTGCCCAGTCCTCCCTCTAAAATCGCCTTCAGATATTTATACTCAAGTTCATAATCTTCAAATGAAAGGTCGTCCATATAAATGATGAACTTGTAATTTCTGTCCTTAATCTGCTCCAGCACATCGGACAGCCCCTTAAACTGATGCTTATATACCTCAATGATGCGCAGACCCCTGCCATAATATTCATTGAGCACCGCCTTGACGCTGGAGGACTTGCCGGTTCCCGCGTCTCCAAAGAGGAGTACGTTGTTGGCTTCCTTTCCGTCCACAAAGGCTTCTGTATTCTCTATGAGTTTCTGCTTCTGAAGTTCATAGCCCACTATGTCCTTAAAATATATATGCTCCACATTGATGATGGGATCTATGATGACAGGCTGGCCTTCCTCCTTCTCGATGATGCGGAACGCCTTATTGAGCCCGAATTTTCCTACGCCGAATTCCCTGTAGAATTCCACCACATGGTCCTGGAACTGCCCTGCGTCCGCGGATTCCTCCAGCTGCACTGCCAGGTTCACAATCCTGTTTCTGACCCGCCGGTTAAATACACGGCTGTCCTTCCTGGCCGGCTTATAATTTTCCATAAGGGCCCACAGGCCGGAGGGTTCCAGGTTTCGTATGTCGTAATCAAACAGGGCCTTGAAGATACGGCAGTCCTCCCTGGCCAGTTCATCCAGGGAGCCGCCTGCCGGCCCTGTTATCTCGCATGTGGTAGTGTATGCATTTTCATTGTTTGCCAGACAGAAGGCCAGGAAACAATGCCAGAGGTTTCCCTCAAATCCGTACTTAACAGCCAGCTCCGCAAGGCGTCCTCCGCAGGACGCGCCGTCAGGCTCATGGCCTCCCTGTGCGTATCCCATCAGATGGGCGATATCACGAAACAGCTCCTGGTGCTCCAGGTTCCTATATATTACTAAATCTTTGATATCCATGATCTTCCCTGCCTCCCTAATAATTTCCCAAAATCCTCATGCTGACTGCTTCCTCGGAGATTCCTAACAGCGCGTTGCGGATTGCCGGGTCGCTCAGCGACCCCTCCACGTCCACGAAGAACCTGTATTCCCAGCTGCGTCCCTCTATGGGGCGGGATTCTATCATAAGCATGTTCACATCGTTGTAAATAAAATTTCCCAGCATATTGTACAGGGATCCGCTCTTATGTAAACCTTCAAAACAGATGCTTACCTTTCCCGCGTCCTTCCTGTACATGGGCTTCCTGGCAACGATAATGAACCTGGTGGTATTGTTCTTATTGTTGTTAATGGAGGATTCCAGTACCTTAAGGCCGTAAAGCGCTCCTGCTGTGGGACTGGCCACGGCTGCCTGGGATATATCCCCCTCTTCCAGCACTTTCTTGGCTGCCCCGGCTGTATTCTCCACGCTTATCTGGCTCCACTGCCTGTGGGCGCCCAGATACCCGGAACACTGCATCAGTCCCTGGGGATGGGAATACACCCGCCTGATATCCTCAAGCGAGGCTTCCGGCAGGCCTAAAAGCGCGTGGTCCACCGCCACCTTTGTCTCGGCCACAATGTATATGTCATGCTTCAGCAGATTATCGTAGTTGTCAATCACGGCCCCAGCCAGGGAATTTTCAATGGGAAGCACTCCATAGTCAGCCCTTCCCTCCTCCACCTCTATCATGGCATCCTCAAAGACCGGGACATGGTATACATCGGCATCTTCGCCAAAATACTGGAGGGCGGCCCTGTGGCCGTAGGCCCCCTCCACGCCCTGGTAGACAACCCGCACGCCTTCCCGCTTCAGCTCGTCCACCATGGTAAAGCCGGTATCCCCGCCCTTGCCGTGCTCTGCCAGAAGACGGTACTGGAGCCTGCGGCTGATGGTCATAATCTGTGAAAAGAGCTCGTGTACTCCCTTCCTGTTGAATTCATTGCGGGCCATGGCGGCCACCGCGTCCAGCTTCTGCTTTTCCCGCTGCCCGTCGTAAACAGCCTTTCCCGTTCCAATCTTAAATTCAGCCACCTGGCCGCAAAGCTCCATCCGCTTCTCAAACAGTTCCACCAGCCTGGTGTCTATCTCATCCAGCCGGCCCCTGATTTCCTGTAAATCCAGATTCTCCATGGTTATTTATCCTGCTCCTGTCCTTCCTTCATATCTTTCAGCATACCTGCTATAACGTCCCTTGTATATGCCCCGGGAAACTTACGTTCTTCAGCCGGGAGCTCCTTAATATAGATAGGTGTTCCATAGCGTATGCACACATGGCTGGGCTTTACGAAGGGCAGGTGCTGTTCAAATATCTCCGCCGTACCTGTGATGGCCACCGGTATGACAGGGCATCCGCTTTTCTGCGCAATCTTCAGGCTTCCCTCATGGAAAGGCAGAAGCCCGGTCAGCTCCTGATTCTCATTACGGGTACCCTCCGGAAATATCCATATGGATACGCCGGATTTTACCTTCTCGATGCCCTCCAGGATGGTCTTCAGTCCCTCTTTTATGTCCACGCGGTCCAAAAACAGACAATTGACCCTCTGCATCCAGGTGCGCAGAAGGGGGATCTTTAACATCTCCTTCTTAGCCACGAACCCGGTCAGCCCCGGAACCGTCACATAGCCTACCAGTATGTCAAAATAGCTCCTGTGGTTCCCCACATAGAGGACAGCCCTGTCTGACGGTATGTTCTCCAGCCCCTGCACCTCGTATGTAACGCCTGCCAGCTTCAATATAAAGCGGAACACCCCCTGAATCTTGCTGAGACTTTTTTCCTGGACTCCCACAGGATCCTTTTTGGCCCTGAGTCTGAGCATGGTCAGTACCGGCACGGAAAAAATCAGGTACAGTACGACCGTCATGGCCACCAATATGATACGTATCATTGTCTTCTCCTTTATATATCCATATTTATATGTCAAGAAATGTTTATTTTTCATTATATCAAAAAGGACGGCTTAAATACAATACCCCGCAACCAGGTTTGTCATTTAATCGCCGCCCTTGGGCTTTGTGAGATATTCAAACAGGAGACCCGTCATAAACCAGAGTGGTGCGAACTTGAGCCGTATGACCCCGCCCACATTGTCGGGCCACAGGGAGTAGTTCCATGGGCAGATTCCCATGCTGGTCAGCCATATGCCGGTTATATACTCCGCAATAAAAATCAGCACCATATAAACCAGTCCGTGGCGTATGGCCCGCCCGGCACGGCTGAGCCTGTCCTGCCCCGCGTCCTCCAGTCCCGGAAGCCCGGTAAGCCAGCTGTCGATAAACCGGCTTATGGGAAACAGGAGCGCCCCCATGCCGTAGATGGGAAACATAATAAGGGAGGTGCGGCCTATCAGCCGCCAGTCCCCGGCCATAATGGAGTCCACAGAGGTAAACATGACTTCCAGGCACCATCCTGCGATTCCGCATCTGCAAAAGTTAAGGAATAATTCATATATTTTATTTTCGTGGTCGATTTGTCCTGTCTGCGCTCTCATAGCCATTAGTATGAGCCTGAGCGGCTGCCTTCTATTCGCGGACAGCTGCTTTTCCAGAACTTTCCGTGTTCCCCGGGCAGGGTTTCCCGGAGCTGCCGGGCTGCGGAGGCTACAATAGCGGGGACAGGAGCCGGCTGGACTGTTCCTTTATGCGCATCCACAAGTTTCTGTCCCCATACTCTTCCCTGGTGATTTCCCGGCAGTGGGGCAGGTCATTCATAAACGCCTCTTCCAGCTGGCCTGTGACTTCCTCGTCATAAATGGTGGCATTGACCTCAAAATTCAGTTCAAAGCTTCGTATATCCATGTTAGCTGTTCCATAGCAGCTCACCCTTCCGTCTACCATGATGCCCTTGGAGTGGAGGAAGCCGTTTTCATACACATAAACCCTGGCCCCATAATCCAGAAGCTCCCCTGCATAGGAGCAGGTGGCCCAGTACACAAAGGGGTGGTCCGGCTTGCAGGGAATCATCAGCCGCACATCCACACCTGAAAGGGCCGCAATCTTAAGACTGGAAAATATGGCGTCATCCGGTATGAAATAAGGGGTCTGTATATAGATATGGTGCTTTGCCTTGTGAAACAGCTCCAGGTAGTTATTCCGTATATGGGGCTCCCTGGTATCCGGTCCGCTGGTGATAATCTGCATGCAGACCATCTCGCTTACATGCTCCGGGTCCGGCCAGACAGCATGGATCTGGCCGTTCAGCCACCGCCTGGCATACTCTGCTTCCTCCCCAAAGTACCGGATTTCCTTAAACAGGTTCTCCCCTGTCACGTAGTTCCAGTCCAGCGCAAAGCGAATCTGAAGACTGATGGCTGCCTCCCCCTTTATTTCCAGGTGGGTATCACGCCAGTAGCCAAACTTAGGATCACGGGATATATATTCCCGGCCTATATTGAAGCCTCCCACAAAACCCGTGGCGCCGTCCACCACCACGATTTTACGGTGGTTGCGGTAATTCACCCTCAGATTCAGCCATCCCAAAAAGGGAGGGAAGAATACCCCTACCTTAATCCCGGCGCGGCGCATCTGGTCCCAACGCTTCTTCGGCATGAAGCGGCCTCCCATGCCGTCGCACAGGATTCTCACTTCCACACCTTCCCTTACCTTATCCAGAAGAATGGGGACAATGGAGTCAAACAGTTCATCGTTCTTGATGATATAGTACTGGATGTGGATAAACCGGCGGGCCTGGCGCAGGGCGTTTCTCAGGGCTTCAAATTTTGCCTGTCCGTCTGTGTATATCTGTACCTGGTTGTTCACGGTGAGCACGGATCCCGATGTTTCCAGATTATAGATAATCAGGCTCTTAAAATCCCTGGACATGGGGTCCATCATTTCCTCCGGCATGTCGTCGGAGCGGATGATATCCTCCTGGCTTTTGACCGGCAGGTTCAGCCTGTCGCTGACTTCCTTCACCCGGAACATCCTGCTCTTTTTCATATCCTGGCCAAAGAGCAGGTAAAAGACGATTCCGAACACCGGGATGAAATACAGGGCCAGAAGCCAGGTCCATACACTTCTTGGGTCCCTGCGCTGAAAAAATATGATAATAATAGAAAATGCCAGGTTGATATACAGCAGATGGTCCAGCAGCCATCCCCATACCGTCAATACCGTACTCCAGATTATTTCCATTCTACAGCCTCTCTCCTAGTTTTCCGCTTCCGTTATATTTCCTTCCTCGTCAATGTTCAGTTTCACAGTGCCGTACCGGTTTCCATATTCCAGATAGCTCAGACGTCCTGTGCCCAGGTCCACCTTCACGGAGACAATTCTGGCCTCCTTCTGTCCTCCGGAAATATAATCCTTTAACGGACTGTCGGGATTGCTGAGATCCAGACTCATAAGCCTGAGTAGCTTTGGGGCTGCCAGCGTCCCCCTTTCCCTCTCGTCATTCAGGTAACGCTGGACCGCATCCACACAAATCTGGGCCTCTGTTTTTGCCGCTGCCTCATGGGCAGCGTTAATAAAGCTCATCATATTAGGCACCGCGATACACAGCAGTATGGACAGGATTGCGACCACCGCAATCAGTTCCACCAGGGTAAACGCGGAATTTTTCTTTTTCTTCATGTCCTTTTTCCTCATTTTCCATTTCCCGCCGTAAGCCGCCGATAATGGCTCATTGTACCACATGCGGGGCTTAATTTCCAGACTCAATCTTGCCCTCACCGGTATCGCCGTAATAATAAGCCTTATACGTCCTTCCGTTTATCTGGCCTTCCCAGTAGGCACTGTTACTATCTTTGTCAAAATGGTACTCCTCTTTCTCAGAGTTCTTTAAGACACCCGCATCTAACATGTCCTGCTGCGCCTTTCCCAGGGTATAATTCGACCTGGCATTGGTTATGGCTACCTGTTCCGCTGATTTGTCCTGGATTCCCCGGTAGGAGGGCACTGCTATTGCCACCAGTATTCCCAGTATGGCAATGACACAGATTAGTTCCACCAGCGTAAATCCTTCCGTTCTCTTTTTTCCCTTTTTCATATGTATGCTCATTATCATGACTCCTCTTTTCTTTTGTACGATTGGGGCCCCCTACTGGACGGAATACAGCATTTTCTCAACCTCCTCCATATCGGTCTGTCCGCCCGCAGCCATCCTCAGGACATGATCCCTGAGAGGCATGGAGCCTTTCTGCTCCTGGTATTCACGGATGGATGAAAGCGGCTCCTTATCAAGTATCATGGCCCTGATCTGTTCATCCACATCCATTATCTCATAGACCGCTGTCCTTCTGGTATACCCTGTACCGCCGCAAAGAGGACAGCCCGCAGCTCTCCACAGTCTGTCCGGAATATGTTTCTTCCGCTCCGCGAATATCCTGCGCTCCCGCTCATCCGGAACGTAGGGTTGGCGGCAGCTGGGACAGAGCAGCTTTACCAGCCTCTGGGCCACGATGCCGGACAGGGAAGCCGCTGCCATATAAGGAGGGACTCCCATGTTGCGAAGTCTGTGGATTGTGGAAGCGCAGTCATTGGTGTGAAGGGTGGACAGAACCAGATGCCCTGTAATAGCTGCCCTTACTCCGATGTCCACTGTCTCCTCATCCCTCATTTCACCTACCATGATCACGTCCGGGTCCTGCCTTAGGATGGAGCGCAGGGCAGACGCAAATGTAAGGCCGGCTTTGGAATTTACCTGGACCTGGGTAATTCCCTCCATGACCTTCTCTGCCGGGTCCTCCACCGTGACTATGTTGATTTTCTTTTTCACCATTCGGTTTAAGGCAGCGTACAGGGTTGTTGTTTTTCCGCTTCCCGTGGGACCTGTCACCAGGACCATACCGTGAGGCGCCTTAAGGATATGTTCAAATGCGGTTCTCTGTTCTTCCTCCATACCCAGGCGCCTTATATCCATCAGTGAGTTGTCCCTGTCATTTCCCAAAAGCCTGAGAACCGCCTTTTCACCATAGATAGAGGGCAGAGTGGAGATTCTCAGGTCCGTGGACACCTCACCCCGCTCATAGTGGTATTTTCCATCCTGCGGAAGACGTTTTTCCGCAATGTCCATGCCGGCCATCAGCTTAAGCCTGGTTATCATGGGACGGTGGAATTCCATTTTAAGTGTAGTATGGACCATCAGGTCTCCGTTGATTCTGATGCGGATGACCAGATCGTTCTTTCCCGGCTCCACATGAATGTCGCTGGCATTTTTATGAAAGGCTTCCTCGATGACCGCATTGACCATGCGCACCACGGGAGCGCTTTCCACCCGCTCCATGAAGGACAGTTCAGAAACAGAGCCTCCCGGCGCTGCGCCAGGTTCCGTCATTGAAACATATGCATTCTCCCCGTATACATGCTCCGGCGCATTGCCATAGGCTTTTCTAAGCGCCTGCTTCAGCTCCTTCTCCTGCGCCAGCACTGCCCTTACCTCCATGCCGGACAGGGTTTCCAACTCTGCCAGCACATCGGGAGACACCGGATAGGCTGCTGCCACCATAAGACATTCCTCTTCAAATCTCATGGGAAGAATCCGGTTCCTCACGGCAAAGGACGGCTCAATCACGGCGGCTGCCTTGCGGTCAGCCCTGAGAGGGCCGAAAGGCGCCACCTCCATATGGTCCCTGGCAGCCGCGCAGGACAGAAGATCTGCCTCTGTAACATAACCGAACTCTGTCAGTATTTCCTCAATGGAGCTGTCCGGCCTTCCCTCCTTAAGACGCATGGCGCGGTCCAGTTGTCCCCGGGTCAGATATCCCCTGTCAATCAGCATGTTTTCTATGGGTATTTTATCTGGCACTGTTGTCTCCTCTCCCTTCCATATGGTATACTTTCGCCAGACAGCAGATTATTATGAAAGCGAGGTAATACCATGGTTTTTATCTATTTAGTATTTTACGGACTGTTCGGCGCAGTGACAGGCAGTTTTCTGAATGTCTGTATCCTGCGCATACCTGAAAACCAAAATTTCGTAACCGGGCGTTCCCACTGTTCTGCCTGCGGCCATGTGCTGGCTTTTTACGATATGGTTCCCGTTCTGTCCTGGTTATTCCTAAAGGGCCGGTGCCGGTATTGCAGGGCCCCTGTTTCCATACAATATCCGGCTGTGGAGCTTCTCACCGCATCTGCCTTCATCCTGTGCCTCCTGTCAAAAGGGCCAGGTATGGGTTCAGCCATTATGTGCATGTTTTCCGGTATTCTCATTACAGCCGCGTTTATAGACGCACGGCATATGTATATACCTGACGGCATCCATGTCCTGATTTTGCTGCTGTCCTGTATCTCACTGGCAGCCGGATCCGCTCCCTCCCTTATGAACCGGCTGGGCGGCTCCCTTCTCACAGGCGGTTTCCTGGCTCTTGTGAATCTGCTTAGCCGCGGCGGCGTTGGCTGGGGTGACGTAAAGCTCTTTGCTGCCAGCGGTCTGCTGATAGGCGCCGCTCCTGCCATGACAGCCCTTCTGATGGGCTATGTCACAGCGGGACTCTGGTATGCTGTTCCCCTTTTGCGGGGAAGAGTTGGCCGAAAGACACAGATACCCATGGCACCGTTTTTTGCAGTGTCCCTGATGATATGCGGCCTTTGGTTCCGCCAGCTGCTCCTGTGGTATCTGGGCTTTTTCCGTTAACGGATGACGCCCTTCTTCTCATGGTCAGCTGCCCTCATAATAGCGGTATACGCCGTTTCCGTTCAGATAAACTTTCACTTCCGGGCCGTCCCCTCCGCTGGACCGGTACGGTTTGCGAATGACCATCACGGATCCGTCCCTGCCGTCAAATACAATGTCCGCCATCAGGGAAAAGCTGTAACCGCTGCTTACCACCCTGGTATGGACCGTGGCCAGGGATTTAAGGGGTTGCGCTGTCAATGTAATGTCAATTGTGGTGGGGCTGTCTGCCGCAGGAGCCTCCGCTGCGTCATCATCTATGACGTCGGAATCCTCTGAAACTCCTTTTCCACGGACCACATATTCCTTGTTTCCCAGCGCGTGGTACAGATACCGTTCCCAGCGAATTTCTTCCTCTGCGGCCGTGTCCTCCTCTGTAGCCATGTCTTCCTCCAAAGAAGAAGCTTCTGCCTTAAGTTCTCCGTCCTCTCCTTCCTCAGCCTCCTCCTCGTCCATCATCTCGTCAAATTCTTCCCTTAACCTGTCGCAGTCCTCCTGGAAGCTCTGCCAGATCAGGTTCATGGCCGGGGACTCCCCACTGCTTACTGCCTCGCAGAATGAACGGTGAATGGTCTTGGAGGAAAGCTGGGCTTCCATATAGCGCCTGCTGTTCAGGGCAGCTTTCATATTGTACCGGGAAATGGCCATATAACCGCCGGACAGCACAGTCAAAAGCGTCATGAGCAGGACCACATACATAAGGCTGCTTCCCCGGGTATGTCCATTATACTCTCTTTCTGTTCTTCCCCTGTCCATCATGTCCTGCCTTCCCCATCCATGGTATAACCATACATGGAACCGATGACCGCCTTCTGTTCATATATAACATCCCCGTCCCTCTTCACCTTTATGCTCACCCTGGCCCGGGTATTCTCTGTTCCGCTAAAATCCAGCTCTAATTCCATACCGTCCATCTTTGTCACATCCAGCTCCTCCGCAGAGATACTGGGCCAGTCCTCCACCGGCGGCAGTTCCTCATAATATGACCCGCCCTCCTCCAGATCAGGAATCTCCTGTCTGTTCCTTACGTAGTAGGATATCACGCCTGTATCCCGGTAGTCGCAGAAAAACACATAGCCGTACCTCATTTTTTCCTCCAGACCACGGTAGGCCTCGCCGCACATTGCCTTTGCCTGGGAAATCCGGTCCAAATCATAATACAGCTTCATCTGCGGATGGATGAAACCGGAAATAAATACAGCCAGGACAGCAGCAATGGACAGTGCCGCCACTGTCTCAATCAATGTAAATCCGCTGTTGTTCCCTGTCCCGCTTCCTTTCGCCATATCCTCCCCGCCTTTATCTGTGCCTGTAAAATGTCATATGGTTGCCGGCATCTTCCCCCGATTCGGTGATTTCATATTGTTCAAATATTTCCCGGACCTGGTTCGTCCCCTCCAGGCTGAACTCTACCGCAATGGTTTCTCCGGTAGGGTCTCCCTCTCCTTGGCCGGCCCGGGCGCTGAGGATATAATTGGACTGTTCCAGCCTCTGCTCCCTGGACATCTGGCCGGCATTAGCAGCCGTCATCATCAGAAACCCAGTACAGACAACTGCCAGGAGGGCAGTTGACACCACAACCTCAATCAGAGTGAAACCTCCTCTTGATGACCTGCTATCCGATTTCTTCATAATAATATCTGACCTCCATGATTCCTTTCATTCCCTGATACGTCCCCTGTCCGCCCTCTCCGCTCTCATACACAGCTTCCACATCCAGAAAGCTTACCAGAACACTTTTCTGTTCCCTGTATATTTCATCGGAAAATGTCATCACACCCTTTGCGTCCGGACATTCTATTTCCATGGTAATGACTGATTCCATTACCGTACCGCCGGCCGGCCCGTTTCCCGGAGCTTCCTTACCGCTGTCCTCGGGGTCATCCATTTCTGTGTCATAGGGAAAATCCGCCAAAACAGCCTCGCCTATACTCATGCGGCATATGCTTACCCCCGCCCTGGCTGCCATGGCCTGCAGGTTCCTATCCATAAATGTATCATCGATATTACGGTAGAAGAAATCTTCTTTATTCCTTAAATTCTCCCACTCATTTAGCTTCTGCTCCAGCTCATCATAATGGCTCAGGTAAAATTCCATGCCCGCCGCTTCCTGCTTCCGGCTTTCCATCAGCTCCCTGGACTTCTGGTATCCGGCGCGGCACGGCCAGATAAATACTTCCAGCGCCACAGCCCAGATGATGAGGGTGAACAATACGCCTATGAGAAAACGCTCCCTGCTACTGAGCTTCATCCTGTCCTCCTGTTCCCAGAGTTCCGTAAACAGTTGCATATACCCGGTACGTCTCCCTATCCTCTGCCCTCTTTTCCCACAGGCTGTGTCCTACCTGCCTGAAAACCCCTGAATGTTCCACCCGCTCCACGTAGGCCGGTACATCCTCAGAGCGCTCCATGGACACCACCATCTGAAGGAAAGGCCCCTCACCGTCAAAGGAAATGGATTCAATCCTCATATCCGGATCCATGGCCTCTGTAAACGCCCTGAATCCATCCATGCCCAACAGATTCTTCCCGGCTAACAGCGCCTTTGCTGTCCGGGTTTTCTCCATGTCATGCGATATTTCTCCTATTCTTTCTTCCATCTGCATGGATTTGCGGACACGGCTCTTGTACTCGGCTCCTTCCATCGCATACTCTGTCCGGGCCAATTCTTTCCCTGCCCTATGGTTGAGACAGGCGGCGTGAAGGGACAGGCCCGCGGCAGCCAATCCGTTGGCAAGCAGGAACAGGGCCCGGCCCCTGGTCATAAACGGCCCGTGACCCAGAACCGAGTTCTCTCCATCCCCATAACCCAGTTCTTCCAGTTCCAGCGCCTTTTTCTTTCCCTCCAGGGAACCTGCCACACAAACTGCCAGACATGTGGCGTCCACTGGTTCCGGCATTCTGACACAGCAGGGTATCTTGAACCTTTCGGACATATATTCCGCCGCTGCCCCGGCATCCGGAATACAGGAGGTCATGATGACCATACAATCCGGGACAGGTATGTCCGCCTCTGTGCGGCAGTCCTGTATCAGGCCTTCCACCTGCTCCGCCATCTCCTCGCAGAGCATGTCCAATGCTTCCTCCCGCAGAAAACAGCCGGCCTTAAGTCCTGTCATGCGGCATGCCAGGCAATGTCCGCCTGACAATACATAAAAGCCCATGCCTCCCTGGCTCACATCCAATAAAAGCACCCGTTCTTCCCGCCAGAGTTCCCTGGCCATAAGCGCCATACAGTCAGGCAGAACCAGGACACGGCCGCATATCATTTTCCCGTCCTCCAGCGCTTTCTTATACGCATCCAGACTGCGCTGTTCCATATAGTAAGCGGTAACAGCAGCCTTTGTCCTGCCGGCTTTAGCCCTCAGATCCAGGGCCACCGCATGATTTCCAAAGCCTGCGTCCAGCAGGGACATCTCATTGACTGCCATTCTTTTCATAGCGTTCTTCCCCGCCTTTGGAATGGTGAAGCCCATCATCTTCACATCCCGTCCAACGATCAGATTGACCCGCTTTCCTTCCATGCCGTGTTTTTCAGCCAGACGCGTCAGGGCCGATACCACATCAGGCACCGGCTCCACGAATTCCCACTCCACTATTTCCAGGCGGCGGTGGCTGCCGGAACCCGGACACCGTTTAAACCTGCCGCGGACATACCATATCCTGTCCTCTTCCAAACATATGTAATATTTCATTTTTTACCTCTTACAGCATCGACGAGTACATGTTAAAAACAGGCATCATGATGGCCATGACCACACTTCCCACCACCAGGGCAAGTATGAGAATCATGGCCGGCTCCAGAAGCGCAATCATCTGGTTGACCGCTCTGGCTGCCTCCTTTTCATAAAAGCTTCCCGCATCCTCCAGCACCATATCCAACGCACCGGATTCCTCTCCCGCTGCCACCATAGAGATGAGCACCGGCTGGAACAAATCCTGCTCCTCCAACGCCTGCGACAGCATCACGCCTCCTTTTAATCTCTCCGCGGCCTGGGCCAGCCCCTTCTCCACATATGAGTTTCCCATCACCCGGCCCACCGTGTGCATGGCATCCAGAATTCCAATCCCGCTTCCGTAGAGCACGGCAAAGGCAGATGCAAAACGGGATGTATATACGGTTCTTAAAAGTTTTCCTATGAATGGAGTATACAGTACAGCCCGGTCTGCCTGCAACCGGACGGAAGGACATTTTAGAATCCCCTTGAACAGGGCCATCAGTATCAGAATAAGCATAATGTAAAGAAACCCGTGGCTGCGGAGGCTGAAACTGAGCCTCATCATCATCCGGGTAATCCAGGGCAGTTCCTGCTCCTGCAGCATGGAGGCAAACTGCGGAAGAACCATGGTCAGCATAAATACAGCCGCCATCACGGTAATGGAAAACAATATGACCGGATAGGTCATGACCGCCCGCACCTTGCCATTTAACTCTTCCTCCCGGCCGTAGTACTCCGCCATCTTATGAAGCAGTTCATCCAGCCTTCCGCTGGACTCGCCCGTGCGCGTCATATAAATCAGCAGGTTAGGGAATACTCCCTTCATCTCTTCCATGGCTTCTGACAACGTACGCCCCTTATGAATGCTCTCCCTTAATCCGGCAAGGGCTGCTTTAAGAGTCTTATCCCTGGCAGACCCGGCACTCACTTCCAGGGCCCTGGACAGAGATACACCGGCTGTCAGCATGGCTGCTATCTGCCTGCACAGCAGCGGAAGCTGTTTCTGGTTCAATTTTGCCGGACACGCTGCGGGCGTCCTCTCCTGGGAACTGTATTCATAGCAATAGAGTCCCTGGGATTTCAGTATGACAAAAAGAGCCCTGCCGCTGTCTGCCTTCTCGGTTCCACAGTGAACTCTGCCATCTTCACTTTTCGCCTTGTATCTGTAACGCGGCATGGCTCCCTTCCCCTTTCCATAACGGATTCATATGTACAAAACCGGCTTTATCTGATATAAGTCAGACAAAGCCGGCCGCAAAACACTTATATATGATTTTCTTAACGGAAACTATTCTGAGCCGGCTCATATTGGTAGCCAATACCAGACAGTACAGATATAATCCTGGACTTATCCGCATCCAATGCCTGGCACATCTCGTCCAGAGAGCTATAATTGTCACGGAGCTGTGTGTTTACATAACTCAGCAAAATAACCGGGTCTTTTGGAATGGTACTCACAATTTCTACCTGCTTTCTATTACCTCATATTGATTCGATTAACATCAAATACCCTATATCTAGTCCTATTCCGGCTATAGGTACTCCGGCCTTCGGCAGAAACGATTATATCACCTGCAAGTAACGTTTTCAACATAAAGTTAGGGTATTTTCCCTACTTTTTTCGTCATCGCCGGAAGTTGATTGAATTATATTTCTCTATTAGAAGTATTCTGAAAAATATCTCCTATTTTATGGAAAAAATAAGGGAAAGAACCTGTTTGCGCAGATTCCCTCCCTTACCTGTATCTTCATTCCATACTTATCTAACATCATTCCACATAAGCAATCAGCCGTGTTTTGTCCTCATCCACATCTATGACAATGGTGCTTCCCTCACGGACTCCGTCGCCCAGTATGATTCTTGCCGCCAGGGTCTCCACATTCTTCTGGAGGTAACGCTTCAGGGGACGGGCACCGTATGCCGGGTCATATCCCTTATCCGTAACGAATTCCTTGGCTCCCGCCGTCAGCTCCATGGTCAGCTCCCTGTCAGCCAGACGTTTATTCAGGTCAGCCACACAGAGGTCCACGATTCTTCCGATATCCTCTCTGGTCAACGGCTTAAAGAGTATGGTCTCATCCAGACGGTTTAAGAACTCCGGCCTGAAATGGGCGCGAAGCTCATTCATCACCGCGTTTTCCACCTCCGGCCTGATGTTTCCGTTCTCATCAATTCCCTCCAGCAAATACTGGGATCCGATGTTGGAGGTCAGGATAATGATGGTATTCTTAAAGTCCACGGTCCTGCCCTGGGAATCCGTGATACGTCCATCGTCCAGTACCTGTAAGAGTACGTTAAACACGTCCGGGTGGGCCTTCTCCATCTCGTCAAACAGTACCACGCTGTATGGTTTGCGTCGCACGGCCTCTGTCAGCTGTCCTCCCTCGTCATATCCCACGTATCCTGGAGGCGCTCCGATAAGACGTGACACGGAATGTTTCTCCATGTACTCACTCATATCAATCCGCACCATGTTGGACTCGTCGTCAAACAATGCCTCTGCAAGGGCTTTGGCCAGCTCCGTCTTACCCACGCCGGTGGGCCCCAGGAACAGGAAGGATCCAATTGGCTTGGTGGGGTCCTTGATGCCTGCCTTGGAACGGATGATGGACTGGGTCACCAGCTGCACGCCTTCATCCTGGCCCACCACACGTTTGTGAAGAACCTCATCCAGATGCAGGGTCTTGCTTCTCTCGCTCTCTGTCAGCTTGGCAACCGGGATTCCGGTCCATTTGGATACGATTCTCGCAATCTCATCCTCTGATACGCTCTCCCTCACAAGACTTAAGTCCTCATTCCGGATGCGTTCCTCTTCCGCCTGCAGCTCCTTTTGAAGCTCCGGCAGCCTGCCATACTGCAGTTCCGCCGCCTTATTCAGGTCATACTTCTGCTGTGCATCCTGAATCTCCCTGTTTACGCTCTCTATCTCTTCCCTGAGGGCGGAGAGGCGGTCCACACTGGCCTTCTCATTCTCCCACTGGGCCTTTTTTGACGCAAACTCATCGTGAAGCTCTGCCAGCTCCTTCTGGAGGTCAGCCAGACGGTCCTGGCTCAGACGGTCTGTTTCCTTCTTAAGGGCTGCTTCTTCTATCTCCATCTGCATGATTTTCCTGGACATTTCATCCAGCTCCGCAGGCATGGTATCCATCTCTGTCTTAATCATGGCGCAGGCTTCATCCACCAGGTCGATGGCCTTATCCGGCAGGAAACGGTCGGTAATATACCGGTCGGACAAGGTGGCAGCGCTCACCAGGGCAGAGTCTGTTATCTTCACCCCATGGAACACCTCATAGCGCTCCTTAAGCCCCCTCAGTATGGAGATGGTATCCTCCACCGTGGGTTCATCCACCATCACCGGCTGGAACCTTCGCTCCAGCGCCGCGTCCTTCTCTATATACTGGCGGTACTCATTAAGGGTGGTGGCGCCGATACAGTGGAGTTCTCCCCTGGCTAACATGGGCTTTAACATATTGCCCGCGTCCATGGAGCCCTCTGTCTTGCCTGCCCCCACGATGGTATGCAGCTCATCGATGAACAGAATAATCTGCCCGTCGCTCTTTTTCACTTCTTCCAGCACAGCCTTCAGACGTTCCTCAAATTCACCTCTGTACTTGGCTCCTGCCACCAGGGCTCCCATATCCAGGGCAAAGAGCTTCTTATCCTTCAATCCGTCCGGAACATCCCCCCGCACGATTCTCTGGGCCAGACCTTCCACCACGGCTGTCTTGCCCACGCCGGGCTCACCGATGAGCACCGGGTTATTCTTCGTCTTACGTGATAAAATGCGGATAACATTACGGATCTCGCTGTCACGGCCGATTACCGGGTCCAGCTTCTGGTCCCTGGCGCGCTCCACCAGATCATATCCGTATTTGGCCAATGTGTCATACGTGGCCTCAGGATTATCGCTGACCACCCTCTGGTTGCCCCTTACAGTGGACAGGGCCTGAAGGAATGTCTCCCGGGTTATGTTATATAACTTAAATAACGCCTTAATATCCTTATTGGGATGCTTCAAAAGAGACAGGAACAAATGCTCCACGGATACATATTCGTCACCCATGGCCTTTGCCTCGTCCTCGCCGCTTATGAGCACCTTATTCAAATCACTGCTGATGTAAAGCTGACCGCCGCCGCTTACCTTGGGCAGACGCTCCACTGCCTGCTTTGCCTCGTTGGAGAACATATCTCCCTGTATCCCCATCTTTGTAACCAGCTTAAGAATCAGGCTGTCCTCCAGGGTCAGCAGGCTGTACAGAAGGTGCTGCTCATCAATCTGCTGGTTTCCGTATTCATATGCCAGCTTCTCGCAGTTCTGGACTGCTTCCATAGACTTCTGAGTAAATTTATTAATATTCATTGCCCATTCCCCTTTCTTCTCTGCCGCCTCTGACCAGAATGCCTGTGTGATTCCTCCGGGAGCAGCGGCTTACGGAATTGTGCTTTGTCATCTTTGTTCTAGTCGTACTATAACACATGTTGTTAGCACTGTCAAGGGTTGAGTGCTAATTTTTCAAATAAAAATGCCGCGGCACAGACGTCATTTATCTGTGGCCGCGGCCAGCTGCATATTTTTTACTTCACGCCGGTAGCTGTGATTGTCTTATCAGTAAGGGTACCCTTGTAGATAATGGTTGCGGTATCCCCTATCTTCAGTTTATCAAACATGCCTTCTTTTCCCAGGAAGGTAAACAGAGTATTCTCAGGGTCCACTGTGTCGATGACCACATAATCCGCCCCTACTTCTGCCACCTTGCCGGAAAGGGTATTGATTTTAGCATCTTCTGAATCCATGGCATCCTCAGTCACGATTTTGGTTGCCACCGGTTTGTCGGTATCGTCTTCCAGGTCCCCGTAGTAGGTCACATCCGCCTGTACGCCGGACTTGACGCCGTCCTTGGATACCTTCTGCGCAATCTTGGTGTTAAAGGTATATGTACCCTCGTCCGTGGTCAGGGTCAGTGTATTGTCATCTGCCTTCTCTATGGTTCCCGTGACAATGGCATCCTCCTCAGCGGCCGCTTCTTCTGCTGCCTCTGCCGCGGCAGATGTAACGATGTCCACTGACTTTGCCTTGGTCGTATCAGCGGAAAGCTCGCCTGCATATGCAACCTCTATCTCGTCGCCTTCCCCGATGGCATCCGCACCTTCAATCTCGGCCTCAGATACATCAAACTTCACTTCCCTGCCTGCGTCGTCCTTGACGGTAACCACCTTATCGGCTACCTCTCCCACGAAGCCATAGAAGTACTCCAGTTCCATATCATCTTCTGCTTCTGCAGATTTCTCTGTCTCTGTCTGCGCTGCTGTCGTAGTTGGGGCCGCTGTAGTTTCTTTATTGCCGGAAGAACAAGCTGTCATCCCCAATGCAAGCGCCAGGACTGCAACCGCCAAATAGTGTCTCTTCATAATAATCTCCTCTTTTCTAAATCATGCTATGTCATATGATACGCCGGGACGGGCAGCATATTCCCCCTGCTGCCGTCCACGTTACATATTACTACGAAAAACCCTATTTTACTATGTCTTTTTTTTTAATTTTTCATAAAAGTTTAGATACTCCCCATTTTTTTGATGGACTCTGATACCAGTTTTTTGAAGAGGGGAGCCATTTTATCCGATGCCTCCTGGACCTCCTGGTGGGACAGAGGCGCGTCTGTCATGCCGCAGGCCAGATTGGATATACAGGAAATACCGCATATCTTCATGCCCATGTGATTGGCCGCCACTGCCTCGCAGGCCGTACTCATGCCCACTGCATCCCCGCCCAGTATCCTGCACATCTTTACCTCATACGGACTTTCATAGGCAGGTCCTGTGAGCTGTACATAGACCCCCTCCTGTATCCTGATTCCCAGCTCAAGGGCAGTGGAACGGATGATGTCCCTCAGGTCCTCATCGTATATGTGGCTCATATCCGGGAACCTTGGTCCCAGCTCCTCCAGATTCGGCCCGATAAGGGGCGAGGGGACAAAACAGGATATCTGGTCCTTAATGAGCATGAAATCCCCTGCCCCATAATCATAATTCACTCCGCCCGCAGCATTGGTCAGAAAGAGGATTTTTGCCCCCATAAGCTTCATCAGGCGGGCAGGGAGGACCACATCTGACATGGGATAGCCCTCATAATAATGGACCCGTCCCTGCATCAGCACTGCCGGAACCCCATTTATGCGGGCAAACACAAACCTGCCCTTATGGCCGGGTACCGTGGATACGGGAAATCCCTCTATATCACGGTAATCAATGGTTCCCTGGATTTCCAGCTGCTCTGCATAGTCGCCAAGGCCGGACCCCAGCACCAGTGCCACCTTAGGTTCAAAGGGAATCTCATCCTTTATACTGTCGTAGCAGTTTCTCAGCTTGTCATACACAGGATTTGTCATATCTGTTCTCCTTTCTTACGGAAGGCTTACCCCTCCTTTATTATGTGAAGTATATCATACCTGAGCCACAGGGCTCAACCTTTAATGCGGGGCAGGCACCTTCTTCTGTGTTCCCGCCGGTTCTGCCTGTACCACGCTGCCAGAAGGGCCAGCAGTCCCACGCTTATGCCTATGAGCCCTGCCCCCACTGTTATGACAAAACCGCTGCGTACCCAGTACCAGAGATTTCCCTCCCGGCCTTCATCCTGAACCTCCGGCGCGGGTACATGGCCTGCTTCCTGAGCCGCTTCCAAAGAGGCGGGAGCAACCGGGGAAACCTGCCTGTAAACCATCTCCAGAGCATAAGTTTCCGGTTGTGTCCAGCTGAATTCCCCCTCATATGCGGCCTCATAGTCTCTGAGGAGCTTTTGGCCCCGGACCATGGCCTGACGGCACATTCTCCCCTCCTCATCCTCATACGGCTCCCCTGACCAGTCTGCATAGAGTATGCGGTACTCCATGGGAGACAGCCCCATAAACTCCAGCAGCTTCCCTCCCATGGACACACAGGTCTCCAAGACCGCATCCCCCGGTATGACCAGGGAACCTCCATGGTATTCATCCGCGCCATAGGCGTGGAAGGTGACAGGTGCCGTAAATCCATCCTTCCATTCCTCCCTTACAATCCTGCTTTCCCTCAGGAACAGGGTTCCCTCTGCCTGGCTTCCCGATACATCCTCTTTCAGGGAAATAGAGCCGGGAATCCCTTCAGCCCCTTCCACACCGGTATACACCATCTTCCGTTCCAGATGCCGGCTGGCATCCTGTCCCGGAATGGTCAATATCTCCCAGTAATCCAGCCTGTACTCCTTTCCATCGCCGTCCCAGTACCGGTCTGGCGGTTCCTGGAATTCCCCATCCTCTGCCGGCTCCACGTTCCGGGTAATCCGAATCTCCGGCCCGTATCGTCCCTCCTCCGGTTCCTGTGCCGCCATGGCCGGCGCACGGCCTGACAGCCAGAAAACAGCAGCAGCCACCACAGCAAATGCTGCCCTGCCCATTATCACCCTTAAATTTATCCGTTTTTCCAACGGTATTCTTTTTCCTCTATCTGTCATAAGCATTCCTCCCGGCTATACGCCATCTTACAAACTGCGGGAGAACAGAATACAAATCATATGAAAATGTCAATGTGCATAAATGAAAACTGCCTGCTAAAATGGGAATTACGGGTTTCAGAAGGAAACCTCGTCTCTGTGCTGATGCACAGCCAGATGTCTGAAGAGAACAATCTGTGGTCTTATTATACATAACCTGAGGACAGGAATCAAGGGCAATTTCGATATTATTCGCCTCATTATTCGCCTCATATGCAGCCGGAGAAATGCAGCTGTTCACACGGTACGTCCTCCTGGCCGATAAAAACGTTCCCCATCCCTCCCTTGACCGCGGCCGGTCAAAAAGACGGCATCCCCTCTCCTTATAGAAGGAATACCGTCCTACACTTATCTGTCAATGCACCGTCAACTGAATTACGGTCTGAACTGGCTGTACTTGTGTCCGGGAGCGATTCCTCCCCTGTAGGCCGCCAGCTCACTTACTGTCACCAGCTGATATCCCCGCGCTGTCAGCTCCGGAATCAGCACCACTGCCGCATCTGCTGTCGTACTGTAGATATCATGCATCAGTATGATGTCCCCATCCTTTACCTGGCTCAGCACGGTGTCAATGGTCCTCTGCGCATTCCTGTGCTGCCAGTCCCTGGTATCAATGGACCACATAATGGCCGGCATACCCATGGAGCCCAGCACATTGAGGGATGCCGCGTCGATATATCCCCCCGGCGGGCGCATAAGGACAGGAGATACGCCGCAGACAGCCTGGATCTTCTGGTTGGTGGAACCCACCTGGCTTACGATTCCCTCCGCACCGATTTTTGTCAGATATTTGTGGTCATGGGTGTGGTTGGCAACCTCGCATCCCTGGTCCACCATCCGCTTAATGACGCCTGCATTTGCGTTGACATTGGAGCCCAGCATGAAGAAAGTCGCCCTTCCTCCATTGGCCTGCAGGCTGTCCAGAATCCGGCCGGTCACTGATGTCTTAGGTCCGTCGTCAAATGTGAGGGCAATCATAGGTCTGGACGGGTCAATGCCATGGGAAACCACCGGGTCCGCGGGAACCCCTGCCCCCTTAGCCGTGATGGAAGCCCGTATGCCGTCCACCCTGAGACCTGCACCCTCCTGTCCGGCGGATGCGCCATTGGCTGCCCAGTCTGTCCAGGAGCCGTTCTGAAGTACTTTGTAGTATAAATCATATCCTGCCGCGCCGCTGCCAGTCAGCTCCATACGAATGGACTCCAGAGGCATGACGCCTTCCGCTCCGCCTGTCTCAGCTCCATCCTCTGCCCAGGAGAGCCATCCTGAACCGCTGAGATTCACCTGATAGCGTATTCCCACCTGCATACCGGCCGGAATATGTATCAGATTAGCCCTTATGGCCGTGACCCACGAGTTGACCGGGGCCGAACACATATTGTTATCGGCCGTGGCCGCGCTCCAGCCCTGCTGCAAAATGAAAGCGCTGTAGTTTACCTGGAGGGATTCCTGTCCCGGGACCGGCTGTACTGCCTGGCCTTCCGGCTGAGCTGCCTGCTCCTCCGGCTGAGACTCCTGGCCTTCCGGTTGAGCCTCCTGGCCTTCCGGCCGGGCTGCCTGCTCCTCCGGCTGAGCTGTCTGGCTATCGGTCTGAGCTGCCACTCCCGGCCCTGTCTGGGCTGACTTTGCCGCACCTACCCCCGTGCTGCCGGCCAATGCCGTCATTCCCTGCATACTTAAAATAATTCCGGCTGCTACGACAGCAGCCAGAATCTTTGACTTTTTCCCACATCTGATCATTCACATTCTCCTTGCATCATGTCTTTATTTGAGGAAATGATATCCTCTCCGAACACAGTCCTGCATAACATCACATATTCCTTGAAATACAGGTGGTCCTCCAACTCCTTCAGAGCATGGGCTATCCCCCAATAATACCGGGCATGCTTCCGTTTATCCTTCTCGTTAAACCGCTGCCATATGGCGTCGCCCACCACCAGATAATCTCTGGCCGTACAGCGCATGTTGCTGAGCTTGTCCCCCAGGGCCAGTATCTTAATCTCCCAGGACGCCGTGCAGAGATGCCTGACCGTACGGGTCTTTCGCTCCTGCCAGCTGCGGCTTTTATCTTCGCTCTCATCCACCACCAGGTCCGCTACCCTGGAACCAAACGCATCCTCCAGTTCTTCCCTGGTAACTCCTGCATCCTCCATAACATCATGGAGCAGGGCTGCCGCAATGATTTCCTCATCATCCGTAAAGGCGGACACAATCACTGCCGTCTCCATGGGATGCGTGATGTACGGAATCTTCGTGCCCTTTCTGAAAGCTCCCTTGTGGGCTTTATCTGCAAACGCAGCCGCTTCTCCAATCATAGGTCTTACTCCTTCTGTGATAGCACTATTTCTATTCCTTATGTACCTCTCCCTTTGATGTCAGGAATCACACCTATCATACCATATTCAGCGGATATTTTGAAGAGTATTGTGGAATCTTTGCCATTTTCCAAGTTAAACTTGTAAGAAAAGAGAATTTCTGATATGCTATAGAAGTATTTTTTCCGCATTACTTAAGGAGGATAATTCATGGATCGTCATTCGTCATATTCGGCTCCCCGCAGCGAACGTGCTTCCGGTTCTTACGGCAGCAACCGCGGCAGGAGCAGCAAACGCAACACCTATAATAAACGTTCATGGAACGATAACAGAAAACTGCACACCCTGGTATTCTACATACTTCCCTTTATCTTAATCAATCTGGTCATATTCATCCTGGCCACGTCCACACCCAAGATAGAGTATGATGCATCTGACACCAAGGATTACCGCAGTGTGGACATATCCATCCGCATACGCTCCCTTCTCCCTATACGCGAGATGAGCGTCACCATGGAATCCCAGCCCCTTGAAATGGAAAAGGAAAAGGGAGTCTACAAAGCCACCCTGACCAACAACGGAACCCTCCAGATATTTGTGAAGGGCTGGAACGGAATGTCTGCCAGACTGTCCGACACCATTCAGGCACTGGACGATATGGCGCCCACCATTCAGGAAGACTATGTGATGGAAAATGGAATCCTCACCATCACGGCGGAGGACAGCCAGTCAGGTATTAACTTTGATGCGGTCTATGCCACGGATGAAGATGAAAAGACCGTCAAACCCAGCCATATCAATAAAGAATCCGGAGAGATCACCTTCCCCATGGATACCCAGACCCTTGTGGTTTTTGTGGAGGATTACGCGGGTAATACCATAAAGAGCTCCTATACCAGCCTGAAGGACGGCTTAGACCTCAGCAACCGTGACACGGAATTCCCCTCAGACGGCACCAACGGCACTAATGGCAGCGGTTCCAAGGGAGCCGGCACAGATAAGGAAACCAGTAAGGCCAAGGAATCCACCAAAGCCAAGGAGTCTGCTAAGGCCAAGGAGTCCACTAAGGCCAAGGAGTCCGCCAAAGCCAAGGAATCCTCCAAGGCTGAAGAATCCTCCAAGGTCAAGGAGTCTGCCAAGGCCAAGGAATCCACCAAAGCCAAAGAGACCACCAAAGCCGCAGAATCCACCAAGGCTAAAGAGTCAACTGCGGCAACAACGGCTGCCCCTCCCGCCGACCCGCAGTCACCATCGCCCACCCAGGCATCACAGGCGCCGTCGCCCACCCAGGCATCACAGACACCGTCGCCCACCCAGGCGCCACAGACACCGTCGCCCACCCAGGCGCCACAGACACCGTCGCCCACCCAGACGCCACAGTCTCCGTCGCCTACCCAGACATCTCAGGCCCCGTCGCCTGATAACGGTTCGGGAGATAACGTCACCATCGTACCCCTGGGCTGACACTTATCTGAGCTATCTGTAAAATATCAATTGTAAAATAAGACCATGGCTCCCTCCGCAGAACCATGGTCTTATTTTTACCCAATATTCTATTTCATATTTTATCCAAATCCTGTCACTGTCTTCCCGCATCCATAATGTCGTCAATGATATCCACATATTCAGAACAGTATTTTTCGTACATAGGGGCCGCGGCTTCCCGGAACCGTTCTTTTTCCCTGGCATCCAGCTCCGTCACCACACAGCCTGCTCTCCTGACCCTGTCTTCTGAGGTTCTCTCGCGCTCAGCCCACAGTTCACGCTCATACAGAGCCGATTCCCGGGCACAGTCCCGTATAATGTTCCCGTATTCCTCCGGCAGCTTATCCCAGGTGGACTGGGCTGCCAGCTGAAGCTCCGGAACCCTGGTGTGTTCGTCCAAAGTGAAATATTTGGCCACCTCATAATGCCTGGTGGACTCATAAGAAGGCCAGTTGTTCTCGGCCCCGTCTATCTCCCCTGTCTGCAGGCCTGAATATACATCCCCAAAAGCCATGGGTACCGGCGTTGCCCCCAGAGCCTGAATCGTATCCATCATCAGTTCAGATTCCTGAACCCTGATTTTAAGTCCCTTCATGTCGTCCAGAGACTCAATGGGCCTGTCCGTACTGTAGAAATTACGGGCGCCCGCATCATACCAGGACAGCGGCACCAGGCTGGAACCGCCGAAGGAATTCATGAAATCCGTACCAATCGGCCCCTCCAGCACTTTCCACATGTGCTCCCGTCCCGTATACAGGTAGGGCATCTGAAGCACATTCAGCTTTGGCACGAACTCGGCAAGGGGCGACAGGGATACCCTGGCAAAATCCACGCCGCCAAACTGCAGCTGTTCAATCACCGTTTTCTCGTCTCCGAGAACACCGCCGGCATTGACCTGTATCTCCACCCTGCCCCCGGTCTTTTCATATACCAGCTCTGCAAATTTATAAGCTCCCTGGGTGGTGGGATAATCCTCCGCCTGATTCTCAGCATATGTCAGGACGAACTCCGGAACTGTCTTCTGTGCCGTACCGTCCTTACCGCTGCCTGCGCAGGATGCGGCCAGAATCATGACAGCGGCGCAGGCCATCAGGTAAATCACATTTTTTCTCAAGCAGCCGTCCCTCCCTTCGGATATATCATACCCCAGTTACCAGACCCGGTCAAGGCAGGCCTTTCCTTTAATTATGCACAGTCCTGCCTTCCACCTTTGAGGCGGCATAACGGTAAAATTCTTCTTTCTCATTTCCAAGCACACGGTTTGTAAATACAAATCCATGGGTGGTATCGCTGAATACGATAATCATGGCAGGTTTCCTGGATATCCGTTTCACAGAATTCCACGGCAAATCTGATGTATCATTTCCCACCCGAATGTGAAGCCCATTGTCGTCAATGGTAACCTGGGTGTCCTGGGTAATCCCCGCCGTCTGTTTTTTTGCCTTGACATAAATCATCAGCGGCTGAATGACTGTAAAAAGGCAGCAACCCAGAACGATGAGGCACCTCATGAGTCCCTGGGCCTGGTCCCACCTGGAAAATCCCAGTGCAAAGGCCGCCACTGTAAATATGATATTGCAAAGTCCTGCCAGAGAACCGTATATATAATACATGGAAAGCTGCCATAAATCCCGCGCCGTTGTCCTGTATGTGTATGTGTATCTCATTCATATGCTCCTTGTGCGGATGTCCTGAATCTTAACAGAGTGGCGACAGGGCCGCCACTCTGAGATTATTTTAACACGAAACATCATTTTCCCGTATCCAGTAATTAATGGGCCAGTACAGATGGAAGCCACATGCTGACAGACGGAATAAAGGTAATCAGCAGCAGAGTAATAATCATACACAGGTAGAATGGAAGCGTAGCCTTAACCACCCGCTCCATAGGCACCTTGGAAACCGCAGAGCCAATGAAAAGAACTGCACCAACAGGAGGTGTCAGAAGTCCGATACCGCAGTTAAGCACTACCATGATACCAAACTGAATCGGGTCCAGACCGATGGATGTTGCGATGGGAAGCAGGATGGGGGTTGCAATCAGGATGATTGGCGCCATATCCATGATACATCCAAGTACCAGAAGAATCAGGTTCAGCAGCAGGGCCAGAAGAATGGGGTTATTGGTCATGCCTGTGATTGCGCTGGCAGCCAGATCAGGCACATGCAGCTGGGTCAGGCAGTATCCGAAAATACTGGATGTGGCAATCAGAATCATTACGATAGACAGGGTGTCCACGCTGTCTCCCAGTACTCTCCAGACTCCCTTCCAGTCCAGTCCCTTGTAGATAAACACGCTGACAATCAGGCTGTAGATAACAGCAACCGCTGCGGACTCTGTGGCCGTAAACACGCCGCCTACCACGCCAAATACAACTATCAGCACAGCTGCCAGTGCCCAGAAGGAAACACTCAGCTGCTTAATCAGGTTGATGATGCTGAACTTCTCGCCCTTCGGGTAATTGCGCTTAACGGAAATGATATAGGATCCTATCATCAGCGTTACGGCCAGCAGTGCTCCAGGAATATATCCTGCCAGGAAAAGGCTTCCCACGGAGATGCCGCCTGCCGTGGTGGCATAGATGACCATATTGTGACTGGGAGGCACCAACAGTCCCTCACAGGATGAGGTAATGGTTACAGCTGTTGAGAAATCGTCATCGTATCCCTGGTCCACCATCATGGGAATCAGGATAGAGCCAAGGGAAGCCGTATCTGCTGATGCGGAACCTGAGATACCGCCAAAGAAGTAGGAAGCGACAATATTAACCATTGCCATGCCGCCCCGCATCCAGCCAACACATGCATTGGCCAGTGCAATCAGCTTTTCGGAAATACCGCCTGAACCCATCAGGCATCCCATGGTGATAAAGAAAGGAACTGCCATCAGGCTGAAGGAGCTAATGCCCTTTACCATCTGCTGGCAGATGGTGGTCAGGTTATGTCCCTGGAATAGAAGGCAGAACACAGATGAAAGCGCCACCGCATAGGCGATGGGAAAACGCAGGAATACCATCAGGAAGAAACTGCCCAGCAAAACCAGAATTGCCATGCTATTTGCATCCATTACTCCATCCCCTCCTTTACAAAGAAGCTCTTTACATGATTATATAATGCCTCTACTTCGAAAACCAGCATGGCCACGCCGGCCAGAGGCACCGGGAAATACATCCAGAACCTGGAGACCTTAGGCATGCTCACATATGTACCCTTTGAGCCGATTCCCGTGGCATACTTCCAGCCCACCGTAATCATAATGACTGCAAGCACAAGCACTGCCAAGTCAGCGATGATATCCAGGCTTCTTACCAGCTTGGGGGGCAGATACCGGTCAAACGCGGTCATGCGTATATGGGCGCCCCTTCTGATGGCAAGAGCTGCCGAAAGCACTGCCATATAGGACATACAGGTCAGAACTACCTCTTCACTCCACGCAGGGTCGGGAATGAACGAAATGTACCTTCCTGCCACAGCCATGCTTGTGATAAGGATATCCACTACCAGAAGCAGCTTGCAAAGGAACAGTACGGCCCTGTATGTCATATCATATGCAGGCCTGATTTTATCAATCTTTTGAAATATTACAGGCATATTGATTCCCCTTTCAAGAACTACAGGCACAGAGTTTATTCATTTGCCCTGTGCCTGTCTGATTGCCGTTTATTATTTGTTCATGTCAAGAATCTGCTGATACAGTTCAGCCTGGTCCTTTGTAGAAGACTCGATGATGTCTTTACAAGCATCCTGCCATGGCTTGATATCAGGAACCTCAACCACGTTGACACCCTCAGCCTTCAAAGCATCAAGAACCTCTTTTTCCTTATCCTCGGAAATAGTTCTGTTGAACTGAGATGCAACCTTGCCGGCTTCCACCAGGATGTTCTGCTGCTCTTCTGTCAGCTTATCCCAAGCTTCATCCGTGATGATAACCTGGATTGCGCCCAGTGTATGGCCGTCCAAAATCAGGTTTGGAGCAACTTCCTGGAATGCGTTGGACTTGTAATTAGCGATTGGCTGCTCAGCACCGTCCACAACACCTGTCTGAAGCGCGGAGTACAGTTCGTTGAAGGAAACTACCGTTGGGCTTGCGCCAAGGCCTTCCACCATACCGTTCATGATCGGGTCGTTGGACACACGCAGCTTCATGCCCTTTAAGTCATCTAAGCCCTTAACTTCCTTAACAGTGAAGAAGTGACGGAAACCTTCCTCGCCGTAGTACAGGCCTCTTACGCCAAGTCCGTTGTCATGCGGTTCCATCAAGAACTCAGGAGCCAGATCGCTGTCAGCAAACTTCCAGAAGTGGTCACGGTTTGCAAATGTATAAGGAATGGACAGAAGCACGGACTTCTCAGCGCCGTAGCTTGTCAGGGCAAACGCGGAAATACGGGAAATATCAATGGTGCCGCCGCCGCCCAGCATGGTATCAAGAACGTCGTTCTCTGAACCAAGGACACCGCTGGCCTGCAGGTCAATCTTAATCTTGCCGCCGGACATCTCCTCAACGGTTTCCTTAAACTTAGAATCAGTCTGTCCAACAATGGTATCCAGCGGGTTAACCTCTGCCATAACCAGGGTAACCTCCGGCATATCGCTGGTATCAGCTGCTGCTTCGGTCTTAGCCTCCTCGGCTGCATCCCCCTCTGTCTTTGCGGCCTCTGTAGCAGGTGCCTCAGTTGCTGCGGGAGCTGCTGTGGCTGCTGTATCAGGGCTCTTTAAGCCACAGCCTGCCAGGGAACCGGCTACCATCGCTGCACACAATGCGGTGCTAATCCATCTTTTTTTCATGAAACTTGTCCTCCTCTTAATACTTTTTTCATGTTCTCACATGATTTTTTTATGTTTTCTTAACGCTGACTTTATTATAAGAGTATTTCACGTTTCTGAATATAGTAAATTTTTGTGAATCATAGTAGGATTTTAACCTGTTTCCTTCATCCATTTATGCAAATATTACATATATCGTCTTTATACAATCTTTATCCCTTCTGGAAAATAGACAATCTGTACTCCGTGGGACTCTGACCCGTTATGCGCTTGAACACCTTTGCAAAGTAATTGGAATCACCGTAGCCCACTGCCCTTCCAATCTCCTTCACATTAACCGTTGGCTGTTCCAGCATCTTCTTGGCCTCCTTTATCCTGTACCGTGTCAGGTAGGATGTGAAATTCTGGTCAAAACACTGCTTGAACAGCTTGCAGAAATAGGCCTCTGAATAATTCATGGCCCTTGCGGCATCCTGCATGGAAATGTCAAACATATAATTTTCATGTATGTACTGGCTGATTAATGACGTAACCTTAGACAGGCGGGCATGTCCTCCGTCCTCCGGATCTTCTGTGTCCGCCGTCACGGGGTTCTCATTTTCATCCTCATCCCCTCCGCTCTGCCGTTGCTCCCCCGCTATATGCATGGCCTCCTCCACCACCAGCATCAGCTCCTGCTCGTCGTAAGGCTTCAGAAGATAATCCAGGGCCCTTACCGTAATGGCCTTTTTTGCATAGGAAAACTCGTCAAATGCTGTCAGGAATATGATGCAGCAGTCCTTGTCCGCCTGCCGAATCTGCTGGGCTGCTTCTATGCCGTTTATACCCGGCATCTCAATATCCAGAATAGCAATCTGTATCTTTTCCTCCTCATAGATTTTAAGGGCTTCCCTGCCATTGGCTGCCTGGAATATCCGGCATCTGTCCCCCAGATTCTTCTGCAGCGTCTTGTAAAGGACCTGTCTCTCAATCATCTCATCATCCGCAATCAGTAAACGTAACATTGGCTCCCCCTTATATCTTCTGATAGTCCTCTTCCCGGACGGCAGGCAGGATAATCTGCACCACAGTCCCCTTGCCGGCCCTGCTGTAAATTCTCAAACCCCCATCCTCATACATGGATTTAATCCTCTGGTATATGTTCCCCAGCCCAATGCCCACCCTGGCCGTCCGATGTCCCTTAAGTGCGTCCATAAGCCGTTTCAGCGTCTCTTCATCCATACCAACTCCGGTGTCCGCCAGGGAAATGACTAGCTTATCCTTCTGTTTCCATATCCTTAAAAATATCCGTCCCCCTTCTTCCTTCCTGGCTATGCCGTGTATGATGGCATTTTCCACCAGCGGCTGAAGGGTAAAGGCCGGTATCATAGTCTCGCTGCCGTCCACCTCCACCCGGAAGTTATGACTGACACGGCTGCCAAAACGCATCTGCTGTATGTACATATAATCCTGCACCACCTTAAGCTCCTGGTCCAGAGGCACAATCTGCTCTGAGGTCTTGAGATTATAGCGGAAGAGATTTCCCAGACTGGATATCATCCGCTCTGTGGTCTGGGCTTCCTCCAGTTTAGCCATGCAGGAAATCATGTTCAGTGTATTAAACAGGAAATGCGGATTAATCTGGCTCTTAAGAAGTTCCAGGCGGGCCGCATCCAGACGTTTCTCCATCTCGATGCGCTCCACCTCCTCCTTATGAAGGCGCTCCGCCATCTCATTTTTCTCCTTCAGGGTATTGATATACCCCTCTGTGGCATGTTTCATCTTATTAAATGCCTGGACCAGCTCTCCCATCTCATCCCGGTTTTCCACCACCAGGTCCTCGCCCCCAAAATCATTTCTGGCTATCTCCCTGGAACTGTGGGCCAGTTTTACCATAGGGGCAATCAGGGTATCGGACAGAAGCTTGGTCAGGCAGATGACCGTAATAATCATCAGAACGGAACAGGCCATAATCATGTAGGGAAGGTCATAGAGGAGGGGAACCTTTTCCTGATAGCTGCGCTTTCCCTCCTTCAGGGTGGACTGCATCAGCCTTCTGGCATAGGTCTGCAGATAACCCTGCATTCCATATACCCTGTACAATTGCATCACAAATCCGTCATCCGACTGGTCCATGTGAAGGACCTGGTCCCGGAAATACTGGTAGCCTTCATAGCCATTCTTAATATTCCACGTCCTGGCATACCGCTCTGGTCCAATGACATCATAGTCAAAGGGCAGAGCGTCTATACTGCTCTCCGTCTTAAAACAGGCCAGCCTGTATTGCTTTGCATTCTCCCAGGACCGCTCCCTCACATAGAGTTCAAAGGCATCCGCTTCCTGCTCCATGGACTCCTGCACATCATAGCAGAGGGAATTGTCATTGAGTATCACGTTAAAACTCTCCAGGGAGAAATTCATGACCAGCATATTAAAGGCAATGGACAGACCCATCACCAAAATGACAACGACGGAAAATGCACCCAGCTTTTTTTTCAACGATATTGAAAGCCACTGATTTTTAATATAAGAAAACATACCCCACCCCAATCGCACCAGAATGTGTCTGCAGCCTGCTTTCTTCCGGCTGTTTGTCCAATTTGCGCTCTGCGTAACCGTGTCATGCATCCTTTACCATACCATCCCTCCGGGATTGCCCACGGTCCGGCCAGTGTCTTTCACCATTATACCATATAATGACAGGGAGCGCAAAGCCCCCGGCCTTGCGCTCCAGTTATTCCCATTCGCCTATTTTGTTTTACTATCTTCGGGTTTTGAAGCGGTTATCTGCTTCTGGTTCTTCTTAGCTGTCCCAATCTGCTTCCGGCTCTTTTTGGAAGTGCTTATCTGCTTCTTCTCCTCCTTGGACGTGCTTATCTGTTTCTGCTCCTCCCTGGACGTGCTTATCTGCTTCTGCTCCTCCCTGGATGTGGCTATCTGCTTCTGCTCCTCCTTGGACGTGCCTATCTGTTTCTGTTCTTCCCTGGAAGTACTTATCTGCTTCTGCTCCTCCTTGGACGTGCTTATCTGCTTCTGCTCTTTCTTGGAAGTACCTATCTGCTCCTGTTTCTTCTTGGACGTGCTTATCTGCTTCTGCTCTTTCTTGGAGGTGCCAATCCGCTTCTGCTCTTCCCCGGACATGCCAATCCGCTTCTGCTCTTCCCCGGACATGCCAGTCCGCTTCTGCTCTTCCCTGGACATGCCAATCTGCTTCTGTTCTTCCTTGGAGGTGCTTATCTGCTCCTGCCCTGCCCCGGACGCAGCCATCCGCTTCTGTCC
>ENA-UOJP01000371-UOJP01000371.1-human-gut-metagenome-genome-assembly--contig:-C102-NODE-371-length-92064-cov-111.581367_pt1 | contig 92064 bp, 86 predicted proteins | sample MGYA00242353_ERZ723900 | MGnify/ENA metagenome assembly ERZ723900 | reverse complement strand
GGCGGACACGGTGGCTTCCGGAGAGGAGGCCCTGGAGCGGACGGCGCAGCGGACGTACGACCTGATCCTGCTGGACGTGAATCTAATGGGGATGGACGGTTTTCAGGTGGTACAGACCCTCCGGCAGCGGGGCGTCCGGACCCCCATCATCATCGTCAGCGGACGCAAGGAGGACTATGATACTCTGTATGGCCTGGACATCGGGGCGGACGACTATGTGACCAAACCCTTCAACCCCGTCACTCTGGGGGCGAAGGTAAAGGCCCTTATCCGCCGTAGCCGCAACGGCCTGCCTGGGGCGGACAGCCTCATCACCGCCGGACCCTTCACCTACAACACCAGCACCCTGCGCTTTTATAAAAACGGGGTGGAAATTCCCCTCTCCGCAAAGGAGAACGCGATGATGAAGCTGTTTATCGACAATGTCAACCGCATTTTCTCCAAGGATATGCTCTACGATCTGCTCTGGGGAGAGGCCATCATCGACGAGAACGCCATCATGGTCTATGTCAACCGCCTGCGGGCCAAGATTGAGGAGGACCCCGCCCGCCCCGCCTACATCCAGACGGTGCGGGGGCTGGGCTACCGCTTTGTGGTATAAAGAACCGTCTGCGGCTTGACAAATTCCGGCGAAAACGCTAGTCTATAGGTACAAATGTATACTGTTCCGAGTCCGTCCGCCTACGGGGTGACCTAGGGCTGGCGGACCGATGGCCCTGGCTGGGGCCGCAGGGTGCCGCGGGAAACGGCGGCGCCTTCCGTGTTTGAAAAGGAACGACAGTCCGCGGCGGCCCTCCGCACAGGGACCGCCCTGCGTTGCCGTATCCTTTTTCAGGATGCGGCGTTTTGTTTTGCCCCAATAAAGAGGAGATGCTGTGTGATGCACATTTTTTTGACCGGCCCGCTCCAGAGCGGAAAGTCCACCGCCATCGCCCGCTATCTGGCGGGGCGGCCGGAGGCCCCCGGCGGGTTCCGTACCCACTGGGATCGGGCGGGCGGCCGGCTGACGCTGGAGCTGCTGGAGACGGGAGAGAGTTTGACCGTGGCCGCGATGGAACTCCATGGCGTGAGGGCCGATCCGGCCGCCTTTGACGCGGCGGGGGAGCGCCTGCTGTCCGCCCCGGCGGGACGGCGCTCCCTGCTGCTGATGGACGAGCTTGGCTTTCTGGAGCGGTGTTCCCCGGTGTTCCAGCGGGCGGTCTTTACCCTGCTGGACGGCCCCACGCCGGTGCTGGGGGTGCTGCGCCGCCACGAAAAAAGTCCCTTCTGGGGCCCTGTTTCCCGCCGGGCGGATGTCCGGCTGCTCCCGCTGACGGTGGAGAACCGGGCGGAAATTCCTGCCGAGCTGACCCGTCTGCTGGGCTGAGGTGAGAGAGGAGGCGCAAGCCCTTGTCCAAGACAGAACACGCCGGCGGTCGGGTGCTGCTGGCATTGGGCGTACTGCTGGCGGCGCTGTTTGTCCTCTCCTTCCGCCTGGGGCGGTATGGGGTGGATGCCGGCACCACCTGCCGGATTCTGCTCTCCCCGCTCCTGCCGCTGGAGCCCACGTGGACGGACCATGAGTATGCCGCAGTCCTGAATATCCGCCTGCCCCGCATCGTTCTGGCCTGCCTGGTGGGGTGCTGCCTGTCCAGCGCCGGGGCGGCCTACCAGGGGGTGTTTCAGAATCCCATGGCCTCCCCGGATGTGCTGGGGGCCTCCTCCGGCGCGTCCTTCGGGGCGGCGCTGGCCATCCTGGCGGGGGTGGGCAACCAGGGCACCACCCTGTCCGCCTTTTTCTGGTCCCTAGCCACGGTGGTGCTGGTCTACCTGGTGGGACAGCGGGCGCCCGGGAACCGGGTGCTCAACCTGGTGCTGGCGGGCATGGTGATCAGCTCCCTGTTCACCGCCGCCACCTCCTACCTCAAGCTGGTGGCCGACCCCACCAACCAGCTCCCGGAGATCACCTACTGGCTCATGGGCAGCCTGTCGGGCACCCGTCTGGCCGATGTGGCCCGCATCGCCCCCGCCATGGCCGCCGGACTGCTCCCCCTGTTTCTCCTGCGTTGGAAGCTCAACCTGCTCACCCTGGGGGACGATGAGGCCAGGGCCATGGGAGTGAACGCCCCCCGGCTGCGTTTTCTGGCGGTGGTGTGCGCCACGCTGGTCACCGCCGCCTCCATCGCGGTCAGCGGCATGATCGGATGGGTGGGGCTGGTGGTGCCCCACCTGTGCCGCAAGCTGGTGGGGAGCAACTTCAAGGTGCTGCTGCCCTGCTCCATGCTGGCGGGGGCGGCCTTCCTGCTGCTGGTGGACAACCTCTCCCGCAATCTGCTGGCCACCGAGATCCCCATCGGCATCCTCACCGCCTTCACGGGCGCGCCCTTCTTCCTCTATCTGATGCTGCGGAAAGGGGGTGCCCGGTGATGCTGGAGGTGGAACACCTGCGCTTCTCCTTTGGGGCGCGGGAGGTGCTGCGGGGGGTGGAGCTGCGGGTGGAGCCGGGGGAGCTGGTCTTTGTCCTGGGGGCCAACGGGGCGGGAAAGACCACCCTGTTCCGCTGCATCCTGGGCCTGCTGCCCGGCTACCAGGGGCGCATCCGGGTGGACGGCGGCGACGTGTCGACCCTGACGCCCCGCGCCCTGGCCCAAAAAATCGCCTACATTCCCCAGACCAGCCATATGATCTTTCCCTACACGGCGCTGGAGCTGGTGCTCATGGGCACCAACCACCGGCTGGGCCTCTTCTCCGCGCCGGGCCGCCGGGAGCGGGCCATCGCCATGGAGGCCCTGGAGGCCCTGGGGATTGCGGACTACGCCCACCGGAGCTTTGCCGAGCTGTCCGGCGGGGAGCAGCAGCTGGTGCTGGCGGCCCGCGCCCTGGCCCAGCAGGCAAAGCTCCTGCTGATGGACGAGCCCACCTCCGCCTTGGACTTCGGCAATCAGGTGCGGGTGCTGGAGCGGGTGTCCGCCCTGACCCTGCGGGGGTACACCGTCCTGCTCTCCTGCCACAACCCCCAGCACGCCATGCTCTACGCCCAGCGGGTGGTGGCCCTCCACGACGGCCGGGTGGCCGCCGACGGCCCTCCTGACCAGGCTCTGGACGAGACGCTGATGCGGAAGCTCTACGGCGTGCCCGCCCGCTTTGTCCGCACCGGCGACGGGGTACTCATCGCCCCGGTGCGCAAGTCCATTGTCCTGTGGACCCCCGACATGGTGCGCTTCATGGCCGATGCCATCCGGGTCAACGGGAGCTGTGCGGCCATGGCCGCGGCCCTGTCTCAGGTGCTCCCCCCGGGGGCGCGGGTGTGCGATGCGGGGTGCGGGCTCGGCGGGTTGAGTCTGGCGCTGGCCCCCTACTGCGGCGCGGTGGTGGCGGCCGATCTGTCCGCCGAGGCCATCCGCCATCTGGAGGCACAGCCCCTGCCTCCCAACGTGGAGCCCCGGCGGTGCGATGTGCTGGCCGACACACCGGAGGAGCCCTACGATGCTATGGTGTTCTGCTTCTTCGGCCGCACGGATGAGATCCTCTCCGCCGCCCGGCGGCAGTGTACCGGCACGGTGGCGGTGCTCAAGCGCTGCGGCAGGGGCCACCGCTTTTCCAGGGGGAAGGACCGCCCCCGGCAGGGCTTCGAGGAGCTGTGCCGGGAGCTGGAGGGGAAGGGCATCCCCTACCAGAGCCGGGTTTTAGAGCTGGATATGGGCCAGCCCTTCCGCTCCCTGGAGGACGCGGCGGTCTTTTTCCGCACCCACAGCCGGGACGATCCGGCGGAGCTGACCCCCGAGGCCCTGCAAAGCCGCCTTCAGCGGCGGGACGACCCGGAATTTCCGTGGTATTTCCCGGTGAACGAGCCCATCGGCCTGCTCTGGTTCCAGGCCTGCGAGATACCAGACAAAGAAAAGGAGAGATGATACCATGAAAAAGCTGCTCTGTACCCTCCTGGCCCTCAGTATGCTCCTGGGGCTGGCCGCCTGCGGCGGCCCCGCGCCCGCGGAGAGCCCCTCCGCAGACCCCGCGCCGGCGGTGTCCACCCCCGCCCAGCCCGAGGACGGCTCCGCCTCCTTCACCGACTCCGTGGGCCGCACCGTGGAGGTGCCCGCGGAGATCACCAGCGTGGCGGTCTCCGGCCCCCTGGCCCAGATGGTGCTCTTCGCCCTGTGCCCCGACAAGCTGGTAGGCATTGCCGACGAGTGGGACGCGAGCGCCGAGCAGTACCTGGCCACCGAGTACTACAATCTGCCCCTGCTGGGCCAGCTCTACGGCGGCAAGGGTGAGCTGAATCTGGAGACCCTCTTGGGCTCCGGCGCCCAGGTGGTCATCGACGTGGGCGAGCCCAAGGACACCATCGTGGAGGATCTGGATGCCCTCCAGGAGCAGACCGGCATCCCCTTCGTCCACGTGTCCGCTACCATTGAGACCATGGGCGACGCCTATCGGAAGCTGGGCGAGCTGCTGGGCATGGAGGAGGCGGCCGAGACGCTGGCCGCCTACTGCGACGAGACCTACGCCATGGTCAAGGACGTGGCGGAGCACGTGGAGAAGGCGAACCTGCTCTACATCACCGGCGACGCTGGCCTCAACGTCATCGCCCAGGGGTCTTACCACGCCGAGATCATCGACCTGCTGTCCAACAACCTGGCGGTGGTGGACTCCCCCTCCTCCAAGGGTACCGGAAACGAGGTGGACATGGAACAGCTCATGCTGTGGAATCCTGACGTAATCCTCTTCGCTCCCGACAGCGTTTATGCCTCCGTGGGGGATGATCCGCTGTGGCAGAGCCTCACCGCCATCCAGAACGGCAGCTACTATGAGGCCCCCATGGGCCCCTACAACTGGATGGGCTTTCCGCCCTCCGTCCAGCGGTATCTGGGTATGCTGTGGATGGCAAAGCTCCTCTACCCCGACGCGGCGGATTACGACCTCCAGGCCGAGGTGACCGAATACTTCGACCTCTTCTACCACTGCGCGCTCACTGGAGAGCAGTACGAGGCCCTGATGGCCAACTCGATCGGGAAGCAGTAAACTCACACGTCCCGGCCCCCAAAAGGGGCCGGGACGCTTGCATAGGGCGGTGGATTACGCGTACAATAGGGAAAAAGGAGGGGAGCGCATGAAAATTGCCATTGTGACCGGGGCCTCCTCCGGCCTGGGGATGGCCTTTGTCCGGCGGCTGGACGCGCTGGGCGGGCTGGATGAGATCTGGGGTGTGGCCCGCCGGGGGGAGCGGCTGGAGGCGCTGGCGGCGGAGCTGCGCACCCCGATGCGGCCGCTGGCCCTGGATCTGACCCGATTGGAGAGCGTGGAGACCCTGCGGGTTCTCATGAGAGAGGAGGCGCCGGAGGTGGCGGTGCTGGTCAACGCCGCCGGGTTCGGCAAGTTCGGCACCTGCGCCGATCTCACCCTCCAGGAAACCTGTGACATGATCGACCTGAACTGCCGGGCCGCCGCCGCACTCACTGCCGCCGTGCTCCCCTACATGGGGCGGGGAAGCCGGGTGCTGGAGATCTGCTCCTCCGCCGCCTTTCAGCCCCTGCCCGGCTTCAATGTCTACGCCGCCACCAAGGCATTTCTGCTCCGGTACAGCCGCGCCCTGCGCTGGGAGGCGGCGCCGCGGGGCATCCGGGTGACGGCGGTGTGCCCAGGGTGGATCAGAACCGATTTCATGGACGTGGCCAGGGATACAAAAAACGGGCGCACCGTGCGGAGCTTTCCCTTCGCCCAGCGGCCGGAGACCGTGGCCCGGCGGGCCCTGCGGAACAGCCGCCTGCTGGCCGTCACTACCTGCGGCCTGCCCGCCCTGGTCCAGCGTGTGGCCAGCAAGTTCCTGCCCCACTGCTTCATCATGGCCTGCTGGGAGGGCCTGCGAAGGGCATGATACAAAGCGCCCGGAACCAAACGGCTCCGGGCGCTGCGTTTATTTACGCGGCAGGGAGTTCAGGTAGTCGCCGACACCCCGTGCCACGCCCTCCATCAGCTTCTGCTGATAGGTCTCGTCGCACAGGCGGGTGAGTTCCTCTACGTTGGTCATAAAGCCGGTCTCCACCAGTACGGCGGCCATGTTGGTCTCCCGCAGGACCACGAAGTTGGCCGAGGCGATACCGCGGTCTACCGCGCCGCTGGCCGCGCAGGCGGCGTCCTGCACCGCCTGGGCAAAGGCCTTGCTCCGGCTGCTGGTGGGGTAGTAATAGGTATAGAGCCCCTGGAAGGTGGGGACGGTGGGGGCGGAGTTGCAGTGAATGCTCACGAACAGGTCGGCGTTGACCCGGTTGGCCAGCTCGGAGCGCTCGTACAGGTCTCCGGCGGTCTCCCCGTCCCGGGTCAGCACCACGTTATAGCCTTCATTCAGAAGGATATCCCGCAGCTTGTAGACCATGGAGAGGGTGAGATCCTTCTCATAGATGTCCACCCCGTTGGCATCCGGATATACCGCGCCCAGCGTTTTCCCGTCGTGGCCGGCATCCAGTACGACGGTGTACTTGTTGGGGTCAATGGGGGGTAGCTCGGGGGAGGCGGAGGGAGTGGCGGTAATGCGCACGCCGCCGCTGCCCGCCTCCACAGTGATGTTTTTGGCGTAGCTGGCACCGCCCTTGAGGTCCAGCACCACCCGAAGGGTGTGGGGATAGCCATACCCCAAGTCGTCCCCGTGCTGGTTGTAACGCACCGAGGAGAACACATCGCTGTCCACCGGCAGGGCGGCCTCACCCTCCAGAGCGCCGGAAAACACCGCGCCCAGGAGGTCTACCGCTACCCGGTCTCCCAGATCCACCACCCGGTATTCCGGTATATGGTCGGTGGCGATGGTCACCACGTGGGAAGAGGCGTCCACCGAGATGCCGGTGACATACCCCTTGTCTCCGGCGGCGGGCGTGTCGGGCGTGGGCTCGGGGATCGGCGTCGGTGTTGGAGTGGGCTCCGGCTCCGGGGTGCCGGGGGAGGTGAGGATAGCGGTAAAGGTATCGTTGTCCCAGTCCACGGTGGCGCCCAACTGCTCCGAGACAAAGCGCAGGGGGACCATGGTGCTCTCCCGGCCCTCCCACTTAACCACGCCAGCGGGCACGCCACCGGGCAGCTCCATGGCCTGGCCATTGACCAGTGCGGTGGCCGAGCCCAGGGTGAGTACGATGGTGCTCTCCTCCCGCAGGAGGATGACCTGACGGGTTTCCGGCACCCAGGTTACCGAGGCGCCCAGCCGTTCTGCGATCAGGCGGACGGGTACCAGCGTGCGGCCGTTCTGTCCCACCGGGTACTGCACCAGGGCGGGTACATCGTCCGGTGTCAGAGGCGAGCCGTCCAGCGTCAGGCTGACCCGGTCGGTCTGGGTCAGTTCACCATAACGCTGGGTGGTCTCGTCGTAGAAGTAGACGGAGAGGGTTCCCGCGGGACCGGCCGCCCAGGCGGACAGCAGCCCCGCCAGCAGGGCGAGGGTGAGCAGGAAGGAAACGGCTTTTTTCATGGCAGAACTCCTCGGCGATAGATGCTAATATTCTACCTTATTCCACAGGTGCCGTCAAGAAAGGACCGCAAAAAAGGTTGACATAAATTTATGGCAGGCACTTTGACACGCTACTGTAAATGTGGGCAAATCCCTTGCGTTTTGCGGCAAAACTTGTTATGATAAACATTAAATACAAAGCAACGGAGGGAATACCCATGCTGAAGATCACCTGTGAGGGCGTGTACTACAAGAACGGGGGCTTTGTCCCGGCCAAAGACGGCCCTGCGGCCGGCTTGCCCGCGCCGGAAAAGGCGAGGGAGGGCACCATGGCCCACGCGATTCTGAAGGCCCACAATACCGGAGACAATATGGAGGAGCTGGCCATCCGCTTCGACGCCATGGCCTCCCACGACATCACCTATGTGGGCATCATCCAGACCGCCCGGGCCTCCGGCATGCAGGCGTTCCCCCTGCCCTACGTGCTCACCAACTGCCACAACTCCCTGTGCGCCGTGGGGGGCACCATCAACGAGGACGACCATGTGTTCGGCCTGTCGGCGGCCAAGAAGTACGGCGGCGAGTTTGTCCCCGCCCACCAGAGCGTCATTCATTCTTATATGCGGGAGCGGTACGCCGCCCCCGGCAGGATGATCCTGGGCTCCGACTCCCACACCCGCTACGGCGCTTACGGCACCATGGCCATCGGCGAGGGCGGTCCGGAGCTGGCCCGGCAGCTTTTATCAAAAACTTATAACATCCCGTACCCGAAGGTCATCGCCATCTACCTCACCGGCACGCCCATCCCCGGTGTGGGCCCCCAGGACGTGGCGCTGGAGCTCATCCGCTCCACCTTTAAAGACGGAGTGGTCAAGAACGCGGTGATGGAATTTTTCGGCCCCGGCGTAGCCAACTTGTCCATGGACTACCGCTCCGGCATCGACGTGATGACCACCGAGACCACCTGCCTGTCCTCCATCTGGCCCGCCGATCATACCTTGAAGGCACACCTGGCCGTACTGGGCCGGGGAGAGGCGTTCAAGCCCCAGGCCCCCGCCGACGGGGCCTACTATGACGGACTCATTGAGGTGGAGCTGGACAAGATCCGCCCCATGATCGCCTTGCCCTTCCACCCCTCCAACGCCTACACCATCCAGGAGTTCCAGGAGAACCTGGACGAGCTGCTCCACCAGGTGGACGAGGACACGGTGCGCCAGCTCAAGCTCAAGAACCGGCCCGCCTCACTGCGGGAGAAGATTGTGGACGGCAAATTCCGGGTGGATCAGGGAGTCATCGCCGGCTGCTCCGGCGGTACTTACCAGAATATCGTGCGGGCGGCCCAGATCCTGGACGGCCGCGCCATCGGCTCCGGCGAGTTCTGGCTGTCGGTCTATCCCACCAGCCAGCCCGTCAACCTGGAGCTGACCCGGAGGGGCTACATTGCCTCCCTTATGGCCGCCGGCGCCTCCATCCGCTCCTGCTTCTGCGGCCCCTGCTTCGGCGCGGGCGACGTGCCCGCCAACGGGGCCTTCTCCATCCGTCACTCCACCCGTAATTTCCCCAACCGGGAGGGGAGTAAGCCCTCCGACGGGCAGGTGTCCTACGTGGCCCTCATGGACGCCCGGAGCATCGCCGCCACCGCCCTCAACGGCGGCGTGCTCACCGGGGCCGACGAGCTGCCCGCACCCCCGGCCGATCCTGCCGAGGAGCCCTTCGCCTACGACGACACCCCCTACAAGGCCCGGGTCTACTTCGGCGTGGGGCGGCCCGACCCCGGCCAGGAGCTGGTGTTCGGCCCCAATATCGCCGACTGGCCGGAGCAGGTGGCCCTGCCGGAGAACCTGCTGCTTACGGTGTGCTCGGCCATCTATGACCCCGTCACCACCACCGACGAGCTCATTCCCTCCGGCGAAACCTCCTCCTACCGCTCCAACCCCGTCAAGCTCTCCGAGTTCGCCCTCAGCCGCAAGGACCCCCAGTACGTGCCCCGGGCCAAGGAGGTGCTGGCGGTGGAACGGCTCCGCCGCACCAATCCTGGTGATCCCCGGGTGGGGGAGGCCCTGCTGGGCCATGACCCGGCGGATACCGGCCTGGGCTCCCTTGTGATGGCACTCAAGCCCGGCGACGGCTCCGCCCGGGAGCAGGCCGCCTCCTGCCAGCGGGTGCTGGGCGGCGCGGCCAACCTGGCCGCGGAGTATGCCACCAAGCGCTACCGCTCCAACGTGGTCAACTGGGGCATGCTGCCCTTTATCGCCGAAGACGTGAAGGACTGGAACCTCCAGCCAGGCGACCGGATCTACCTGCCCGGCATCCGCGCCGCCGTGGACGGCGGGGCGGAGGAGGTATCGGCCGTCCTCCTCCAGAACGGCACTGAGCGGCCCGTCACCCTCAGGCTTCCCGGCATGACCCGCGAGGAGCGGGACATCGTGCTGGCGGGCTGCCTGATCAACTACTACGCCAAGTAGGGGCGGCCTGTGGCCGCCCGCCCCTGAAAAAGCGGGGAAGCGTAGGGGCCGATGCCCTCATCGGCCCGCCGCTTTCCGGAGCCCTTTACATGCGGCCGTATGGTTGGGAAGGAGGGAGGACTTGTATGAGACGGCATCTCCTTGCATTGCTTGTGTGTGTTCTGCTCTGCCTGATGGTGCTCCCAAGCACCGCCTCCGCCGACAGCGGGCCCAAGCCCGCCGTCACCATCACGGTGGTCAACGCCCTGGCGGGGGAGTACTACCTGGATCTGCTCGTCACCGACCCCGGCGACCATGCAAACATCGATCCGGCAGACTACGACCCCGATCTTCTCCAAGGGCTGTGGGACTGGGAGGTGGACGGCTGGTACCCCGCCCTGGCGGGAGGCACCAGCGTTCCTCTGTTCGGAGATCTGCGGCCGGGGGAGGACGGTACCCATCGTTTTACCTACTACGGCCTGCCCCGCGCCTTTCGTATCGCCGTCTCCGGCCCAGACGGGGCCTGGGCCACGGCAGAGCCCTTTACCCGCACGGTGTTCTACACCCATCTGACGTACGACTGGGAGACCAACTCCATTATAAGGGCCACCTCCCCGGCGGGGTTCTACGGCATCCAGTTTTTATCCACCCTGGTGCCCACCCTGATCATAGAGGGCGTCCTGCTGTGGCTGTTCGGCTTCCGGGCACGCCGGGACTGGCTGGTGTTTCTGGCGGTCAATCTGGTCACCCAGGCGGGGCTCCACCTGTGGATTGCGGCAGATCTGATTTCCATCGGCGATTCTGCCCTCCAGTATCTGGTGCTCCTCGTGGCGGAGGTGCCTATTTTGCTGGTGGAGCTGATTACCTATGTGTTCCTGCTGAAGGAGTACAGCGGGCTCCGCCGGGCGGCCTACGCCGCCTGCGCCAATATCGCCAGCTATGCCGTGGGTTATCTTCCTCTCCACTGGGCGGTGGAATTTCTGGCCCGGTGAGAAGATTTGTTTTACACGGGCGGCAAAATACGGTATAATACGATATGCCGGGTAGGAATTACCCGGCGTATCGCCTGTTTTATTGAGATAAGGGGAAGTATATGAAAAAAATCCTTGCGGGAGCGTGTCTGTTTGGCCTTCTGCTCTCTGCCTGTACTCCTGCCGCCGAACCGGGGGACGACGGCACGCTTCACATCCTGGCCACCACCTACCCGGTCTACCTGTTCACCACAGCGGTGACCGAGGGGGCGGAGGATGTGGAGGTAAGCCTGCTGGTCAACCAGCCCACCTCCTGCCTCCACGACTACACGCTCACCGTCAGTGACATGAGGGCCATCGAGAAGGCCGATGTGCTTGTGATGAACGGTGCGGGGCTGGAGGACTTTATGGGCGACGCCCTGGCGGCCTCTGACGCGGCGGTGATCGACTGCTCGGAGGGCATTGAGCTCCTGCCCGCCCTGGGCCACGAGGGCCACGACCATGACACCGAGTACGACCCCCACATCTGGATGTGTGAAGAGTCAGCACTGGTTATGATGAATAATATTCTTCATGGCTTAGGGGCGTTGGACGAGAAAAATCTGGATTGCTACCGTGAAAATGCCGCTGCGGCTGCGGCCTTGGTGCCAGAAGATGACGCACGAATGGAAAACCTAGCCTGTCCTTATCTGATCACGTTCCACGACGGGTTTCAGTATTTTGCTCTGGACAACGGCCTGAACCTACTGAAGTCCATCGAGGAGGAAGAGGGGGCGGAGGCCTCCGCAGCTGAGATCCAGGAGGTTGTGGATCTGGTGAGGGAATATGAAATTCCAGCTATCTTTACCGAGCGCAATGGCTCTGAAGCTACCGCCCGGGCCATTTCCCGGGAGACAGGCTGTGCGGTGTACCAACTGGACATGATCATGAGCGGCGACGGCACGGGCATCCAGCCCTACCTCGACGCCATGCAGAAAAATATCGACACCATCGCGGAGGCATTGGGATGAGCGTACACAAGCACGGAACCACAGGGCCCGGCTGTGCCGGTACCTGCTGTCTGAAAGCCACCGACCTTGGGGTGAGTTTCGGCGGGGAGGAAGTATTGAGAGATGTTTCCTTCCACCTGCACTGCGGGGAGATCGTGGCCCTTATCGGCCCCAACGGGGCGGGAAAGAGCTCTCTTTTCCGTACCATCCTGGGACAGGTGCCTCACACCGGAACCATTGAGTTCCAACGGGCAGGGGGCGACAAGACCCGGCCGCTGATCGGCTACGTGCCTCAGTCTCCCAGCTTTGACCGGGGAGACCCGGTCAGCGTGTTCGACTTCTTCTCCGCCGCTATCTCCCGCTATCCGGTGTTCCTGCCCTCCCCCCGGAGCCTGCGGGCCAGAGTGGGTGCATGTCTGGCCCGGGTGCATGGGGAGAGCCTGCTGGACCGGCGGATGGGGGCCCTCTCCGGCGGTGAGCTCCAGCGTGTGCTGCTGGCCCTGGCGCTAGAGCCGCTGCCCCACATTCTGGTGCTGGACGAGCCCCTCTCAGGCGTGGACATTGACGGGGAGAAGCAGCTTCTGGACATGTTGGACGAGATCCGTACCCGCTATGACCTGTCCATCCTCCTGTCCACCCACGACTTCGCCACCCTGGGCCAGTTTGCCGACAAGGTGATCCTCCTCAAGGGCACGGTGCTGCGGGTGGGGCCGCCGGATGAGGTGCTGGCCTCGCCGGAGTTCCAGGAGGTCTTTCACCTGAACCTGGGGAAAGGGAACCTGGGGAAAGGAGGGAGGGGCTGATGGATTTCCTGGCCGGGCTCCTGGAGCCCTTTCACTGGCAGTTCATGCGCAACGCCCTGCTGGCGGTGCTGGTAATCTCGCCGCTGTTCGGCCTGCTCTCCACCATGGTGGTCACAAGCCGTATGTCGTTCTTCTCCGACGCGCTGGGCCACTCCGCCTTTACCGGCATTGCCATCGGCACCCTGTGCGGCCTGGCCGATCCCCTGTGGATGGCGGTGCTGTTGGCGGCGGTGTTTGCCCTGCTGTTCACCTATGTGCGCCGAAAGTCCAATATGGCCAGCGACACGGTCATCGGCGTCTTTTCCTCCACCGCCGTTGCCCTGGGTATCTTTATTGCCACCTTCGGCGGCGGCAGCTTCACCCAGTACAACAGCCTGCTCATCGGTGACATTCTCAGTGTGGAGCCCGCCAAGATCGCCCTGCTGGCGGTGATCCTTTTGGTTGTGGTACTGCTGTGGCTGTGCTCCTTCAATCAGCTCATGCTGTCCTCCATCCACCCTGCCCTGGCGGACAGCCGGGGGGTGGGGGTGTTCTGGCAGGAGGCGGTGTTCTCCGCCGCCATCGCCGTGGTGGTCACGGTATCCATGACCTGGGTGGGTCTGCTGGTCATCAACTCCCTGCTGGTGCTCCCCGCCGCCGCCGCCCGGAATGTGGCCCGGAACATGCGGCAGTATCACCTGTTCTCCTTGCTTGGGGCGGTGATCTCCGGCCTGGCGGGGCTGATGACCTCCTATTATATCGGCTCTTCCGCCGGGGCGTCCATCACCCTCTATCTGGCGGTTTGGTTTGCCGTCACCTTTCTCCTGCGAAAAAAGTGTATATAAGCAAGAGCACCGCGGAAGCTTGGCTTCCGCGGTGCTCTTGCTTGCTTTTTATGCCTGAATCGAATCCACCAAGGCGTCGGCCAGGGCATCCAGCTCCACGGCCTTGTCGTCGGAGAGAGAGGAGGCCATACTCAACCGCTCGTTGAGGACGGTCATGTTTTTCATCTCCTCATCGATGAACTTCTGCATGAGATCTCCGGACTTGCAGGCCCAGGAGCCGTTCTCGATAAGGGCGAAGGTGCGGTTCTGGAGGTTGAGGGCTTTCATGTCCTCCAGGAAGCTCTTCATCACCGGGTAGATGCCCAGGTTATAGGTGACGGAGGCCAGTACGATATGGCTGTACTTGAAGGCTTCGGAGATCAGGTAGGACACGTGGGTGTTGGACACGTCGTACACCGACACATTGGTGATGCCCTTCTCACACAGCCTGGCGGCCAGGGCCTGGGCGGCGGCCTCGGTGTTGCCGTACATGGAGGCGTAGGCGATCATGACGCCCTTTTCCTCCGGCTCATAGCGGCTCCACTTGTCGTACTTGTCGATGAAGTAGCCCAGATCCTTGCGCCACACGGGCCCGTGGAGGGGGCAGATGAACTTGATCTGGTCCAGAATGCCGGCGGCCTTGCCCAGCAGCAGTTGGATGTGGGGGCCGTACTTGCCCACGATGTTGGTGAGGTAGCGGCGGGCCTCGTCAATCCAGTCCCGGTCGAAGTTGACCTCGTCGGCGAAGAGCTTGCCGTCCAGGGCGATGAAGGAGCCAAAGGCGTCGGCGGAGAAGAGCGCGCCGTTGGTGGTGTCAAAGGTGACCATGGCCTCGGGCCAGTGGACCATGGGGGCACCCACGAAGGTGACGGTATGCTTGCCGAAGCAGTGGGTGTCCCCCTCCTTCACCTCGACACACTCGTGCTCGTCGGGGTGGAAGCCGAACTGCCGCATGAGCATGAAGGACTTCTCAGTGGAGATCACCTTCACCTTGGGGTAGCGGCGGAGGATCTGCTCCACGCTGGCTCCGTGGTCGGGCTCCATGTGGTTGACCACCAGCCAGTCCAGGGGCTTGTCGCCCAGCAGGTGGTCCAGGTTGTCCTGGAGCTGGCGGTAGGCGGACCAGTCTACCGTGTCGAAGAGGACGGACTGCTCGTCCAACAGCAGATAGGCGTTGTAGGAAACCCCCCTGGGGATGGGGTGGATGTTTTCAAACAGGTGGAGCCGGTGGTCGTTGGCCCCCACCCAATACAGATCGTCCGTTACCTTGCGCACGCAATACATTGCGATTCCTCCTTCTGTTCGTTAGGCCTCAATGAACTGATCCTTGCCCTCGGCGCACTCGGGGCAGACCCAGTCCTCGGGCAGGTTCTCAAACAGGGTGCCGGGGGCGATCTCGGCGTCCTCGTCGCCCAGCTCAGGGATGTACTCATAGCCGCAGCCGCCGCAGACATAGCGCTTGCCGATGGGCTCGGGCTTGGGGGCGGGAGGCCGCTTCATCTTCACCATGGGGGGCGCCGGCTGCTTCTCACCAGTGTCCAGGGCGGCGGCCAGCAGGGGCAGGATCTCGTTGACATCGCCCACGATGCCGTAGTCGCAGTTCTTGAAGATAGGGGCGTTGCCATTCTTATTGATGGCCACGATGGTGGAGGCGTCCTTGATGCCCTTCAGATGCTGGGTGGCACCCGAGATACCGCAGGCGATGTATAGGTTGCCGGTAAACTTCTGGCCGGACATGCCTACATAGCGGCTCAGAGGAACATATTTGAGCGTCTCGGCCACCGGGCGGGAGGAACCCACCGCGGCGCCGGCAGCTTTCGCCAGGTTCTCAATGAGCTTCATGTTCTTCTTGTCGCCGATACCCTTACCGGCAGAGACCACCCGCTCAGCCTGGTTGATGGGGGTGTCCATGGGGATGCCCACGGTAAAGTCGTGTCCGTCCTTCTTCAGTGCCTCCACCAGGGCGGCCACCTTGTCCTTGGACGCTCCGTCCCGGAAAAGCTGGCGCTTGCGCACGCCGGTGATGGGGGCGGGCTTTTTGGCTACAGAGCGGCTGCCGCTGCCGCTGCCCTTGGAGATTTTGCCGATGAGGTGGGAGGCAATAACCACCCGCTGAATCTCATTGGTGCCCTCGTAGATGGTGGTGATCTTGGCGTCGCGGTACATCCGCTCCACGTCCATACCTTTGAGGAAACCAGTGCCGCCGAAGATCTGCACCGCGTCGTTGGTGACCTCCAGGGCAATGTCCGAGGCGTACATCTTGGCCATGGCGGACTCCATGCCGTAGGGCTCGTGGTGCTCCTTCAGCTCGGCGGCGGAGTAGATGAGGAACCGGGCGCAGCGCAGCTTGGTGGCCATGTCCGCCAGCTTGAAGGCCAGGGACTGCTGGGCGGCGATGGGCTTGCCGAACTGAACCCTCTCCTTGGAGTACTCCAGGGCGGACTCATAGGCCCCCTGGGCGATGCCCAGGGCCTGGGCTGCGATGCCGATACGGCCGCCGTCGAGGGTGGCCATGGCGATTTTGAAGCCGTCACCCTCCTTGCCCAGCAGGTTTTCCTTGGGTACCTTCACATCATTAAAGATCAACTCAGCGGTAGAGGAGGAACGGATACCCATCTTGTCATAGTGGTCGCCAAACTCGAATCCCTTCCAGCCCTTCTCCACAATGAAGGCGGAGATGCCCCGGGTGCCGATGTCAGGGGTGGTGACGGCAAAGACCACATAGGTGTCCGCCTTGGGGGCGTTGGTGATGAAGATTTTGCCGCCGTTGAGCAGCCAGTGGTCGCCCTTGTCCACGGCGGTGGTCTCGGTGCCGCCGGCATCGGAGCCGGCGTTGGGCTCGGTGAGGCCGAAGGCGCCAATTTTTTCACCTCTGGCCAGGGGTATCAGATATTTCTTTTTCTGCTCCTCAGTGCCGAAAGCGAAGATCGGCCAGGAGCCAAGGGACACGTGGGCGGACAGAATCACGCCCGTGCCGCCGTCTACCCGGGACAGCTCCTCCACGGCGATGGCGTAGCTAATGGCATCCAGCCCCGCGCCGCCGTACTCCTTGGGGTAGGGGATACCCATCAGGCCCAGCTCCCCCAGTTTTTTTACGGCTTCGGCCGGAAACTCATTGGCCTGATCCAGGGAGAAGGCGATGGGCTTGACCTCCTCTTCGGCGAAGGCGCGGATCTTGGCGCGCAACTGTTCATGCGCTTGGGTCGTCTGGAACAACATGTTGCTTCCTCCTTACACATAATTAAAAGTGGATAAAATTAGTCCAATTTGTAGGCGAAAAAATCAGTCTGCCGGACCCAGAATGTCCTCCAAAGTGTGGGCCTTCAGTTCCGCATTCAGCTTTTCCTGAATGCCTGCCAGATGGCAGTGAACCGTACAGCCGCCATGGCTGGCCCGCCAGGGACAGGAATAGGTGGGATCCATACAACTGCTTAGGCGGGAATCCTCTCCCATAGCGGTCATCAGGTCGTAGAGAGTGACCCGGTTGAGCTCTGCCGACAGGCGGCAGCCACCTTCGGCGCCGCGGGCTACCTCCACAAATCCGGCCCTGGCAAGCTTTTTGAGAATCTTGTGTGCAAAGGACTGGGGGACCAGCTCCCGCTCCGCCGCCTCCGCCGCTGTACGGCGCTCCCCATCCCGCAGGGTGCGCAGCAGGCGCAGGGCATAATCGGTTTCGCGGGTAATCACAGCCGCTCCACTCCTTTCTGATTGGTCTGGCTACAACATATCATTTTGGATAAAGTTTGTCAAGTATAATTTTCCAAAATCGTCACAATGTAAAAAAACGCGCGGCATGTTTTGGCATGCCGCGCGCTGAGGTCAGGATTTTCAGCCCAGCAGATGGATGCTGGTGATCAGGCCGGAGAACACAATGGAAACGGTGGAGCACAGCTTGATCAGGATGTTGAGGGAGGGACCGGAGGTATCCTTGAAAGGGTCGCCCACAGTGTCGCCGATGACGGCGGCTTTGTGGCAGTCGGAGCCCTTGCCACCATGGGTGCCGCTCTCGATGTACTTCTTGGCGTTGTCCCAGGCGCCGCCGGCGTTGGACATGAACACGGCCACCACGAAGCCGGTGACGGTGACGCCGCCCAGCAGGCCCACCACGGCCTCTGCGCCCAGAATCAGGCCGGTGACCACGGGCACTACAATGGCCAGCAGGGAGGGGACCACCATCTCATGCAGAGCGCCCTTGGTGCAGAGATCCACACAGGAGGCGTAGTCGGGGTCGGCCTTGCCCTCCATGATGCCGGCGATCTCCTTAAACTGGCGGCGCACCTCCACCACGATGGACTGGGCGGCCCGCTGCACGCCGCTCATGGTCAGGGCGGCGAAGAGGAAGGTGAGCATGGCGCCCACGAACAGGCCCACCAGAACGGCGGGGTTAGTGATGGAGAGATCCAGCGTGTCCACCTTGACCTTCACCACGTCCACATAGCTGACCAGCAGGGCCAGGGCGGTGAGGGCGGCGGAGCCGATGGCAAAGCCCTTGCCGGTGGCGGCGGTGGTGTTGCCCAGGGAGTCCAGGGCGTCGGTGCGGTTGCGCACCTCCTCGCCCAGGCCGCTCATCTCGGCGATGCCGCCGGCGTTGTCGGCCACGGGGCCGTAGGCGTCGGTGGCCAGGGTGATGCCCAGGGTAGACAGCATGCCCACCGCGGCGATGCCGATGCCATACAGGCCCTTGGAGAAAAGCTCGCCATAGTTAGCCGCATTGGTGGTCAGGGAACCGCCGGCGGCCAGGAAGGAGACGATGATGGCCACGCCGATGATGACGATGGGGGCGGCGGTGGACTTCATGCCCAGGGAGATGCCGCCGATGATGGTGGTGGCGGCGCCGGTCTCGGTGGAGTCGGCCAGGCCCTGGGTGGGCTTATAGGTGTCGGAGGTGTAGTACTCGGTAAAATAGCCGATGGCGCAGCCGGCCACCAGACCCGCCAGAATGGCGATGTAAGGGCCCCAGGAGCCCATGATGTAATAGGTGACGGGGGCGGCGATGACGGCGGCCAGCACGGCGGCGGTGTAGGTGCCTTTGCGCAGAGTAGCCAGCAGGGACTTCTGGGTGGCGTTCTCCTTGGTGCGGATCAGGAAGGTGCCGATGACGGAGCACACCACGCCCACCACGGCGATGATGAGGGGCAGAAGCATGGCGTTCCAGGTCAGGCCATCGGCGGCGTAGGCGGAGGCGCCCAAGGCGAAGGTAGCCAGAATGGAGCCCACGTAGGACTCATACAGGTCAGCGCCCATGCCGGCCACGTCGCCCACGTTGTCGCCCACGTTGTCGGCGATGGTGGCGGGGTTACGGGGATCGTCCTCGGGGATGCCGGCCTCCACCTTGCCCACCAGATCGGCGCCCACGTCGGCGGCCTTGGTGAAGATGCCGCCGCCCACGCGGCCGAACAGGGCCATGAAGGAGGCGCCCATGCCGAACATGACCATGGTCTGGGCGATCTGGGCGGCCTCAAACCCTGCGATGTACTTGAGAATGTGGAACCAGATGGACACGTCCAGCAGGCCCAGGCCCACCACGGTGAAGCCCATGACCGCGCCGGAGGAGAAAGCCACGTTCAGGCCCCGGTTGAGGCTCTCATGGGCGGCGTTGGCAGTGCGGGCGTTGGCGGAGGTGGCAATCTTCATGCCCACAAAGCCCGCCAGGCCGGACCAGATGCCGCCGGTCAGGAAGGCGAAGGGGATGAACCAGTTGTCCAGCATCCCGACTCCTGCCAAAATCAACAAAATGACGAAGACAATGATAAAGATCTTTGCAACGGTAGTATACTGGCGCTTAAGGTAGGCATTTGCGCCCTTACGGATGGATGCGGCCAGCTTTTGCATCAGTTCGGTGCCCTCTGAGAACTTGAGCACCTTCTTGGCTTGGGTTAAGGCGAAGATTAACGCAATTAATGCACCTACTAAGCCGACCCAAAACAGGTTTTCCAACAACTTTCCCCACTCCTTTTTTCTTTGGAAGCCTTGTAACACAAGGCTTCCAGCGTTAAGAGACAATATAATATTAACGCAAAAAGGGGTGATTTGGCAAGTATATCTTAAGATAAGAAAGCGTCAAATCCTAGGATTTGACGCTTTCGACAAAAACGAATGATTGGTTTAAGAACGCTTCCATGCATTTCTGCTAAAGAGAACGAGAACAGGCAGAACCTCCAGGCGCCCGATCAGCATACACAGGGAGAGCACCAGCTTGGAGAAGCCGGAAAAGGCGGAGTAGTTGCCCATGGGGCCCACCAGCTCCAGTCCGGGGCCCACATTACCGATGCAGGAGACTACGGCGGTGAAGGTGGTGCCAAAGGAGAAGTTGTCCACCGACACCAGCAGCGTGGCCCCCAGGGCGATGAAAAGATAGGCTGCAAAAAAGAGCTGGACGGAGCGCAGGCTGTCCTCATCTACCACCCGGCCGTCCAGCTTGACCACGTTGACGGAGCGGGGGTGCACCACCTGCCGGATCTCCCGGCGGATGCACTTGAGCAGGAGCAGAACGCGGGAGCATTTGATGGCGCCGCCGGTGGAACCGGCGCAGGCGCCGATGAACATGAGCAGCACCAGCAGAATCCGCGAAAACTCCGGCCACAGGTTGAAGTCAGTGCTGGCGAAGCCGGTGGTGGAGATAATCGAGCCCACCTGAAACGCGGCGTGGCGCACGGCGGAGCCGTCCGCCGGATACATGGGCCAGATGTTGATGGAGATCAGGAGGGTGCTGAAAGCCACCACGGCCAGAAAGAAGCGCAGCTCGTCGCTGCGGAGCGCCTGGTGTACCTTGCCGCAGAGCAGCAGGAAGTAGAGGGCAAAGTTGATGGAGAAGACCAGCATGAAGAGCGTGATGATGACCTCAATGGCAGGGCTTTCATAGGCCGCAATAGACAGGTTTCTGGTGGAGAAGCCGCCGGTGCCCGCGGTGGCGAAGGAGTGAACCAGGCTGTCATACCACGGCATGCCGGCGATTCGCAGGCAGAAGACCTCCAGCAGAGTGAGGGCGCAGTAGATGCCGTAGAGGATTTTGGAGGACTGGCTGGTCTTGGGTACCAGCTTGCTCACAATGGGCCCGGGGCTCTCGGCGCGCATCACATGCAGGGTCCGTCCGCCCAGGCTGGGCAGCAGGGCGATGGTGAGGATCAGCACCCCCATGCCGCCCATCCAGTGCATGAAGGAGCGCCAGAAAAGGATTCCCCTGGGCAAGGGCTCCACTGCGGTCAGGATGGAGGCACCGGTAGTGGTGAAGCCGGAGACCGACTCGAAGAAGCAGTCCACATAGGAGGGGAAAAAGCCGCTGAAAAAGAAGGGGAGGGCGCCGAAGGCGCTCATCAGCAGCCAGATGAGGGCCACAGCGAAAAAGCCCTCCCGGGGGAAAAAGTGGTCGTTGCTGGGTATGAGGGAAAGGGCGAGCCCCACCGCTCCCGTCATGGCAATGGACAGGAGGAAAGGGAGGGGATTTTCGCGGTAGAACAGGCAGACCAGCAGGGGGAGGAGCAGCGCGCCCGCCTCTACCAGCAGGGTCTTGCCCGTCAACTTGAAGACCAGGCGGAAGTTCATGCGTCGCCTCCCAGCTCCAGAAGGGAGTCCTCAAAGATGTCGTTGAGATCCAGAATCCCGTGGTTGCGGGATATGACGATCACGGTGTCACCAGCGGCGATGGAAGAGGAGCCGTCAGGGATTACGATACGGCCCTGGTGCACCAGGACGGCGACCAGGATGCCAGGCTTCAGGCGCAACTCTCGCAGGGGGGTGTCCCGGTTTCGGGTGGTTGCATTGGCCACAAATTCCATAGCCTCGGCGTGGCCGTCGGCGATCTTGTAGAGGGCGTTCATGACGCTGCCCTTGGAGTTCTGCATACCGCGTACCACCTGAAGAATCTGCCCGGCGGTCAGCAGCTTGGGGGAGATCACGCTGTCCAGCCCAGCGGCGTGGGCGATGCCGGCATAATTCTGGCGGTTGGACTTGGCCACCACCTTGGGTATGCCCTGCTGCATGGCGTAGAGGGAGATAATGAGGTTGTCTTCATCCCGGTCGGTGAGGGCTACGAAGGCGTCGGAGGCGGTCACATCCTCCTCTTCCAGAAGTTCCTGGTCGGTGCCGTCGCCGCAGATGACCGTGGCCTTGGGCAGTACCTCGCTGAGATGGCGGCAGCGGTCCAGACTGCGCTCAATGATCTTTACGTGTATGCCAAGCCGCTCCAGAATGGCGGTGAGGTAGTGTGCGATTCGTCCGCCGCCCACCAGAAATACGTTGCGGCACCTGGGATTGTGCCGCCCCAGCAGGCGAAAGAAGGCGGTCAGGCCGGTAGGCTGGCCGATCAGATAGAGCCGGTCGCCCACCTGGGGCACAAAGGAACCGTCGGGGATGACCACATCTCCCTCCGCCCGCTCGGCGGCACAGAACAGCATAGGGAGGGACTGGAGCTGGCCGCTCTGGGCGGACAGGGGATGTCCCACCAGAAAGTCCTCCTCCCGCACCCGGAAGCCAATCAGCTCCACCCGACCCCGGCAAAAGGTCTCCAGATTGGCGGCAGGGGGAAAGCGAAGCAGACGGGCGATCTCCGCCGCCGCGGCGTTTTCCGGGTTGATGACCAGGTCGATGCCCAGGGCCTCCTTCAGCAGGGAGAGCTCCATAGCATATTCTACATTGCGTACCCGGGCGATCGTATACTTGGCGCCCAGCCGCTTGGCGGTCAGGCAGCAGACCATGTTGACCTCATCCATACTGGTGGCGGCGATCAGCACATCCGCAGCATCCACACCCGACTCTCTCAGGGCGGAAATGGACGCGCCGTTGCCTTTGACACACATGACATCCAGGGCCTCAGAGGCGTGGCGGAGAGCGGCGTCGTTGGTGTCAATTACGGTGATATCGTGCTCCTCCTGAGAGAGGTGCTCGGCCAGGGTAAAGCCCACCTTGCCGTCGCCCACGATGATGATTTTCAAGCTCCATACATCCTTTCAGAGCGCCCGGAGGTGCCCCACAACACATTGCATGCTAATCTTAACGCAATCTTAACACGCATGCAAGGACATTATGCGTAATTTGCCGAAAAAGAGCCCCTCTCCACAGGGAGAGGGGCTCTTTTTCGGCTTTTATACCGTCCATTCACTGTGCACCAGGCCGACCAGATACCAGTCACCCTGATAGCATTCAAACACCAGTTTGAGAGAACACCAGTCGTATCCGGCCATCTGTTCGTCCAGACCGGGAAAGTGATACTCCACAAAACGTCCCTCCGGATAGGCGGAGGCCACATTTTCCAGCGCGTTTCCCTGCATCAGAACGGTGTCTACCGCCGTCTCAGGGGCGGCAGTATAGTCGGCATTGAAGACGTAGCGCTCAAAATACTCCCGTCCGGTCAGTTCAATGGGGGCGCCGGTGCCGTCCTCAATACCCCACACATAAGGGATGTCGTCCTCGGGCAAGACGACGAGCTGGGCGGGGAGGAGATTGCGGTCACAACTGGGCTCCACCGTGGAGTAAGGCGTCAGGGTAACCCCTTTCTCCGGGTGCACCAGCGCGGCCAGGGCCTCATAATCGCTCTCCTTCAGCGCGGCGAGAACCTGTCCGGCACGGTCGGACAGGCAGGAGGTGCCGGCGTCGGCCGGCGCGGCCTGGTAGAGGGTAGATCTACCCTCTACCTCAATAGCGTCCAGCGCGGAAACTGCGGGATACTCCGCTGCGGTGGCACGGACCGAGTTCAGGCTGGCAGAGGAGATCCCGCTGCCGAACAGGGTGCCCAGTGCAAGCCCGCCCAAAAGGGCGATCAGGGCAAATAGCACGGCCTTCTTCATCCGGTACACACCTTTCCTGTCAGGGGAAATTCACAATTCTTTATTTTAAAAGCAGCACACAAAAAAAGCAACAACAAAAGGTTACAAAAGCTAGGATGCTTTTGTATATCTTGCAATGATGGAAAAAAGGAGGTATAATAAAAAATAGTTTTTTGTCAGAACAAGGAGGATTATCATGCACGAACACGAGCTGCAATTTCATATCAAATGTAAGGCCGGCGACGTGGGCCGCTACTGTTTCCTGCCCGGTGATCCCGGCCGCTGCGAGAAGATCGCAGCCTACTTTGATAACCCGGTGAAGGTACAGAGCAACCGGGAGTACACCACCTATACCGGAACCCTTCTGGGGGAGAAGGTGAGCGTCTGCTCCACCGGCATCGGCGGCCCCTCTGCGGTGATCGCCATGGAGGAGCTGCACAACATCGGCGCGGACACCTTCATCCGGGTGGGCACCTGCGGCGGCATCGCCCTGCCCGTTAAGAGCGACGATGTGGTGATCGCCACCGGCGCGGTCCGCCACGAGGGGGCCAGCCGGGAGTACGCCCCCATCGAGTTCCCCGCCGTGTCCGACTATGAGGTGCAGAGTGCCCTGGTGCAGGCTGCCAAAAACCTGGGCAAGCCCTGGCACGCCGGCGTGGTGCAGTGCAAGGATTCCTTCTATGGACAGCACGACCCCAAGCGGATGCCAGTGAGCCAGGAGCTGCTCTACAAGTGGGAGGCGTGGAAGCGCCTGGGTGTCCTGGCCTCCGAGATGGAGTCTGCCGCCCTGTTCTGCTGTGCCGCTGCCCTGGGGGTGCGCTGCGGCTCCTGCTTCCACGTCATCTGGAACCAGGAGCGGGAGGCTGCCGGGCTGGATCAGGAGGAGAGCCACGATCTGTCCGCCGCCCTGGAGGTAGGCATCGAGGCCGTCAAGCTGCTGATCGAAGCCGACCGGGCCGCGAAGGGGTGAGCCGCAGAACCGCTCCGCCCTGCCTTTGCATAGTGAAAAATGCCTGGAACCATGTGGTTCCAGGCATTTCTTATTGCTTATTTTACCGTTTTCAGCGCCCGCATGGCGTTGAGAATGGCGATGACGGACACGCCCACATCGGCGAACACCGCCTCCCACATATTGGCCGCACCGGCGGCGCTGAGCGCCAGCACCAGGAACTTGACGGCCAGGGCGAAGACAATGTTCTGACGGACGATGGCCAGGGTGCGCCGGGCGATTCGAATGGCGTCGGCAAGCTTGGAGGGCTTGTCATCCATCAGCACGATGTCGGCGGCCTCAATGGCGGCATCGGAGCCCAGGCCGCCCATGGCGATGCCGATATCGGCCCGGGAGAGCACCGGGGCGTCGTTGATGCCGTCGCCCACGAAGGCCAGGGCCCCCTTGGGGGAAACCTCACCCAGCAGAGCCTCCACACGGGTCACCTTGTCGGCGGGGAGGAGCTGGGTGTGTACCTCGTCCAGGCCCAGCTCCTGTGCCACTGACTCACCCACGGCTTTGGCGTCGCCGGTGAGCATGACGGTTCTGCGCACACCACAGGCCTTCAGCGCGGTGATGGCCTCCTTCGCGTCGGGCTTCACCTCGTCGGAGATGACGATGTGGCCCAGGTAGACCCCATCGGAGGCCACGTGGACGGTGGTGCCTACCCGGTGGCAGGGGTGCCAGCTCACGCCGATGTCCTCCATCAGCTTGTCGTTGCCGGCGCAGATCTGGCGGCCGTCCACTGTGGCCCGCACGCCCCGGCCGGACAGCTCCTCCACATTGGATACCCGGGAGGCGTCCAATTCCTTGCCGTAGGCCTCCTTGAGAGAGCGGGAGATGGGGTGGTCGGAGTAGCGCTCCGCCAGGGCGGCCAGCTCCAGAAGCTGCGCCTCGCCGCAGTGGTCGGGATGGATGGCGGTGACGTTAAACACGCCGCGGGTCAGAGTGCCGGTCTTGTCAAAGACCACCAGTTCCGTTTTGGCCAGTACCTCCAGATAGTTGCCGCCCTTTACCAGAATACCGTTTTTAGAGGCCCCGCCGATGCCGCCGAAGAAGGACAAGGGCACGGAGATGACCAGGGCGCAGGGGCAGGAGACCACCAGGAAGTTCAAAGCCCGCTGGATGGAGTCCACCCATTGGATGGAGGTAAACAGGGGGGGCAGGAGGGCCAGAGCCACGGCGGCCAGCACCACGGCGGGGGTGTAGTACCGGGCGAACTTGGTGATGAAGTTTTCTGCCTTGGCCTTCTTGCTGGAGGAGTTCTCCACCAGATCCAGAATTTTAGCCACAGTGGACTCCTCAAAGGCCTTGGTGACCCGAACCCGCAGCAGGCCGGACAGGTTGACACAGCCGGAGATCACATCGTCGCCGGGCTGGGCCTCCCGGGGGAGGGACTCGCCGGTGAGGGCCGCAGTGTCCACGTTAGAGGCGCCCTCCAGCACCACGCCGTCCAGGGGGATGCGCTCGCCGGCCTTGATGACGATGGTGTCACCCACCGCCACATCCTCAGGGTCTACCTGCCGGAGCTGACCGTCCACCTCAATGTTGGCGTAGTCGGGCCGGATATCCATCAGGGAGGTGATGGACTTGCGGGACTGGTCCACGGCATAGCTCTGGAAGAGCTCGCCCACCTGGTAGAACAGCATGACGAATACGGCCTCGGGGTATTCACCGGTGGCCAGGGCGCCCACAGTGGCCAAGGACATCAGAAAGTTTTCATCAAAGACCTGGCCGTGGGCGATGTTGCGCACGGCCCGCCACAGGACATCCCAGGCAATGACGGCATAGGGAATCAGAAAGGTGAACAGCCGCAGCCATCCCTCCGTGGGCAGGAGAAGTGCGACCGCAAAGAGCACTGCGCTGGCGAGGACGCGGAAGAGCATTCGCTTCTGCTTCTTGGACATAGGACATCGCTCCTTTGAAAAAATCCGGGACGGCCGCCGTAGGCCGTCCCTGGTGCGGTCAGCGGACGATGGTACAGTCTGGCTCCACCTTTTTGCACACCTTGACGACCTCGTTCAGAATTTCATCAAACCGGGTGTCGTCGGCGTCCAGAGTCAGCTTCTGGGTCATGAAGCTGACGGTGGCGTCGTGGACGCCGTCCAGCTTCTTGATAGCGGCCTCCATCTTGGCGGCGCAGTTGGCACAGTCCAGATCAATGAGCTTAAAGTGCTTTTTCATGGTAAAGTCTCCATTTCTTTATAGAATATGCAGAGGCAGCAGCTCCGCCACGTGCTCCATCCCCTGGTCCAATATGGTGCGCACGTGCCCGTCGGCCAGAGAATAGAATACGGTCTTGCCCTCCCTGCGGGCCTTGACCAGCCTGCTCTGCTTGAGAGAGCGGAGCTGGTGGGAGATGGCGGACTGGGTCATGCCCAGGAGCTGGGCGATGTCGCAGACGCACATCTCTGATTCAAAGAGGACGTACAGGATTTTAATGCGGGTGGAGTCGCCGAAGATTTTGAACAGCTCCGCCAGGTCGTAGAGAACCTCCTCATCCGGCATGTTCTGGTTGACCTGGTTCACGATGGCCTCATGCACATGCATGTACTCGCAGCGTTCCACATCCTTGGGTTCCGGCATCCGATCACATCCGTTCTAAAACATATGAGCTATTGTTCATGTGTTATTATATGCTTGATTGTTCAAATGTCAATAGGTTTTGCAAAAATATTTTTATTGCCCACCAGGTGATCTGGCGGTATGATTAGAAAAAAGGAGGGAAACACGAATGAAGCGAGACGCAAATCCGGAGAAGGGGCTGGAGGCTCTGGATCAGTGTGAATACATGGTTCTGGCCATGACCGATGGAGAGGGAAAGCCCTACTGCATCCCCCTCAACGGGGTACGGGTGGGGGAGAAGATCTATTTCCACTGCGCAAAGGCGGGGGAGAAGGTGGACTGTCTGCGGACCCATCCGCAGGTCTGCCTGACCGCGGTGGGACACCAGCGGGTGATCCAGGCCATCTATGAGACGGAGTACCAGTGCGCAGTGGTACGCGGCACCGCCGGAGAGGTCACAGACGAGACGGAGATGCGGGAGGCCCTCTGGGCTCTCTGCCGCAAGTACAGCCCGGACTGCCTGGAGCGGGTGGAACAGGTGATTGACGACAGCTTTGCCCGGGTGGCCATCTGGAAAATCTGTATTGAGTCCGTCAGCGGCCGCTGGAGGGATTACAGCGGCCAGGGCTGACCAGAGGCGCGTATGTGGATTCTATATGCCTTTGCCTCCGCGTTCTTTGCGGGAGTGACCGCCGTCTTGGCCAAGCTGGGCATGGAGGGAGTCAATTCCCATCTGGCCACGGCCCTGCGCACCATTGTGGTGGCGCTCTTCGGCTGGGCAATGGTTTGGGTGGCGGGCTCCAGCGGCGCAGTCGGGGCACTTGAACCGCGGAGCTGGCTGTTTCTCATCCTGTCCGGTCTGGCCACCGGAGGGAGCTGGCTGTGCTATTTTCGGGCGCTCCAGCTTGGAGAGGTCAACCAGGTGGCCCCCGTGGATAAATCCAGCACTGTGCTGACCATGCTGCTCTCCATCCTGTTACTGGGAGAGGCGGCCCACTGGAATACTTTATTGGGGATGGGGCTGATCCTGGCCGGCACCCTGGGGATGCTCCAGCGGAAGCCCCGGGAACGGGCCTCCTCCGGCTGGGGGTGGCTGCCCTGGGCGGTGCTCTCCGCCGTGTGCGCCAGCCTGACTTCCATCCTGGGCAAGGTCGGCATGACCGGCGTGGACTCCTATGTCGGCACCGCCATCCGCAACATGGTGGTGCTGGCAATGGCCTGGGCTCTGGTGCTCGGGCTGGGGCTCCAGCGGGAGATTCCGGCGCTGAGCCGGAAAAACTGGGGGTTTCTGGCTGTGTCCGGCGTGTCTACCGGGCTGTCCTGGATGTTTTACTACCGGGCGCTCCAGGAGGGGCCGGCCAGCGTTGTGGCCCCCATCGACAAGCTGAGCATTCTGGTGACGGTTGGCTTTTCCTGCCTGGTGCTCCGTGAGTGGCTGAGCCGCCGGGCTGCCGCCGGGCTGCTCGTGCTCACCTGCGGCACCCTTCTTTTGCTGCTGTAGCATGAAACAGCGCCCCATGGCTTTTGCCTGTGTCCTATAAAGAAGTGACAGGACGGAACAGGCAGACGGGCGAGTGGTGACAAGCGAACAGGGGACCGACTAAGAAAGTCGGCCCCCTGTCTTTTTATACCTTCACAGCTCCTGGCGCTGGGTCTCTGCGCTCTGGTTCCTCTGGTTGTGCTCTGGTCCCTCGTCCTCCGTCCTATGCCCCGCAGGGCATGAGAGCGACGCAATTCCCACGGGGACCAGCCCCCGGAATGCAGAAACCCAGCGGCGGGGAATTGCATGGAGCGGGACCTACCTTGTTCCCCGCCCTGCTGGACTTGTCAGCCAGCACCCAGGGTAGACCCGTGGCGGGCCTCCGGGGCCTGATTCCCTGCATGGTCCCCTTTTGAGCAACCCCTGTCTCCGTCGGCTCCCATACACACTGGTACACATCCAGCCCAGGTGTCAGTTCTGGGATGTCACCACACACCCTAACACTATGACGCTCTGCCAGTTTCTCTCCAGCAGGCAGTGTGAAATAACCCAATTCCATTCAACCATCCTCCGCTTTTTAGAGAGCCCTCCGGACACGAGTTGCCCGGAGGGCTCTGTGTGGTTAGCTGATGGTAAGGTCGAGGAGATAGCACTCTACGAAGATGTCGGAGAATCCATACTCGTTGATGTGATTGTTATCCGCAACAAAAATGACCGCACCCTCATCAGCAGAACAGTCGATTGTGAATGACTTAGAGGAACCCGCAGGTACTACACCTAAAATCTCTCTATATGTCCTAGTAGGATCTGCAATGCTGATACCTTCCCGTGTATGACCTACGCTCACCTGCACATCTGCGTCTACTGCTTTGACAGTAAATGCTACGCTATTATACCCAACAGTCTTCAGGCTGAGGCTACTACAGCCCATAGCCACCTTAGAAGAGTCAAAGAAAAATCCACCATCTGCCTCCACGACACCATGTCCACCCGCAATCTGATCGAGCTTGGTGATGGAGGTGGAGCCATCAGGCTTTTCTGGAATAGAGGAAGTGCCGCCAGAGCAGACCTCTAGGAGCCGGTCCATGACAACGGCGGCCTGAGCACGGTCCATGACCCCGGTACCATTGAAGGTGCCCTTATTGTCCACACCGGTCAGCATGCCCATGTTGTAGCAGACGGACACGGCGTCCTGGTAGGTAGAGGGGACAGAAGACCAGTCGGCCACCTTGGAGGTGTCAGAGAGGGAAGAAGTGGTGACACCCTCAGCCTTGAGGACGTTATACATCAGCTGGGCCATGTCATAGCGGTTGATGGTGGAGGTGGCCAGGTTCTCGTTGGAGCCGACGTTGGTGCCTGTCAGGATGTTGGCGCTCTTGGCAGCTGCCATAAAGGAAGCGTACCATGTGCCGCCTTCGGTGCCCAGCTTATCCGAGTAGAACTGCCTCACCAGCATGGTAATAAACTCAGCGTTGGAGAGCTGCTGGGAAGGGGCAAACAGGTTGTTGCCGATGCCGGACATGATGCCCTTGTCGGCCATCTCAGTGATGGAGGAGGAAGCCCAGTGACTGTCAGGCACATCGGTGAACTTCACGGAGGCCGCAAAGGCAGTGGTGGAGAACATGGTGACCGCCAGGGCGATGCTCATGGACCCGGCCAGAAATCGTTTCTTTTCCATTTTGAAGATTCCTCCTATGGATACTAAAATTCGACAATTTTCTCCATTTTACCACGAGTACCGGCCAGACGCAAGGTATATCGCTGGCCTGTGACACCCTCCCCGGCAGAATATAAAGCGGCTGACGGTCCATTGTCTGCGTCATCGGTGCGGCGGTTCATTCCATCTATGAAACGCTGCCGCCCGGCCACATGGAGCAGACCAGGGACCAGCAATTCGGACGGGGCGAGGCGGCGGGCCGAAGGCAGAGCCGCCCGTCCCGCTGGGGCCGCTCCTATTAACTTGATTCTTTATGAACATTAGGCCGCAAAGGCCAGGAGGCAGGATGCGGATACAGCGGATAGAAAATGAACGGCCCACAATAGTCTATAATCTAGCGGGTGAGGTAACGATACGGGGCACAATGGACAGCAAAACGGCATGGCCCCGAGAGACTATGCCGTTTCACTAAGACGATATTAGTTCCTTATGGGGCCTCGGCTTTTGCCACGGGGCGCTGTTTTGGCCTAAACAGAGGCAGCTGCGTTTGTTTTTTTCCGTCTGCGGCGGAGGAACAGCAGGGCGAGAAGTACCGCCGCAGCCGCGGCGGCCAGTACCCAGGGGAGAAGGGTTCCGCTTCCGGAGGCGCTGAGCAGCAGAGTACCGGCGGTGGGGGCGGTGAGCACCAGATAGCTGCCATCCCGCTCCGCCTCGATAGGGACGGCGGAGCCGTCCTGAAGCAGGGCAGCGCGCACAGAGCCCCTAAGACCGTCGGCGCATACCCGCAGCGTCACGGTGTCAGGGAGCTCCGCCCCGTCCGTGATCTGGTAGTCATAGGCGGCAGCGCCGTCTACCGGCTCCGGCCGCTGTGCCAGCTCCAGCCGTGCGTCGGGAGAGAATGCTCCCTCGGCGAGAAGCAGGGGGCGTTCTCCGCCGGAGGAGATAGTGGTCACCCAGTCCTCGTAGACTGCCTCCACCGTCAGGCTCCGGGTGATGTGGTTGTGGTCAAAGGGAGCCCAGGCGCCATAGCGCCCGCCGTCGCTGGGTACTTCCGGGAAGGCGGCGGGGTCCAGGCTGCCGCCGTAGGGCACCTCCACTGTGTCCACCACCTGCTCCCCGGCCTGGAAGGTGACGCGGAAGGTGAGAAAGTCCGCCGGAATGCCCTCCAGGGCGGAGAAGGCGCCAAAGGAGAGGGGGGCGGTCTGCCCGGCGTAGTCGATGCCGTCAATTCCGACTGCCTTCTCCTGAAGGTAATAGTTGCCGGAAACTGTGCCGTCAGCCCAGCCGGCCACCGCGCCCAGACGTTCGCCGCTGCCGTCGATGCGGGTCATGGCGATGCAGTCCGCGATATCCCTGCCCTCGCCGGCAATGCCGCCCAGGCTGCTGTCCCCGGTTACGTCGGCCTGGGCGGCACAGGAGCGGAGCACTCCCCGGGAGAGCCCCGCGATACCGCCCGCAAAGGAGCCGTCGTCGGCCCCCACGGGTCCCATACTGGTGCAGGAGAGGGCAGCGCCCACCTCGCCCCGGCCCAGGACACCGCCGGCGCACTCATTCTTGGCGGTGACGGGGCCACGGTTGTCACACTGGTAGAGGATCGCTTTGAGCAGAGCGGTGGTATCCACCAGCAGATTTTCACTGTCCAGCTCCAGATTCTCCTCGGGGTCCAGGGAGAGCTCAGGGGAGACCGCTCCCGCAATGCCGCCCACGTTGGTGTCGGCCTGGATGCCGCCCTCATTCCGGCAGCCTACCACCCGGCCCGGGCCGCTCTGGGCCCCCTCGGCCGAAGTGTTCTCCTTCACCGTCTTTTCCGGAACCTCGGTCAGTTCCACAATGGCTTTCCGGGCCTCGTCAAGCTGCCCGATGATAGCAGTGGTGGTGGCATGCAGCTCCTGGTTGGTCTGGCCGGCCCCCTGGGTCATCTGATCCACCCGTTGGCTGATGTCATCCAAGTGCCCGTCCAGCTCGTCCAGGCGCTCCTGTCCCTTGTCGCCCAAGGTGTCCAGATAGCCGTTCAGGACATCCTCGATGATATCGGCCTGGCTGTTAACCACCCGGAGCTGCTCCACGCTGCCCTGGCTGAAGTCCTTGACATGGCCGTTCAGGGCATCGAGGGCCTTTTCCAGTGCCCGGGCGGCCCGGTCCATGTCACGGCGGGCGTCGCCCATCTCATCTCCGGCCTCTTGCCACAGTGTTGTCAGACGGTCCGCCAAGTGGAACGTGTCGGAGCCCATGGCCTCCAGATGGCCGCTGATGCGGCTGAGGTGCCCGTTGAAATCGATGGAACCCACATCCCAGCGCTTATAGGCATCCAGGATGCCAGCCAGATCCAGGCGGGCCGCAGCCTGGAGGGCGTCCTTGACAAAGGACTCCAGCCGGTCGGTCTCGTCCGCGATCTGACGCAGCTCCGACACAAGACCGCTGTGTTCCCGCTCCAGTGCGTCCAGCGTGGAGGAGAGACTGTCTCCGGTGTCGGACAGGCTGTCCTCCAGAGTGCCGGTCAGATTTTTCAGCCCCTTGCGTAGGGCGGTGAGCTGGTTGCCCACCTCGTCCAGATCGGCGCTGGCCCGCCGGGTGAGGCGGTCCACCTCGTCCAGCAGGCCGCTCATGGCCCCGTTGATGGTCTGGACCGCGTCGTAGACCTGGTCGGCGGCGGCTGAGGTGTCTGTGTTGAAATCGCTGCCCGTTCCGTGGATTACGTCCTGGATGGCGGAGAGGGAGCCATGGATAGCGGAGATATCGTCCACTGCATCTCCGGCTGAGGAATGGATTTGGCCGGAGAGCTGAGTCATGAGGGTGGAAAGGGAGGCCAGGGCGCCGTCCAGCCGCTCCATGGGGTCCTCTCCGTAGGTGAGGGTCACGTAGGGCTCAAACTGGCCCACGATGCCCCCTACGTCCTTACGCCCCAGGATCTCACCATCGTTGAAGCAGCGAAGCAGCGCGCCGTTCTGAATCCCGGCGATGCCGCCGGTGTTGTATCCGGTGTGGGCGTAGCCCACAGCGGCGTGATTGGTGCAGTCGGCCACGGTGCCGGTATTGCGCCCGGCGATGCCTCCGCTGTTGGTGGCGGCATCGTTTCCACCAGTGTTGACTTCCCCCAGGTTAGTGCAGCTCTGGATCATGCCCTCATTGCGCCCGGCAATGCCGCCGCTGTTGGTGTTTCCGGTGACAGAGGCCCGGTTGGTGCAGCTCCGCACCACGCCGGAGCTCCCGTTGACGCCTACCAGTGCGCCCACGTCCTCATCTCCCGTCACATCGCCAGTGACGGTGACTTGTTCCACTGTGCCGTGGTTCTCACCGGCCAGGATGCCCACCTGCGACTGGGAGCCGCCAGGGGCCACTACCCCGTCCAGAATCAGATTTTTTACGACAGCCCCCTCGCCCAGCGTGCGGAACAGGCCTACCTTGGAACCCTTGTCCAGCCAGGCGAAGCCGGAAATGGTGTGTCCGGCCCCGTCAAAGGTGCCGCGGAACACGGGAATGGTGGAAAAGCCGGTACCAGCCAGGGAAATGTCGGCGGCCAGCACCACGGTTACCCCTTGAGACCAGGTATCCGAGGTGCAGCTTTGGGCCAGCTTGAGCAGCCCGCTGGCATCATGAATGGTGATGGTATCCCCCTCCGCGCCGGCGGGGGGCAGCAGTCCCAGGCAGAATACCAGGGCCAGCAGCAGGGCGGCGCCCCGTTTTGCATAGTTCATCATGGCGTTATTCCTCCGTTTCATCCAGTTCCTGCCGCTTGCTCTCAATGAGGGCATCCACGCTGCCGTGGAGCACGCCCTTGAACTCGCCGTCAATGAAACCGGACACGTGGCCCCGGACGTGTCCGTCCAAACGCATGGTGCCGTTCTGGAAGCGCTGTTTCCGGTCCCGGTTGAGGGTAATGGCGGTGCGCTCGATAAGGGCGTCGCCCAGCACCAGGAGCTGGGGCAGCACAGTCATGACCAGGACGATGGAGGTCAGGGTGCCACGGCCCAGGGTATCGCCGATGGAGGAGATAATGGTGTCGGTGGACAGCTTGCCGATGAGAAAGCCGGCCACAGTCATGATGGAGCCGGAAGTAAGCACGGTGGGGAAGCTCTGGTTGAGCGCCTCCACGGCGGCGGCCCGACGGTCAAGCACGGTCTTGAGCTGTAAGTAGCGGTTGGTGATGACGATGGCGTAGTCAATGGTAGCGCCCATCTGTATGGCGCTGACAATCAGGTAGCTCATAAAAAACAGGTTGGTGCCCGTCAGGAAGGGGAAGGAGAAGTTGATCCAAATGGAGCCCTGGATGGTGAGCACCAGCAGGATGGGCAGCCCAGCGGACTTGAAGGTAAACAGCAGGATGACCACCACAAAGAGCACGGTGAGCACACTGATTTTCAGGTTGTCCCCGGTGAAGGAGGCGGCCAGATCCCGGGCGTTGGTGGAATTGCCCACCAGCACCACATCGTCTCCGTAGTATTCCGCGGCAATGGCGCGGATCTGGTCCAGGAGGGCATAGGTCTCCGCCCCCTCCTCGGGGAGATCGGCAGTAAAGACCATCCGGGTCCACTGTTCCCCTTGGAGCTGCTGGAGTCCGTCGTCCAGGGTATCCTGCAATTCCTCCACCTGGCTGGCCTGCTCTCCGCTCAGGCGGATAACCCCCTTGTCCTTCTGCTCCAGCAGGAACTGGAACACATCCAGCAGGGGCACGGAATAGTCGTCCGTGTCCTGAAAGATAGCGCCGTATTCCTCCACGCTCAGGCCGTAAGCCTGGTAGAGCAGCCGGGCCAGCTCGATGTCCACGCCCGCCAGCTCGGCAAACTGCCGGGGGGTCAGCTTGTCGGTGAGGTAGCGGCCGTCCTCCACCTCAATGTTGGCCAAGCCGGTGGCGGTCGTCACGTTGTCCAGGGCCTCCACCCGGCGGAGCACCGCACCCTCGCTGTCGTAGTCCCCACGGGGAACCAGTACGGCAATGGTGTTGGTATAGCCGAAGGTCTCGTTGATCTTGTCCATGGCAATACGGGTCTCCGGACGGTTGCCTGAGTTGGTGGAATTGGTGGAGAATACATAGTCGCACTGGTTGGAGCAGTAAATGCCGCCGATGACGCACACGGCGAACACCGCCGGAAGCACGAAGCGCAGCTTCATGATGAGGCGGCCCCAGCCTGCGATGGAGGGCACTAGGTTTTTGTGGCGGGTCTTTTCGATGCCCCGGTTGAAAAGCATCAGCAGACCGGGCATGAGCAGAAACACCGACAGCATGGAGCAGACAATGCCCTTGGACAGGACGATACCCATGTCGAAGCCGATGCGGAACTGCATCAGCATCAGGGCCACCAGGCCGGAGATAGTGGTGAGGGAGGAGGAGGAGATCTCCACGATGGCCTTGCTCAGGGCGGCAATGTCCGCCTCTCGGGCGTCCAGACCGTTGTCCCGCTCCTCCATATAGCGGTGGCAGAAGATAATGGCGTAATCGATGGCCAAGGCAAGCTGGAGCACCACGGCGATGGCGTTGGTGATGAAGGAAACCGAGTCAAAGAGAAAGTTGGTGCCCATGTTGAGGATGGCGGAGACCACAAACACAATGAGAAAGACCAGGACCTCCAGATAGCTCTTGGAGGTGAACAGGAGTACCGCTACGATGACGGCGGCGGCAATGGCCAGAATGACCGTCATCTCCTGCATAAGGCTGTCTGAGTCGTACGGATCGCCGCTGGGGAAGACGTAGTGATCGTAGGGCGCTGCCAGCTCCTTTACGGCCGCGAGGGCGGCGTCCGCCTCCGGACTGCCCTCCTCACCGGTAAAGGAGACGGAAAAGAGGGCGGAGGAGTCCTTAAAGTGGTCGGTACTGTCGTCAAAGGCGACGGAGGACACGCCATCCAGCTCCGCTAATTGAGCGGCTACCTTTTCGGCTTGGCGGTAGGTCACATTGGAGAGCATGACCTGAGCGGAGGCGTAGGTGGTGAACTCCTCGTCCATAAGGGTCAGCCCCCGTCGGGTCTCGGTTTCGGCGGGGAGATAAGAGGTGATGTCATTGTTGACCACCACCTTGTCAATAGAGCTGCCGCAAAAGAGCACCGCCGCCAGGAAGACCAGAAAGAAGGCCTTTCGCTTGTCGACAATGAACCGCGCCAGCTTGGTTACAGGGGTTTCAGAGCTTGATGTTTGTGACATGGGTGGGATTCCGCCTTTCTAAACCGGGAGCTCGGGTTGAGGAATGAAGTGCTCTACATGCCGAAGCAGCACTTCGTCTGGAACGTCTGCACCGCTGGAGAGCCACCAGCGGATCAGGGCGAGCAGGCCGCCGGCATAGAAGCGGGCCGTCAGCTCCGGGTCAAACCCGGCGGCCGGGGCGCTCTCCGACAGCTTTCGCTTCAGCGCATCCGTAATGATCTCGTCCAGCACGTAGAACTCTGCTGCGCCCTGGACGGTGAGGAACATCCCCCTGTGGGACTTCAGGAAGGAGAGCGCGTTGTGAAAAAGGACCATAAAATACTCCCGGGGCCCGGTACGTGGGTCCAGGGAGGGGTCCACCGGCTCGAAGTATTTCTGTAGTTCGTCCACAGCATAGCGCAGCAGGGCCAGCTTGTCATCGAAATGGGCGTAGAAAGTGGTGCGGTGGACCATGGCGCGCTGGCAGATATCCACCACCGAGATTTCACTCAGCGGACGCTCCTCCAGCAGGGAGAGCAGGGCGTCGGCGAGGAGCTTCCGGGTACGGCGCTGCCGCAGATCTTCCCGGGGCTGGCTGGTTTGTTTCAATGGGATCCGCTCCTTATTCTGGGATGGGAAGAAGTGTAGCACAGACAAAAATAAATGTCAAGATAAACAACATATGTAGATTAAGTGAAACACACGGAACTTTTTCTGTTGAGGATTATAGGGATACAAATGGAACCGAGCTGTGCGAGAGGGCGGGGAATGAGAGACAACCGCCCTCTTTATATAATTTTATAGGTGCGCAAAGTAGGTTTCGTGCAAAACAAGTAAACCGAAGCCGGATAACCCATTGACGTAGTAGGAGATTGTTGCTATACTAATTTAATCCATATTGATTGGTGGGAAAGCTTGCGCTGCATGGAAGCAGTGATAAGAGAAGAAAAAGGAGGGGAAACGTGTGGAGCTGAATGTGGACGAGGCGTTGCGTTATCTGGGCATCGGCGGACAAGCAGCCGAGTCCATTCGAGCGAGTGTGGCTGCTGTCGCAGACAAGTTAACGGCTGCTATACAGCCCAGATACACCTACCGCATGTGTTCCCTTCAAAAAACAGAGGCCGGATTCCTGCTGCCGGAGGCCGAGCTGGTCCTTCCGGGCGCGGACGCAGCGAAAATGCTGGAGCAGTGCGATCAGGCCGTGCTGATGGCGTGCACTCTGGGGACGCAGTTTGAAGCCCTCTTGCGCAGGGAACAGGCTCGTGATATGTCCAGGGCAGTCATTCTGGCTGCCTGCGGCAGCGCCTGGGTGGAGGCCGGGTGCGACCAGGTGGAGCAAGAACTGGCGAGTTGTCTTCCGAACCGCTATAGAACGGACCGGTTCAGTCCCGGGTACGGGGATCTGCCGTTGTCTTTGCAGCCGAAGATCTGCGCCGCACTGGATACCCAAAGGCGGCTTGGACTGTATGTAACAGAGAGCTATTTGATGAACCCATCCAAGTCAGTCACCGCCATCATCGGCTTGTCCGACTGGCCCCAGATGGCCCGCATCCGTGGATGCGCATATTGTTCGATGCGTGAGACCTGCAAATTGCGCGTGGGAGGAAAACACTGTGGGAATTGAGATACCTCAAAACAAATTTTTGATCCTGGACGGCGCTATGGGCACCGTTCTCCAGCAGCGGGGACTGTCTCCCCAAGGCCGGCCGGAGCTGCTGAATCTGACGGAGCCGGAGCTGCTGGATTCCGTCTATAAAGAGTACATCGCCGCCGGAAGCCAGGTGATTTATGCCAACACCTTCGGTGCCAACGGCTTAAAGCTGGCCAAGACGGGCCACAGTGTGGAGGAGGTCGTGGGTGCGGCCATCGCCGTGGCAAAGAAAGCGGCGGCCGGTACCGGTACCCTGGTGGCGCTGGATGTGGGCCCGCTTGGCGAGCTGTTGGAGCCTATGGGTACGCTGTCTTTTGAGCGGGCATATGACCTGTTCCGCGAAATGGCGGAAGCTGGTGCAAAGGCCGGCGCGGACTTAATCGTGGTGGAAACCATGACAGACCTGTACGAGGCCAAGGCTGCCCTGCTGGCGGCCAAGGAGGCCGCCCACCTGCCGGTGTTTGTCACCATGTCCTTTGATGCCGGCGGCCGGACTTTCACCGGCTGTACGGTCGCCTCCATGGCCCGTACACTGGAGGGCCTGGGTGCGGACGCTATTGGACTGAACTGTTCGCTGGGGCCAGACCTGCTGGCGCCGCTGCTGAAAGAACTGTGTGAGAATACCCGCCTGCCGGTCATTGCCAAGCCTAACGCGGGCCTGCCGGACCCGGTGGATGGACACTATGATATGGGACCGGAGGACTTTGCCCAGGCTCTGCTGACCTGCGTGGAGGCTGGTATCTCCATCGTGGGCGGCTGTTGCGGTACATCCCCGGAATACATTCGTCGGCTGACGGCAGTTCTGGAAGGAAAAAAGCCCGTATCCCGGCACTATAACAACACCGGTCTTGTCTGTACCCCTGTGACACCCATCCGACTGAATGGTGTGCGGGTGATTGGCGAGCGTATCAACCCCACCGGGAAAAAGCGTTTCCAGCAGGCGCTGCTGGAAAATGACCTGGACTATATCCTGGATGTGGGTGTCCAGCAGGAGGATGCCGGAGCGGACATCCTGGATGTGAACGTAGGCTTCCCCGGTGTGAATGAAGTGGTTATGCTGCCCAGAGTGGTAAAGAAGCTGCAAAGCGCGATCGCTGTGCCGCTTCAGCTCGATTCCTCCAACCCGGACGCACTGGAGGCAGGGCTGCGGGTCTATAACGGCAAGGCTGCGGTGAACTCTGTCAACGGAGAGCCGGAGGTTCTGGAGCGTGTGCTGCCTATTGTGAAGAAGTACGGCGCGTCCGTGGTGGGTCTGACGCTGGATAAAAACGGCATCCCCAAAACAGCGGAAGAGCGGGTCGCCATCGCCTGCCGCATTCTGCAGGCTGCTTTGGACCACGGCATCCCCAGAGAGGATGTGTGGATTGACTGCCTGACCCTGACGGTCTCGGCCCAGCAGGAGCAGGCTGCGGAGACGTTGAAAGCGGTGCGGACCATCCGGGAGGAGCTGGGGCTGCAGGTGGTGCTGGGCGTGTCCAACATCTCCTTTGGCCTGCCCAACCGCAAGCTGATCACGCAGAACTTTTTGATTCAGGCCATGCATGCCGGGCTGACTCTGCCCATCATCAACCCAAATCAAACGGAGATGATGGACGCGGTGGCGGCGTACCGTGTACTCTCCGGAGAGGACCGGGAGTGCCGAGCCTATGTTGCCCGTTTCGCGGCGGAGTCCCCTGTCGTGCAGGCAGCGCCGAAGGCGGATGCCCTGACGTTGGGCGATGCGGTCATCCGTGGGTTGAAGGCCGATGCCGGAAAGCTGGCTGCCAAAGCGCTGGAGACCGAGGATGAGCTGTCTCTGGTAGAAAACCACCTGATCCCCGCACTGGACAAGGTGGGAGAGGACTATGACAAGGGTACGGCATTCCTGCCCCAGCTGCTCAGCGCCGCGCAGGCGGCACAGGCGGTATTCGAGGTCATCCGGAGCTCTATCGCCGCCAAGGGCGGTGTGCCCGTGAAGAAGGGAAAACTCATCGTTGCCACTGTGCAGGGCGACATTCATGACATTGGCAAAAATATTGTGAAAACCGTACTGGGAAATTACGGCTACGAGGTGTTGGACCTGGGCCGGGATGTGCCGCCGGAGACCATCCTGCGGACGGTTCAGGAGCAGGGGGTGCGCCTGGTGGGCCTGTCCGCCCTGATGACCACCACACTGCCCGCCATGGAAAAGACCATCCGGTTGCTGCACACTATGGAGGAGCCCCCGGTCATCTTTGTGGGCGGCGCGGTGGTGACGCCGGAATACGCCAAACAAATGAATGCGGACTACTACGCCAAGGATGCCCACCAGTCGGTGGAGATCACCAGAAAGGTCATGGGATGATGGATATCCGCACCTATTTATCGCAGGGAAAGCCATTGCTGTTTGACGGGGCTATGGGCACTTATTTCGCCGCCCATCCGGGCCGGGCTGAGGAACGCTGTGAACGGGCCAACCTGACCCGCCCGGAGGAAATTCTGCGCATCCACCGCGCTTATTTGCAGGCCGGCTGCCGGGCCATCAAGACCAATACCTTTGCCATCAGTGGAGATCTCTCCGATGGGAACGATGAAACCGCCTGCGACATCGTAAATGCGGCCTGCCACCTGGCACGGCAAGCCGCTCAACCCTATGGGGCTTATGTATTTGCAGATCTGGGCCCCGCGCCCCGTGACCACAGCCGCGCCCCGGCAGATCTATACCAGACGCAGGCGCAGTGGTTTCTGGAACAGGGGGTGACCCATTTTTTGGTGGAAACGCTGTCTGGTGACGAGGGGCTCCCGGAATTGGCTGGTTGGTTGAAGGAAAAAAATCCGGATGCGTTTCTTATGGTTTCCTTTGCCGTGGACCATAGTGGGATGACCAGCGCCGGACGTTTGGGCAGCGAGCTGTATCGCTTTGCATCGGAACTGGCTGGGGTGGATGCAGTGGGCTTTAACTGTGTTTCTGGCCCCCGCCATTTGCTGAAATACATTCAGACCCTGGAGCTGAGCGATAAGCCTCTGACTGTCATGCCCAACGCCGGTTACCCCACCGTGCTGGGCCGCCGCACGGTATTCGGCGGTCAGCCTGACTACTTTGCAGGGCAGATTGCACAAATCGTTCAGGCTGGCGCCTCCATCGTAGGCGGCTGCTGCGGTACTACGCCGGAACATATTGCCCAGACGGCGCAGGCTTTGAAAGAGCCGCTTCCTAAGTGCACCGTTTCTGCTCCGAAAAAGCTGCTCAAACCTGCGGCCAATGCGTCCAACTCCCTTTGGGAGAAGTTGGAGGCGGGTAAGCGTGTCATTGCCGTGGAACTGGACCCACCCGTAGATGACGACAGCGCGGGCTTTTGGGAGGGGGTGCAGGCCTTGCGGGGCTCGGGGGCCGATGCGGTGACGATCGCAGATTGTCCCATCGGTCGCCCACGGGCGGACAGCAGCCTGTTGGCCTGTAAAATCAAGCGGGATATTGGTATAGAGCCGTTGCCCCATATGACCTGCCGTGACCGCAATCTGAATGCTACCAAGGCTCTGCTTTTGGGCTTGTCCATGGAAGGGGTACACAATGTGCTGGTGGTCACCGGCGACCCTATCCCTACCGAGGATCGGAACGAAGTCAAAAGCGTATTCAATTTCAACTCCCGCAAGCTGGCCCGCTTTGTCCATATGCTGAATGAAAATACCCTGCGTACCCCCTTTCGTATCTATGGCGCTCTGAATCTGAACGCCCGCAATTTTGATGTGGAACTGCGGCGGGCACAGGAGAAAGAGGCATGTGGTGTTTCCGGCTTTCTGACACAGCCGGTGTTGTCCGCCGAGGCGCTGGACAACCTGAAATTGGCACACAAGACTCTGCGGGGCAAGATTCTGGGCGGGATATTCCCCGTGGTGAGCCACCGAAACGCCTGTTTTCTGAACAATGAGATTTCAGGCATGCGGGTGTGCGATGAGATCATTCATTTATATGAGGGGAAGGACCGTGATGCAGCGGAAGCTCTGGCGGTCACCGTTTCGACGGCGATTGCCAAAGAGATCTTCCCCTACACCGACGGTTATTACCTCATGACCCCGTTCCGCCGGGTGGCGCTGATGGAGCATATTATTCAAAATATTCAGCAATCGTGCATTTCATAAGCAAGGAAAAGGGGCCGTTCGTGTGAATGGCTCCTTTTTTGCTCTGGTCGGTTCTTTAACAGGTCTTTATACCAGATCAATCAATAATGAAATTACCTATTGACATCATAGGAAATAGGTGGTAGTATAATCCCATAAACCAACTGAGTAAATTGGTTTTAGAGGGGCGTGCAAAATGAGCAATCTGTTTCAACAACTGTTGCGCAGCAATTTCCGCTGTGGACGAATGCTGAACTCCCGGGCACTGGATTTGGCCGGGTGGATCGGTATGTCCTCCACTCACTTTGTTGTGATTTAATAAGATCATTACATGGCCATATCTCTTTGTCCGGGAGCGAATAACGCCCCGGTCTTTTTGTATCTAAAATCAAACTATAAACTGAAAGAGGTATAAACCATGAATAACAATTATAAGTTTGAAACCCTGCAGCTTCACGTTGGTCAGGAACAGCCCGATCCCGCTACGGATTCCCGTGCAGTACCGATTTACCAGACCACTTCCTATGTCTTCCGCAACTGCGCCCATGCGGCGGCCCGCTTCGGGCTGACGGATGCCGGTAATATTTATGGCCGCCTGACCAACTCTACCCAGGATGTGCTGGAAAAGCGCCTCGCAGCATTGGAGGGTGGCGTGGCGGCTCTGGCTACCGCTTCTGGTGCCGCCGCCATCTCCTATACCATTCAGGCGCTGGCCCAGGCTGGCGACCACATCGTGGCGCAGAAGACCATTTACGGCGGCAGCTACAACCTGTTGGCCCACACCCTGCCCCAGTTCGGTGTCTCCACTACCTTCGTCAACTCTCATGATCTTACAGAAGTGGAAAATGCCATTCAGGATAACACCAAGGCAATTTATCTGGAGACTCTGGGCAACCCCAACTCTGACATTCCAGACATCGACGCCATTGCCGCCATCGCCCACAGGCACGGTCTGCCTCTGGTCATCGACAATACCTTCGGCACGCCCTATCTGGTCCGCCCTATTGAGCACGGCGCTGATATTGTGCTCCACTCCGCCACCAAGTTCATCGGCGGCCACGGCACCACACTGGGCGGCATCATCGTGGACTCCGGCAAGTTCGACTGGAAGGCCAACGGCAAGTACGCGCCCATTGCAAACCCCAATCCCAGCTACCACGGTGTCAGCTTTGTGGACGCTGTCGGTCCCGCCGCTTTTGTTACTTACATTCGGGCCATCCTGCTGCGGGATACCGGCGCCGCCATCTCTCCCTTCAACGCCTTCCTGCTGCTGCAGGGTGTGGAGACCCTGTCTCTTCGTCTGGACCGCCACACAGAGAACACCAAGAAGGTCGTGGAGTTCCTCGCAAACCATCCCAAGGTGGAGCATGTGAACCATCCCTCCCTGCCCGAGCATCCCGACCACGCTCTGTATGAGAAGTATTTTGCCAACGGCGGCGGCTCCATCTTCACCTTTGAAATCAAGGGTGGTCAGGAGGAAGCCCACAAGTTTATCGACAGTTTGGAAATCTTTTCCCTGCTGGCAAACGTGGCCGACGTGAAGTCCCTGGTGATCCATCCGGCCACCACCACCCACAGCCAGCTTTCTGCTGAGGAGCTGCTCGACCAGGGCATCAAGCCCAACACCATCCGCCTCTCTATCGGCACCGAGCATATTGATGACATCATTGCCGACCTGGAAAAGGGCTTTGCCGCTGTGAAATGCTGATTGCAAATTTGAAGTAAAGCACAATTTTATGTTTTGGAAAGGATTTTGACTATGATGTGTATGTGTCAAATTATGCACTGTTATAAAAATCGAATCATTTCCATACCTCGCCTGCGTTTGATACGATAGGCTGTGCTTTGTGTGCAATTAAGCGGGGTATCCATGAGAAACGGATGCCCCGCTCTTTATTTTCTCACGGAAGGAAACGTAAGATGCAGTCTATATATATTTAAAGAACTGCTATGGAAAAATTTTAGGTGCGGACGATGTACGCACGGAAGCGTCCCCAAACGTAATAATTTTTTGGACCGGAAGGATTCCAGCGAAAGAAGGTATCAGTTTGAATGAATTGCGTGAGCAGGTATGTGCTGAAAAAGAATATATGATTAACTTACGTCGGGATTTTCACCGTCATCCGGAATTGTCCCTACAGGAAAGGCGTACTGCTGGGGTGATCGAACAGGAGCTTGAGCGGTTCGAAATTTCGCATACTCGGATCGGAGCTACCGGTGTTCTGGGGATTTTGCGAGGCACTCAAAGCGGCAGCGGAGTCGTAGCCTTACGGGCGGATATTGACGCGCTGCCCATTCAGGAAACCAACGATGTGGAGTACCGTTCTCAGACAGACGGAATCATGCACGCCTGTGGGCACGATGCCCACACAGCAAGCCTCTTGGGTGCCGCGAAAGTCCTCTCCCAAAATCGTGACCGCTTTGGTGGAGAGCTCCGTTTTCTGTTCCAGCCGGCGGAGGAGACCGGCAAAGGCGCTCCGGATTTTATAAATGCCGGAGCCCTGGATGGCGCGGAGCGCATTCTGGGCCTGCACAGTGCTCCGGATCTGCCCCTTGGCACCATTGGACTTACGCCCGGACTGAACAATGCCGCAGTGGATCATTTCCGTATCCTAGTCCATGGCAAGGCGGCCCATGTCTCCACCCCGCAGTTGGGCGCGGATGCCCTGTATGCCGCCAGTCAGATCGTGGTAGCGATCCAGGGACTGGTTGCCCGGCGTTCTTCACCTGTGGAGCCAGTGCTCCTCGGCGTCGGGAAATTTGCTGCTGGAACGACCTACAATGCCGTTGCGGAATATGCGGAGCTGGAGGGGACCACCCGCACGATCTCTCAGGAGACGCGTCTGCAGGTGCGGGAGTGGATCGACCAGACCGCGGAGCAGATTGCAGCCATCAGTGGCGCGGAAGCCAGGGTGATTTGGTCGGATATTACCTCCGCTCTGATTAATGATCCGCAGGTCAGCCGTGAGGCGGCAGAAGTGGCAAAGGGGCTGGGAGACCATATTCAGGTCGTCACCAATCGCCCCTTGTCCCTGGGCGGCGATAACTTTGCTGAGTATCAACGTTTTGTACCAGGGTGCTACGCCTATATTGGCACAGCAAACACAGACTTGCCCAGCACATTGAACAGCCTCCACAACGGAAACTTTGATTTGGATGAGAATGCACTTGTCTTGGGAGCAGGCTTATATGTGGGATACGCCCTGTGGTGGCTTGGAAGGCAGGAGAAGCCATGATTCAATTAGAACATATTAGCAAACGATATGTCGGCCCCAGCGGTACGGTGGATGCGCTGAAGGATGTGTCGGTTCATGTGGAGAAAGGAGATATCTATGGGATTATCGGCTCCTCCGGCGCAGGAAAATCCACTTTGCTCCGCATGGTCAACCAGTTGGAAAAACCGGATACCGGCACAGTCACCGTGGCTGGCCGGGAACTGAGCACGCTCTCCAAAGCTGAGCTGCGGAAGATGCGCCGTAAAATTGGCATGGTATTTCAGCAGTTCAACCTATTGGAGTCCAAAACCGTATTCCAGAATGTTGCGATTCCACTGATCCTGGAGGGCATCCCCAAGGAGAAGATCACTGAACGCGTCAAAGAAGTGCTCCATATCGTGGAGCTGCACGACAAACGAGATACTTATGTCACTCAGCTTTCCGGCGGACAGAAACAAAGGGTGGGTATTGCCAGGGCGCTGGCAACAGAACCCGCAATTCTCCTGTGTGATGAAGCCACCAGTGCACTGGATCCCAAGACCACAGAATCCATCCTCGGCCTCCTAAAGCGCATCAACAAAAAGATGGGCGTGACAATTCTGCTGATCACCCACCAGATGCAGGTGATCCAGATGATCTGCAACAAGGTTGCCGTCATGGGAAACGGGCAGATCGTGGAACAGGGAACAGTGTTGGATGTGTTCAGCCAGCCTCATGCTCCGGTGACACAGGAGTTTGTCCGCACGGTTATCAACGATCAGATCCCCAAGAGCATTCTGGATTTGCTCCAGACAGAAACGCGGCACTACGTGATTGACCGGCTGAAATTTATCGGCGCCAGCGTCAAAAAACCGGTCATTTCCGAGATTTGCCAGATTGCCGGCGTGGAGGTTAATATCCTTGGTGCAACCGTTCAGGAGTTTGGGGAAAGCATCATGTGTATTTTCATCCTGCAAATGTTTGGTTCCGATGACAAGCTGCTCCAGGCCGAAGCACAGATCGACGCGACTGGAGTTCTCCGCGAAAGGGTGGTATTCGACTGATGGAAGCTCTGTTGGAAACAAAAATTTTTAAGGTATCTGTCGAGCGACTGCTGCTTAATGGCGGTCAAACACTATACATGGTGGGTATTGCACTATTGATTGGCACTGTGCTCGGTACCTTGCTCGCCTTGGTGCTGGTGCTCTGCCGCAAGGGCGGCCTTGTGGAAAATAAAGTTCTACACAGTATCGTCAGCCTCTACATCAATGTGGTACGGAGTGTTCCGTTCATCATTTTGCTGGTTACCATCATGCCGCTTACCCGCGCTATTCTGGGTACGACGATTGGCAGCACGGCCGCTTTGGTTCCGTTAGTGGTCTATATCAGTCCCTATTTAGCCCGCTTGATTGAGAACAGTTTGCTGGAGGTATCCCCAGGCATTCTGGAGGCGGCCCAGGCCATGGGAGCCACAACCTGGCAGATCATCCGCTGTTTTCTGATGCCTGAAGCGCTGGGTTCGATGGTTCTGGCCTTGACCACAGGAACCGTCGGCCTGTTGGGCGCCTCCGCTATGGCTGGTTACTGCGGCGGAGGCGGTGTCGGCGATCTGGCATTGACCTATGGTTATGAAAAGATGAATACCCCGTTGATGATAGTTACTGTCATTGTTCTGGTCATCCTGGTACAACTATTGCAGATGGCAGGCAACCGTGTTTCCCGCCGTCTGCGTGAGCACAGATAATGTGTGATTCATATTAGTGTCGAGTCTTGAAAGAAGGTTAATCCTATGAAGAAGTTTTTTGCATTGGTAGTGTCCCTGATTCTGATTCTGAGTTTGACTGCCTGCGGCGGCAGTGACAGCTCCACGGACAGCGCACCGGACTCTGGAGCATCCTCCGCCGATCCCGCCGCAAAGACGGAGATCGTCTACGGCAAGTCTCAAGGTCCCTACACCGAATTGTTCGAAGCAGCGATCGTTCCCATTCTAGAGGAGCAGGGCTACACCCTGAAAGGAGTCGACTTTTCCGACCTGCTGACTGCCGATATCGCCCTGAACGACGGCGATGTGGATGTGAACGTGGAACAGCACACGGCATACGCCGAAAACTTTAACTCCAATAACAACGGTGATCTGGTTCCCATCAGTCCTATCCCTACCGTTCCCGCCGGTATTTACTCTGGGACCCACACATCTCTGGATGAAGTGACTGACGGCGCAAAAATTGCCGTCCCCAACGATGCCTCCAACACCGCTCGGGCCTATGTCCTGCTGCAAAAGATCGGCTGGATCACTCTGGATAGCGGCGTAGATCCCTCTGCCGTGACACAGGATGATATTGTGGAAAACCCCAAGAATCTGAAATTTGTGGAAATGAAGTCTTTAACCATCCCCGCAGCCATCCAGGACTTTGACTATGTAATCATTACCGGCAGCATTGTTTACAATGCCGGGATTGACCCCTCTGCTGCACTGGCAACCGAGGACATTCTTGATCACCTTATCCTACAGGTTGTTGTCAAGGAAGGAAACAAAAATGCTGACTGGGCGCAGGCCATTGTGGACGCTTATCACTCTGACCGATTTAAGGCCTATCTGGAGGAGAACAACGACGGCCTGTGGTGGGTTCCTGAAGAACTGCAGTAGGAAGATGTCAGCTAATAGAGAAAAGAGTGCCCTGATTGCAATGAGCGGCGGTGTGGACAGCTCTGTCGCGGCATGGCTGATGCGTGAGCAAGGATATCGCTGCGAGGGAACGACCATGCGTCTTTACCGCAACGCGGACATCGGCTTGAGTCAGTTCCATACCTGCTGCTCGCAGAAGGATATCGACGACGCCAGTGGGGTGGCGTTTCAACTGGATATTCCCTATGAAGTGCTGGATTTTACCATGGACTTCAGGAACCAGATCATCGGAAAGTTCATCCGAACATATGAGTCGGGCGGGACACCGAATCCATGCATTGATTGTAACCGGTATATGAAGTTCGATAAACTGCTTCGCTTTGCCGAAGAGAAGGGACTGGAGTATGTGGCCACCGGACACTATGCCCTCATTGAATATGACGAAGTGTCCGGCAGGTATCTTTTGAAAAAAGCGCTGGATGACAGCAAGGATCAAAGCTATGTGCTGTATATGCTGACACAGGATCAGCTTAGCCACATACAGTTTCCTTTGGGCGGCAAAATGAAAAAGGAAGCGAGAGAGATCGCGGAACAGTTGGGCTTCTGCAACGCCCGGAAGCACGACAGTCAGGACATTTGCTTCGTTCCGAACGGGGACTATGTCAAGTTTATGGAACAGTATACCGGAAAACAATACCCGGCAGGAGCGTTTCTTGATCTGGAGGGCCAGACGGTCGGCAGACATTGCGGGGCTGTCCGTTACACCTTGGGGCAAAGAAAAGGACTTGGTCTTGCCATGGGTGAACCTGTGTACGTTTGCGGAAAGAATATGGCTGCCAATACGGTCACAGTGGGGCCGGAAAACGCGCTGTATAGCAGTATGCTTCTTGCGGAAGATATGAACTGGATCTCCATCCCGCAATTAAAGCAGCCCATGCGGGTGAAGGCCAAAACCCGATATCGTCAGGCGGAACAGTGGGCTGCTGTGTACCCGGAGCAACACGGCCGTGTTAGGCTGGAATTCGATGTGCCGCAGAGGGCTGTTACCGTTGGACAAGCTGTGGTTCTGTATGATGGAGATGTCGTTGTTGGCGGCGGCACGATCTGCCAGGCGCCGCCAACGAAACGCTGATTCACAAAATACAGGCTCAGGCTTGGACAGCCATATGTTGAACGGTGGACATGACCACTGCGGCGCCTGTTGCTGCGGAAGCTGCGGTGCGCTGAAACTGACCCAAACAGAGGTCGATTTACGGCGTCTTTCTGCTCAGATTCCGAGTGGAAGTATGGTTCTGACCACAAAAGGTCAGGCAGTGATTGAATGAGTGGAAATACAAGAATTGAGGCATAAGCAACGATGCTGAATCAATTTTTGAGGACACAGCGTCTCTTCCACCGGGAGGACATGGAAAAACTGTATCAGGGCCGGGCTGCTGGGGGTGGTATTGGCGGCGTTGGCGAATTTGGTCTCATTGATGATGGACGGGTGTGCCGGACAAGTGTGAATCGCCACACTTTTGCAACCAGAAAAACCGTGGGGCAGAAAGTGTGGAAAAGGTGAAATCCGCTTAACTGAACGTTCCTGTAAGGAGCTTTGCGGACAACATTTTAACGAGAGGGATTACTTTAAATAATCTCCCGGTTGGAACAACGCTTTAAGCTGGTGATACCCAATTGAGGATTACTTAAATTGGCGGTGAGTTCTATGCAAGCTGTGTGATTTGGCGGCGGATCGGAGACAGTGTGGCGCCGGGAGAAGGTTTTCGCCATTGTTTTGCAGGAGGGGATGATTCACTCTGGAGACAAAATTACAGTTTTACCGGAGAGACGCCATGATTTACCTTGACTACTCCGCCAACACACCGGTTGATCCTGCTGTGCTAGAGGCATTTTGTAAAGCGGAGCAAACGTATATCGGAAATCCGAACTCAACGCATTGCGCTGGACGTACAGCCTGCGAGGAGATGGCCCGAGTGACAGATCATATTGCTGGACTTCTCGGTGTGGAACCCGCCGGGATTATCTACACTTCCGGAGCCAGCGAGTCGAACAACCTGGCAATCAAGGGAATCGCCCAGGCTTCCCGAAGTACCGGCAGACATATGATCTCCACCGTACTGGAACACGCATCTGTGGGCGGCACACTTACGGCTTTACAGCAGCAGGGCTGGGAAGTAGATTTGTTGGATATCCAGCGGGATGGAACCATTGACCTGGAGCAACTGGGTGATCTGCTGCGGAAGGACACGATCCTGGTGTCAGTCTGCGCGGTGGACAGTGAGCTGGGGACAGTGCAGCCAATCCGTCAAATTACGGAGATTCTAAAAGATTTTCCAAACTGCCGTCTTCATGTGGATGCCACCCAGGCGATAGGAAAAACGGAGCTGGTGATGGATGGTGTGGACACCATGAGCATCGCTCCTCACAAGTTTTACGGTCTCAACGGCAGCGGACTTCTCCTGAAAAAGAGCAGTGTGATTATCGAGCCTCAGATTCACGGCGGTTCCAGCACAACGCTTTACCGTAGTGGTACACCGGCTTTGGCACTGGCTGTTTCCATTGAAAAAGCGCTTCAATTGACGCTGACGCAGCAGGAAGAACGGATCCGCTGTGTTCGGCAGTTGAACGAATACCTAAAGACTGCACTGCTGCACTATCCGTCAGTCCGGATCAACAGTCCGGAAGGCGCGGTACCGCATATCCTCAACCTCAGCGTTCAGGGGCTTAAAGGCACGGTATTTCAACGTGTTTTGAGTGAGCGGGGCGTATGTGTTTCCGTCAAGTCGGCCTGTTCCGCGGAGGGGACGCCATCCAAAGCGGTATTTGCCGTCAGCGGGGACCGAAAAAATGCGCTGTCCTCCTGGCGAGTGAGCCTCAGTCATTTGACAACACGAGAGGAGCTTGACGAATTTTTGCAGGTGTTCGACCAATGTTACAAAGAGTTGGTTCCATGAAAAATCCATTGGACTATCAGATTTCGAAGTATGACTGCGGTTCCACCGCTATGCTCAATGACGCGAGCTTTCGGTTCCAAGGGAAAGATATCCCCCTGTAGTTTACCAGTAATATCACCCTGTACTGTTTGGATTGTTACGGCTCAGATGGAGTTTGCGAAAAGGGTGGAACCTTTTTGCGGAGAACGGCTCAATCTGTGACAACGGAGGCGGCAGTTCTAAACGTCAGGAAAACAAAACACTGCTCTGTGGGTTGAAACGAAGCAATCCCGGCATTAAAAAGAGTATATTCAACAACATCCACGCTGTTTTCCAGATACGGTGCCCGGTTGCAAAAAAACGGTACAGAGCACTGATTTTTGGGGCAATATGAGGAAAAATGAGCCGGTAGGATATCCTACCGGCTCATTCTGTTACCTAATCAAATTACATAATTATCTCCAGCAGCACCGGACTTCATCAAATCTGCAATGGTAACATTGTCCAGATATTCGTTAATTACTTTATCTAGACCCTGCCACATATGTAAAGTGCGGCATTCCGCTGCTCTGGCACAGACCGCTGCGCCTGGTCCGAGACAAGAAACCGGCGCCAGGGAGTCTTCCGTAAGTCGTAAAATAGCGCCAACAGTGTACTGGTCAGGCGACTTTGTCAATTTATATCCGCCGCCCTTGCCCCGCAGTCCGCTGAGAATATTTGCTTTGACAAGGAGCCTGATGATGGTTTCAAGATATTTCTCTGAAATATCCTGCCGCTGAGCAACTTCTTTCAGTGGGATATAGCCGTCCGTCTGGTGCTCAGCAAGATCAATCATAACGCGCAGTGCATACCGCCCTTTCGTAGAAATCAGCATTTTAAAGTCTCCTTGCACTCATTATAACCTATTATAGCGCATGGTTAATAGGAAAATCAATAGCCTTTTTGGAGCGGCCCTATTGACAAAATGAGCAATATCTATATTTTGAGGACCAATTGATCGGGAAAACACCGCCTCTGAATCTCGTCCCTATTGAGCAGAGCGAAGGGCTGGAGGCCAACCTGCTCGGCAAACTCGAATACTTCAATCCCGCTGGCAGCATCAAGGACCGTATCGCAAAAGCCATGATCGACGATGCTGCGGCCAGCGGAAAATGAAAGCCCGGTTCTGTGATCATCGGGCCTACCTCTGGCAATAGTAAGGGGCTTGGTCAATCCGAAGGCGTTTTGGCTGGCATCTCTTCCGGTGCTGCGGTTTGGGCTGCGCTCCAACCCGCCAAGCGGCCCGAAAATAGAGGCAAGGACCATCACGGCATTGCTGCCGGATACAGGTGACCGTTATCTCTCTACTCCTCTTTTTGCGGACTAAGAAGATAAAAAAGATAGTAAGTCAACTTCATGACTTACTATCTTTTTTGTTTACCCGTACCGGCTGCGTTGTCCAGAGGTCGCATTGTGTCCCTAGAAGAATTAATCCCTGGTCCGGGGGGCTTCTGTGCTTAGTTGTGGGATTCTGTAAAGCGCATGAGAATGGCGGCCATCTCGGCACGGGTGGCGGTGCCGGCGGGGTTGAGCCAACCGCCGCCCTTGCCGGTCAGCAGACCCTCGTCCACCGCCCAGCACAGGGCATCTGCCGCGTAATCGCTAACCGCGTCTTTGTCGTTAAAGCCGTCCAGACTGCCCGTGGGCTCCGGCGTGCCCGCATAGCGGTACAGCATGGCCGCCAACTGCTCCCGTGTCACTGCGTCCTCCGGGCCGAAGGCCCCGGTGCTGTACCCGGTCACAATCCCCCGGGACGCCGACCAGTTGACCGCACCGGCGTACCACGCGTCCGACGGCACGTCGGTGAAGCCTGCCGTACCGGGGACGGCAGGGCTGTCCGCCAGGTTCCAGAGCACTTGGGCCGCCATGGAGCGGGTCAGCACTGTAGTGGGCGCAAAAGCGGCGGGGCCAGTGCCGTCCATGAGGCCGTTTTTATATACATAGACCACCGCGTCATAGTACCAGTCGCCGCTGCTCACGTCGGCAAAGGGGAGTTTGGGCTCGGCTTCAATTTTTGCGAAGCTCGCCTCAATCTCCGCCCTGGAGGCGGGCATTTTAAAGGTGTATTTGCCGCCACCCTCGTTGGTGAGCTTGATTTCGCCGCCATTCTTGCCGGTGACAACCAGTTTGTCCAGCTCATAGCCCTCGTTGGGCTTCACGGTGATGGTCACGGTGTCGCCCTTTTCGGCCCGCTTGGGGCTGACGGTGACGGAGCCGTTTTTTCCGCTGTCCACGCTGACGGTGAAACTGCCGGAGCTGGAGCCTCCGCCGGAGGAGCTGGGCCACACCACAGCCGTACCTGTGGCCTTGTTGTAGTGGTCAGTATCATCTGGGGTAAAGGTCCAGGCGTAGGCCTTGCCGCGCTCCACGGTCTGGTCGCCATCATCCCAGGAGAATGTACCAGCGACCTCAATACCCGCCGCGTTCTTCATGGAGCCGGACAGGGTGATGGTAGACAGCTCCACGCCGCTGCTGACCTTGTCAAAGGTAGGTTCGCCCTTGGGATTTCCCATGACGATGCTGTATCGCCGGGAGGCGTAACAGTAGGTCTTGGTGTCCTTGCTATACCCGTTGATGACAAAGGAGTAGACGCCCAGCTCGGTGGGAGCGATGGCCTTGAGTGCATCGGCGGTCAGCTGGGAGTTTGTCTGATTGTACAGGTGCGTTCCGCTAAAGGCGGTGCCCTCCTGTACTGCGTGGAAGTGGGCGGTGAAGGATGTGATGGAATGGTCAGTGTTTGTGCCCTTGGTATACAGGGTGGTCAGGTCCCGGGCGGTGGGGACGATGCCCTGGCCGGTGTACTCATACTCGCGGTCTCCTTCAAAGGTCTCCAGCGGCGAGCTGTCTCCCTCCAGGTACAGATCCACCTCATTCATGCCATTTTCATAGTAGGTGACATAGAGGATGATGGTATCTCCCGGTTCCCAGTTCGTACCCACGGTGCAGAAGCGGTAGTTGGGGTTTTTCAGCTTCAATTCCACCCGGATGCTGTGGGGATTGCCGTCCGCATCGGTGGTGGGGTGGGTGGGCAGGGTGTCAGTTTGTATAATATTTCCGCTTACATCGTTCTGATAAACATAGTAAACATCGCTGTCATCACCTATGCCGGGCTTGAGGTCGATCTTGTCCTTAGTGATATCAGCCTCATAGGTTCCGTTCTGACTGCCCTCTTTCACCGGATAGAAGCCCAGCAGGTCACTGAACTTGGGCGCGGTGCCATCCTCATTCAGCGCGTAGGTGATGTACGGACGGCCGATGCCGTCGTCATTCTGCGTTGTGGCTGCCTTGCCGTAGATGATCCGCATGGGGGTGACTTCCACATTGACGGTCAGCGTCCCTGTGCCGCCAGCCTCCGTTCTGGCTGTGGCGGTGATGGTGGTTTTACCCACCTTGTTTGCCTTGAGCTGATCGTCCTCAATAGAGACAATGGTGCTGTCACTGGACCGCCAGTTGGAGAGGGTGACGCCCTCGATGGTCGGGAGCGTCTGGGTGGAGCCGTACTCCATGGAAATAGCATCGGATTTCAGCTCGATCCACTTGGCGTAGTAGGTCTTTCCTACTGTGGAGTTGGTCACAGCGGTACCGGTACAACCCTCGTTTTCGTACCAGCCATCAAAGATGCTGCCCTCTTTGATGGGAGTTGCCAGTTTGCCAGACTCAAACTTGGTGTCCGCCGCAAAGGTGCCGCCATCGGTAACGGCCAGAGAAGTTTTATCTGAATCGAATCCATTGCTTGTTGAGGTTGGATTAGTCTTTGACTGCAACATCAAGGAAATTAAATCGCTTGAACCCAAATAAATTACACTATTATTTGCCATTCCTTTAAAAATTTGATTATTTTCTGGAATAGAGGAAAGCGATGCCGGAATATAGACACCCGCCATTAAAGATGCATCCTTAAATGCCATGCTACCAATAGTGTTAAGGTTGTTTGAAAGAACCACTCTTTTCAAATTAGTACATCCTTGAAAAGCACTCTCGGCAATTTCGGTAACAGAGCTTGAAATGAGGACTTCTTCCAGCTTAGTACACCCCTTAAAAGTCTCCTTGCTTATTTTTGTAAACTGTGGATTTTCTGGAAAAACGCAACTTTCAAGCTGTATACAGTTACTAAAGGCACCAGGAGCAATCGTCGTTACCGTATCTGGCAGAGTAATGCTTGTCAGAGAACTGCACCCCATAAAGGCATTAACTCCAATTTCAGTGACGGCTCCATTAAACTCAATGCTACTAATGCCCGTCGCTGCAAATGTATAGGATGGGATGGAAACTACGCCAACCGGAACAGAAATCGTTCCATTCAAAGAAGAACATTTATAAAATGCTTGTGGCTCAATAGTAGTCAGATTTGCTGGTAATGTGATGGAGGTAATTCCAGAACCATAAAACGAATCTTGCCCAATTTTAGTTATAGAGGCCGGAAGAACTACCGTCTTCAAATTTGTATAATTCTTAAACGATTTCGCGCCAACAGAGGTTACTCCGTCTTGAATTACTACTCGAGTAATCTTCTCGCGTGAGTAGTGCCATTCTGGCTCGCCACTACTCACATTGTCTTCCGTGATATAAGCATTTCCCATAGGACCATTACCGAAAATTGTGAGAGTATAACCATCCTCATCGTTCGCTGTAAGTGCCCATTTAACAGTATCGGTATATTCCTTGTTTATATAATCATATAGGCCGCAGTTACCGGACATCACATTGTCAGCGGGGGCGGGATCATCCTCCGTGGTCTCCGGTTCATCGGGCAGGACGCACTCACACTCATGCCCGGCCTGCAGGGTACAGCCCTCGGTCACGGCGCAGGCAACCGGCGTCTCGCTGCCCTTGTCTCTCTCGACTGCAAGGGCAGAAACAGAAAAAAGAGACGGTAACAGTACCATCGCCATTATGCTTGCTAGTAGTCGTTTTCTCATTTGCTCTATTCTCCTTTATACAAAAGTAGTACCTTTCTAAACTGTCCGCTTTGTAAAAGTGTACCTTTCTAAAGCGCAATTTTACTGTTTGTATTTGCTGAAAAAGTATTGAAAATCCTGGCAGACTTGTGTATCATACAAACAGGGATCGTTCTATCTGAAAGTTTGTAAAGGTACACCTTTTCAAACAAAGCAGCGCCTCTGGATTTCTCCAGAGGCGCTGCTGTCTTTCTGACGCGGACAAAATTATTTGCTCTTATCAACTTCGTGATGGAAAATGCTCCCTTAACTGTTGCAAATTCGTGAACTATATGGTATCATTTTACATGAAAAGACATTGGAAGTAAAGGGTGTTGCACGATGAATGCAAAACTATCCAAGGTCAATCAGTCCATTGAAAAAACCATTCAGATTGTGGAGGTTATGGCCCGCGGTAAGGGCCCTATGCGGCTGCAGGACGTTGCTAAGAAATGTGGAATGCCGGCCAGCACGGTGATGCGGATGCTTAATACACTGCAGGTGTACGGCTATGTCAATCAGGATCCCTGTACGCAGCACTACTCTCTGTCGCTGCGGTTTGCCCGCCTGGGTTGCCTGGTCAGTGAACAGACCAATATGCGGGATGTGGCGCGGCCATTCTTGGCGGAGTTGGCGCAGCGCTGTCAGGAGACTGTGTGCCTGGGGTGTGAGGCAGAAATGGAAGTGGAGTGCACCGATGTGGTGGACGGCCCGGACGGAATCCTGATGGTGAGCCAGCGGGTAGGCGCACGCGCCCCGCTCCACGCCACCGGCGCGGGAAAGCTCCTGCTGCTCAATTACAGTAACCAGAAGCTGAATGAGTACATAGCAGTTAAGGGCCTGCGGGCCCTGACGCCCCATACACTGGTCACGCGGGAGGCGCTGGTGAACAGCTTGGAGACGATACGCAGCCGGGGCTATGCCCTGGAGGACGAGGAGCGGGAGCTGGGTGCCCGCTGTGTGGCGGCACCGGTGCGTGATTACTCGGGGCGGATTGTAGGCGGAATCAGTGTCTCAGGCCCCACCACCCGTATGTCCAGGGCGCGGCTGGAGGCGCTGGCGCCCCTGGTAATGGATACGGCAGCGGAACTCTCCCGCCGGCTGGCCTATGAGGAGTGGCCTGAGGAAGGGGATTGACTTTCCCGGTCGGGCGGTATATGATGGAAGCACAGTTGAATATCGAACTCCGGCTTTTGTGGCATTTACGCGACCCCGCCTGTCCGGGCGGGACACGTATTCTTGTTCGGCTGAACAAGGGAATCAGGTGAAATTCCTGAACACGGCCCAGTTCCGCTCGGTGCGGATGGGTGCGTAGCTGTAAGCACGGAGCGTATCCTCTTTCCGTGAAAGCGGGTCACTGGCTTGTGCTGGGAAGGCGGGGGATATGCGCTGGCGGCATAGCCGTCTGGACGTGTGAGTCAGAAGACCTACAAGGAGCAGTTTCTCCCCGAGTGGAGGGGAGAGGCATGGTGCGTACAAAAGCGGTAACCTGAGGTTACCGCTTTTTTCGACCTGCTCCCAAGGTTGGAAAAAGCGGATACCTCTGTATCCGCTTTTTCATTTCGGGATCGATGGTCCCGCTTAACAGGTGAATTCCAGGACCGGCCAGGCGGCCGCCCGGACATTGGGGAGAATGGAACGGGGCCGCAGACTCCCGACGGGACGCGCAGGGCCTGCGAATGGGTTGGGGCGGGGAGAACAGCTCCCCGGACAGGCGCCCTGCCAGCTAAGCTGGCAGGGCGCCTGATTCATATTAAATAAAAACTCCGCAACCGAAAGGTTGCGGAGTTTTGGCGGAGAGAGAGGGATTCGAACCCTCGAGACGCTATTAACGCCTACACGATTTCCAATCGTGCGCCTTCGACCAACTCAGCCATCTCTCCATGGTGAGTGCCCTATCCTTGCTCGCCCATCAGCCGAGCAGCAGAGATTATTATATCAGCTTTTTCGAATACGTCAAGAGGAAAATTGAAAAAAATCAAAAAAAAGAGGGAAGTCAGGAAAACATTGTGCCTTGCCAAGGGGAGGGGAGAGCGGTTACAATCTGGTTACAAAACAAAGAAAGGTTGTGGAACCATGAAAAAGCTGGTACTGGCCGTGGCATTGAGTGCGGCTCTGGTGACCAACGGACAGGCGGCGTCCGCCGGCCCGCTGCGGGTCAACGGCGCACCGGTGGACGCCAGCGGCAGCTATGTCCATCAAAACACTACCTATGTCCCCCTGCGGACGATAACGGAGGCGCTGCGCCCCGATGCAGAGGTGGATTGGGTGAAAGACCGGGCTGTGGTCCGGGCGGAGGGGCTGAAGCTGACGGCCCGGCCGGGTGATGCCTACATAGAAGCAAATGGCCGTACGCTGTATGCCAAAGACGGCGTCCATTTGAAGGCGGGGCGTACGCTTGTGCCGGTGTGGGTGTTGGCAGAGGCGCTGGGCGCCACCGTGGACTGGAATCTGGCCACCGGCGTGGTGTCGGTCAACGGGGGAGGCAGCGCAACGACGCAGCCCGACTACAACCGGGAGGACAAGCTCTACTGGCTGTCCCGCATCATCTCGGCGGAGAGCCGGGGAGAGCCCCTGGAGGGACAGATCGCAGTGGGCAACGTGGTACTTAACCGGGTGGATTCCCCGGACTTCCCGGACACCATCTACGGTGTGATCTTTGACGACCGGTGGGGCGGGCAGTTTACCCCTGTGCGCAATGGCACAATCTATCAGGAGCCCACGGAACAGAGCATTCAGGCGGCCAAGCTCTGCTTGGAGGGGGTCAACGTGGCCAAGGACAGCCTGTACTTCCTGGCGCCGGCGCTGACCAACAACCATTGGATTATGGAAAACAGAACTCACGTCATGACGATCGGCGCCCACTGGTTTTACCGCTGAACGCGGTGGAGACACGTCCGGACAGCTTTCCGGACGTGTTTCTTTTTGTTATCATTTGTAGCCGAAGGAGAGCTGGAAACATCGAAAAATGTTCTGACGCGCAAAGAGAAGGGTGAATTGAAACCATTGCAGCACAATGGATTGAATGGTATCGACAAAACTTCCTCTTGACTTTTTAGGGGAGAATCGGTTACAATACGGTTACAAAACAGTGAACAACAAGTAACAGATTGTAACAGGAGGAATCCTAAGCATGAAGAAACGAGCCCTTTGTGCGCTCGTCAGCCTGGCCCTTTGCGTTACCCTGGCCGGGCAGGCGGCGGCGGCTGAGAGCAGCGTCAGCTTTGTAGTCAATGGGATCACCCTTGCGGCAGATGTGCCCAACCGTGTGGAGGCGCGCACTACCTATGTGTCCTACTGGCCCATCGTGAGCGCCTTGTATCCGAACGCGACGGCGGAGTGGGTCAATGGTCAGGCGGAGGTCAAGGCCGACGGCCTGACCCTCCACATCAAGCCCGGCGCCCAGTATATCGAGGCCAACGGCCGCTACCTGTACGTGCCGGACGGAGTCAAGTGCGAGGGCTACAGCATCATGGTTCCCATCCGAACCCTGTGCCAGGCGCTGGGCGCCGGCGTGGAGTGGGACGGAACCCAGTCCACCATCCAGATCACCTCCGGCAGCGGGCCCATCCTCTCCGGTGAGCAGGCCTACCAGGCGGACGTGGTGTACTGGCTCTCCCGCATCATCTATGCTGAGAGCGGCAATCAGCCCTTGGACGGAAAGATTGCAGTGGGTAATGTGGTGCTCAACCGGGTGGCCAGCCCCCGGTTCCCCAACAGCGTCTACGAAGTGATCTTTCAGCGCAACCAGTTCACCCCCGCCGCTAACGGAAGCATCAACCGTACCCCCAGCGCTGAGAGCGTGGTTGCCGCCAAGCTGTGCCTGGACGGTGCCAACACTGCGGGCAGCGCCCTGTACTTTGTGAATCCCACCGTGGCCCCCGGAAGCTGGGCCTCCCGGAACCGCCCCTATGTGGCGACCATCGGGGCCCACGCTTTCTACGGGTAAGGCGCGGCAAAAAGCCGAGACCATTGGTCTCGGCTTTTTATTGTGCAAAAGCACAGCAAAATGGCCATGTATCGCCATATTTGCCTGTTGTCATGATATGTGCATCGTGTATGAAATGTCCCGACCGGGAACTGCGGGAGAAAAGGATGGAAATATCCACGCGCGTATGTTAATATAAATACGTATGTCCAAATGATTCAGCATGGAGGGAACTGACTTTGACTTATTTTATGTCCATCTTAATGGGGATTATCCAGGGCGTGGCGGAATTCCTGCCCATCTCCAGCTCCGGCCATCTGGCCCTGTTTCAGACGTTTTTCGGGATGGAGAACATGGAGGAGAAATACATGTTCTTTACCGTCCTGCTCCACTTCGGTACACTGATTTCTGTCTGTATGGTCTACTGGCGGGACATTGTGGATATGATCCGCGAGTTCTTCCTGGGCATTGCCGCCCTGGCCGGGCGGAAGGATACCGGCGTTGCCCCGCCGCCGGCCCGACGGATGGTGATGCTCATCATCATCGCGACCGTGCCCCTGTTTGTGATGGTGTTTTTGCGGGATGCGGTGAACCAACTGTTCTCCAACTCCATCATGGTTTCCTGCGCCCTGCTGGCCACCGGGTTTATCCTGTTTTTCTCCGACCGCATGGCCCGGGGCCACAAGACCGCCAGAAATGCGACGGTGGCGGACGCCTTGATCGTGGGCTGCGGCCAGGCGCTGGCGGTTATCCCCGGCCTCTCCCGCTCCGGCACCACCATCTCGGTTGGCATGATGCGGGGCTTTGACCGGGCCTTCGCCGTGCGCTTCTCCTTCCTTATGTCCCTTCCTGCCGTACTGGGCGCCAACGTCCTGGAAATTAAGGATGCGCTGGCCTCGAACTTCCCCATCGAGGAGCTGCCCATGTACTTAGTGGGCGTAGCGGTGTCCGCTGTGGTGGGGTACTTTGCCATCCGGCTTGTTAAGAGCCTGTCCGATAAGGGGAAATTCGGCAAGTTTGCTTACTACTGCTGGGCGGTTGGCCTGGGCAGCTTGGTAGCGGGCATCGTGAAGATGATGCTGCTCAAGTGACAGAAACCCGATACAAAAGAATGACCCTGGAAAGGATTTGATTTTCAATGGCCACAGCACAGAAGAAGAACGCGGGCGGAAAGCGGACGGCCTCGGGTACGGGAAGGACCGCATCCGGCTCCCGCGCTGCCGGCAGCCGGAAGAAGGCCCCGGCGCCCAGGCCCATCCGTCGGGAGGTGGGGGCGGTGGCCTGTCTGCTGCTGGCCATTTTCTCCGCCTTTGGCTACTTCCATATTCAGGCCATCTTTATCGACTTTTTCTGCGGCTTGGTCAAGGGCCTGATCGGCTACGGCTATTGGCTGCTGCCCCCCATGCTGCTGGTGGCCAGCGGGATCTTGGTCTTCCACCGGGGCCGCCCGGTGCGGCTGCGGGTGTGGTGCGCCCTGCTCACCCCAGTGCTGGTGGGCTGCCTGCTCCACCTGATTTTGACCAGGGGCTCCTATGAGTGGGGCCTGGAGCTGGTCAAGACCCTGTGGAGCCAGGGAGAGGCTCTCAAGAGCGGCGGTGTGGTCAGTGGCTTGATCGCCCTGGGGCTGACTGCGGTGTTCAGCAAGTACGGAGCCGGTGTAATCTTCGTCCTGATCGCGGCCATCATGCTGATGGTGGTGTTCCACGTCTCCCCGGTGGATATCGTGGACCGGATCCGTGAGCGGCCCCGGGTGGAGTACGAGGAGGAGGAACTGCCCGAGGCCAAGCCCCGTGAGCGCCGCCGTGCCCCCGAGCCGGAGAGCGCCGCCCGCCGCCAGCAGGTGCCTCAGATCGATATCCCCGTGGACGATGGTCCGCTGGTGGGCAAACGGCCCGAGCCCAAGCCCATTGAGAAGAAGGAGCGCTTTTTCAACCGGAAGCCCTCGGTGCCCACGCCGGACCAGGTATTGGCCGGTGCGGCGGCTGGGGATGTGCCTGAGGCAGAACCCATCGCCGTGTCCCCTCCGCCTGAGACGCCTCAGGAGGCAGCTCAGGCGGCGAAACCGGTGCCGGAACCCATCCCGGAGCCCGCCCCTGCCCCGCCGGTGCCGGAGATTGAGCGGGAGCCCGCTGTGGCCAAGGTGAAGAGGGAGGAGGCTGCCCAGGCGGCGGCCGAGGTGGCCCAGGACATCGCCCGCAAACTGGAGGAGGGGACTCCGGCGGCCTACCAGTATCCGCCGGTTTCGCTGCTGAACGAGGGGGCAGGCGTGTCGGGCGCCGACGTGGCCAGCGAGCTCCAGGCCAATCAGGCCCGCCTGTCCGACACCATCCGGTCCTTCGGCATCGATGCTACCATCGCCAATGTGACCCGCGGCCCATCGGTGACCCGGTACGAGGTGGAGCTGGACCAGGGGGTGCGGCTTAACAAGCTGACCAACCTGGCTGACGATATCGCCCTGGCCTTGGGGGCTACCGGCGTTCGCATCGCCCCCATCCCGGACAAGATCTCCATGGTGGGCATCGAGGTGCCCAACAAGCTCGTCTCCCCGGTCTATATCCACGATGTCATCGACTCCAGTGAGTTCCGGGACAACCCCTCCAAGGTTTCCTTTGCTGTGGGCCGGGACATCAGCAACCGCAATGTAGTGGGCAATATTGCCAAGCTGCCCCACCTGCTCATCGCCGGCACCACCGGCTCGGGCAAGTCGGTATGTACCAACTCTCTGATTATCTCCCTGCTCTACAAGGCCACCCCTGAGGAGGTGCGCCTCATCATGGTGGACCCCAAGATGGTGGAGCTGGGCATCTACAACGGCATCCCCCATCTGCTCATTCCCGTGGTCACCGACCCCAAGAAGGCGGCGGGCGCCCTCCAGTGGGCGGTGGTGGAGATGATGAAACGCTACCGGGCCTTTTCGGAGATCGGGGTGCGGGATCTGGCCAGTTACAACGCCCACGCCGCCAAGACCGAGGGCATGGAGAAGATGCCCCAGATTGTGGTGGTCATCGACGAGCTGGCCGATCTGATGCTGGTGGCCGCCAAGGAGGTGGAGGAGTCCATCTGCCGGGTGGCCCAGATGGGCCGCGCCGCCGGCATGCACCTGATCATCGCCACCCAGCGGCCCTCCGCCGACGTGATCACCGGCCTGATGAAGGCCAATATCCCCAGCCGCATCGCCTTTGCCGTGGCCTCCTCCCTGGAGTCCCGCATCATCCTGGACACCACCGGCGCGGAAAAGCTGGTGGGCCGGGGCGACATGCTCTACTTCCCCCTGGGCACCGGCAAGCCCCAGCGGGTGCAGGGCTGCCTCATCTCCGACGAGGAGGTGGCCGCCGTAGTGGGCTTTATCAAGCAGAACAGCGGGTCGGCCGAGTACTCGGAGGAGATCATCCATGAGATCGAGCAGCACGCCGCCGAGAAGGAGAAGGGGAGCAAGGGCGTGGGCGGCTCCGCGCCGGACGAGGTGGGGGACGACTACGACGAGCTGCTCCCCGCCGCCATTGAAGTGGTGGTGGAGACCGGCATGGCCTCCGTGTCCATGCTCCAGCGGCGGCTCAAGCTAGGCTACTCCCGGGCGGCCCGACTGGTGGACCAGATGGAGGAGAAGGGAGTCGTGGGGCCCTTTGAAGGCTCCAAGCCCCGCCAAGTGCTCATTACCAAGGATCAGTGGCAGGAGATGCAGTTTAAGCAGGGGATGGTGGACGCTGCCCCAGAGCCCGTCCCCGACGAGCTGGAATTTGAGGGCGACGCCATCCCCCAGAGCCGGGATTTGCCCCCGTTTGATATGGAGGATTGAGAGCGATGGAGCACTATGTCATCAAGCCCGCCGGGGAGGCGGGGGAAGCGGCGGTTCACGCCGGCCTACGGGCCTATAACCGCACCTTTGTCTCCGATACGGCGGATCTCTCCCTGGTGGTGGAGGACGAGGCCGGACAGATCATCGGCGGCTGCGATGCCTTCCGGATGGGGGAGCTGGCCCTGCTGGACGTGCTGTGGGTGGCGGAGTCCCGCCGGGGCACCGGCCTGGGGGCCTGCCTCCTGGCCCAGCTGGAGCAGGACGCCGCCCGCCAGGGTGCGAAGCGCCTGGAGCTGAACACCTTTGGATTTCAGGCCCCCGGCTTCTATGAAAAGCTGGGCTACCGCCGCTTCGGCGCAGTGGAGCCCGCCGTGGGGGAGTACGGCCACTACTTTTACGTGAAAGAGCTCTAACAGGACGCAGATAAGCCGGATGGGCGCGGTCAAACGACCGCGCCCATCCGGCTTATGATGTAGAAATGGAGGAAGGAAGTAGAAATCAGAATCAGAAGTCGACCTCAGTGCCGTAGTAGATGCAGGTAAACAGCTTGGCCATGGTGGCGGGATCGATGGGGCGGGGGTTGGAGCCGGTGCAGGCGTCGCCCACCGCGTTGGCGGCGATGGCATCCAGCTTCTCCTTGAACTCGTCTTCAATAATGCCGAAGTCCTTCAGGGTGTTGGGGATGCCCATGGCATCGTTCATGGAGCGGATCTTGGCGCGCAGGACCTCCACCAGCTCGGCGGTGGTGTCGCCCACGACGCCCATGGTGCGGGCGATGTCGGCGTACCGCTCGGCCACGCCGTCGGCCTTGGCGTTGTAGGCGATGACGTAGGGCAGGTACATGGCGTTGGCCAGGCCGTGGGTGATGTGGCCGGTGGAGAAGGCCGCGCCGGTCTTGTGGGCCATGGAGTGGACGATGCCCAGCAGGGCGTTGGAGAAGGCCATGCCGGCCAGGCACTGGCCGTAGTGCATCTCCTCGCGGCAGCCCATGTCGCCGTTAAAGGAGCGGAGCAGATCCTTCTCCACGATGTGGATGGCCTTGAGGGCCAGGGGATCGGTGAACACGGTGTGGAGGGTGGACACATAGGCCTCGATGGCGTGGGTCAGGGCGTCCATGCCGGTGTGGGCCACCAGCTTGGGGGGCATGGTCTCGGCCAGGGCCGGGTCGATGATGGCCACGTCGGGGGTGATGTTGAAGTCGGCCAGGGGGTACTTGATGCCCTTCTGGTAGTCGGTGATGACGGAGAAGGCGGTGACCTCGGTGGCGGTGCCGGAGGTGGAGGGGATGGCGCAGAACCTGGCCTTCTGGCGCAGCTCGGGGAAGCTGAAGGGGGTGATCAGATCCTCAAAGGTGGTCTCCGGGTACTCGTAGAAGGCCCACATGGCCTTGGCCGCGTCGATGGGAGAGCCACCGCCCATGGAGATGATCCAATCGGGTTCAAACTCCCGCATGACTGCCGCGCCGCTCATCACGGTTTCCACAGAGGGATCGGGCTCTACGTTCTCGATCAGGCGGGTCTCAATGCCGGCCTCCTTCAGATAGCCCAGGGCCTTGTCCACAAAGCCGAACTTCTTCATGGAGCCGCCGCCCAGCACCAGCACCGCACGGGAGCCCTTCAGATTCTTCAGATTTTCCAGCGCATTGGCGCCATAATAGATGTCTCTGGGAAGCGTAAAACGGGACATAACAGGTACCTCCGTGTATACGTGAATTTTAAATCGTTAAAAGTTTAACGATTTACCGGAACCTATTATGGCACATTGTTAATTCCCTGTCAATCGGTTTTGCAGAAACTGTACGTTCCAAACTTCGCGTTTCAGATTACCAGCGTCCCATTCTCGTCCTCCTGGAGCAGGAGAATGCGCTCCTGGCGGCCGTCGGCGGCGTCCACGTAGACCAGCACATGGCCGCCGGAGGCGTTCTGACACTTGAATTCGTGGCACAGCACCTCGTACTCGCCGCCGGTGGGGATCAGGGCGAGCTGGTGGGCCAGAACGGTGAGGGAGCCGTCCACCTGGGCGGCCGCCTCCGCCTCGGAGACGGCCGGGGCGGGGAGGGTACGGTCCCCGTGGTTCATGAGGTAGCCCTCCGACTCAAAGCTCACCACATCCCCGGTGTCCAGCGCCACACCCACCTTGACCAGATCGGGGTAGCAGTACACGCCGTCCTGGCGGGAGGCAAAGTGGACGGTGAGTATGCCGTCCTGCCGGATGGAGTAGCTGGGGTCCATATCCTGGTAGCCCCGCTCGGACAGAAACTCCGCAGCCCTCTGCCGCCCCTCCTGGGCGGAGAGGGACGCCTCGCCCACCGGCCGGGAGGAGAGTACCTGGAGCACCTGGCCGCCCTGCCGGGTGACCTCTACATAGAGCTCGCCGCCATTCACCAGGGCGGAGAAGCCCCAGGTGGGGAGCTGTCCCTCGCCCTGGGCGCTGAGGGTGAAGATGTCCTCCCGCAGCCCCAGAAAGGCCGCCGCGGCCCTGCGGGCCTCCGCCTCGGAGACCTGGGGCAGCCCCTCCAGCATCTTGGGCGTGCGGCCCGACAGGTGGTCGGAAAAGGGGCCGTCGTAGATCAGGGCGGGCACCTCGGGGAAGTCGGCCTCCACCGTCTGGAAGGCCGAGCCGGCGGGGAGTTCACCCGACTCCGTGGCGTTGGACAGCCGTGCCTGAACGGTCTCCACGTCCTCCGGCCGGATGGTGCCCGCGTCCAGCTCCGCCAGCAGGCTCTGGAGGGCGCCGGACAGGGTGGAGGCGGCCCCCGCCAGGCCGCGCAGGGTCTCCCGGTGCGCCTCAGTGCACGCCGTCTCGCCGTAGGCGTCCCGGGCCAGGGCCATGGCGTAGTCACCGGTTTTGGCCAGGAAGGCGGCGGTCTGCTCCAGCTCTACGTTGCCGTAGGGCAGCTCGCCCAGAGCCGACTGAGCGGCCAGCGCCTTGCTGTAGGCCTGGGCGCACAGTGCGGAGAACAGCTCGGGACTGGTGGCGTAGGTCACCTTTCGGAGGGCGACATCCAGCTCGCCCGCCGCCGTGGCCAGCTCGGTGAAGGCGTGCTGATAGGTGTTGTCCAGCATGCGCCGGTACTGTGCCGCCCGGGCGTGGCCCTGTACTGCAAACCCGGCGGTCACCGCGAAGGCCCCCGCCAGAAAGCTGGCGGCCAGCACCTGTTTTCTCCGTTTCTCCATGACAAAACGCCCCCTTTTACGGCTAGGTTGCGTAAAAGGGGGCGTTTTATGTGCGGTAAATATAAGCTAAAGAAGGGGGCGAAGCCGCGCAAAAAGGTTGAGCAGATCATCGGAGGCCTTCACGCCCAGAAGAGGAATTTCCAAGCCGGCCGCCCGAATCCGATCTTCCAGCGCGCCGAGGAAAAGGCCACGGCCGGGCATCTCTTGATTGCGGTCGGACGTGGTCTCCACCCCGCAGTTGGGGGAGCGGTTTGCGCCCAGAAACGCAATGATGCGAAACCCGTATCTGTGGTACTCCAGCACCTGATGCATGACAGATTCAACTAGGTCCTCCAGCATCCGGCTGGGGGCGGGCGCCTGCATGGCGGCACGAATACGGGTGTTTTCTTCTGTGACCGGGGACTGCGCGCCCTGCCTGTTTCCACGGTCCAGCCCAAGGCAGCAGAGCTCCGGGCAGGGAAGCTGAACGATTCCCACCTGATGTTCCAGAAAGAACTGCACCAGCTCCCGGAAAGCAGCCGGATATACGGCGGTTCCGTCGGAGATGGCGTTTTGGTTCAGCAGGCAGTGGGCCAGAAACACCACTTTTCTACTGCGGCCGTCGGCAAACATCTGCATGATTCTCACCATTTACGGCTGGGCTCAGCCGCCCAGCTTGTCCAGCCCAAGACGGAGGCGGCGCAGGCACTCGTCCTTCCCCAGAATGTGGCAGATCTCCACCGCGCCGCCGGGGGTGACCGCCTTGCCCGCCGCGGCAATGCGCACCGGCCACATGAGGGTGGCGTTTTTGACCTCCAGAGACTCGGCCAGGCCGACCAGAGCGTCATGAATCCCGTCCACGGTCCAGTCGGCCAGCCCATCCAGGGCGGGAAGGACGGCCTCCAGCATCCGCCGGGACACCTCCGGATTGGTCTTGGACTTCTTGTTGGTGAACAGCCCCGCGTCGTAGTCGGGCAGGGCGTCAAAAAAGTCCAGCTTCTCTGGGATGTCGGTGAGGCGCTCGCACCGGGCCTGGAGCAGCCCGGCGATCTCCTCCGTGGAGAGGGCGGGATTCTGCACCGCCTGGCGGATGTAGGGCAGGGCGGCCGCATGGAAGGCCTCGGGGCTCATCTCCCGCAGGTAGTGGGCGTTGAAGTAGGTCAGCTTTTCGATGTCGAAGATGGCGGGGGACTTGGAGATGCCGCCGATGTCGAAAATCTCCGCCAGCTCGGCCAGGGTAAAGAACTCCCGCTCGGCGTACTCGCCTCTGGGAGACCAGCCCAGCAGGGTGACGTAGTTGACCACCGCCTCGGACAGATAGCCCATGGCGATGAGATCCTCGTAGGAGGGGTCGCCCTTGCGCTTGCTCATCTTGTTGTGGGCGTCCCGCATGACGGGGGAGCAGTGGATATAGGTGGGCACGTCCCAGCCGAAGCCCTGGTACAGCAGATTGTACTTGGGGGCGGAGGACAGGTACTCGGAACCCCGCACCACGTGGGTGATGCCCATCAGGTGATCGTCGATGACGTTGGCAAAGTTGTAGGTGGGCAGGCCGTCCCGCTTGATGAGCACCTGGTCGTCCAGGGTGGAGTTCTCTACGGTAATGTCCCCGAATACGGCGTCGGAGAAGACGGTGGAGCCCTCGGCGGGGATCTTCTGGCGGATGACGTAGGGGGCGCCGGCGGCCACCTTGGCCCTGGCCTCCTCCAGGCTCATGTCCCGGCAGGGGTCGGCCGCCCGGTCAAAGTTGCCGGAGTCCTCCTCAGACTCGGTCTTTTCGCAGAAGCAGTAATAAGCGTGGCCCTTCTCCACCAGCAGCTCGGCGTACTTGCCGTACAGCGCCCGGCGCTCGGTCTGGATGTAGGGTCCCACCGGGCCGCCGATGTCGGGGCCCTCGTCCCAGGTCAGGCCGCACTTGCGCAGGGTGGCGTAGATGACCTCGGTGGCGCCCTCCACCAGGCGGCCCTGGTCGGTATCCTCAATGCGGAGGATGAACTTGCCGCCGCTGTGGCGGGCGATGAGCCAGGTGTAGAGGGCGGTGCGGAGGTTGCCCACGTGCATGTAGCCCGTGGGGGAGGGGGCGAAGCGGGTGCGGACGCCGTCCTTGGGGATGCGGGCTTCCATCTCCTCAAACCAGTTCAGATCCATTGAAAAGACTCCTTTTTTAAACTTCATCACATTATTCTATATTTTTCGCCTAAGGATTGTCAAGGCCATTTGGATATGATATGATAAACCAATATGGGGCATTGTACCCAATGAGCCAAAAATCACTCGTAAGAGGTGTGTTTTAGAATGGAAAACCAGAAAAAAGTCATGCTCTCCGGCATCCAGCCCAGCGGCGACCTGCACCTGGGCAATTATCTGGGGGCCATCAAGAACTGGGGCGCCCGGGCGGACGAGTTCGACTGCTTCTACTTTATGGCCGATATGCATACCATCACCGTGCGCCAGACCCCGGCGGAGCTCCGCCGCCGCACTCTGGAGCAGGTGGCCCAGTACATCGCCTGCGGTCTGGACCCGGAGCGCAACACAATTTTTGTCCAGTCCCACGTGCACCAGCACGCGGAGCTGGCCTGGGTGCTGGAGTGCTACACCATGTTCGGCGAGCTGTCCCGCATGACCCAGTTCAAGGACAAATCCGCCAAGCACGCCGACAACATCAACGCCGGCCTGTTTACCTACCCCTGCCTGATGGCGGCGGACATCCTGCTCTACCAGCCGGACTTTGTGCCGGTGGGGGAGGATCAGAAGCAGCACGTGGAGCTGACCCGCAACGTGGCCCAGCGCTTCAACCACGTGTACGGCGACGTGCTCAAGGTGCCCGAGCCCTACATCCCCAAGATGGGCGCGCGGGTGATGAGCCTGAACCAGCCGGACACCAAGATGAGCAAATCCATACCCGAGGGCTGCGTGTTCCTGATGGATAAGCCGGAGGACATCCTGCGCAAGTTCAAGCGGGCCATCACCGACAGCGACACTGAGCGCTGCGTCCGATTCGACCGGGAGAACAAGCCGGGCGTGTCCAACCTGATGAGCATTTATTCCGCCGTCACCGGCAGGAGCTTCGAGGCCATTGAGGCGGAGTTCGACGGCAAGGGCTACGGCGCGTTCAAGCCCGTGGTGGGCGAGGCCGTGGTGGAGATGCTCCGGCCCATCCAGGAGGAGACCCGCCGCCTGCTCTCCGACAAGGCCTATCTGGAGGGGGTCTACCGCGCCGGCGCGGAGAAGGCGTCCTACGTGGCGGAAAAGACTCTTCGCAAGGTCTACAAAAAGGTGGGCTTCCTGGCCCGGTAATAAGATAAGGAGCAAATTCCCATGCCAAGAAATCTGGATCTTCCCCTCATCGGCATCGTGGCCGCCGCCCTGGTGGTGGCCCTGGTGGTGGCCCTGGTGGCCACTCCGGTGGTGAAAAACCTGGCCATTCGGGTCAAGGCGGTGGATGTACCCAAGGACGGCCGCCGCATGCACGACCACCCCATCCCCCGCATGGGCGGACTGGCCATCTTCCTGGGCTTCCTGCTCAGCGTCCTGCTCTTTCTGGACTTGAACGCCCAAATGCGGGGGATGCTGCTGGGGGCGGTCATCATCGTCGTGCTGGGCATCTTTGACGATATCTACTCGCTGCGGGCCATGTTCAAGTTTGTGGTGCAGATCATCGCCGCCCTGGTGGCGGTGCTCTCGGGCAACGTGATCGAGACGCTGTCCAACCCCAACGTGTTTTCCGCGGATCCCTACTGGAATCTGGGGATTCTGGCGGTGCCCGCCACGGTCATCTGGATCGTGGCCATCACCAACGCCGTCAACCTGATTGATGGCCTGGACGGCCTGGCCTGCGGCGTATCCACCATCAGCTCCATGACCCTGCTGGTGATCGCCCTGGTGGTCAGCGAGGGCAACGTGGCCATTCTCATGGCCGCCCTGGCGGGCGGGTGTATCGGCTTTCTGCCCTACAACATGAATCCCGCCAAGATCTTCATGGGGGACACGGGCTCCACCTTCCTGGGCTATATTCTGGCGGTGGTGTCCATTCAGGGCCTGTTCAAGTTCTATACCATTATCTCCTTTGCGGTGCCCTTCCTCATGCTGGGCCTGCCCATCTTCGACACCTGCTTCGCCTTCATCCGCCGCATTGCCCACGGACAGAGCCCCATGCACGCCGACCGCAGCCACGTGCACCACCGGCTTATCGACATGGGCTTCAACCAGAAGCAGGCGGTGGCGGTGCTGTATGTCATCAGCGCCATCCTGGGCCTGTCCGCCGTTGTGCTCACCACCAGCGGGCCGGTGAAGGCCATGCTGCTCCTGCTGGCCCTGTGCTTTGCCGGGGCGATCTCCGCCCGGATTTTCCTGGGCGCCAACGGAAAGAAAAACGACGGTGAGAAGCCGGACGAGAAGGGGGAAGAGAAATGAAGCAGGTGCGCGTCATGACCATCTTCGGCACCCGGCCGGAGGCCATCAAGATGGCTCCCCTGGTGGCGGAGCTCCAGCGCCGTCCGGGCCTAGAGCCGGTCTGCTGTGTGACGGCCCAGCACCGGGAGATGCTCGATTCCGTGCTGGAGATCTTCCAGCTCCGGCCCGATTACGATCTGAACATCATGGAGCCCCGCCAGACCCTCTCCACCATCACCTCCAAGTGCCTGCTGGGCATGGAGGGGGTGCTGGAGCAGGCCAGACCCGACCTGGTGCTGGTCCACGGGGACACCTCCACAACCTTCGCCGGGGCGCTGGCCGCCTTTTACCACCAGATCAGGGTGGGCCATGTGGAGGCGGGACTCCGCACGGGTGACAAGTATTCTCCCTTTCCGGAAGAGATGAACCGGAAGCTGGTGGGCGATATCGCCGATCTGCATTTCTGCCCCACCCGGGCGAACCGGGCAAACCTGGAGCGGGAGGGGATCACCGACGGGGTGTTTGTCACGGGCAATACCGTGATCGACGCCCTCAAGACCACGGTTGTGAAGGATTATCACTTCACAACGGATCTTCTCAACCATCTGGACTACACTGGCCGAAAGATCATCCTCGTGACCTGCCACCGGCGGGAGAACTACGGCCAGCCCATGGCCAACATCATGGCGGCTCTGCGCCGGGTGGCGGACGCCTTCCCGGAGGTGGAGCTGGTCTACCCGGTTCACCTGTCCCCGGTGGTGCGGGAGGCGGCGGGGAAGTACCTCGGCGGCCACGACCGTATCCACCTCATTGATCCGCTCTCCGCCGACGAGATGCACAACCTGATGGCCCGGGCCTATCTGGTCATGACCGACTCGGGTGGACTGCAGGAGGAGGCCCCCGCCCTGGGGCGGCCGGTGCTTGTCCTGCGGCGGGAGACCGAGCGGCCCGAGGCGGTGGAGGCGGGAACCGTGAAGATCGCGGGGACGGAGGAGAACGTCATCTTCTCCATGGCCTCCGAGCTGCTCACCGCTCCGGCGGCCTACACCGCCATGGCCCACGCGGTCAACCCCTACGGCGACGGTCACGCCTGCCGCCGGATCGCCGACGCCATTGAGTGGAAATTCGGCCTGCGGGCCGAACAGCCGGAGGAATTCCGGGCATAACGCGGTCCGGGCGGAGAGGAGGGAACAGGCGTGGAGCGCAGAAAGCGGAATCTGCTGGTGGTACTCATCGGCATCGTCATCGTGGTGGCCATGGTGTCCAGCTTTGGACTGGGCCTCTTTGCGCCGGACACGGCGAAGATCGTGCTGCCCACGCCGGAGGTCTCCCAGCAGCCGGGGGGAGAGCCTGGCGAGCAGAGCGGTCTGGTGCTGGTGGACGTGACGCCGGAGACGGTGCAGAGCGTCATCCGGGATACCCTCTCCCGCCCGGACCGCTACACTCGCGCGGTCACGATCGAGGACTTCTGGGGCGAGGGAGAGAGCGGAACCACCCATGCGGACGTGTGGGTGGACGGCGGCTGGACCCAGACGGAGGCAGCCCTGCCAGGCGGGACGGTACGTTACTCCATCGTGGGCGACGGGCAGTTCTGGCTGTGGTATGGAGGCGACCGCACGGCCCTTTCCGGTCCGGCGGACGGGCACTCGGCGGATCTGGAGGGCCAGCGCATCCCCACCTATGAGGACGTACTGGAGCTGGAGCAGGATGCCATTGCCGCCGCCGGATATGAGGAGAAGGGCGGCCTGGCCTGCATTTATGTGGAGACAGGCGAGGACGCGCTGGGCTATGTGGAGAAGTACTGGGTCTCCGTGGACAGCGGCCTGTTGGTGTGCGCCGAGCAGTGGAAAGGGGAGGAACTGACCTATCGGATGACCTCCTACGCGGTGTCGACGGACCGTACCCTCTTCGGACTCACGGAGTTTGCGCTGCCGGACGGCACAGTGCTGCATACGGTAGAGGAATAACGGGCGGCCGGCAGGGGGCCGGCCGCCCGTTATTCCAGCCCCAGCAGCAGGAGCAGCCCCAGGGTGATGACCAGTTCCATGTCGTCCCCCTCCAGAAAGAGGAACAGGAGGATGAGCAGGAGCAGGACATCGCCGGTGTCGAGGCCGTCCAGCTTGAGGCCCCGAAGCAGCTTGCCCAGTCCTGAGGCGGGCTTGGCGGATTCCGGCGCCTCGGCGTCCGGCTCCGGCGGGGGCGCGTCGGGAGGGACGGTCTGGGTGGGAGGGGCATCCTCCTCCACGACCCGGGTGTAGGAGGCGCCATTGGGTATGTAGCGGTTATACATCGTCCTTCCCCTCCTCTCGGCGGCTCTGGAAGAGCTGGAAGGCCACCCGGATGACCCGGGCCAGCTTGGCGATCTGAACGGCCTTGTCAACCTTTGCATACCGCTCCGGCTTGACAAAAGGCTTGAGAGCATTGAGCAGGGCCACCTTGCGGTCGTCAGTGGCGGAGTACTCGGAAAAGAGGCGCAGACCGGCCTGGAGAAGCTGGGGATCCAGCTCGGACAGGGCGGAAAGCGGGTTGCTGTCTCCGCCGCCGCCCAGCATGCCCAGCAGGGCGGACCAGTCGGTGGCGCCGGACTGCCCGGTCGCCTCTCCCGCGGGCCCGGCCTCCGCCGGTTCTGCGGCGGGGGGCGGGGCGGATTCTCCCGTGTGCTCCCCGGTCAGCGCCTGCGCGAGGGAAGCGATCTGGCCCATGGCCTGGGGATCGCTGAGGATCGCGTTGAGTTTCTCCTCGAATTCGGCCATGTCTCCCGCCCCCTCCCGCCGAAATGCCTACTTCTTCTCCTTGGGCACCGCCTGACTGATGTTTTGTACCAGCCGGGCCCCCTCGCTGCTCTGCATGACCTGCCGCACCATGCCCAGCAGGGCGCCGGTGTCCCCCTTGGCGGCGGCGGTCTTGAGGCCGTCCCCCGCGTTCTGGCTGAGCAGCTCCATCAGGCGCTGGGTGTCCGGGGACTGCATCAGGCTCTGGAGCAGGGCCTTGTTCTTCAGCAGGCCGGCGGCCTTGGGGTCCTTCATGAGTTCGTCCAGATTGGACCGGGGATTTGCCATACCATCAGCTCCATCTCAATTATTTATAAGACCGATCACTCCATTCTATGAGTGACTTTTCAGAAGGTGATACCTTGAAGCTGGTACTTTTTTCCGACTCCCACGGCAACGTGGCCAACATGGCCGACGTGGTGCGCCTGGAGCACCCAGACCGCGTCCTCCATATGGGGGATCTGGCCCGGGATGCGGAGGAGCTGGCCCGTCAGTTTCCCGATATTCCTGTGACCTATGTGCCGGGCAACTGTGACGGCCGCCGGCCGGATCTGCCGGACGAGCGGTGCTTTACCCTGGAGGGGTGTAAAATCCTGATGACCCACGGCCACACCTACCACGTGAAGATGGGGCCCGGGGCGGCCATCCGCGCGGCCCGAGAGGCGGGGGCGGGACTTCTGTGCTTCGGCCACACGCACGAGGCCCTCTGCGAGTTCCAGAACGGCCTGTGGATCGTCAACCCCGGCGCCGCCGGGAGCCTAGTTCAGCCCACCTACGCCGTGGCTGTCCTGGAGGAGGGCGGCGCGGTGTGCTATCTGTCGCATATCTGAGAAGGGAGAGGAGCAGTATGCTGCTGGTCATTGATGTAGGCAATACCAATATGGAGTTCGGCGTCTACCGGGGAGAGGAGCTGGTGGGGAGCTTCCGTCTGATGACGGACGCCAACCGTACCTCCGACGAGCTGGGGCTCTGGCTGTGCCAGTACTTCCAGCGCTTCGGCCTGGAGCTGGGGCAGGTGGAGGATGTGGTGATCGGCTCGGTGGCCCCCCAGGTGATGCATACCCTGAGCCGGGCGGTGCAGAAGTATGTGGGCAAGACCCCGCTGGTGCTGGACGAGGCGCTGGACCCCGGCCTGCCCTACGTGGAGTGCGACAGCGACGAGCGCCTGGGCCCCGACCGGGCGGCGGCGGATATCGCGGCCATCGCCAAGTACGGCGCGCCGCTGGTGGTGCTGGACTTCGGCACCGCCACCACCCTGGACGCGGTAAGCCGGGAGGGCGTATACCTGGGCGGCTGCATCACCGCCGGGGTGCAGGTGTCCATCGACGGGCTGTTCCAGAAGACTGCCCTGCTGCCCCGGGTGGAGCTGGTGAAGCCGGACACAGTGCTGAGCACCACCGCCGTGGGGCAGATCCAGGCGGGGGCGGTGCTGGGCTATATCGGGGCCATCGAGTACCTCATCCGCCACGCCAAGGAGGAGATCGGCCAGCCGGACACCAAGGTGGTGGCCACGGGCGGCCTGTCCCGGCTGGTGGCGGACAACACGGAGCTGATCGACGTGGTGGATCCCCAGCTGGTGCTGGACGGCCTGCGCATCATCTATGAGCGGGCGAGGAGATAAAACGGATGGGGAGGAGAGGCAATGAGTGAGATCAAGCGGAACGGGCACGGAGCCATGGACATGACCCAGGGGTCGCCGACCCGGCTGATCGTCTTGTTCTCCCTGCCCCTGCTGGCGGGAAATGTGCTCCAGCAGCTCTACAACATGGTGGATTCGGTGGTGGTGGGCAACTATGTGGGCTCCTCCGCCCTCACCGCCGTGGGCGCGGGCTTCTCTATCATGTTCCTGATATCCTCCCTCTTCCTCGGATTCTCCATGGGCGCGACCATCATGATCGCCCAGTATGTGGGCGCCGGGGACCAAGGGGCGGTGGGGCGCACGGTGGACACCATCTACAGCGCCCTGCTGGTGATCATTGTGCCCCTGACCCTGCTGGGCGTGCTGGCCAGCGGGCCGCTGCTCACCCTGATCCGGGTGCCGCAGGAGGCCTATGAGCAGGCGCGGACCTACTGCATGGTGGTGCTGGGCGGCATCGTCGGTACTCTGGGCTACAATATGAACAGCGGCATCATGCGCGGTCTGGGGGACAGCCGGACGCCCCTGATTTTCCTGTTCATCGCCTGTGTCATCAATATTGTGCTGGATCTGGTGTTTGTGCTGGTGTTCTCCTGGGGCGTGTTCGGCGTGGCCCTGGCCACCATTCTGGCCCAGATCTGCTCCTGGGTGTTCGGCATCTTCTACATCAACCGAAAGTACCCCTTCCTCCATATCCGCCTGTTCCGGATGCGGCTGGACCGGCTCCTGCTGGGGCAGGTGATCCGTCTGGGCATACCCTCCGCGATACAGGAGTGCCAGTTCGCGGTGGGCATACTCATCATGCAGGCGCTGATCAACGGCTTCGGCAACGACTTTGCGGCCGGCTTCACCGCCGCCAACAAGATCGACACCTTCGCCTTCATGCCCATCGAGTCCTTTTCCATCGCCGCCACCACCTATGTGGGACAGAACATGGGGGCGGGGAGGCTGGACCGGGTACAGACCGGGACCCGCCGGGCCCTGGTGCTGGGCACTCTGGTATGCCTGGCCATGTCGGCGGTGGTGCTGCCCCTGCGGCGGCCCCTGCTGATGCTCTTCAACCGGGAGCCCGGCGTGGTGGCCGCCGGGGAGGCATACCTGCTCCGGGCCCTCTCCCTGATGTTCATTCTGGCCATGATGTTTATCATGAACGGCGTCCTCCGCGGCGCAGGCGCCACGACAGTGCCCATGGTAGCCTCCATCATCTCCCTCTGGGCGGCCCGCATCCCTGTGGCCTATGCGCTGGCCTATTTCTTCGGCCCGGAGGAGATCTATTGGGCCTATCCCATCGGCTGGGCCCTGGGCCTGCTGATCTGCGTGGTGTCCTATTGCCGTGGAAGGTGGAAGGACAAGTGCATTGTGGGCCAGGCGCCGCAGGAATAGCACAGAGGCCCCGCCGGTCTGTCCGGCGGGGCCTCTCCTGCTGGAGTCAGGACTTTGTGTAGAAATCGCACCAGGGGCGCAGGGTACAGTTGGGGCAGTCGGGCTTGCGGGCCATACACACCGCCCGGCCGTGGAGCACCATCCGGTGGCAGAAGTCGTTGGACTCCTCCGGCGGCAGGATGGGCCGGAGTTGCTCCTCCACCTTGGCCGGGTCCTTGGTGCCGTCGGTGAGGCCCAGTCGGCCGGTAATGCGTATGCAGTGGGTGTCCGCCACCACTACGCCGGGGGTGTGGTACACGTCGCCCAAAATCAGGTTGGCGGTCTTGCGGCCCACACCGGGCAGCTTGAGCAGCTCCTCCATGGTGTCGGGCACCCGGCCGCCGTACTGCTCCACCAGCATGCGGGAGGCGGCTACAATGTCCCGGGCCTTGGCCCGGAAGAAGCCGGTGGAATGGATATAGGTTTCCACCTCGGCGGGGTCGGCCTGGGCCAGAGACTCCAGGGTGGGAAAGCGGGCAAAGAGGGCGGGAGTGACCATGTTGACCCGCTCATCGGTACATTGGGCGGCCAGACGCACGGAAAAGAGCAGCTCGTAGGGCTTGGGGTACTGGAGCGAACAGAGCCCTTCGGGGTATAGCTTCTTCAGCTCCTCTACGATAGCCAGGACGTCCTCATGGTTTTTCATCGAATCACCTCTTAGACAATATAGCATAGAATCCGCCAAAAAACGAGAGCCTTTTTTCAAATAGGGCGATTGTAATTTAAAGTGGGATTCTGTATAATAAACGGTACAGTCAAATTTGAGAAAGGTGGAGTCGGATTTGGTCAAGGATATCATGGAGTTTCTTGCCGGACAAGACCCCGAGGTAGGGGCGGCGGTTCAGGCGGAGTACGACCGCCAGCGGCGCAACATCGAGCTGATCGCGTCGGAGAACTTCGTCAGCCCGGCGGTGCTGGCCGCGGCGGCCACGGTGCTCACCAACAAGTACGCGGAGGGCTATCCTGGCAAACGCTATTACGGCGGCTGCCAGTGCGTGGACGTGGTGGAGGATATCGCACGCAAACGGGCCTGCCAGCTCTTTGGGGCCGACCACGCCAATGTGCAGCCCCACTGCGGCGCCAATGCCAACTATGCGGTGTACGCCGCCCTGTGTGAGCACGGCGACACGGTGCTCGGCATGGATCTAGCCAACGGAGGCCACCTGACCCACGGCTCACCGGTCAACTTCTCGGGAAAAAACTATAATATCGTGGCTTATGGCGTCAACGACCAGGGCTACATCGACTACGACCAGGTGCGCGATCTGGCCAAAAAGCACAGGCCCCGCATGCTCCTGGCCGGCGCCTCCGCCTATCCCCGCACCATCGACTTCAAGACCTTTGCCGATATCGCCCACGAGGTGGGGGCCTATCTGTTTGTGGATATGGCCCATATCGCCGGCCTGGTGGCTGTGGGGCTCCACCCCTCCCCGGTGCCCTATGCCGACGTAGTGACCACCACTACCCACAAGACCCTCCGGGGCCCCCGGGGCGGCATGATCCTCTGCAAGGAGGCGCTGGCCAAGAAAATCGACTCCGCCATTTTCCCGGGCAGCCAGGGCGGCCCCTTGGAGCACATCATCGCCGCCAAGGCCGTGGCCCTGGGGGAGGCGATGAAGCCGGAGTTCAAAGCCTACCAGGAGCAGATTCTCAAAAACGCCGCCGCCCTGGCGAAGGCCCTCATGGCCGAGGGCTTCGATCTGGTCAGCGGCGGCACCGACAACCACCTGATGCTGGTGGATCTCCGCCCTGCCCGCCTCACCGGCAAGGAGATGGAGAGGCGGCTGGACGAGGTGAACATCACCGTCAACAAGAACGCCATCCCCAACGATCTGGAGAAGCCCTTCGTCACCAGTGGTATCCGGGTGGGTACGCCCGCCGCCACCACCCGCGGCTTCAAGGAAGCGGACATGGAGGTCATCGCTTCCATCATGTGGCGTACCGCCACCGATTTTGAGGGCAAGCAGGACGAGCTGCGGGACCAGGTGGCCCAGCTTACCGGCAAATATCCCCTGTACGAATAAACAAAACGGAGTACGCATGAGCAGAGACGGCGGCCTGTCGAAAAATGGCTTCGGCAGGCCGCCGTTTTTCTCTTGACAAACGCCTTTGATGTGGTATATTTATAATATAAAGATAGAAATACAGCGAAATAGAACGGAATATAGTGATTTAAAATGATTGATAAATCAAGAAAAACGAAATATATAGGAATAAAAATGTATAGAATAAAATACTGATTCAATGAACAAACAATGAACAAACAATGGACAACGAATCGGGATAAATTGTATTGACTTTGCACGCGCTATATGGTAACATGCGTATATGTTAATATTAACCCCCTCTGAATGGACAGAGGGGAAGGGTCATTAGGGGCCGGAGTTACTTATCTGCTGATAGGTAGCTCCGGCCTCTTTTGCTTTGCCCAGACCAGAAAGGAGAAAAAATGAGACTGAGAACAGCAAGGCAGTATTGGAATGAAGAGCGTCAGAGAGATCCACATTTCCCACTTGGGCTGTGCTACATCCGCTCGGCTATAGCAGACGGCAGAATCCCGTCTATTTCGGTGGGAACCAAGCGGCTTTTTGACGCTGACAGGGTTCCGGAATACCTGATGTATTCGCAAATGGAGCAGGAAGCCGCCGGTATCAGAAAGCAGAGATAGGGGTGGGACTAATGTATAATATCAGGCTTCTCTATTGTGCCAGAGAGATTATTATGAGAAATCGGGCAAGAGAAATCGAGCGGGAGCGGCGTGAAGGGAGGCCCATTCTGGCGGATAACGCCATACCCGCCACCGAGCACGAACGGGCCGCCTGCGTGCGCCACAGGGCGGCGGAAGCAATAGACCGGGCGGGGGTGTGATGTGTGGCGGTCGACTTCAAAGAGCTAAAGCGGGAAGATTGCCGCACAGTAGCCCGCCGCCTGGGGCTGGAGCTGAACAGACAAGACAAGGCGCGGTGCTTTCTCCATGCCGGGGACAAAAACCCCAGTTTGCAGGTGTACGCCGATGGCTGGAAGTGTTTCGGCTGCGGTGAGCATGGGGACGCTGTTGACCTTATATCGAAGTATCTTAGCATATCAAATGTTGAAGCGGTGGAGTGGATGAAAAAAGAATTTAATATCCAGGAGCCGCCCAGGAGACAGGACTATGGACAGGCCGAGCGGGAGCATATATACCCAGGCGGACAGGTCAAAAAGGTCATATATCGCCGGGGTGACGGTTCAAAATATGGGTGCTGGTTCCACATGGAGTGCGGCACATGGCAGAAAGGCCGGGGAACCGCCCCTCATTCCCTCTACATAGCCGGAGAACTGGCCGGAGCTGTCTTTGTGGCCGAGGGGGAAAAGGATTGCGACAACCTCCACAAACTGGGGTATAATGCCGCCAGCGGAGAGGATGGAGCGGGACGGGGGAAATGGAGGCCGGAGTACACCGAGCAGCTAAAGGGCCTCCCTGTCTGCATCTTCCAGGACAACGACAAAATAGGCAAGGACTATGCCCAGGAAACCGCCGCCGCCCTCCATGGTGTGGCCTCCAGTGTGCAGGTGCTGGACTTGTCCCAGGTATGGCCGAAGGTGCCGGAGAAGGGGGACATATCCGACCTTATAGCACGGTTTGGGCCGGAGAAATCATGCGACGTGATTGCCCAGCTTATCAGCACAACGCCACAATGGGAGCCGCCCACTTTAGCCAGAAGCGCAAAGCCCGCGTCTGCATTTGGGGAGGACAATACGCAGTTTTTATGGTATCCATACCTTCCCATTGGAGACTATAGCGTAATGATGGCGGACGGTGGAACAGGCAAAACAATCCTATGTTGCGGGATTGCGGCAGCGGTAAGTACTGGGAAAGCATTGCCCGGCGACGAATTTGACGGGAGGGGGCAAAATGTTCTAATGATCTCCGCCGAGGACAGCGGGGAGATCTTGCGGAAAAGGCTTGCGCGGTCTGGAGCTGACTTAGATAGAGTCATGATTCTGGATTGTTCTGATTCTCTTGGGATGAGCTTTTCCGATGAATACGATGAATTTGAGGCCACGATTAAAACCTATTCCCCGGCCCTAGTCATTGTAGACCCCTGGCACGCCTTTCTTGGGGCGGGGGTGGATATCAACCGAGTAAACGCCTTGCGGCCAGTATTCCAAAAGTTGTCCCACCTGGCAAAGAAATGCCAATGTTCTATGATTCTTGTTTCTCACGTCAACAAGCGGGCTCAAGGCGATAACGCCAATAACGCCGCCACGGGTTCTAGTGATTTTATCAACGCTTCCCGTTCCGCTTTCCGGGTAATCTTTGATGATGTAGATGAAGATTGCCGAGTGATGGTACATACCAAGACCAACTATGCCGCCTATGGCAAGTCTATCCGGTATAGGATTGATGATGGTGGAGTGGTTTGGGATGGATTCTCAGAAATCACAAAGCAGACTTTGGAGGCAGCGGCGCGGCGGCGGTCTACTCCGTGGGAGATCATACAGGGAGATAAAGAGCACTCGGCCTCAAACAATGCACTTATAGAGGCTTTGGAATCGTCTGCAAATCAATTTGTTCCCACACGATTTTCCTACGAGGAATTTAAAAATCTACATGGGGATTTAATTTTCGGAGGCCAACAGCCGAAACGAGCGCTAGACGCAATTAAAGAAAGACTGTCTGATGATGGGTATTTTTTGAAGGTTGGATCTGTGAAGAAGAACGGGCAGTCGTGCAAGGGGTTTGTAATTCAGCGCATAGAGGATAGCGAAGTGGAGCAGGTTGACTGTTTTAGGCAATAGTGGACTGTTTCTGTTAGGGTATAGATTAGTCAACTTCGACCACCGATGGGGAATGAGTGGTCTAAGTGGTCGAAGTTGACGAAACATACGCACAGCAAAAACGGTCAACCAGGAACTGAAGCAAATGGAAGGAGAATGAGAATTATATGGACAAGCATGAATGGGAGTTGTTGGATAAACTGCTGTGTGCAGCTTATGATGGTAAGCCTATTACCATACAGAGATCCAAGCGCGGGAAAATCATTGGCGTTGAAGTACATGAACCAGGGGTAGAAGCTGATGGGATCTAAATCTCAGCGCAAGGGCCGGGCGGGTGAGCTGGAGCTTGCCCGGCTCCTCCAGGGGTACGGCTACGACGTGCAGCCAGGTATGGCGGTGAGCTACGGGGCCACACCCGACCTTGTGGGGCTACCCCACATACATATTGAGTGCAAGCGCAACGAGCGGCTGAATGTACCGGAGGCTATGGCCCAGGCCGTCCGGGACGCGGAGCGGTTTCAGGATGGAGCGCCCACCGTGTTTCATAGGCGTAACCGCTCCGGCTGGCTGGTGACGCAGCGCCTTGAGGACTGGATAGCGATCTACAGAAAAAAAGAACCGCCTGCATCACATACAGACAGTGATACAAGCGGCTAGCAGAAAGGATATTTTTATTATACCGCAATCTATAAAAAAATCAAGGAGTGAAAAATTATGTTTTTGGTAAAATGCGGAAAGAAATTTTATGAGCTGACAAATACAAACGTCTATACACTTTGCCCGGATTGCAATGAGGTGCATCAAGTGGATATTGTTGGCCTACTGTCTGATGGTCACAACGATCTGGAGAATACGGTCGTTTACTGCCATGAATGTACCCGTTGGCGGCGCACGATGCGAGGGGAGGCCTGATTTACATGGTATGGAAGATTACGCCCGAACTTCAAACGGCTATTGATCACGTATCCGAGCAAAAGGTCGCCCAAAAGGCTGGGGAGTTTCTAGAGCAGGCGATAAAGCATATTTCAGATGGCACAGCACAGCTTGGCACCCAGCAGCCCAAAGATGGTAAAAATATATGCTTTAAGCCGTTGGTGAAGCAGGGGAGCCAAGATACATTGTTAATCGCCATCCCAGAGAGAGCATTTAAAGCCTATAACTACTCTAGCTTTCAGGAGGCGGCCAGCGAGGCAATTGCACACGTCCAGCATAACCGTATGACCTTCTGCCCAGGCGGCGCATGCTTTCAACATGGATTCGACCTCCAACAGCGCCCGCTGTCCTTTTGGAGCCTGGACGAGATGGGACAATCAACCGCCTTTTACAACGTATCCATTTCCGACGTGGTGGAACTACAACAAGCGCATTGGCTGATTGAAGCGCAGCGCGTCCGATAGAAGTTTAATCCCCCCCTGCCTCTTTAACTGGAGGTGGGGGGGTGTTTTTCAAGTTCGATTCCACTTTTCCTATTGTGGAAACACTGTGCTGTATTCTCTCCACAATGATTACCCCCAAAAAAAGAAAGAATGTTTAATATATATTACAGATTGTATTTTAAAGAAAAATGGTGATTACAATTAGCAATTGACCAGAAAAAGCATACCCTGGGGGGTATACAATCAGAATTGGAGCCCCAACCGTTACCCCTTGTTGACAGAATACATCAGCAGCGATATAATACAAACAAGCCGAAAAACGGCTATTCACTTCTTGAGTTGGCTTGTCTAAAAAGGGAGACGGTAATCCGTCCCCCTTTTTATTTATTTAAGCATGTCCAGCGCGATAGAAAAGCCATTTATAAACCCCTGGCACTCCATAGCTACCCCGTAGCTGTCCACGTCCACCTCGTCGCCCACAGCGTCCACCAGGGCACGGCGGGTTTGCTCTGTCTCCTCCCTGCGCTGGTAGTAGTCGCACAGGCTGGGGCCGTCCATCGTGTCCGGCTCCTCGCTGCTGGCGGCGTGGTACAGCGCGGTTATAATATCATCCATGATTTCTTGTCTCCTTTCCCTGTCTATATGCCTCATTGCACCAATGCTGGACACTCGTATAAAAATCTCTTATTATGGGTTTCTCTAAATCCTTCAGATTTTCTGTTTTCATGCAAAACTCGGCTGTACTCTTTGCTATATTGATCGGATCAAGCCCTTTCACTCCGGCGTCAAATTCCAGGTTGAAAAGTTCGACATACAAGTCAGCCATTTCTCGGCTAAAAGCATCGAATTTACGGCAGAATGTTGCCTCCTGATATGCGATAAATGCCTCGGGTGTAGTGGGAAAGGTAATCAGATTATCCACGATGCTTCGCCTCCTTCAGCACCTTCTCATAAGCCAGTACCACCGTCAGAATATGACGCATAAATTTCTCTGTATCGTTCCTATTCAGAACATAGTTAATCTCTGCTCTCAATAACGATTTTTGGTTCATATCGTCGCCTCCACCTTATCCAGCAAATCATTGATAGAGGAAAGCAAAAGGTTAAGGGCTGGCATATAAACACTACCCATGCGCATACAAAAGTACGCTTCATAGCCTTCGGCGTCTTGGTGTTCTTGCTCCATGTCCTCCATAATTAAGCCAAAGGCAGCGAAAATTGTTTTGAGAGAAAATATCATGCCGCACATGTCGGTTTTATTATCTTTAGAAAGATCGTTATGTGCTACGCTGGTCATATCCATGCCTCCTTTTCAGCAACAGTTATTACGGCCTTGCGCCACATGTCGAGCTGTTCGACCACTTGAGGGGAAGCATTAGCAATCACACCATACAAGTGTATGCGGTGCATATCATCATCAGTGAGCTGGTCATGGCCGTGGACATCCGTCCAGAGGTAGGCGTACATGATTGGCCGGTAGACATACTCCAACGCTTCATCGGAAAGTTCAGAAAGGATCTTGCTCAGTAACGAGCGGGCAGTTTTTATATTCAAGGTTAAATTCCTCCATGCTGTACGGCGTTTTTTGTACGGGGTATATAATTACTCTCGGCCGCCTCTGCTATGACTTCTGATGTGGTATAGGGTTCTAAGGCCGGATTTGACGGTTTCCAGAAAACGAGTTGCGGCAATTTGGGCACAAAAAATCAAGCCTCCTTTGCAGTTCCCACTTGCAAAAAGGCTTGAAAAAGGGTATAGTAAATTTACCCCTTACAGGCTTCCGCTTGTGGGTGGTTCTGCTCCTTCACGCTGGCCTGTCGCCAAACTAGACAGCGTGAGGGAGTTCTTTTATTCAGTTTTTCCCTCGTCCAGTTCCTTTTTCACAAGCTGAACACCCCTGTTGACTACCGCCGTTCTGGTGGTGTTCATTCTTTCGGCGCACTCGTCGAGCGTCGCTAATTCCTCGTTGCTCATACGAATTTGCAATTTGTGATCTTTCCGGCTTTCCCCCTGGACGGGTCTACCTGTTCGTGGCGACACTCTTTCACCTCCTCGCAATTTCGCCATGACATAATTATAAATAACGCCAGTACAAAAGTCAAGAGGAATTTTCCATCCTGCTCCTTGATTTTCTGGAGGGGGCCGTGGTACAATGCCCTTGACCCCCTCCGGGGTGGTTGTGGGCTCTTATACGGCGCTTGTGGAAGGGTGGCCGTGTAAGGGCTCTTTCATTTATGCCACGCAGAAGCGGCGGGCGGTGCTGGTGCGGGTGAAGCGGGCCGCCACCTCCGGCAAGGCCGCTCTCAGTGCCGCAGCGTCCAACCTGGAGGATGTGACGGGCTTCCAGGTGATTTTATACTCCCCGGCCCTTAACTCCTCAGTGTCGCCCATGTGGGCCTTGATGGTGTCCCGGATGCCCTCGGCCTCAACCTGGGCTTCCTCAATCAACTGCTGGAGCTGGCGCAGCTCCCGGATCTTCATTTCCAGTTCGTTGGCGCTCATGGTGTTTACCTCCTTGCAAAATAAAACAGACGGCACCGAATATCCGGCACCGTCTGGCTGTGTCTATGTACTTACTGCGCGGGCTTCAACGGAATCTTGACCTCAATCGCCACATTGTCCGCCCAGTCTAGGAGGGTATTCACTCCGTCGCGGGTAATCTCGTGGGCCTCCTTCAACTCGGCCAGATCGTCCTTGATAGTGGCAATGTCCTTCTGCATGGCGTCCATTCTTCTCTCCATGCCGTCCAGCTTCTCCAGGATTAAATCCAATTTGTCCATCTTTATCACCCCTTGTCCTGATTATACGGTGTCGGATATTCGGTTGTCAAGGTTCGTGTCTGAGGTGTTGGCCCCCGGATAACACTTGCTCCTTGTTGGAAGCATCCCGGTGTCCTCATGAGTACGCCCTATCCGCTTTCGGCGGCTGTCGACCGCCGGGGCCCTGTCCCTCTTGACATTATGAATTATAATATATTTACGGGAATATGTCTATTGGCATAGTGTATATATTTACGGGAATATTTTTATTTATATTTACTATTTACGGGAGTAGATTTTTGCGCTATAATAAAGTCATAATGGAGGAGATGTCGCCATTTTTGGCGGCACCCCAGGAAGGAGGAAAAGCCGTGGCAGTATCAAAGGCGCAGCAGAAGGCCGTACACAAATATGTAAAGGCAAACTATGACCGAATGGAATTAACGGTTCCCAAAGGCCAGAAGGAGGCCATAAAAGCCCACGCAGAAGCCCGTGGGGAGAGCGTGAACGGTTTTGTGAACAGGGCTATATCTGAGACTATGGAGCGGGACAACGCCGCTCCTGGGGCCGCTGGTGAGGTCACAGAGGACAGAGCATGAAAAAGCCGCCCCTGGTGCTGTGAACACCAGAGGCGGCAAGAGCGATTCAGACCCACACAAAGAATCAAAACCGTGCCCCTATTGTACCATACTGGGCGCGGGTGGACAAGGAGGATTGTATGGCAAGTATCAAGTTGCGGGGGGAAAGCTATCTGATACGGGCATCATGCGGATATGATGCACACGGGAAACAGGTTATTAAATCAATGACCTGGAGACCGCCAAAGGGAATGACACCCGCAAGGGCCCGGAAGGAGGCGGAGCGGCAAGCCGTCCTTTTCGAGGAAAAATGCAAAATCGAAGGTACAGCAAGCGGAAATGTGAAGTTTGAGACTTTTGCTCGGCAGTGGTTTAAAGAATATGCGGAGCAAAATCTTAGAATCAAAACTGTGGTACGCCTCCATGAGCTGGAGGAGCGGACCTATACCGCGATAGGCCATATCCGTATTGATAAATTGACAGCCCGGCAAGTACAGGCCTTTATTGATAACCTGGGAGAGGGCGGCATCAGTACAAAAGGGGACAGAGCGGAGCCAAGAGAGAACATCCTTGCAATTCTAAAGGAGCAAGGGCTTACCATAAAGGCACTTGCCGACAATAGCGGGATTTCATATAAAACCGCCCGGAATATCTGCAAGGGCCGGAGTGTTTCTATTGCTATTGCAAATAAGGTGATGCTTACTCTTGGGAATAAAAAGTTATTTGATATCAAAAAAGGCGGAGGGCGACTAGCACAAAATTCAATCAAACCTTACCTGTATTTTATATCCGCTGTGATGGATTATGCATGCCGTTATGAAATGGTGAGAGCGAATCCGTGCAAACGTGTTATTATACCTTCAGGAGAAAAGGAAGAAAAAGGAGTTTATGGCCTGGAGGAAGCGCAAAAATTTATAGAGAGCTTAGACAAGGCCCCAGTGATGTATAAAGCGTTTTTCGTCTTAGCAATCTATGGGGGCTTTCGACGCGGCGAACTGCTGGGGCTAGAGTGGAAAGATATAGACTTTGATAACAACACTATCAGCATCCGGCGTACATCCCAATATTTGAGCGGCATAGGGACATATACGGATGACACTAAAACCGAAAAGAGCAAAAGAACGCTGAAACTACCAGTTGGAGTATTTTCTACGCTTCGACAACTTCGGGCTGATCAGGCGCAGCGCAGATTACTTATGGGGAACTTGTGGGAGGATCACGACCGCTTATTTACCGGGGAAACTGGTAAACCTCTACAGCCAAATTCGCCTTATCGCTGGTTATCTGGATTTTGCAAAAAGACCAGACAACGCAATCTAGGAATACATGCTTTCCGGCATTTAAATGCGTCGCTCCTGATAAACAGCGGGGCAGACGTTAAAACCGTTGCGGATTCTCTAGGCCATTCCGCTCCCACTACAACACTGAACATTTACGCACATACATTTGAAGAAGCTCAAGCCAGAGCGGGCGAGGCTGTTGCCGACTTGCTGTCGAAAAAAGCTGGTTTTTAACCCTGGCAATGAACAAACAATGAACAAAAAGCGGACAGTCAACAATTTGGTGCCCTTAAAAATCCTTATATTCCAATGGTTTCGGCTGACTTATATAGAAAATGTATTTCTATTATAAAGAGCGAAATACACCACATAAAAGGAGTGTATCTGAATGGCTGACAAACGATGGTATGGGCTGATTGGCCTGCTGTCCTTGTTGGGGTTCGTAGGGGTGTTCACCGGGGAGAAATACTTCCTGGGCTTTTTTGCCTTTGCGGTGGACTTTCAGTACTTTTTTGCCAAGGCTGACGAGATGCAGGAGGGCCAGATTCTCCGCTCGGCCGCACGGGGCTTTTTCGTGGGCATGGGAGTGACGGCGGCGGGGACGCTGCTGCTCCTGGCCCTTGGCGGAGGGACGACGGAGGCGCTGTACCTCAGCAGCGGGCTGGGCTGGGGAGTGGGAGTGATGGTATATGCCCTCTCCAGCTTCCTGTGCGGCTGCCGGGAATGGTGGAACGCGCGGGCATGATTACCAATCGCATCAAGGAGTACCGGGCCCGCTTCGACCTGAAGCAGGAGGAGCTGGCCAGGCGGGTGGGAGTACGCCGGGAGACCATCGGCAACCTGGAGAAGGGGCGCTATAATCCCTCGCTGGTGCTGGCCTGGAACATTGCCAAGGTATTCGGCGTACCGATTGAGGAGATCTTTACCGTGGAGGGGGATGAATAGTATCCGCCGCTCTTTACGGGGGCTCGAACATGTGTTAGAATAGGGGCGACCAAACGAGGAGGGATGCCCAATGTCATACCGGCCCCTGGCCGACGAGATCCGCCCCCAGAGCCTGGACGAGGTGGTGGGCCAGCGCCACATTTTGGGGGAGAACGGCCTGCTGCGCCGCATCATTGAGGGGGGACACATCCCCAATCTGGTCTTTTATGGCCCCTCCGGTACCGGCAAAACCACGGTGGCCAACATCATCGCCAGGCGCACCAACCGGCCCCTCCACCGGCTCAACGCCACCACGGCCTCCATCTCGGACATCAAGGACATCATCAAGGACATCGGCACCATGCTGGCCCCCGATGGGGTGCTGCTCTATCTGGACGAGATTCAGTACTTCAACAAGAAGCAGCAGCAGTCTTTGCTGGAGTTTATGGAGAACGGCAAGATCACCCTGATCGCCTCCACCACGGAGAACCCCTATTTTTACGTGTATAATGCGGTGCTCAGCCGGTCTACCGTGTTTGAATTCAAGCCCATCGAGGCCGTCGACGTGCTGCCCGCCATCGACCGGGGCATCCGGCTCATGGGGGAGCGCCTAGGTGCGGAGGTGGACTGCGAGGATGGCGTGCGGGAGCACATTGCCACCGCCTGCGGGGGCGATGTGCGCAAGTCCATGAACGCGGTGGAGCTGCTGCTCAGCTCCGCCCGGCGGGAGGGGGAGCGGCTGGTGGTCACCCTGGCCGATGCCCAGACGGTGGCGCAGCGCTCCGCCATGCGGTACGACCGGGAGGGAGACGATCACTACGACATCGCCTCTGCCCTCATGAAGTCCATGCGGGGCTCCGACCCCGACGCGGCCCTCCACTATCTGGCCCGCCTGCTGGAGGCGGGGGACATGACCACCGCCATCCGGCGGATTCTCTGCTCCGCCAGCGAGGATGTAGGCATGGCCTATCCTCAGGCGGCCCTGATCGTCAAGGCCTGTGTGGACAACGCCCTCCAGCTGGGCCTGCCGGAGGCCCGCCTCCCCCTGGCCCAGGCGGTGGTGCTGCTGGCCACCGCCCCCAAGTCCAACTCGGTCTACGAGGCCATCGCCGCCGCTCAGGCCGATGTGCGGGCGGGCAAGACCGGCGACTACCCCCGCCACCTCCAGAACGTCCACGCCGACTCGGCGGGGATGGAGCGGGAGCAGGGCTACCTCTACCCCCACGACTTTCCGCGCCACTGGGTGCGCCAGCAGTATCTGCCCGACCTGCTGGCGGACAGGCACTACTACCGCTACGGCGACAACAAGAATGAGCAGGCCGCCAGGCGGTACTGGGACGAGATCAAAGGCCCCGAGGCATAAAACAGGAGCGCGGCATAGCCGCGCTCCTGTTTTTTCAGGCGAATATGGTCTCCGCGCCCACCTTGACACAGCCCTCGGGGGCGTATTTCCACTTTTCAATTTGTCCCTGGGTGAGAAAATACTCCAGCGGCGCGGGGGCGTTCAGCGGGGGCAGGGTGTCGATGGCCAGCAGCTTGATCTTCATCCGCTCAGGCAGGATAGCCTTGATGTAGACGGACACACGGTCCCCCTCCCGCAGGCCGCTTTTCCGCTCCGCCAGGCCGGACAGATTCGGGGTGAGCTCCACAAAGGCCCCATACTCCTTGAGCCCGCGGACGATACCGGGCACCGTCATGCCCGCCTGAAAGCGGGCGGCGTTCTCCGCCCAGGTGCCCAGCAGCTCCCGGTGGGTCAGGTACACCCGCCCCAGCTTGGGGTCCAGCTCCTGTACCACGGCGAAGATGGCCTGCCCCACCCGGAACCGCTGGTCGGGGTGGGGGATGCGGGAGACGGAGATGCTTTCAATCCCGATCAGGGAGGGAACGCCGCAGCCGATGTCCACAAAGGCCCCGAAGGACTCCAGGTGGGTGACCACAGCCGGGAGGATACAGCCGGGATGCAGCCCGGCAAGCATGGCGTCCAGGGCGGCCTGCTGGGCCCGGCGGCGGGAGAGGCGGGGCCGGAGGACGCCCTCAGATTCCTCCAGAGCTGTGATCTGAAAACAGACCGGCTTGCCCACCCGGGAGAGAATGGCGATCTCCCGGGTGGTGCCCTCTGCAATGCCCAGCGCGGCCTCCTCCCGGGGGAGAAAGCCAGTAAACGGCCCTACGGACACCAGCAGGTTGTGGGCCCCGTCGCAGAGCTGGGCAACCCCCTCCAGCACCGTCCCCTCCTCCATGGCCCGGCGGAGGCCGTCGCGGGAGGCGCAGGCGGCCTCGTTTTCCGGTGTATGTAACAGACGCCCCTCGGGCAGGAAGCGGCTCCTCAATGTGACCAAATCCTTTCGTTTCCACAGTCATTTTTTTCCGATAGACTACTATATGCACTTGCCGGGCCTGAATTGACAGGGTATAATAGGCGTTACGAAGGAAACGGGAGGGACGCGGATATGGACATCCATGTGGGCGATGTGCTGGAATTGAAGAAGGAGCACCCCTGCGGCAGCCGGCGGTGGCTGGTGCTGCGGGTGGGAATGGACTTCAAGCTGCGCTGCGAGGGCTGCGGCCACGAGCTGATGCTCCCCCGGAGCAAGGCAGAGAAGAGCATCAAGCGGGTGTTGCGGACGGAGGAGCCCCAGGCATGAGGTACGAGGGGACGGTTTACCGCCCGCCGGGAGAGTGGAAGAGCTATCTGCTCCAGGTGACGGTGGGGTGCTCCCACAACGCCTGCACCTTCTGCGGCATGTATAAGGACAAGCGCTACCGGGTGCGCCCGCTGGAGGAGATTTTTGAGGATATTGCCCTGGCCAAGACAGCCTATGGAGACGTGAAGCGGGTGTTCCTCTGCGATGGGGACGCGGTGGCCATGGACACGGAGGCGTTGCTGGCCATTCTGGCCCGGCTGTACCAGACTTTTCCCTCTCTGGAACGGGTCAACGCCTATGCCGGCCCGGTTAGCACCCTGCGCAAGACGGGAGAAGAGCTGGCGACCCTCCGTCGGGCGGGGCTGGTGCGCCTCTACCTGGGGGTGGAGAGCGGCAACGACGCGGTGCTGCGGGCGGTGCGCAAGGGGGTGGACGCCGCGGGCATGCTGGAGGCCGGGCGGCGCATAGTAGCGGCGGGCTTCGATCTGTGGACCATGGTGCTTATCGGGCTGGCCGGGCAGGGCGAGGCCTCCCGGGCCCACGCCCTGGACACGGCGGCCCTGATCAACGCCATGAGACCCCGTCACCTCTCCGCCCTGACTTACCTCCCCGAGCGGGGGACGGCGCTGGGTGACGCGGCCGCGCGGGGGGAGTTCCGGCTGCTGACTGCTTGGCAGGCCCTGGAGGAAACCCGGCTGCTGCTGGAGCGCCTGGAGGTGGATCCCCTCCATTTCACCAGCGACCACGCCTCCAACTATCTGCCTTTAAAGGGAGGACTGCCCGGGGACAAGGCCCGGCTGCTGGCCCTGTTGGATGGGGCGCTCTCTGGCGAGCAGGGCATTAAGCCGGAGCTGTGGCGGGGGCTGTGACACAAAGAGAGGGGTATTGAGATGGACGGACAACACCTGCATATTCTGTGGACCAACGCCGATCCGGTGGTCTTTGACAAGATGGTGCTGATGTACGCGGTGAACAGCCTGGTGCGGGGCTGGTGGGAAAAAGTGACGGTGATCCTCTGGGGGGAGACCTCCCGCCTGGCGGCCACAGATCCCGCGGTGAGGGAGCGCATTGTCCTGGCCATGGAGCAGGGGGTGAAATTCTCGGCCTGTATTACCTGCGCCAAGGAGCTTGGGGTGGAGCAGGCGCTGCGGGACATGGGCCTGGAGGTCATCTCCTGGGGCCCGCCGCTGACCGAGCT
>ENA-UOJP01000370-UOJP01000370.1-human-gut-metagenome-genome-assembly--contig:-C102-NODE-370-length-92214-cov-54.308662_pt1 | contig 92214 bp, 88 predicted proteins | sample MGYA00242353_ERZ723900 | MGnify/ENA metagenome assembly ERZ723900 | reverse complement strand
CAGGTGGATTCAGGACTTTCACCCGTTAGAAACGTGCGCCGCCAGGCGCACAACAGTAAAAACCCCCGGAAGATTATCTTTCGGGGGTTTTTGTGATATCTGGAGTGAAAATTATCCGCGGCGCAGGTCCGTGTCCCACGTATAGGCTCCTTTTGACGTGTCAAAGCCATAGAAATCAGCAAATGACAGCCTGAAAATACTCCGGCCGGCAGAGGGAAGTTTTATCTGGTTTTTTAATCAGATACTGGTAAATGCCGCTGCCTGAGATATTTCCCGCCATCAGTATGCTTTTTAATACGCCGTCCTCCACCAGGGCCTTTTTGTAGTTCTTGCTGTCCTCCTCTGTTATGACCAGAGTGCGGCTGTCAAGACAGTTGATATCCCCAATGCAAAGTGCCGGCAGGCCGAAGAAGTTCATGGTGTTCTTCAGGGCGTATGTGTCCTCATAGGGGGTGGGGATGCCGTACATGTTTTTGGCAGCGATGACGCCCTGCTTCATGGCGTTGGGCCAGATGCCGGACAGGCCGCATACATCCCCGGCCCCTGGCTCCCGCTGCCTTTGCCAGCTCCTGGACCTGGGGTTTCCTAAGCTGTTCCTGGAGATGGACGAAGATGGAGTGCTGGTGTCCTGTAATCATGATGTTGATGAAGTCCGGGTCAATCACCCCGAGGCCAACCGGGGCAGGGATGATTTCGGGTTCGCCCAGCATGACGTCGTTAAGCAGGTTGGTCAGCATCAGCCCGTATACGCCCGGATGGAAGGGGCTCTTGACAGGTTTGGGGAAACATGCTACCATAAAACGCAGGATTCATTATACGAAACAGAGAACGGACAGAACATGATGGTACTGAAAGCGTACAGGGAAGGCCCCGGCGGAACCGGGAGCCTGTATTATAGAAGGTTTGAGACGTCAGGACGGCAGAGAGAACTGCCGTCTTTTAATTTAGGAATTCATTCCGGTGCAGTGAGAAAGGACTAAAATCATGGAAAAGAAAAAGACGACGGCTGAAATTGTATTGAGCCTGGGTGAGATTGTGTTGGGAAATATAATGTACGCGGCGGCAGTGGTGCTGTTCATTGTGCCAAACGGACTCATTACCGGAGGGACCACGGGCCTGGCCCTCTTTGTGAACCATAGCATTGGCATCCCCATCAGCCTTTTTGTCAGCGTGTTTAACGTGCTCATGTTCTTGCTGGGGGCATGGGCGCTGGGAAAACAGTTCGCCCTGACAACCGTGCTCAGCACCATTATCTACCCGGTCATACTGGGGGTGCTGGAGGGAAGCGGATTCGGGGGCTTTGTGCTGGAGGAGAAGCTGGTGGCGGTGCTCTATGCGGGACTGCTCATAGGCGGTGGAATCGGCATAGTGATGCGGGCCGGCGCCTCCACTGGGGGGATGGATATACCTGCCCTGGTGCTTAAGAAAAAGCTGGATGTAAATGTGTCCATGACCCTGTACCTCGTGGACTGTGTGGTTCTGGGCCTTCAGCTGATTGCGGCTGATTCCCATGCCGTTCTCTATGGTATCATACTGATTATTGTATACACCATGGTGCTGAACCAGGTCCTTATGTCGGGAAATGCCAGAATACAGGTTAAGATTGTCAGCAGAAAGCATGAGGAAATCAACCGCCTCATAGCGGAGCGCATTGACTGCGGAACCTCCCTGCTGCATATGGAGACCGGTTATCTCCACAGGGAACAGGAAATGATTCTGGCGGTAATCTCCCGGCGGGATTTACCCAGGCTGAACAGCCTGGTCATGGATGAAGACCCGGAGGCATTCATGATTATCAACCAGATTAATGAGGTGAGAGGCAGGGGCTTCACCCTTAAGAGAGTGTATAAGGAAGCGCGGCAGTAAAGGGCATACTGCTCCGGCCGCAATGCTGCCCTTACCGCATACTGTTTCTGCCGCACACTGAATTGGTCACATACTGCGAAATACCGGTATGTAGAGAAGCAGGGTGATGAGCATGGCGGCCGCGCACAACAAAATCAGTAGATTGACCGTAACCAGGGACATGTGGGGGAAGAGCAGCAGGAGAAAAAGCACCACGAACAGCAGGGCGGTACAGCATTTGCCAAACCACTTGGCGCCGTTTAACTTTTTGCCTTCCCTGAGTTTAACGGCGCCCATGACCAGCATGAAGCCTTCCTTCAGCACAAACAGGACCAGAAGAAGCAGAATCAGGGGATAACGGCTCCACAGACAGAGCAGGATGGCCCCGTGGGTCAGCTTATCAGCAAGGGGGTCCAGGAGTTTACCGAACTCTGTAATCATATTGAATTTTCTGGCGATCATTCCGTCGAACATGTCAGTGATGGAGGATATGCCCATGACGATGGCAGCCCTGTAATAATCTGCGTCCGTGGAAGCCCTCAGGTACAGCCACACGAATACAGGAATCATGATTAAACGGAAATACCCCATCAGGTTGGGGATGGACAAAAGCTCTTTTTTTGGAATATGCCTCATAATACAGCCCCCCTCTTTGAAAATGGCAATTATTTAATTTAATTTTACTACATTTCTTGCTAAAAGAAATATTTTTTTTTATAATAGGAGTAAATTTATTTTTCACAGGGCGGGCCGCATAAGGAGGAAGGAAAATGGCAGAGGATTTTTTGTTGAAAATAAGAGGCGGGTATAACCAGTTTACGAAGGCGGAGAAAAAGGTGGCTGATTATATCCTGAGCAGCCCCAAGAAGGTTCTGTTTATGTCCATCACTGAACTGGCCGAAGCCTGCGGAGTGGGGGATACCAGCGTGTTCCGCTTCTGTAAGACCATGAACTGCAAAGGATACCAGGAATTTAAGATGCTTCTGTCCCTGAGCCTTCACGAGGGAAAACAGGGATTCGGACAGATGGAGAGCGACATAAGCCTGGAGGACTCATTTTCCCAGGTGGCGGAGAAGGTGCTGAGTTCCAATATAAAGGCTCTTAAGGAAACCCACTCCCTGTTAAAGGAGGATGTGCTCCGGCGGGTCATTGAGTGCTTCCACAAGGCCGGACGCATCTGTTTTTACGGTGTGGGTACCAGCATGACGACAGCCATGAAGGCGGCTGATAAGTTTCTGAAGATTGAGCCGAAGGTCTATTGTGCCTCTGATTCCCACATGCAGGCCATGATGGCCTCCACCATGTCCAGTGGAGAGGTTGCTGTCATCTTTTCCTATTCCGGGGCTACCAAGGACACCATCCACGTGGCTCAGCTGGCCAGGCAGGCAGGAGCGGCCATTGTCTGTGTGACCCGGTTCATCAAATCGCCTCTTACGGCCTATGCGGACCTGACGCTCCTGTGCGGGGCCAATGAAAGTCCGTTGCAGGCAGGCTCTTCCTCGGCGGAAATCAGCCAGCTCTTCCTGATAGATATGCTGTACACGGAATATTACAGGACATACTATGACAGGTGCAGCGTGAATAATGAAAAGACCTCGGCATCTGTCATGGAAAAGCTGTGCTGAGACAAAGAAAAGCGCGTCTTAAAATAAGCTTCCAGGCCGGAACCCTCAAAGGGATGTCCTGCCTGGAACTTGTGTTTTAAGGCGCGTTTATATATTGGTGCGGCTAAACTGTTCGTCATAGATCTTTTGTGCGTAATTCAGGGCGTCCTCCGGCGTCATGACCTGGCTGTAGGCATTTTTCACTGCCATGCCTATGATGCTGAGGAAGCTGCGCTCATCAAAGGGCTGTGTGGAGAACTCAGGGGTACGGCGGCCGTGGGCCAGTCCGAATCCGTCCTTGGCCAGGTTCAGCCAGGGGAAGGTGTTGAGTATCTCGTAATTGTCATAGGACTTGCGGCAGGGGGATACGCTGCCCAGCAGCGTGGCCGCGGAGGCCACGGGTTCGCTGCACATCCATTTGATGAAGGATAGAGCGTCCTCAGGTCGTTTGGTATATTTGGCCACGCCCAGGGAACCGCCTCCGATGACAGGATTGCTGCCAGGCGTCATGGCGTATCCGATATTTCCCGCTACCCGGGAGGAGTGGCTCAGAAGATCCGAGGCATAGTTGCTGTAGAGGATGGCCATGGCCACATTGCCTCCCGCGAAGGTGGTGGCTGTGTTGGTCCACCAGGAACAGTACTTGGGGTCGGAGTATTCCTTCAGGGCGATGAGCTCCTTAAGGGAACCAATGGCCGCGGGGGAATTCAGGGTGACCCGGCAGTCCTCGTTATAAAGATTCTCCTGGTGGCTGAACAGGCGGGCCAGGTATTCGGAGCCGGCCACCCCGGTGGAGCCAAGCGTCATGGTGGACCCGTATTCCACAGGAGAGGATGGGGTGCGTGCCTTGGTGAAGAATCCGGCAATCTGGTTGAACTCCCTAAAATCCTGAGGCGGCCTAAGCTCCTGGCGGTATGTCTCGTGATACATCCTGCGGTAGATAGGACTTTCAAACAGATCCTTCCGGTAGTACAGCAGCTGTACGCTGGGAGTGGACGGCAGGGCGTATACCCTGCCCCTCACTATGGAATACTGGTTGATGGTTCCGTCTAAGAAGGTGTCCAGGCAGCTGGAGATATCAGGGTCAATCTGGTCCAGGGGCTGCAGAATTTTGTCCGCGAACCAGGACAGCCACGTCACGTCCAGACGCAGTACATCAAAGACGGAATCATGGCGCATATGGTTGAAGGCCTCGTATATCTCCTCATAGGAATAGATGGTGATGTTCACAGGGATCCCGGTTTTCTTGGTGTAGATACGGGACAGGTTGCGCATGGTGTAGGCGCTGGGGCTGTCCAGTGTCAGCACATTTAAGGGCTCTTTGGAGGATGGGATGAGGATGCCCGCAAACCAGTCTCTGAAGCCGGAATTCTCCAGCAGCAGGCAGGGATGTCCGCTGGCCTGTCCGGTCCGCTGTTGCGGTTCGCCTATTTCTTCCGAACCACTCTTTTTCGCCTTTTCTTCTGATATGTCCCTGATCAGGCATTCCGCCGCAATCTTTCCCAACTGCCGGTAGTTCAGCTCATATTTCTGGAAGTCATTTTCCGGCATGGTGAACATGGGGGATACCGTGTAAATTTCCGGACTGTCCCCGGAATAGAAGGTGTTCCATATATCCTTGACGCTCTCCGCGAAGCCGTAGTTGGAGATGAAGATGGCCTGGGGAGCGGCGTTTCCGAACATCTGCATGATATTCTGCAGCTTGCGGTAGGGGTCTGTCTGGATGTGGTTTACCCGGCAGCCGGATGAACCCATGACGCCCATGAACCCGTTATAGAAGTCGGATTCATTGGGCAGCTGGAGACTTCCGGTGAGAAGGCACAGGTTGGAGAAGCCGCGCTCCAGCGCCCTTAAGGCCAGCTCGCTTCCCGCCCTGTGGTAATCGAAGCCGACATAGGGGGCAGAGAAGGGAGGACGGCGTTCCGCAAATACCACATGGTCCGCCAGCATGCCCTGCTCGTCCAGGTAGGGGTTGGCGCCGGCGAAGGAACAGCAGGAGACCGTTGCCATGCCCTGGGCCATGGAGGAGCGGACTTCCTGTATGGCTGCGTATTCCGCTTCCCGGTTGTCGTCGCTGGTCAGGTACTGGGACACGCTGTAGCCGTGATTTTCCGCATATGCCTTAAAACTAAGATAGAAGTCTATATATTGTTTGGAACGGATGTTGGGGAGAATGACCGCAAGGGTATTGGACCTGCCCTTCCTCAACAGCTTGGCCCGCTCATTGGGCACGTAGCCAAGGGCAGCGGCAGCGTCCATGACCTGCCGTATTTTCTCGCTGCTCACATTTCCCTTCCCGTTGAGAACGTTGGATACGGTGCCCTGGGCCACTCCGGCCGCTCTCGCAATGTCTTTGATGGTAGTCATCTGCCGGCTCTCCTTTCAAATGATGCACTTTATAAAGATATATTTGATTCAATTTTACCATATGGCGGGTGATTTGTAAAACTATTGCAACTACGATTCAATAAAATACGCAATCTACAGAGGGGACAGCCAAATAAAAACACGTTAAAATGTAAAAAATATGCAAAAAGTAGAAAAAATTCATGTAAAAACTGATTAAAGTATAAGAAAAATGTGCAAAATGCCTTAAAATAATATTGACACGTTTCAAATACAATGCTATGATGAAATTACAGAACAGATGACAAATTTCCAATAGTATAAAAGGAGGTATGTATTGTGAAAAAAACAAAGAAGATTGCAGCAGCGGTCCTGGCCATGACCATGGCAGCAGGTCTTGCCGTCACAGGATGTTCCGGAAGGGGAGGAAGTAACGGGACAGACGGGGCGCCGGCAGAGCAGTCTAAGGAAACCGGGGGAGGGGGCACGAATAGCTCCAAGGATGATGCAGCCAAGGCTGACGACGGCGCGCTGCACCTTACCTTTTATTACCCGGTCAATGTAGGCGGTTCCGCGGCACAGCTGATTGAGAAAATCTGTGCGGATTTTAATGCAGAGAACCCGGATATTTTCGTGGAGCCTGTTTATACGGGCAATTATGACGATACAGTGACAAAGATTCAGACAGCCATGCAGGGCGGCACGCCTCCGGATGTGTTTGTAAGCCTCGCTACCCAGCGTTTTACCATGGCTTCCACCGGCATGGCCATGCCTCTTGACGAACTGATTGAGGCTGACGGAGAAGAGGGAAAGGCTTACATCGATGATTTCCTTCCGGGCTTCATGGAAGATTCCTATGTGGACGGAAAGATATACTCCATACCGTTCCAGAGAAGCACCATGGTTCTGTATTACAATAAGGACGCGTTTAAGGAAGCGGGCCTGGACCCGGAAACGCCTCCCGCTACCTGGGAAGAACTGGCTGAGTACGGCCAGAAGCTGACGGACGACGGACGCTACGGCGTTGGAATCGCTCTGAACTCCGGTTCCGCACAGTGGGCGTTTACAGGCTTCTGCCTGCAGAACAGCACCGACGGACAGAACCTGATGAGCGAGGATGGAAAGAGCGTGTATTTCAACACGCCTGAGAACGTGGAGGCGCTTCAGTTCTGGCTGGACCTTCAGAATGAGTACAAATGTATGGCGGAGGGTATTGTACAGTGGACCGACCTGCCCACCCAGTTCCTTGCAGGAGAGGTGGCCATGATTTACCACACCACAGGCAATATGGCTAATATCCATGACAATGCGGACTTTGATTTTGGGACAGCCTTCCTTCCGGCTCACAAGAGAGTGGGAGCGCCTACAGGCGGCGGCAACTTCTATATCTCCAGCGGCATTTCCGAGGACAGGGTGCAGGCTGCCTGGAAGTTCATCAAGTTCGCGACCTCTACGGACAGGGCGGCGCAGTGGAGCCTGGATACTGGTTATGTGGCCACAAGACAGTCCTGCTTTGACACGGACCTGATTAAGGATTATTATGCAGAGGTTCCCCAGGCGTCCGTTGCTTATGAGCAGCTTCCCTATGCAAAGCCTGAGCTTACTACATACAATGCAGCTGAAATCTGGAGGGTGTTAAATGATAACATCCAGGCAGCCGTGGTCGGCGATATGTCTGCCCGGGAGGCCCTGGATACGGCCCAGGAACAGGCAGAGGAAGTCCTGTCAGAGTATCAGTAAAATCTGTGAAGCATGAATGTAATGCCTGTTAGGAACAAGTAAGGCGCTGTGGCCCGGTGCCATGTGGGGCAAAGGCAAGGCTTTTGCCCCATGACCGGGCATACACAGCGCCTTAAGAGACCGGGACATGTCACAAAACCCGGCCCGGCAGGCGGAATATGAAAAGGCTGGTGAGAGGATGAAAACCAAGACAAAGAAGCAGCGTGAAAACAGGAATAATGCGACGGCCTGGGCCCTGATGGCCCCGGCGCTTATATTTATGCTGGCATTTACAGTGTTCCCCATATTCAGGAGCCTGTATCTAAGCCTTTCCAAGTACAAGCTTGGTATGGACAGCGCCGAGTTCATCGGCCTTGAGAATTATGTGAAGCTGGCCGGTTCCAAGCTGTTCTGGAAGGTGATGAAAAATACCATCGTATTCGCCCTTATGACGGTGATTCCCAGTATGGCGGTGGGCCTTGGCCTGGCGGTTCTGGTAAACCGCAAGGGCAAACGGGTGGGATTTATCCGCACGGCTTATTTCTATCCGGTGGTCATGCCCATGATTGCCATTGCCAGCGTGTGGATGTTTATTTATATGGCAAAGAACGGACTCTTTGACCAGCTGCTGATAGCCATGGGGTTAAAACCCATGAATGTGCTGTCCAGCAAGAATACGGTGCTCCCGGCCATGGCGGTGATGTATGTCTGGAAGGAGGCCGGATACCTGATGGTGTTCTTCCTGTCCGGTATCCAGAGCATATCCGACGAGGTGATGGAGGCTGCCAGGATTGACGGGGCAGGCAACTGGACCGTGTTCAGGCGCATCACCATTCCCCTGCTGGCGCCCACCTTCCTGTTTGTGTCCACCATTGCGTTCACCAACTGTTTTAAGCTGGTGGACCATGTGGTCATCATGACAGAGGGAGCGCCCAACAATGCAAGCACCCTGCTTCTGTACTATATTTACCAGCAGGGCTTCACAAACTTCAACTACGGCGTATCATCGGCTCTGACCGTAATCATGCTGGGACTTCTGCTTGTGGTGTCCCTGCCAAGGTTCATCAGCCAGGATAAGAAGATACATTACAATTAAAGGAGGGAGCCGGTATGAAACAAGTTAAAAGTACTGCAATATCTGTTTTTGCCCTGGCCCTGGCGTTTATGTGGCTGGCTCCCCTGGTATGGCTGGTGGGGACTGCCTTCAGTGAGCCTACCTTCCATATGACCTTTTTTCCCAACAGCCGTTTTACCTTTGGGAATTTGTCCTATGTATGGAATGCCATTCCCTTTGCCCGGTATTATCTGAATACGCTGATACTGGTGGTGGTGACCTTCTGCGTACAGTTTGTCACATCCACTCTGGCTGCCTATGCGCTGGCTGTCATGGATTTTAAGGGACGGACCCTGGTGTTTGCAGTCATTTTTATGCAGATTATCATTCCCAATGATGTGCTCATCACACCTAACTTCATGACCCTGGCTGACATGGGACTTACCGATACTAAGGTGGGTATCATGCTGCCGTTCTTTGGAAGCGCCCTGGCCATTTTCCTGCTGAGGCAGCATTTTAAATCCATACCAAAGGCTCTGGCTGAGGCGGCCAGAATTGACGGCGCCAACACGTGGCAGACCATCTGGAGGGTGTACATGCCCTGTGCAAAGCCTGCCTATATGTCCTTTGCGGTTATTTCCGTCAGCTACCACTGGAATAACTACCTGTGGCCTCTGATTGTGACCAATTCACCCTCCAACCGCACACTGACAGTGGGACTTGCCATCTTCGCCAAGTCCAAGGAGGCCAACATGCAGTGGGCCAATGTCTGCGCGGCTACCTTTATCATTATCCTGCCGCTGCTCATAGCGTTCTTCTTCCTGCAAAAGCAGTTTATGAACAGCTTTGTCAGCGCCGGAATCAAAGAGTGATGAAGGAATAAAGGAGGGCATGAGAGAGCATGAGAGGAGGAGCGTTATGGAACAATATTTAGACCTGCATTTTTTTGGATGCGGCAGCGCCTTTAATCCTGCCATGGGAAATACATCTGCCTGGTTTGAGGCGGACGGATGCCTGTTCCTGGTGGACTGCGGCGAGACGGTTTACGAGCTTTTGATGAAGCGCAGCAGCCTCAGGGAATACAGGCAGATATATGTACTGTTGACCCATCTTCACGCTGACCATGTGGGAAGCCTTGGGTCTCTGATTTCTTACAATTATTGTATTTTGGGAAGAAAAATCAGCGTCATTCACCCCAGGGCAACCGTGGTGGAGCTTCTGCGGCTTATGGGCATTAAGGATGAATTTTACAATTATTACAAAGGACTTCCTGAGGAAGTGGACTGTCTTCGGGCTGAACCGGTGCCGGTGGAGCATGCGGACAATATGGACTGCTTCGGGTACATTCTGGAGACAGAGAAAATGAGGATTTATTACAGCGGTGATTCCGCGCGAATGCCGGAGCGGATCGCCGGCATGCTTAAGGAAGGGGATCTGGACGCCGTTTACCACGACACGTCCCTCCACAATCCGCCAATCCCCAGCCACTGCTATGTGGGAGTCCTGGAGGAGACGGTTCCGGAGGAGCTGAGGCATAAAGTATACTGTATGCACCTGGACGGGGAGTGCAGGGATATGCTGGAGTCCAAAGGATTCCGGGTGGCAGAGGTTGGTTGACGGGATAGGGCTGGCGGCATAGAGTTAGCCGGCTGATGTATGATTGATTTTGAATAAATGAGATGTTGCTGAGTGCGAGAATGCCCCGGCGGAGGATGGATGATTCCTTTGCCGGGGATTTTTGCGTAAAAATTCCCGGGCCGCGATACGGCATTTCGTGAACCATGGATGACAGGAAATGTACAAACCATGCTGTCCATGTCCGTCTGTGACGAAATATACTTATACTAGGTTCAGAAAAGCTTTTCTCAATAAAATATAAGGAGAAAGAAGTAATGAGTGAGAAATACAGCAGTCATAAAGACTGGACCTTTGGCATGGAATGCGAACTGCCTTATAAAGTGCGTTTTGCCCTGAACAGATTACCTGACAGCATGACTTTTTTGGAGGTGACCCATGGAGGTGATACGGTAATACGTTTGTTTTCCGACATGGGAAGGGAGACCAGGACCATTGAGATTGTTACAGAGCCTCTTAAAATAGGCCAGGAAAAAGAGCGGAATCAGAATCTCAGAATCATGGCATTTTTGGAGGACTTTCTGGAACGGTATTCCGCCGAGCAGGGGGCTGTACCGGGCATGGTCACTAAAACACAGGTAAATGAAGCGTTTTCGGCGTATACAGATTTGGAGGATAATGCTGATTTAAAAGAATTTAAAGTAAAACTTTTATGTAACGCTTTTATAGTCAAGGATGTTATGGGAAATAACCAGATATCTTTCGGCATGGGATTTGATGAGGTACGGGCCCTTTTTGAAGAGTATGGAATGGAGCTGTGGTGGACATATGACACCTCATATGTTCCTTCTGAAGGTACGGCGAATGAACGTGATAAGGAGATATACAATTACATCCTATGCGCAGTTTCTCATCTGGCTGATTTGTATCTGTCTGACAGTAAGGTTAATATTGCAGACTCAAGAGCCAAGAACAGCTGGGGACTGATGCCAAGGATGGCTCCGGCAGAGCTTTTATCCTATGTCTCCAACCGTGGGGTTATGGTAAAGGACCTGGAATCTGCGGTCAGGGGCATACCGGGAATGACAGAAGAAATCTTCCAAAAAACATATACATATCTTGTGTGTTCCGGGAATACCGCGGGCGGCCATGTGGGAAGTATACGAAGGACTATGGAAGAGGAAAGAATTCCGATGGTATTTGAAGTCAGAAGCCCTGGAAGTGAATTTGATTCATATTTTGATTATAAACGTTACAGAGGCAGATTGGTGCTTGACGGTGCCGGGGATTTCAGTTATATGTTCAATATGAATCCGGCCGGTGGGGAAGAGGAAGCCGACAGCACAGACGAGTCGGACAGTGATTCATGGTAAAAATTGGCGAGGTATCTTCGTATGGTCCAAACATCTGAAGATTAGCATTACTACTTGCAGCGGCAACAACAATCTCTCTGATGGGGTGTGCCACTTCCAACCAGAAGCCGGCAGAGACAACTACTGCAGCCCAGACACAGGAGGCCAAAGCTGAGACAGAGCAGACTGAGAAGGCAGAGGGAGCCAAGGAGACAGAGAGTCAGGAAGCTGAGCCGGAAAACGGGGAGTATGCTGTCCAGCCGCGCTCCATCAAGGACAGGACGCTGAAGGTGGGACTGATTCCTGTGAAAAGGGCGTCTGGCAGCCGTATTGTACCGGGAGGAATTTGAACGGCAGATGATCGACCGCATTATAATCGGTGAGAACCGGAAGGCGGGGAGGGAAATCACCCGGTCCCAGGCAGAGCCTGGGGGGCGGGCGGTGCTTCTGTCCGTGCGGGAGGTGCGGGCCAGGGAACTGCGGGACGTGAGCTTTCATGTGTGTCCCGGGGAGGTGGTGGGTTTCATCCATCCGGAGGACACATACTGCCGGGAAATCGTACGCCTTCTCAGCGGAGAGCTTAAGGTGGAATCGGGAAGCGCCTGGCTGGCTGGACGTCAGGTGGAGCTGGCAGGGGGGAGAAAGAACATGGTCAGACGCGGTTTTGGATATATTGAGGATTACAAAAAGAGCCTTTTTCCTAAGCTGGATGTGGCCGAGAACCTGACCATTGCCGGTCTGGAATATTTTGCTCCCGGAGTGGGGGTGCGGGAGAAGCTGGAACAGGCGGTTGCCTGTGATTATCTGACGCTGCTGGATATCCGGGAGGAGGATCTAAAACGGCCAATTGAGACACTGAGCCATCGGTGCCAGCTGAATGTTGCCCTGTATAAGTGGATTATAGCCAAGGCAAGGCTGATTGTCATAGATAATCTGTTTTCGGGCACGGACATATTGATGCGGAATTCAGTGAGGGAATTTCTGGAATTTGCAAAGAGCAGGGGAATCGGTGTTGTATACTGTTCCCCCAATGAAAGGGAGCTGGCGTCTGTGTGCGACAGGCTCTATGAATTAGCGGAAGGGAAGGTTTCCTGCAGATAGTGTATGCAGGAAACCTTCCCTGTTTTCAGAACTTTTTTCAGTTTCTTGTCTTACTTTTCCTTTGGTATAAAGTATTCTGCCGGCTCCTGTTCAGGTGCGTCTGCGGGCACTCCTGGTTCTTTCTTCGGGCTGTCAGGCATTTTGGACCATTCATACCAGCCTCCGTCATACACATGAATGTCAGGATATCCCAATGCCAGAGAATACCAATATGTTTCGCTTGCTCTCCACCCGGTACCACAGTGGAAAGAAATACGTTTATCTGGAACAATCCCCCATTTTACCCATCTGTCCTTAATCATTTCGTAGTTAAACATAGTATTGTCAATATTTCGGAAATCTTCCATGCTGTAAGGGTCTGAGCCGGCATAACCAAAACGCGCTTTGGCAATATCCCCGGCCTCGCCAATGTATGTATAACCACTGACATTTCCGATATATTCTTTCCAGCTTCGGATGGATGCAATGACCGCCTGATTGTCGTTTACACATCCCAGTTCCTCATCATAGTCATAAATAAGGTCAGGATTAGACGGAACCTTCGTTCCAAAGGAAACATTTTCCGGTATATTGGATTCTGTCTCCAGAGGCCTGTTTTGAAGTTTCCAAAGTGTTTTTCCGCCGTTTAAGAAACGAATATCCTTAACACCCGCGTATTTCATTAAGACCCCTGCACGGTGCGCGGCGGTAGTGGCCGGTGTTGTGGCATATAAAATCACGGTGGTATTCTGCGTGATTCCGGCCTTTTCCAGATTTTCCTGAATCACGGAATCTTCCGGACGATTCCAGAATTTCAGTTGTTCCTCCATCGGTATGTTCTCATATTCAGAAAGTACACGAAGCCCCGGAACATGGTTGAAAGTGTCTTTTATATTGATTGCGCCTTGGATGTGGCCGCTTTCGTATTCTCCCTCTTCACTGCTTAAAGAGACTTCAATAATTTTATAATCGGAACCCTCGTACGTATCCGGCTTTTTTCCGTCTATCAGTGCCTGTACCCAGTCGGGATATACATAGAGGCTGAACCCCGGCAGCATTGCCGCTTCCCCGCCTGTTTCCAAATAGGATGAGAAGCCTCCTTCCAGAACAGAGATGTCCTTAAATCCCAGTTCCGCATACATGGAAGCTGTTTCCTCCGGTACAGTATCATCTCCGTAAAGGACAAGGGGTTTTTCGGAATCAATGCCGCGGCGCTTTAATTCGTTTTCCATTGTCGTTCTGATTGCATAGGTATCCGGGCTCTGACTGAGCCAGCTTGCCGGAAAATCCACGGCGCCTGCAATATGTCCCCCCGGTTTATTCCCGGTATTCCAGCCAATATACTGTTCTTCTTCACGGACGTCTACCAGCTGCATATCATCCGTCAGCGCGTCCGCCTTCAAAAGCTTAACTGTTTGGGCTTCATCCTTCGCGGCCACGGATTCCTTTTCCGTGGCGGCAATTGTTTCCTTGACAGATGTTTCTTCCTGCGGAGCCGGTGATTTCCCACAGCCCATTACCGCAAACGAAACTACTCCTGCCAGCAATAGAGGTTTGATGTGTTTCATTCTGCTGCTTCTCCTTCGTGTAATTTATTATGTTATTGAGGTCAAACTATAGTTTGGTCTCACGACATCCACCTTTTTCCATGCATAACCAAAAAATAAAACGTCCCGCCATTACAGCTGCAGTTAATGAAAAGAGAACAACGATAAAATTAGATGCAATTCCGGATTTCAGATAAAAGCTATAATTGTATGCCAGATAATCCATCAGGCTTTTGCCGGCTGTCATGTTTACGTGGAACGTATAATATAAAATGTAAGAAAAGGCTTTCAGAAGTGTTGCGTCAAAAGCGGAAAACAATAGAATATAAACAATTATAGCCGCATATGTCTTTTTTGCGTGTTTGGTGTGAAAAGACAAACCAATCAGGGCAGCCTCCAGCATCTGGTATAACAGTACGTTTACAATCACGCCGCTTCCCATACCGATGCTGTTTAAAATAAAACTGTTGATAAGTGCATATGCCGTGCCATATAAAGGACCGCATACAACTGCGGCCAAAGCGGTTGGTATTATATTTGCATATAAAATCCTCGGTACTGCGAAATATACTGGCAGATATGCGGTTCCCACGCTGATTGCGGCGGCAGTGACAAATGAAACACTAACTAAAGCGACTTGTTTCTTAATCATAGTTTTGTTCTCTATTCCTCTATTATTATTAACGTAGACAACTTATCATATGAAGAAAGTATTTTCAAGTGTATTGCCTTATCAATAATATAGATTTTATCGATAACAAGATATCAATAGAAAAAGTTTATTAATAGCATAGAATATATCTCCGTCCTTGATACGGTAAAGCGGCAGATGCTCCGGGACACAACGGGAAGATGTGACTCCTGTTCGTATAATTTAAGAGACATGTAATAAAAAGTTTATTGAAAAAGTAAACTTATTTATGTATGATGTATCATGTATCCTATTTTGGAGAAAGTTGGGAGGAATTCATAAATGAAGAAACCATTCGTTAAAGGAGGTAAGGCCCTGACCCTGACGGCGGCCCTGCTGTGCACTGCTGTATTTCTGGGAAGTTTAATGGCATTTGGGACCACGGCTCAGGCGGAGACCCAGGCAGAAGCCCAGGCATTCACGCCGGGAGTGGCGGGCCAGATTACTTCCTGTAAGATTTCAGGAGATAAACAAAACGTTGAAATTGGATTTTCCAGCACCGGGGATGTGACGGGAACGGACGGCAACATCTATGTCTTTGAAATGCAGCCCTACGAGGAAGAGTTGGGAAGCCGCAGCAATTTCATTGCTTCCTCGCCTGCCTTAAGCGCTGCCTCGGTAAGCGTGCCCCTGAACCTGGGCACACCTCAGGATAAGCTTTACAGCCGGTTTGTCCTGGCTGTATTTGACGGAACCAAGTTCATTAAGGTCAGCCAGCCCCACTACATAACCAATCCGGAGCTGATTGCCAAAAACCAGACGCCTTTTAATGACCCGCTGACTAAGAAGGGGCTTGTGATTGAGATTGACATGCTCAACGACGCCTTTGACCTGGGCGTGAAGCACGTGACCACCAACATCGCATTTTCCCAGATTATGGGAACCGGAATTGATTACCAGTATGACGGAAAGACGTACCATTTTAATAAAGGCGTGGTGGACGCTTATGACAAGACCATCAGCGCGCTGTCTAACAAGGGAATGACGGTTACGGTTATCCTGCTCAATGACTGGAATCCCAATACGCCGGATTTGGTGTATCCGGGCACACAGAAGAATTCCAATGCGTTTTACTACATGTTTAATGCGGAAACCGAAGCCGGATTTGACCAAACCAAGGCAATCGCGTCCTTCCTGGCCCAGCATTACAGCGGCGACAATCCTAATTACGGCAAGGTGTCAAATTGGATCATCGGCAACGAGATTAACAATCAGCAGTGGAATTACATGGGGGCCATGGACCTGACTAATTATGTGAAGGCATATCAGAAGGCATTCCGTGTCATTTACACAGCCATCAAGAGCACCAATGCCAATGACCGGGTATATTTTTCACTGGATTATAACTGGATGAACGAGATTGACGGCAAGCTTAAGTATGGAGGCAAGGAGATTGTGGACAGCTTTAACTCCATAGCCAACACCCAGGGACAGATGGACTGGGGCCTGGCCTATCATCCATATCCATGCCCTATGACAGAGCCGGAATTCTGGGATGACCCGCAGTCCACAGGGCTGTTCACAAATGATTTTAATTCACCGGTCATCAATTTTGCCAACCTGAACGTGCTGACGGATTACTTTGTGCAGGATACCCTGAGGGCGCCTGCGGGCAATGTGCGACACATCATCCTTACGGAGCAGGGCTTCACGTCCTACAGTCCTACCAGAGGCAATATTCCGGAGATTCAGGCGGCAGCCTACGCCTACTCCTATTACCTGGTGGACAGCAATCCGTACATTGATGCCTACACGGTCAGCCGTCAGGTAGACGCGCCGTCCGAGGCAAAGGACGGACTGAAGTTCGGCCTGTGGGAGTGCGACATGAACCAGCCCAACCTGATTGTGGCTACCAAGCGCAAGAAGATATGGCAGGTATTCCGGGATATTGACAAGAAGAACGCCACCCTGGAGGCCACTGAATTTGCAAAGCCAATCATCGGCATCAGCAAGTGGTCGGATGTGGTTCCCAACTTTAAGTGGAAGAATCTGGAGAAATAACAGTTAAGGCCGGATTCGGTTGACAAACAAAATCCAGCGTGTAAAATAATTAAATATAAGCGCTTGCTGGCGGCGGCCTCTGGGGCCGCCGCTTTTTGGCGGGATACAATGTATGGACGAAAGGAATGACATATGGGCTTAATTGTACAGAAATTCGGAGGAACCTCTGTGGCTGACGCCGCCCGGCTGCGCCATGTGGCTGAAATCATCACGGATACATATAAGGCCGGAAACCAGGTAGTGGCGGTGCTGTCTGCCCAGGGGGATACCACCGACGAGCTGATTGAGAAGGCAAATGAGATCAATCCCCTTGCTTCCAACCGGGAGATGGATATGCTGCTGTCCACCGGAGAGCAGATGTCTGTGGCCCTCTGCGCCATGGCAATCGAGGCGCTGGGATACCCGGTTATTTCCCTGACGGGATGGCAGGCGGGAATGGTTACCAATACCGTGTCCAGGAATGCCAGAATCAAGAAGGTGGATACGGAGCGGATCGAGACAGAGCTGAATCAGAAGAAAATCGTGATTGTCACGGGATTCCAGGGAATCAACCGCTATGACGACATCACCACCCTTGGCAGAGGCGGATCCGATACGTCCGCAGTTGCGCTGGCTGCCTCCCTTCGGGCGGATCTGTGCCAGATATACACGGATGTGGACGGGGTGTACACGGCTGACCCCAGAATCGTGAAGGACGCAAGGAAGCTGGATGAGGTCACTTACAATGAGATGCTGGAGCTGGCTACCCTGGGGGCGCAGGTGCTCCACAACCGTTCCGTGGAGATGGCAAAGAAATATAATGTAAAGCTGGAGGTGCTCTCAAGCTTTACAGGGCATCCAGGTACAAAGGTGAAGGAGGTTGCAAAACGCATGGAGAAATCATATATCAGCAGTGTGGCTAAGAATGTAAATATCGCTAGGATTGCCCTGATTGGGGTGCCCAATGAGATTGGCACGTCCTTTAAGGTGTTCTCCCTGCTGGCCCAGAATCATATTAACGTGGACATCATATTACAGGGAATCGGCCACGAGGAGGGCAAGGACATCTGCTTTACCGTTGCCCAGTCCGATCTGGAGGCGGCTTCCGTGCTGTTAAGGGAGCATCAGGAGTCCATTGGCTTTGGCCGTCTGGAGACCAACAGCCATATTGCCAAGGTTTCCGTGGTGGGAGCCGGCATGATGAACCATCCCGGCGTGGCGGCAACCCTGTTTGAGGCCCTCTATGATGCCAACATCAATATCAACATGATATCCACCAGCGAGATTAAGATATCCGTACTGGTGGACGAAAAGGATGCGGAGAAGGCCGTACAGGTCATTCATGACAAATTTTTTTCCATGGGTTAAATGAATAATAGGTTTGTAACAAAAAAGAGTTGGGGCTGTTCACATATTTTGTGAAAGCCACAGCTCTTTTCGTATTTACGAATCTTAAAATTCGTTAATATTTTCACCCTTTTCGAGGAAAAGAGCTTGCTATTTGACAAATTTATTATTATAATTGTATGTGGCAATATTTCTGCTTTTTTTTGCGACGGGCCTGAGAAGGGGATTTCCGTTGCTTAGATATTGTTAAACTTATGAATGATGGAGGACTGGAAAATGAGTAATTCAGCACAAACTTCAGCAAGCAGCCGCATAGCAGCCCTGCTTGATGAGAACAGTTTTGTTGAAGTCGGAGCCTATATAACGGCCAGAAGCACTGACTTTAACATGACTGAGCAGGAGACCCCCGCTGACGGTGTGGTTACCGGCTACGGTACCATCGGCGGATGCCTGGTGTATGTATACAGCCAGGATGCGTCTGTATTAGGCGGCTCCATGGGCGAAATGCATGCAAAGAAAATCTGCAACATCTATTCCATGGCAATGAAGATGGGAGCACCTGTAATCGGTTTGGTAGACTGTGCAGGTCTGCGTCTTCAGGAGGCGACCGATGCCCTGGACGGCTTCGGCAAGCTGTACTTAAGCCAGACCATGGCTTCCGGCGTGATTCCTCAGATAACAGCAATCTTTGGAACCTGCGGCGGCGGCATGGCAGTATCTGCCGGCATCACAGATTTCACCTTCATGGAAGAAAAGTCCGGCAAACTGTTTGTTAATTCACCTAACGCCATTGACGGCAATTATAAAGAGAAGTGTGATACCTCCAGTGCAGATTTCCAGAGCAGGGAATCCGGTCTGGTTGATTTCACAGGAGACGAGGATTCCATTATCGCCCAGATTCGCGCCCTGGTTTCCATCCTTCCAGCCAACAATGAGGACGATATGTCATACGAAGAGTGTCAGGATGACTTAAACCGTATCTGCGATAATATCGAGGGATGCACCGGTGACACGGCTCTGGCTCTGACACTGATATCCGATAACAGCTTCTTCATGGAGGTTAAGAAGGATTATGAGCCTTCCATGGTGACCGGTTTCATCCGCCTGAACGGGACAACCATCGGATGTGTGGCTAACCGTACGGAAATCTATGAGAACGGGGAGAAGAAGGAAACATTTGAGCCTGCCCTGTCCGGCAAAGGCTGTGACAAGGCAGCTGATTTTATCAATTTCTGCGACGCATTCAATATTCCTGTACTTACACTGGTGAATGTAAAGGGCTACAAGGCCAAGATGTGCAGCGAGAGAAGGATTGCAAAGGCTGCGGCGCGTCTTACCTATGCCTATGCCAATGCCAGCGTTCCCAAGGTAACTGTAATTGTTAAGGAAGCATTCGGAAGCGCATACCTGACCATGGGCAGCAAGTCTATTGGCGCTGATGTGGTATATGCATGGCCTGACGCTGTCATTGGTATGATGAATCCATCCGAGGCAGTTAAGATTATGTATGCAAAGGAAATCGCCGCATCCGGTGATGCCGCCGCACTCATCAATGAAAAGACAGCAGAGTACACTGCACTTCAGTCCAGCGCTGTGGCAGCAGCGAAGAGAGGATATGTAGATGACATAATAAAGGCAGGGGAGACCCGTCAGAGGGTAATCGCGGCCTTTGAAATGCTGTTCACAAAGAGAGAGGACCGTCCGTCTAAGAAGCATGGCACGGTTTAAAGAGAGGTGACAGGTATATGAGACGATTAATGAAACGAGTGGCAGCAGCAGTTCTGATGGCCGCCTGCCTGTTGAGCCTGTCGGCCTGCTCAGCAAAACAGGATGAAGCTGTGACATCTTCCCGGATTGCCACGGACGGAACTCCTGTTGATGATATGATGGCAGAGTATGCCAAGCTGACGGCAGTCCAGTCGCTGGGCGTCAGCACGGAAGGGCTGATTGCGCAGAAGGTCATGTCGGAAGCCCAGGGCAACGCGGTTATGGCAGCCATCTGTGAAGAGCAGATTAATGTAAGGAAGGAACTGGGAGATGTCAGAAGCATCGACATTGACAAGGCAAGCGTGGTACAGATGGCGGATGGTACCTATACCGTTATACTGCCTGTTACATTCACCGAGGGTTCCATGCAGTATGTCATGAATCTGAATATGATTTCCCAGCAGATTGTAGATGCGGAATTTACTGAACTTGCTTCAAATGAAGAAGAGAACAAGACCGTTGGGCAACTGTTGGAAACGGCAACCGTATATGCAGTAATCGGTATCGGCACCGTGTTCGCGGTCCTTATATTCATCAGCCTGCTCATTGCCTGCTTTAAGTTCATCCACAAGTGGGAGACAGGACAGAAAGCAAAGGCAGAGCCGGCACCGGCAGCACCCACGCCTGTTAAGGCGGCAGCCCCAGCGCCCGCGGCAGGCGAAGACCTGATGGGCGACGCCGAGCTGGTGGCAGTGATTTCGGCAGCCATCGCAGCATATGAGGGAACTTCTTCTAACGGACTGGTGGTTCGTTCCATCCGCCGTGTACAGAGGTCGAAAGGCAGATAAGAGGACGGGAAACGTTCCATAACTATTTTCATTCAGGAGGAATTGAAATCATGAAGAATTATACAATCACAGTTAATGGTAAAGCATATGCAGTAACCGTAGAAGAAGGCGCTGTATCCGGCATTGCGGCAGCCCCGGCAGCCCCAGTTGCAGCTCCGGCAGCCCCCGCGGCCCCCGCGGCAGCACCGGCTCCGGCCGCAGCACCGGCAGGCGCAGCAGGTTCTGTCAGCGTATCCGCACCCATGCCTGGCAAGGTAGTAGCTGTTAAGGCGGCGGCAGGACAGGCTGTGAAGAAGGGCGACGTAATCCTGGTTCTGGAGGCTATGAAGATGGAAAATGACATCGTGGCTCCTCAGGACGGAACCATTGCCAGCATTAATGCGTCCACCGGCGATTCCGTTGAATCCGGCACGGTATTAGCTACTCTGAACTAATTAAAGAGATGAGCCCATAGCAATGTGGGATTCATTATGGAGGGAACATTATGGATTTTGGCAATATAATTAACAACCTGCTGGACCAGATGGCCTTTTTCCATCTGGAAGCAGGCAACTATGTAATGATCGTAGTGGCCCTGGTGTTCTTATACCTTGCTATCAAAAAGGGATTTGAACCCCTGCTGCTGATTCCGATTGCATTCGGTATGCTGCTGGTCAATATTTATCCGGATATCATGTATTCTCCGGAACAGACGTCCAACGGAACAGGCGGGCTTCTGTGGTACTTCTTCCAGCTGGATGAGTGGAGCATTTTGCCCTCCCTTATCTTCCTGGGCGTTGGAGCCATGACGGACTTTGGCCCCCTTATCGCAAACCCAATCAGCTTCCTTATGGGTGCGGCCGCGCAGCTGGGTATCTACTCTGCTTATTTCTTCGCCATCCTGTTAGGATTCTCAGGCAAGGAGTCTGCGGCCATCTCCATTATCGGCGGTGCGGACGGCCCTACATCCCTGTTCCTGTGCAGTAAGCTGGGACAGACCCAGATCATGGGACCTATCGCGGTTGCGGCTTACTCCTACATGGCACTGGTTCCAATCATCCAGCCGCCATTTATGAAGCTTCTGACAACTGAGAAGGAGCGTAAGATTAAGATGGAACAGCTTCGTCCTGTATCCAAGCTGGAGAAGATTCTGTTCCCCATCATCGTAACCATCGTGGTATGCCTTATCCTGCCGTCCACGGCACCTCTTGTGGGAATGCTGATGTTAGGCAACCTGTTCCGTGAGAGCGGCGTTGTGAAGCAGCTGGCTGACACGGCAAGCAATGCCCTGATGTACATTGTGGTTATCCTGCTGGGTACTTCCGTAGGCGCCACCACCAGCGCGGAGGCATTCTTAAATGTAACTACCATCAAGATTGTTGCCCTGGGCCTGACCGCATTTATCTTCGGCACCGTCGGCGGTGTGCTTTTAGGCAAGCTCCTCTGCAAGATTACAGGAGGAAAGATCAATCCGCTTATCGGTTCTGCCGGCGTGTCCGCAGTTCCTATGGCGGCCCGTGTGTCCCAGAAGGTGGGAGCAGAAGCAGACCCGACCAACTTCCTGCTGATGCACGCAATGGGACCAAACGTTGCAGGCGTTATCGGCACCGCTGTTGCGGCCGGTACCTTCATGGCAATATTTGGGGTATAATGGCATAATATATTGACAATGACAGCCGTTTCGCCCGGCCTGTGAAAGCACCTGCCGGGCGCGGGCGGCATGTATCGCACAAGCGCCTTAAAGACGGCGCCAAATGCTCATAACGAGGAGGATTATAACTATGGCAGAGATAGAAAAGAGGCCAGTGAAGATTGTGGAAACCGTCCTTCGTGACGCCCACCAGTCTTTGCTCGCAACCAGAATGTCCACAGAGCAGATGCTGCCCATTATCGATAAGATGGACAAGGTAGGCTACCATGCGGTTGAGTGCTGGGGCGGAGCTACCTTTGATTCCTGTCTCCGTTTCCTGAAGGAAGATCCATGGGAGAGACTGAGGAAACTGAGAGACGGATTTAAGAATACCAAGCTGCAGATGCTGTTCCGCGGACAGAACATCCTGGGATATAACCACTATGCAGACGATGTAGTGGAGTATTTTGTACAGAAGTCCATTTCCAACGGTATTGATATCATCCGTATCTTTGACTGTCTGAATGATATCCGCAACCTGGAGACAGCTGTGAAGGCTACCAACAAAGAAAAAGGACATGCTCAGATTGCGCTGTGCTATACTTTGGGCGATGCCTATACACTGGATTACTGGAAGGATATTGCCAGGAGAATTGAGGACATGGGCGCTGACTCCCTGTGTATCAAGGATATGGCAGGCCTGCTGACTCCATATGCGGCATCAGAGCTGGTACAGGCGCTGAAGGAAGGGACAAGCCTTCCTATCGACCTGCATACCCACTACACATCAGGTGTTGCTTCCATGACCTACTTAAAGGCAGTAGAGGCAGGATGCGAAATCATCGACTGCGCCATGTCACCTCTGGCTCTGGGAACCAGCCAGCCGGCCACTGAGGTTATGGTGGAGACCTTCCGCGGCACCCCCTATGACACTGGCTATGACCAGTCACTGCTGGCTGAGATTGCAGACCATTTCCAGCCCATACGTGAGCAGGCCCTTAAGAGCGGCCTTCTGAACCCGAAGGTTCTGGGCGTTAATATCAAGACCCTTCAGTATCAGGTGCCGGGCGGCATGCTTTCCAACCTGGTAAGCCAGTTAAAAGAGGCCGGACAGGAAGACAAGTACCGCGAAGTTCTGGAGGAGATTCCGAGAGTGCGCAAGGACTTCGGTGAGCCTCCGTTAGTTACCCCGTCATCCCAGATTGTGGGTACACAGGCTGTTATGAACGTTATTATGGGCGAGCGCTATAAGATGGTTCCAAAGGAATCCAAGAAAATCATGCTTGGCGAATTCGGCCAGACAGTTAAGCCCTTTAATCCGGAAGTGCAGAAAAAGATTATCGGCGACGAGACACCGATTACCTGCCGTCCCGCCGACCTGATTGCTCCGCAGCTTCCTCAGTTTGAGAAGGAATGCGCACAGTGGAAGCAGCAGGATGAGGATGTTCTCAGCTATGCGCTGTTCCCGGCAGTGGCCAAGGATTTCTTCGAGTACAGGGCTGCCCAGCAGACTAAGGTTGACAGCAGCGCGGCCGACAAGGACAGCAAGGCTTATCCTGTTTAATTGCGTGGAATAACCGCGGTTGGGATGTAAGAAGAAGTTATAAATGAAACAGAAGAAGGCAGTCTCCGCATCAGTTGCAGATGTGGAGGCTGCCTTTTTGGGTTCTGTCCGCCTTGCTCTTGATTATTGCCGGCCCCAATGCATAGCCCCGTTGGCATCCACCATTCCGCCGCATAATACCTTGCCGTTCAGACTGTCCGTCTTGCGGGCCGAGGCCAGGATTACGTTTTTGATATCCGGCAGGCTTAATTCCGGCCTGGAGGTATAGAGCATGGCTGCCACACCGGTGACCATGGGGGCGGCCATGGAGGTGCCGCTCATGAAGGCATAGCCATTGTCAGGAGTGATGCCCAGGATGAAGGTGCCGGGAGCAGCGATATCCACACTGGCGGCACCGTAATTGGAGCTCGCGTCCAGCGTGCCGTCAAACATCAGGTTGGCTACGGTTATCACGTTGTCAAAGGGAAGGGAGGCAGGGTAAATGGGGGAGGCGTCTATGTTGTAGCCGATTGCGTTGTCATCCCCGTTGCCCGCGGCTACAATAAAGAGCATCCCGGAGTCGCGGATCGCTGCCTTGAATTCTTCTGTACAGTTCCGGGATCCAAAGCTTAAATTACATATCTGGGCGCCGTTGGCCTCCGCATATTTAATGGCGGCAATTACATTTTCCGGGGAACCCTTCCCGTCCTCTCCTCCCAGGGCTTTTACAGGCATGATTTTTACATAATTGTTGTCTGCTATTCCCACGATACCGCCGTTATCCTTGGAGGCCGCAATGGTGCCTGCCGCATGGGTGCCGTGGACGTCCTCCGGGCCTTCGTATATCTGGTTGGTATTGCTGTAAAAGTTCCAGCCGTTTACATCGTCCACGAATCCGTTGCCGTCATTGTCAATGCCGTCTCCGGGAATCTCGTCCTCATTGACCCATATGGAGCCCTGTAAATCCGGATGGGAGATGTCCACGCCCGTGTCTATGACCGCCACGGTCAGAGGGCGCTTTGGCCCTATCTGGGAATAGGCCTGCCATGCCGGCTGGATATTGATGTCGATTCCGGGAACGGCATCAATGGTGCTGGTCAGGATATTGGCTGGCTCCAACGGGGGAAGAACTATGGCGTCTACCTTTCCTCTTTTGTTCCTGTGCACATAGGCAGGGTCCAGGGAATCGATATTCAGTTCCTGGACTATTTTTTGCGCCTGGCCGTCATTTTTAAGGGCCCACTGGTACGAGGCCTTGCCGTCCTTGACAGACAGGTTGTTGAGGCCAGGGCCTACCGCATAGGCAGAGAACGCGTTATCCGCCGCATTATAGGGGACGGCCCCGGACGCTGTGGCAAGTGCCAGGAAAAGCGCCGTGGCCGTAATCAGTTTTTTCATGACTATGCTCCTTTTTGATGTTTCATTATACCATTGTAATAGTATAACACATAAGATAGCATAAGACTTTGAAAATTTTATGAAAATCCTTCCGATTTTATTACAAATTATGGTGCCAGACCCGTATCTAACTTCCATATATCCCGGTTGTACTCCTCAATGGTACGGTCAGAGGAGAAGTAACCGGCCTTGCTGATGTTGATTAACATTTTCCTGGCCCAGGCCGTGCGGTTTTCGTAGTCGCTAAGAGCCTGTTCTCTGGTCCGGCAGTAATCCTTAAAGTCGGGGAAGGTCATGAACCAGTCCTTGTTCAGAAGCTCGTTGTACAGGCGCTCCAGGTGTTCTCTGGAACCAGCGGCCGCCATGGCGGGACTGATGATGAAATCAACGGCTTCCTTAAGGTCAGGGTCCGCCTCATAGTAGGAGCGGGAGCAGTAGCTGCCTTCTGCGTACCGCCGGATGACGGTTTCGCTGGATTCACCAAAGATATAGATGTTGTCGTCGCCTGCCAGTTCGTGGATTTCCACATTGGCTCCGTCGTCCGTACCCAGGGTCACGGCTCCGTTCAGCATGAATTTCATGTTGCTGGTGCCGCTGGCTTCCTTGGAGGCCAGGGATATCTGTTCTGAGATATCACAGGCAGGAATCAGCTTTTCAGCCAGGCTCACATTGTAATTATTTACCATGACCACATTCAGCCAGGGCCTTACATCCGGGTCGCTGTCAATAACCTGACGGAGGCACAGTATCATATGGATGATGTCCTTTGCAATAGTATATGCAGGCGCTGCCTTGGCTCCGAAGATGGCGGTGATGGGAGTGGTCGGCCTGCTGCCCCGTTTGATTTCCAGGTATTTGTGTATCAGGTACAGGGCGTTCATCTGCTGGCGCTTATATTCGTGAAGACGTTTTACCTGTATGTCAAAAATGGATTTGGGGTCAATGTCAATGTCCTGGGTTTCCTTAAGGTAGTCTGCCAGCTCCTGCTTCTTACTGTCCTTGATGGCTAAGAGGCGGTGCAGGATCTTCATGTTGGCTGTGAATGTACTGTCATCCAGCTTCTTAAGTTCAAATGCATCCTTCTTGAAGCCATCGCCTATGAGTGCTGATATATAATCAGCCAGCTGGGGATTGCAGTGAAGCAGCCACCGGCGGAAGGTGATGCCGTTTGTCTTATTGTTGAATTTCTCCGGATAAAGCCTGTAAAAGTTGTTCAGCTCATTCTTCTTCAGTATGTCTGTATGAAGGGCAGCCACGCCGTTGACACTGAAGCCATAGTGGATGTCAATATGGGCCATGTGCACCCGGTCGCCCTTGTCAATGATATATACGGACGGATCGTCAAATTTCCTCCTGACCTTGTCGTCCAGCACCTCCATAATGGGAATCAGCTGGGGAACCGCCTCCTTGAAGTAGTCCATTGGCCAGGTCTCCAGGGCTTCCGCCAGGATAGTGTGGTTGGTATAAGCGCAGGTCCGCGTAACCACCTGGATGGCGTCATCCATTTCCATGCCGTGCTCTGTGGTGAGAAGACGAATCAGCTCGGGAATGACCATGGTGGGATGGGTGTCGTTGATTTGGATGACCGCATAGTCTGGCAGGTCGTAAAGGGTGGAACCTTTTGCCGCTGCCTCGGACAGTATGAGACGGGCAGCGTTGCTGACCATGAAATACTGCTGGTAAATGCGCAGTATCTGGCCTGCCCTGTCGCTGTCATCCGGATAGAGGAACAGGGTAAGATTCTTGCTGATATCCGTCTTGTCAAAGGATATTCCATCCTCCACAAGGGATTCATCCACGGTCTCCACATCAAAGAGATGCAGTTTGTTGGTGCGGTTGCCATAGCCTGTGACTTCGATGTCATACATCCGTGAGGTGAGCGTAAAGTTCCGGTATGGAATCTGGTAGGTGACATTGGTTCTGTTCAGCCAGGAGGTGTTTTCCATCCATGGGTTGGGCTCCTCATTCTGGAGATTATCTTTAAATAACTGCTTGAACAGGCCAAAATGGTAGTTCAGCCCGATTCCGTCCCCGTTCAGCCCCAGGGTGGCTATGGAATCCAGGAAACAGGCCGCCAGCCTGCCCAGTCCGCCGTTGCCCAGGGAAGGCTCAGGCTCCAGCTCCTCCAGGACACAGAGGTCTTTGCCGTGGCTTGCCAGAATGGATTTCACCTGGCTGCAGATTCCAAGGTTTATCATATTATTGGATAGCAGCTTTCCTATAAGGAATTCCGCGGAAATATAGTACAATTTCTTTTTGCCCTGGGCGGATTCCCGGCCTTTGGACAGTTTATTTACCAGGCAGAGAAGGCCCGTGTACAGTTCTTTGTCAGTGCAGCTTGAAATATCTTTTTTGCAGGCATCTGTCAGCATTTGTTCCAATTGGTTTTGATTCATGATTTACATTCCTCCGTAAGGTGTGCCGGTAACGGCATGATTGTACGTTTGTCTGTATTATAATGGCATGCAAAAAGAAGATCTTGCATAATTATGTGATGATATAGTACAATACTATCAAAAATATGATAAAAGGTGGTCTGTAGATGCGGGACGGCATGCGTGATAAATATGGATACCATGAGATGAAAGAGCATGCGGGCAAGGATTTCCCCTTTAACATTTACCCCTGCTCCATTCCTGCTGATTTCAGCCAGGTTCCGGTTCACTGGCATGAGGATATGGAGATCATCGCTGTGAAAAAGGGGCGGGGTATGGTGACGGTGGATATGGAGCCCTATGAAGCCGGGGCGGGGGAGGCCGTGGTGGTGTTTCCGGGACAGCTTCATGGCATCAGCCAGTGCGGTTTTGAGGCAATGGAGTATGAAAATATCATTTTCCTTCCTTCCATGCTCATGACGGATGAATCCGATCTCTGCACCTATAATTTTTTACGGCCCATGACAGAGGGCGGCATAGGTAAGCCTCTTCATATTACGGAAGGTCTGCCGGATTACGGGGCTTTTATGGAATGTATCAGGAAAATGGACCAGCTGTGCGGAAAAAAGGGTTATGCCTACCAGATGGGGGTAAAGGGAACCCTGTTTTGGTTTCTGGGCCTGATTGCGGGGATTTGGGGACCGGGGGCTGCCGGACAGCCGCGAAAGTCCAGGGAGAGGATGAAACGGCTGCTGGAGTATATGGAGGAACACTACGGTGAGAAGATAACCGTGGAGGACGGGGCGGAACTGTGCTTTTACAGTAATTCCCATTTCATGAAGTATTTTAAACAGTATATGGGTGTGCCGTTCATACAGTATCTCAATGAATTCCGCCTGGAAAAGGCAGCGGGAATGCTGCTCACCACCCCGTATCCGGTGACGGCGGTGGCCCAGAGATGCGGGTTTGATAATATATCCTATTTTAACCGGCTGTTCCGGAGAAAGTACGGGAAGACGCCGGGGGAATACCGCAAGAATGGGGGGAATTACTTGTAGGGGCTGTGAAAGTGTGATAAAATGAATCGGTATTTTCCGGGGCCTGTCAGATTGCGGAATTGCGGCAGTGTTATTGCGCGGCAGCATGAGCGTGCGGCAGTGAAATGATTGGGTGAACCGGACAAAAAGGAGATTATCACTATGCGGGAATGCGGTATGCTGCTTCCGGTTGCCAGCCTGCCTTCGCGGTATGGCATCGGGGCATTTTCTAAGGAAGCATATGATTTTATTGATACACTAAAGGCAGCGGGCCAGAGCTGCTGGCAGATTCTGCCTTTGGGTCCCACCGGGTTTGGAGATTCGCCATACCAGTCTTTTTCGGCTTTTGCGGGAAACCCTTATTTTATTGACCTGGAAAAGCTGACAGAGGAGGGACTTCTCACAAGGGAGGAGTGTCTGGACACGGATTTTGGAAGTGATGAGAGGGATATTGATTATAAGAAAATATACGACGGCAGATTTCCGCTTTTGAGGAAGGCCTATGAGCGCTGGAAGGAGGGCCGGACCCCGGAGCTGGTCCATGAACTGGCAGGCCGGAAACTGGGGGATGAGACCAGGGAGTATTGTTTCTATATGGCGGTAAAGAGCCATTTTGATTCATGCAGCTGGAATCTGTGGGATGAAGGAATCCGTCTGAGAAAACCGGAGGCGCTGGAGGCATACAGGGCCATGCTGACGGATGAGATTGGGTTTTATGAATTCCAGCAGATTAAATTTGAGGAACAGTGGAAGGCCCTTAAGGGGTATGCCCATGAGCAGGGTATCCGGATTATAGGGGATATTCCCATTTATGTGGCATTTGACAGCGCCGACAGCTGGTCTCGGCCTGAATTGTTCCAGTTTGATGAGAATAATATGCCGGGGGCCGTGGCTGGCTGTCCGCCTGACGGATTTTCAGCCACAGGCCAGCTGTGGGGAAACCCTCTGTATAACTGGGAATACCACAGGAAAACAGGATTTGCCTGGTGGATGCGGAGAATGGAGTACTGTTTTTGCATGTATGATTTGGTGCGGGTGGACCACTTCCGGGGATTTGATGAGTATTACGCCATACCCTACGGCGACCCCACGGCTGAGTTCGGCCATTGGGAAAGGGGGCCGGGAATCGAAATTTTCCGGCAGATGCAGGCATATTTCGGCGGGGACAGGCTGCCTATCATTGCAGAGGATTTGGGGTTCCTTACGCCTACTGTGAGACAGCTTTTGAAGGATACGGGATTTCCCGGAATGAAGGTGCTGGAGTTTGCCTTTGACGCCGGTGAGGACAGTGACTATCTGCCCCACAAATACGGGACCAACTGCGTGGTGTACACAGGCACTCATGACAATGATACCGCGGAGGGCTGGTACGCGTCACTGGATGAACATGGCAGGAAGTTTGTCAGGGAGTACATAGGAGCCGGGTACACACCGGAGGGAGAGCTCCACTGGGATTTAGTCCGGGCAGCGCTGGGAAGCGTGGCTGACCTGGCGGTGATACCGGTACAGGATTATCTGGGATTAGGCACGTCTGCCAGAATCAACGAGCCGTCTACCCTGGGGAAGAACTGGCGGTGGAGGATGAGCGGGGAAGATTTGAATGAGGAAACCGTGAAACGGTGCAGGCGGCTGGCCGGGATATATGGGCGGCTGAGGGCGTAGCGAAGGACCGGAATTTTCAAGCCAGGCTCTAGAGTCTGCCTGCCGGTATAAAAGGTTCCGGCTGTTGCGGGTGAGGCCCCAGCATTTTTTCCATCCACACCATATCCCACCACTGGCCCAGTTTATAGCCGCATTTGGTGAAATGGCCCACGATGCGGTAGCCGTGTTTTTCGTGGAAGGCAATGCTGCCCGGATTGGGGTAGGCAATGCAGGCATTGACGTTGATAACATTCTGCCGTTTCAGATAGTTTTCCAATGCCTCATAGAGAATGGAGCCCGCGCCGGTGCGCCGCGCGTCTTCGGACACATAGACGGAGGTCTCCACAGCCCAGTCATAGGCAGCCCGTTCCTTAAATTCAGATGCATAGGCATATCCCAGGATGCGTCCGTCCCGGTCGGCAGCCAGATAAGGGTACCGTTTCAGGGTGGAGGCGATGCGGTTTTTAAATTCCCGGACAGTGGGCACCTTATATTCAAAGGTGATGGCTGTTTTTTCCACATAGGGTGCGTATATGGCCAGAAGGGCTTCGGCGTCTGCTTCCTCCGCCATACGGATTGTGATGGCTGTTTCTGACATATCGGTGACTCCTTTCTAAACGGATATTTCAGAGTATTCGCAACATACATTTTAGCACTGATTTCACATTTTTTCCACCGGCTGTTCATGAAATTTTCACCGTCCTTCTGGTAAAATGGCAGCAAAAGGAGGTAGGATATGAAGAAACCGGAGAAAATGCTGACAGGATGGGGACTTTGCCTGCTGTTAAACGCTGCCGCGGCAGGGACAGCCCTGGCCGCAGGGTGGACAAGTGAGTTCGGAACATGGAAATATGTGAATTCCAACGGCAGTTATGCTGCAAATGAGTGGAAAACTTCCAAGGAGGAATCATATTATCTGGGAGACGAGGACGACGGGGCCATGAAGACGGGCTGGCGGTGCCTGGCCTTTGACGAGGACGAGGTGCCGGAGGAGGGGGATATATCTCCGGCCTATTCTTCAGCAGGGGAAGATGTGAAATGGTTTTATTTCCAGACCAATGGAAAGGCTAAGAAGGCCGGCGACGGTGATTATGCAACCATGACCGTGGACGACGAGGGGTTCATGGCTAAAAGCCAGTGGATGCAGTTGTCAGAGCATCCAGGGGACAGTGATGACAAGGATGAGATAACCGGGTCTGATTCAGACGACGCCCCTCAGGAAGGTGAGAGCTATTGGTATTATTTTGAGAGTGACGGCACACCGGCCTATCTTAAGACACCGGCTTCCAGCATGAGCGCCGCCACCACGAAGGTCAGCGGAGAGACCCTTCCAAGCTTTTCATGCAATTACGAGTATGAGCTGTAAACTGTGAGATTATTTGCCTGGATAGATAAAATTAAGTAATTCTTACACAATTTTTCCCCTTTCTCATCCTGTTATTTCCTTTCATTTTCTGATAAAATGATACTATAAGGAGGTGGAGGATATGACCAGACAAAGGATATTGACAGGATGGGCCATAGGACTGCTGATGGGGGTGATGACTGCCGGCACTGCTTTTGGTGCGGAGTCCGGATGGAAGACAGAAGACGGAGTCCTTAAGTTCGTGGACAGCAAGGGAAACTATGTGACCAATGAATGGAGGATACGGGACGGAAAATCATACTTCCTGGGCAGCGACGGGGAGATTGAGAAGAGCACCTGGATAGAGAATACATACTATGTGGATGACAAGGGAGTCATGGTGAAGAATTCCTGGGTCCACACAGACGGCAAGGACGGCCTGAAGGAAGAAGGCTGGTATTTCCTGGGCAAGAACGGCAAGACAGAGGAAGGCTGGAAAAATGTAGGAGACGGCCGATACAACTTTGACAGCGACGGTAAGATGCGCACAGGCTGGTTCTACGAGGGCGATAATATCTACTACCTGGGCGGCAAGGACGACGGGGCCATGAAACGGGGCTGGGTATGCCTGGAATTTGACGAGGATAATCTTCCTGAGATTGGGGACATCTCCAGGGAATATAAGAAGGCAGATGAGAATTCCCGGTGGTTTTTCTTCCAGAATAACGGCAAGGCCAAGCGCTCTCTATCCGGTAATTATGACCAGGAGACCATTCACGGAGAAAAATATTATTTTGACCAGAACGGAGCCATGCTGACGGGCTGGCATGCGGTGAAGGAGAAAGCGGACAGCGACGATGCCACAGGCATCAGCCGTTTCGTGTATTTGGGCGGTAAGGACGACGGAGCCATTGCAAAGGGACAGTGGAAGCAGCTCTCTGAGCATCCTGGTGATTCCGACGACGGGGCAGCCATCTCCAAGAAGGGGGACGAGGAGCTTCCAAAGGAAGGGGATAAGGAGTGGTATTACTTTGAGAACAACGGCACTCCCGCATACCTTAAGACAGGCATCTCCACCATGAATGCAGCCACGGTCCGGGTGGACGGCGAGAATTATTTTGTGAACCAGTATGGATGCAGAAAGAACGGTCTGGTTAAGATTGTATCCGGCGGACGTGTGATGGTGGGGTATTTCGGAGAGAAGGGGTCTGACGGCAGGATGCTCACCGGCAGGAATACAGGCATTGTTGACGACGACGGCAAGCGCTGCACCTTCTATTTCAACACTTCCGGCTCTAACAAGGGAGCTGGCTTCAGCGGAGAAAAGGATGGATTCCTGTACTACAACGGGCTGCTGGCGACAGCGGACGGGGACTCCCGGTACGAGGTCTATAAGGTGGATGGCAAATATTATCTGGTCAACGGATCAGGTAAGGTACAGACCAATGAGAAGGCCTATAAGAGCGATGGGGATTATGTCTATTTGGTTGAGGACAGGGAAGTTTACTATACGGATGACAGTGGGAAGAAGACGAAGAAGGCAGACAGCGGCGCCACGCTTCCGGATTTTACATGTGATCAGGTATATGAGCTTTGATGCTGCATAAGCTTTTAAAAGGGACAGCTCCCGCCATGCTGGCGGAAGGGCCGTCCCTTTTAGGTTGTTGTTGAAAAAAGAAATACGGTCTGATATACTGAAATGGCGGGACGTATCTTGTATACAGTATAAAGATAGAGCCGGAGTTTTAAACCCGAAAAAGCCTTATAAAATGAGGAGACCCCGATTGTATAACAACCGAGGTAATTATGAAAAATCTATGTGCAATTTTACTATTTATCATTTGTGTAAGCAATTTGTTCTTATGAAAATAGTATAAAAAATAAATGTGAACGAAGTGTGAATTTGTTGTAAACAGATTATGAAACATTATATATTACCATAGATGCAGAATCGAAGGAGAGAAAATGGAGCAGGAATTAAAAAGAAAGACAACGGTCATCGGCCACAGGAATCCTGATACGGATTCCATCTGTTCGGCTATCTGTTATGCCAACCTAAAACGGGCCATTACAGGGGATGCGTATATTCCGGCCAGGGCAGGCCATGTGAATGGGGAGACCAGGTTTGTCCTGGACTACTTCGGCATGGAGGAGCCTAAGCTGGTGGAGGATGTGAGGACCCAGGTAAAGGACATTGAAATCCGTAAGACCAGGGGAGTTGCGGATAACATTTCCTTAAAAAGGGCATGGAACATCATGCAGGAAAACAATGTGGTGACCATTCCTTCCGTCAGGCCCGACGGTACCCTGGAAGGGCTTATCACGGTGGGCGATATTACAAAGACCTATATGAATATTTATGACAGCAGCATCCTGTCCAAGGCCCATACCCAGTATTCCAATATCATTGAAACACTGGAAGCCGATATTGTGGTGGGAAATGCGGACGCCTATTTTGACAGGGGAAAGGTGCTGATTGCAGCCGCTAATCCTGACCTGATGGAATTTTACATTGAACCCCACGACCTGGTCATACTGGGCAACCGTTATGAGTCCCAGCTCTGCGCCATTGAGATGGGAGCTGACTGCATCATTGTGTGTGAGGGCGCAGGCGTGTCCATGACCATCAAGAAGATTGCCCAGGACAGGGGATGCACGGTCATTGCCACCACCTACGACACATATACGGCGGCCCGTCTCATTAACCAGAGCATGCCCATCAGCTATTTCATGACCAGGGAGCATCTGATTACCTTTAACAGCGATGATTATACGGATGAAATCCGGGAGGTCATGGCCAGCAAGAGGCACCGGGATTTCCCTATACTGGACAAGGAGGGAAGGTATCTGGGAATGATTTCACGCCGGAATCTGTTGGGCGCCAGGGGCAAGCAGGTAATTCTGGTGGACCACAACGAGAAGAGCCAGGCCGTGGCAGGTATCGAGAGCGCTGAAATCATGGAAATCGTCGACCATCACAGGCTGGGAACGGTCCAGACCATGGCTCCTGTGTTCTTCCGCAACCAGCCCCTGGGCTGTACGGCCACCATTATTTACCAGATGTACCTGGAAAATAAGGTGGAGATTGAGCCGAAGATTGCCGGGCTGCTGTGCAGCGCCATTGTGTCGGATACCCTGTTGTTCCGGTCCCCCACCTGCACACCGGTGGATGAGATGGCTGCCAGGTCCCTGGCAGCCATAGCCGGCCTGGATATAGAGAAGTACGCCATGGAAATGTTCGGGGCGGGAAGTAATTTAAAGGATAAGTCCGACGAGGAGATTTTCTACCAGGATTTTAAGAAGTTTTCTGTAGGCAAGGCGCTGATTGGCGTGGGACAGATTACGTCGTTAAATGATATAGAGCTGGATACCCTGAAGGAGAAGATGCTGGGATATATGGAAAAGGCCAAGGAGAGCAACAGCCTGGATATGGTATTTTTCATGCTGACCAACATACTGAAGGAATCCACGGACCTGATTTGTTATGGACAGGGCGCGGTGCAGCTGGCAGCCAAGGCGTTCCATCTGGATATAGAGGAGGCCGCGGAAAAGCCGGAACCGGTGCTGAGCCTGCCGGGAGTGGTATCCCGTAAAAAACAGCTGATACCGGAGCTGATGCTGGCGGAGCAGGATTAGGCCCGGTAGGGGCAGGAGGATTAAGATATGTCAAAGGAATACTGGAAACCAGGCAACATGCTCTATCCGGTGCCGGCTGTTATGGTCAGCTGCGGCAGGGAGGGAGAGACACCCGACATCATTACAGTGGCCTGGGCAGGCACCATTTGCTCGGATCCCGCCATGGTGTCCATATCCGTGCGCAAGGAGCGTTTCTCCCACAGCATCATCAGGGACACAGGAGAATTTGTCATTAATCTGGTGAATAAGCGGCTGGTCCGGGCCACGGATTACTGCGGCGTCAAATCCGGCAGGGACGTGGATAAGTTTAAGGAGACAAGGCTGACCCCGCAGGCATCCAGGTATGTGAAGGCGCCGGGGGTTGAGGAAAGCCCGGTGAACATTGAGTGCAAGGTGGTGGAAGTGAAGGAGCTGGGAAGCCATGATATGTTCATTGCCAAGGTGATGGGAGTGACCATTGACAACCGGTATATGGACGGCAGGGGAAAGTTTAACCTCAATATGTCCGGACTTGTGAGCTATTCCCACGGAGAGTATTTTGAGCTGGGAAAGAAGCTGGGAAGCTTTGGGTATTCGGTGAAGAAACCGGTTAAAAGGCAGAATGATAAGAACAGGACTTCAAGGAGGAAAAAAGCGTGAAACCGAACATTACCATGATAGGCATGCCGTCGTCGGGCAAGAGCACCATTGGGGTACTGCTGGCCAAGAGACTGGGATTTTCCTTTGTGGACGTGGATATCGTGATACAGGAAAAGGAGGGCAGGCTTCTAAAGGAAATTATTGCACAGGAGGGCATGGACGGATTCCTTAAAGTGGAGGAGAGAATCAATGCCGAACTGGATGTGGCTCTTTCTGTCATTGCTCCCGGCGGAAGCGTCATATATGGTGAGAAGGCCATGGAGCACCTGAAGGAAATCAGCGAAGTGGTCTATCTGAAGATGAGCTATGAAGAGATGGAAAAGCGCATTGGCAATGTGGTGGACAGGGGCGTGGCCCTAAAACCGGGATTTACCCTTCGGGACCTTTACAATGAGCGTGTGCCTTATTATGAGAAATACGCGGACATCACCATTGATGAGGAGGGAAAGACTCCGGGAGACACGGTGGATGCGCTGAGGGACATCCTTGAGGGAATGATGGACCGCAATATGATTGAGCGCATAGTGGAGGAACAGAAGAAGATTCTGGAGGAAAAGGACCGCAAGATAGAAGCTTACGAAGCTGAGATTGCAGCCCTTAAGGAGGAGCTTGCGCTTCTCAGGATGGCTGAAACCGTATAGCGGCTGGCAGCTGTATTGAAAAAAGGTTCTTTCTGCTCTTTGGATTATCCAAAGATTCAGAAAGAACCTTTTTGTTTTTCCTTTATCAGACAGGTAAACCTACAGCATTTCCATATATGCCAGCAGCTTGTCTGCAAGGTCCAGTCCGATGTATACCAGAACTCCCAGGATGATCAAAGCCGCTGCCAGGAATACCAGCTTATAAATCAGATAAGCCTTGGCAAAGTCCCGCAGCTGGTTCTCCTTTTTTCCAAAGGCCAGACAGAGCAGGTAAACCCATCCCGCGATGGGGATGTTCATGCACATGAATGTGAGGAACCAGCGCCTGGGAGGCATACAGTAGGGATTGGCATTATCCTTCCCGGATTCCCCGCGGACATTTTTGCCCAGCTTCAGACGCGGGGCGCCTGTATGTCCTGTTTTTTTATGTAAATCAGTTTTCATTATCCGGTCTGCCTCCTGGTCCGTAATATTCCATGTTGTTCCACTTTAATTTCTCGCTGTTTAGGGAGGAACGGAGCTGGTTCTGCTGCACCTGTACCTGCTGCTCGGCCTGCTTCATGGCAGCTTCCTCGGCCGCCCTGCTCTCGGCCTGGGACGCGTTCCACTGGTCCTCTGTGGGCAGGCCGGAAATCCGCGTGATGGCTGCCTGAAGCCGGTCGGACAGAGCCTGCTGATCCGGGTCGCCTGCCACCAGGGAAAGCCTGCTGATGGCATCCTGCACCAGCTCCTGAGCGTTTTTCTGCTGGTATTCCAGTTCCTCCACAGCCTCCAGGGCCTGCAGGAATTCGTTCTTTTTGGCATCCTTCTCAGCCTGTTTCCGGTTCTCCTCAGCCTGCTTTTGGGCTGCTTCCCTGGCCCTGGCATCGTCGATGGCCTTCTGCTTTTCATAAAGGGCAATGGTATCGCCCATCTGGCTGATGATTCCCGTAAAGTAATCGTACCGGTTTTCCACCTGTTCCAGCATGCTGGCCCTCAGCTCCCCGTCGTCCAGAAGCGGCAGGCGGGAGGTGATATCCTGGTATTGGCTCCTGACCGCGTAGGTATCCTCCACGGAACTGATTTCCCTTGTGGTGAATTCACGGATATCCTGTTCCAGCTGTGCGGTCAGCTTTGCCTGCTCCTTGTCGTGCAGGCTCTGCTGCGCGCGCAGTTCAGCGGTGGTGCTGAAGTAATCCTCGGTTCCCGTCCTGGGGTCCGTCCTTAATTCCACGCTCTCCGGCTGCTCCCAGTCCCAGGGCTCCAGACCCTCGTGTATCTGGTTCATGATATTTTTCCATATTTTCCCTGCATATGTGCTCCCGTATATGCCGGGCATTTTGCGGGGGATATCGTATCCCACCCATACAGCCGTGGTATAGTAGCGGGTGTAGCCGCAGAACCAGGTGTCCTTGCTGCTGTTGGTGGTTCCTGTCTTGCCCGCCGCGGGCATGCCGTTATCCAGCGCCAGCCCGCGTCCCGTCCCGTAGGGGGAGGTCATGGTGCCTTTCAGGATATCGGTGAGCATAAAGGCGGAATCGTCACGGTAGACCTGTTTGGCTGCAGGCGGCAGATCCTTGGTCAGGTCGCCGTCGTGTTCATGGATGATTTGGGTGATACAGGTGCGGTCATTGTAAACACCGTAATTGGCCAGGGTGCTGTAGCCCTTAGCCATGTCCACCACACGGACGCCGTTGGTAAAGCCTCCGATGCTCAGGGAGGGCACGCCGTTGTCCACGTATGTAAGTTTCTGGAACTCCATTTCACCCAGATAGCTGAGCCCGTAGTTCACGCCGATGTCCTCCAGAATCTGCCAAGCCACCGTGTTCAGGCTGCGGTTTAAGGCTTCCCGGACCGTTACGCTGCCGTGGTAATTGCCGCCGCTATTGGAAGGCCCGTCCTCCCATTTGTGGTCGTCCACCATGCGCGTGGGCGAATACTCTCCGGTGTCAAAGGCAGGACCGTAGTCAATGAGGGGCTTGATGGTACTGCCCGGCTGCCTGGCGCTTAAATAGGCCCGGTTGAACTGATCCACGCTTCCCCTGCCTCCCACAATGGCCACCACGTAGTTAGACTGGTTGTCCACAATAACACCTGCGCCCTGGAGGGCGTACTTTCCATTGTCCTGTAACTCAGTGTAGGAGGACAGCCCCTGGTCTATGTCAGCCTGAAGCATGTCCTGGAGACGGCTGTCCAGGGAGGTGTATATCTTGAAGCCGCCGGCGCGGATTAAGTCGGATTTTTCCGTGTAGGCCGCTGTATAGCGTTCCATATAGGAATTGTAGTCATCCTTGTCCTCAAAGGTGTAGCGGAACTGGAAGCCGTCTTTCTTTAAAAGCTCCAGGGCCGCGCAGTGGATGGCGTAGCTGCTCTGATAGTTCTCGTCCGAGCCCTCGGATTCCTGTTTGACCACGGTAAGGGGTTTTGACAGTGCCTTCTCGTAATCCTCATCGGACAGTTCGCCTATTTCATTCATGCTCTTTAATACGTCGTTGCGTTTTTCAAGGGATGCTTTTGGATGGGCTACCGGATCGTAAGCCGAAGGACTGTTGCTGATGCCTACCAGGATAGCCGCTTCCTCCACGGTAAGGTCAGCTGCATGCTTGCCGAAATAGTAGCGGCTGGCAGCCTCCACGCCGTAGCACTGGTGGCCATAAAAATTGGTATTGCAGTAAAACTCCATAATGTCCGCTTTGGAGTACTTTTTTTCAATCTCAGGGGCCAGCAGGATTTCCACAATCTTACGGGTGAAGGTCTGTTCCTGGGTCAGGTATGTATTCTTAATGACCTGCTGGGTGATGGTGCTCCCTCCCTGGGTGACCTGTCCCCTGTGCTTCACAAGAGCCAGTCCGGCGCGGAAAGTGGCAATCCAGTCAACGCCCGTATGGCTCTTAAAGCGCCTGTCCTCCTGAGCAATATATGCGTTCTGAATGTTCATGCTGATGCCGGTAATGCCCACATACTGGTAGTGTCCGGCATTGATAAGTCCTATCTGGCGGCCGTCCCTGTCGTAAATCGCGGTGTCGGACAGCTTGGAAAAATCCGTGCGTTCCATCTGCGCCAGCTTGTCATAGGCCAGTTCGCGGCACTCATCCAGGTCCGGCTTGACCTTGGCGTAAATCAGCAGGCACAGGATGGCTCCCACTATGAATCCGGTTGTCATTACGGCCAGAAGGGCGTGGAACAGCCAGCCGGTGATGCCCAGAAGGCTGACTCCTATGTCGCGGATCACCAGCAGGATTTTCCGTGCGGCCTGTTTCAGTGTATCTTTCATAGTCCTCTCTATCCTCTCTTGTCCTCTTTGTACCTAAAATCTGCGCAGGCCAAAGCATATCGTGAGATGTACATATGCCTGCCCTGGATAAGGTGTGACATCCATGGGTTGGTAAGTTTTGCCAGTCCGGTAAACATTGATATTATAAGCCGAAATGAAAAAAAAGAATAGGGAAAGTATGAAATTAAACAGACTTTCCCGGAAATTTAAAACAGAATATTGGCAAAACGGCATGTGTTCATAAAAAACCCTTGATATATTGGCGAAACGCCCATATAATAAAATTATCTATTGGAGGCTAATTATTCCTCCATATATTTTATGAATGCCAGGACGGCTTTGGCCTGTTCGTCACTCATTTTGTCCAGCCGCACAATTATGCTCTGTTTTATGGCAGACCTTGTGCAGGCCGGGGTGTGGTCATTGGCCCAGAAGTCCAGAGGAACACCAAAATAAGCGGATAGCTTGCGCAGCGTTGTCAGCTTAAGCCCCTCGTATCCCTTTTTGTACCATCCGTCAATGGTGGTATAGGGGATATCGCAGGCTTTGGACAGCGTACTTTTATTTAAATGGTTCTGTTCCATAAGATAGTTTAGTTTTTCCAGAAAACCCAAATGTATCACCTCCATTCCTGGAATATTTTAACATGTAAAGGTTGGTTAGACAAGAAAAAGGTTACCCTTGAACGTAAAAATGGCTTGACAAATTACGACTAAGGGTATATATTTGATTTATGAATTACCCTTAGGGGTAAGAGGAGGCGGCAGGATGTTTATAAATCTTAGGAAAGCCCTGGACAGAAGGTGTATTTCTCTAAGGGAATACGCGGACTTTCTGGGCATAAGTGAGGCGGCTGTACAGGATAAACTGGAGGGCGGCAAGGACTTTACATACTGGGAGTTCAGGAGGACTTGTGACCTGCTTCTGCCGGAGTATAATGCGGACTTCCTGTTTGCGGAGACTATCCTGGAAAACCGTTCTGCCTGAACTGCCGTCCGTCAGTCTCCATATGGCAATGGGGAGAAAGGGGACTTCTTGAGCCTGTTGGAGATGCTGCCACGAAACAACAGCATATTGTAATGGAGGAGCGTATGAACGGAGAGAAAAAAGAGATTCCAAAAGGCACGCTTGGACTGGTTGAACTGTATTGTCTGTCTATTGGTCAGGTAATTGGGGCCGGTGTTATTACGCTGGTGGGGCCGGCCATTACTGCAACCGGGTATTCTGCATGGCTGGCGTATCTGCTGGCCATTGTTCTGGGATTTTTTACCGTATTCCCGCTTGTTTTTATCTGCGGCACACTTCGGCTGGGAGGCGGCTATTACTCCCTCATTGGAGCGCTGACCAACAAGACGTTAGCGGGAATGTACGCATTTGCGCAGCTTACAAAACTTTTGAGCATCTCATTGTTTGCGGTGAGCCTGGGGGTGTATGTCCAGTCTTTGTTTCCGCAGGTCAACACCACGGTCTGCGGGGTGGCGTTCCTGACGTTTTTCTATGTGGTGAATCTGTGCGGAATTGATATGATGGCTAAAATACAGAAATACATGACATGGGTATTGATTGCGGCCTTGCTCATGTTCATTGTCTTTGGCCTGATGTATTATAACCACCCGGTGTTTGATATCACCCATCAGAATTTCCTTACAAACGGCATTGCCGGTTTGTGGACGGCCAGTTTTCTTTTTGTATATTCAACCACAGGTTATTCCATGACTATGAACTACGGTTCCGTGGCCAGGAATCCCCAGCGGGATATTCCATGGGCCCTGATTCTGTCCGTTCCCACTCTGGTGATTTTGTACTGTGGCGTGGCGGCGGCGGGAAGCTGCGTCCTTCCCATGGAAGAGGTCATGGACCAGCCGCTGACCCTGGTGGCCCGTGTGGCGCTTCCAAAGGTCCTGTTCATCGCGTTTATAATCGGCGGTCCCATCATGGCGCTGCTGACAACGATGAATTCCACCATGCCGGCAAACTGTCTTCCCATCATGGTGTCCTGTAAGGACGGGTGGCTTCCCAAATCCTTTGGGAAAGAAAATAAAAGGGGTGTGGCCTGGAAAATCATGACGCTGAACTATCTGCTGGGGCTGGTTCCCCTGTTGCTGGGGTTCAATGTGAAGACCATTACCAACAATATCATGCTCCTTAATTCATGTATGTATCTCATGTGTTATTACGCATATTTTCAGATGCCGAAAAAGTATCCGGACGCCTGGAAGCGGTCCAGGTGGCATGTGGCGGACCGCGTATATTATCTGGTATGCGCCGTGGGGCTGGTAGGCCAGTGCGCCATACTGGTAAACTCCGCTTTTGCCCTGACCCCGATCATAGCCATTGTGAGCATTGCTGCCATTGCTGTATGCTGCGTCCTGGGCCTGCTGCGCGCCAGAAGCCCGGAAGTCACGGTGAGTACCACAATCTGGGAAGATTAGAGGGAGCCTGATGGATATTCTAAAGCTGATGATAGTATTTGGTGTGCTGGTGGTCATGCTGTGGCTGAAACGTCCTCTGTATCAGGGCATACTGGGGGCGGCGGCAGCTGTCTGTATTCTTTTTGGAATAGCGCCCGCCGAAGCCTTTAATACAGCCCTGTTATCCGTGACGGGCCGGGGAACCCTGTCTGTCCTGCTGGTATTTTATCTCATTACTTTTTTACAGAGAATGCTGGAAAAACGGGATTTTCTCAATTTGGCTCAGGCATCGCTTAACGGGATATTCAACAACCGGAGGATAAATGCTTCCCTGGCGCCGGTTTTTATCGGCCTTCTTCCGTCAGCCGGAGCCGTGATCATCTGCGGGGATATTGTGGAAAATAGCGTGGGGCCGTACCTGTCTCCGGAGGAAAAGACATTTGTTACATCCTATTTCCGGCATATTCCGGAGAGCTTTCTGCCTACATATACTTCCATTATCATTGCCATAAGCCTGACCGGGGGCAGGGTGAGCGTGTCATCCTTTCTGGTCGGAATGCTGCCGCTGGTGTTTCTTCTGGCTTATCTGGGATACCTGTTCTGCCTGAGAAAAATACCAAAGGATACGGGGATGCCGCCCAGTATGGATAAGAGAGGGGATATCCGCAGTCTTTGCAGGAGCCTGTGGAGCATTGCTTTGGCAATCGGCCTTATTATCGGGGCAGGTATGCCTGTGTATGCGGCGGTTGCCTGTTCCATTGTCCTATCTGTGTTCATAAATAAATTTACCTTTAGCGAATTAAAGCCAATGTTTTTGTCGGCAGTGGAGTCAAAGATAGTTACAAGCACGATCTGTATCATGATATTTAAGGACATCATGGCGTCCACAGGCGTCATTGAATCCCTTCCGGGGGCGTTTGAGAGACTGCCTGTGCCGGGTTTCCTGGTATTTGCCATGATTTTCTTTTTCGGGACCATTATTAGCGGCTCCCAGGCCATTATTGTACTGTGCATGCCTCTGGCCTTTGCGGCGGAGCCCCAAGCCGGTCTGGCCCTGTTCCTGCTGCTGATGGGAATGACTTATGCGGCCATGCAGATATCCCCAACCCATGTATGCCTTGCAATTGTGTCCGAATATTTTGGGGTGGGTATGGGAGCGCTGATTCGGAAAACCCTGCCGGTCATCTTTGTGTTCGCGGTGCTGCTCATAGGCTACTACGTCTTGCTGAGCCATGTGTTCGGCCTGTAAAAAAGGAACCTGTTAATGTGAAAATATAATGAATTTAAGGAGGTACGAAATGAAAATTACAAAAGTAGACGTCATGCAGGTAAAGACACCTAATCCTTCATGGAGACCGATTCTGTGCCGTGTTTATACGGACGAGGGAATCTACGGAGACGGCGAGGCCGCGCTGGCCTACGGCATAGCTGCTCCGGCTGCCTTTGGCATGATACGTGACCTGGCGGCACTTATCATCGGCATGGACCCTCTGGACAATGAGGTTGTCTGGGATACTCTCTACAAAAACACCTTCTGGGGACAGAACGGCGGTCCTGTGGTGTTTGCCGGAATCAGTGCCATTGACTTTGCGCTCTGGGATATACGGGGCAAGTTTTTCAACGTGCCGGTATACAAGCTGTTAGGCGGCAAGAAGCAGGACAACCTGCGCTGCTACGCAAGCCAGCTCCAGTTCGGCTGGAGCGACCACTGGGAGGAAGCAAAGGATACGGAGGAATATGCGGCAAATGCCAGGAAAGCAGTGGAGGAAGGATACGACGCCATTAAGATTGACTTTTTTACCTTTGACAGGAAGGATGGCAGGAGGTTTGATAAGATTACGGAGACCACGGGTATCTTAAAGCAGTATTATGTAGGCCTGGTAGAAGAACGTGTGGCGGCTGTGCGTGAAGCGGTGGGACCGGATGTGGACATCATCATGGAGAACCATTCCGTTCCCGATGCCAACGGGGCGGTTCAGCTGGCAAGGGCAGTGGAGAAGTATAATATATTCTATTTCGAGGAGCCTAACACACCAAGTCCCAAAACCGCAAAATTCATCGCGGACCACATCAATATCCCCATATCCCATGGAGAGAGGGTATACTCCAGATGGCAGTACGCGCAGTATTTTGAGAACATGTCCGTGCAGGTTATACAGCCAGATCTGGGTAACTGCGGCGGTATCACTGAGGGAAAGAAAATCTGTGATATGGCTCATGTATATGACATATCCGTACAGGCTCATGTATGTGCGGGCCCACTTTCCACAGCCGCCGCCCTGCAGCTGGAGTGTGTGATACCCAACTTCATTATCCATGAACACCACAGAAACGCCCTGCTTCCCCATAACAGGGAGCTGTGCATCTATGATTACCAGCCTGTAAATGGAACATATAAGGTTCCGGAACTGCCTGGACTGGGAAATGAATTTTCAGAGAAAGCGCTGACCTGCTGCGATAAGATTACTGTTGAATAAAAAGAAGGAAAGGGACGCTGTACCAGATAAAACGGGTACGGCGTCCCTTGTTGGTGCGTCAGGTTTTACGCATCAGGAACTGGAGGGTGTGGGAGGGGATTCCCATGCCTTTTTCCTGCATCTCGGTAAAGGCAGACAGAATCCGGCCGATTTGTACGTCGTCAGAAGGAATCAGGTGGTTATCCAGGGTGATGGTAAGAACAGTCAGCACGATTTGAGCTGTCTCTTCCGGGAAGCTGCACTGGATGCTGCCTTCCCGCACTCCCTGACGGATGATGTCAGCCAGGATGGGGTTCAGCTTGGTGATGATGATGCGGGAGAATTTCTGGTGTATGAAGGCGCTTTCCCGCTGTTCGTTGAAGGTGCGCATCTCTTCCCGGCGTCTCAGTTCCATGGAGGAGTCCAGGCAGGCGTGGTATATGATTTCCAGTTTCTGAAAGGCATCCAGGTGGGAGGAGGCGGCCAGCTCCCTGCCTTCGTCCAGGACACGGGAGTAGTTTCTCTCAATCACTGCGTCTATGATATCGTTCTTGGAAGAAAAATAGTAATAGATACTTCCTTTCCCGATACCGGCTTTTTGGGCAATATCACTGACGGAAATAGCCTGGACATTGGCTGAACCCATAAGTTCCTGCATGGCATCCAGTATCATCTCCTTTTTATTATGGCTTTGCATAAAAAATCCTCGGTTTTTTCTTTAGAATACATCCAAGTATAGCAGAATATAAATGAAAACGCCAGACTTGACTGGCGGTCGAAAACGTGTTATGTTTAGTTTGATTCTGATTCGACCACTGGTCGAAAAGCGGGAGAATAGAGTCCGGGAGGAAACGTCATGATTTATCTGGCTACATATGAACCCGGCGGCAGTCTTTATAACCGGGAGCGGGAACATATACTGGGCAGGAGCCTGCTGAACTTCGGTCTGATGAAGGAGTATGGACGGACCTGGGAGGTGGAGCAGGAGACCGGCTCAAAACCATGTCTTAAGGGTGCAGAGGACGTGGAATTTAATATCAGCCATACAAGGGGTCTGGTGGTCTGCGCTGTGGCGGACCGTGCGCTGGGCGTGGATACGGAGCGTATTCGCCCGTTTAAGGAGGGCCTGATGAGGCGCGTGTGTTCCGAATCAGAGCGCGGCTTTGTGCTGGAAGGAAGGTCTGAGGCAGCGCGGCAGGAACGGTTTTTCCGGCTGTGGACGCTTAAGGAGAGCTTTGTCAAGGCCATTGGCAGGGGGCTGGCCTTTCCGCTGGGGGACATTACATTTTCCCTGGAGGAGGGCGCTGTAAAAGGGAGTATTCCGGGCTGGCGGTTTTACCAGTCCAGGGTTTACCAATCATATATTATATCCGTCTGCGCGGCGGATGAAAAAGCGGTCTTTGCATTTACAACGGGAAAACTGAAGGTTGAGGGAAGTCTGGAAAAGGCTCTGATGTTGCAGAAGTTTGTGTAGGCAGAATGTAGGCAGAAGTTTTGTTCAGGCAGGCGCATGTGCGGCGCCGGGAAACCGGGCAGCCCATGGCAAAGGAGTGAAGTATATGGGAATCAAGGGATGGATACTGGGATTGGCGGCAGCGGGAGCAGCGGGAGAATACGGTATAGCGCGGTATTTCTTTCACCGGACCGTGGTCCGGGGAAATGCAAAGCGCGACAGGACCCGGAAGATGGCAGGCACGGACTGGGACGCTTATATTCCGGGTATCCGCGCCAGCAGGGAATGGCTGGCAGGACAGCCTCAGGAAGAGGTGTACATAACATCCCGGGACGGGCTCAGGCTCCACGGCACGTTTTTTTGCTGTGAAGGTTCCGGGAAGGCGGTGGTGTGCTTCCACGGCTATACCAGCGAAGGACTCAACGATTACACATCCATTGCTAAATTTTATCTGAGTCAGGGCTTCAGCCTGATGGCGGTGGATGAGAGGGCCCACGGCAAAAGCGAGGGCACCTATATCGGCTTTGGCTGTCTGGACCGCAATGACGCCAGGCAGTGGATGGAGTATATGGTGGAGCGTCTGGGAGAGGACTGCGAGCTGATGCTCCACGGCATTTCCATGGGAGCGGCCACCGTGCTGATGTCCACGGGCCTGAATCTTCCAAAGCAGGTCAGAGCTGCCGTGTCAGACTGTGCCTTTACCTCTGCCTGGGAAGTGTTCAGCCATGTGCTCAGGAGTATGTACCATATGCCGGCTTTTCCCGTGATGCAGATTGCGGACCGTATGGCCAGGAGTGAGGCTGGATACGGCCTGGATGAATGCAATGCCAGGGAAGAGGTAAAGAAGGCCCGTATTCCCATCCTGTTTATCCATGGGGACAGGGACACCTTTGTGCCCTGTTCCATGGTGTATGAGCTGTACGAGGCCTGCGCGTCGCCTAAGGAGCTGTTAGTCATACCGGGAGCCAGCCATGCAGAGGCGTACTATAAGGAGACGGACCGTTATGAACATGCGATTGAGGAACTGATTGCCCGGTTTTTTGGAAAAGAGGAGAACAAAGTATGAAGACAAGGAAAGGCTACAAGGTATACCCGCTGACATCAGCGCAGAAGCTTCACTTTTACTGCCTGAAATACTGCCCTAAGAAGCAGGTGCTGAACATCGGTTCCAGCCTGACCATTCAGGTGGACCTGGACTGGGACGTGCTTAAAGACTGCATCCGGGAGGCCATTGCCCGCTGTGATACCATGCGCCTGCGCTTTACCCATGACAAGGAGGGCAACGTCTATCAGTATGTGGTGAAGGAGGAGACAAAGGAAATTGAACACTTTGACTTCACCGGCTGGAAGGAGGAGGACGCGGAGGGGAAGCTTCGGGAGTGGACAGAGGTTCCCTTTGAGCGGTATGATTCCCCCATGCACCACATTGTAATGATCAAGATGCCGGATGGGTACCAGGGTCTTTATATCTGTGTGGACCATATGACCATGGATGCTCAGTCCCTGATTCTGTTTTTCCGGGATGTGATTGAACTGTACGCCAGCAAACTTTATGACGAGGTGGACCATCCAAAGGAAATGTCTTCCTATATCAAGCAGTTGGAAAAGGACCTGGCCTACGAGGCCGGAAGCAGGGCCTGTGAAAAAGACAGGCGGTTTTTTCAGGAACTGATTGCTTCCTCCGAACCCATCTTCACGGACATCTACGGTCCAAAGAAGCTGTCAGATGAGAGAAAGGCCACCCGCAACCCGAAGCTGAGGGCAGCCACCAACACATCCGATAATGTGGAGGCCAATATCACCAACTTCCATCTGGAAGGGGATTCTTCCGGCCGCCTGCTGGATTTTTGTGAGAAATACGGTATTTCCATGACCTGCCTTCTCTTAATGGGCCTTCGGACCTATCTGCAGAAGGAAAATGACCAGGACGACGTTTCCATTACCACTACCATTTCCAGGCGGGCCACCCTGTCGGAGAAGCGCTGCGGCGGAAGCAGGATTCATTGTTTCCCGTTCAGGACCATTGTGCCCAGGGAGGACACCTTCATGGAGGGCCTTCTCAAGATAAGGGATGCCCAGAACCAGTATTTCCGCCATGCGGATTACAGCCCGACGGAGTATTTCAACTACAGGCATGATTACTATAAGCTGAAGGACGGCCAGACCTATGAGCCCTTAAGCCTTACCTATCAGCCCTTGGCCATGAAGTACGACGGCCCTGGTCTGGACAAACTGGGTGACATCAAGTATAAGACTGCCCGCTATTCCAACGGCGTGGCTGCTCACACCTTGTACCTGACCGTGAGCCACAGGGCAGAGGACAATGGCCTGGATTTTGGTTTTGAGTATCAGACCGGCGTGGTGACGCCGGAGAGGCTGGAGTATATTTATTACTACCTGTGCAGAATCATATTCCGGGGCGTGGAAGACCCGGAGCGCACGGTAGGGGAAATCATAGAGATGGTGTAAAAAAGAGGAGGATTACAAGGATATGTTTGAGGAATTAAAGGAAATCATCTGTGAGTATGTGGATGTGGCGCCGGAGACCATTAAGGAGAATTCCAGGTTTATTGAGGACCTGGGCTTCAATTCCTATGACTTCATGAGCATGGTAGGGGAGATTGAGGAGAAATTCGACGTGGAGGTAGAGGAACGGGAGGTGGTCAATGTAAAGACCGTGAAGGATGCAGTGGATTATATTCAGTCCCTGCAGGCAGAGTAGGCCGAAAAGGCAGGAGGAAGATATGGCAGCAGAGACATTAAGGGATGTAATACGGCACGGCGCAGAGGCTTATGGAGAACAGACAGCATTCCGGTACAAGGTAAAGAAGGAAATCATTGATAAATCATACAATGAGGTGAACCTGGATTCCATGGCCGTAAGCCGTGCCGTGGAGGCCCTTGGAATGAAGGGGAAGCATATCGCGGTCATAGGCACCACCAGCTACCAGTGGATTACCGCCTATTTTGGAATCGTGAACAGCGGCAGCGTGGCAGTACCTATCGACGCACAGCTTCCTGCAGAAGCCATCTGTGAACTCTTAAACAGGGCGGATGTGGAAATGCTGGTATACGATGAACTGCGCTCTGACGTGGCAGGCGCTGTCCGTGAGAAATGCCCTGGCATCAGGCATGTGGTATCCATGCAGGCGCAGGAGACAGCAGGGGATGTGCTCTCATTGTCCCGTCTGATAGCTGAAAATACCGGTACATATGAGACAGAGCTATCCGGCAGCCAGCTCTGCACCATACTCTTTACCTCAGGCACCACCGGAAAGAGCAAGGGAGTCATGCTGAGCCACAGGAACCTGACGGACAATGCGGTCTGTCTGGACATGAAGATACCTGCGGGAACCGTGTCCATGACCCTGCTTCCCATCAACCATGTTTACTGCCTGACCATGGACATTATAAAGGGACTTTATATAGGAATGATTATCTGCATCAATGATTCCATTATGCATGTACAGCGCAATATGAAGCTGTTCAAGCCGGAGATCGTGCTGCTGGTGCCCCTTGTCATTGAGTCCATATACGGAAAGTTAAAGGATGCCGGAAGCCTGATACCCAAGAAAATGGTGGCAAAGGCCGCTTTTGGGGGCAACCTGCGAATCATATGCAGCGGCGGAGCCTACCTGGATCCGGACTACGTAGACCGTTTCAAAGAATACGGCATCACCATCCTTCAGGGCTACGGTATGACGGAGTGCTCGCCGGTTATCAGCACCAACCTGGAATGGGAGAATAAGAAGGGTTCCGTTGGAAAACTTCTTCCCAACTGTGAGGCCAAGGTGGTGGATGAGGAAATCTGGGTAAGGGGATCCAGCGTCATGCAGGGTTATTACAAGATGCCTGAGCGGACGGCCGAGACCCTGGAGGACGGATGGCTTAAGACCGGAGACTTAGGGTATGTGGATGAGGACAAATTTGTCTATATCACAGGCCGCCGCAAGAACCTGATTATCCTGGCCAACGGCGAGAATGTGTCTCCGGAGGAGCTGGAGAACGAGCTGAGCCGCTCGGAACTGGTGAAGGAAATACTGGTGCGGGAAAAAGATAAAATAATAGAGGCGGAAGTTTTCCCGGATTACGAGTACGCAAAGAAAAAGCATATTAAGGATATCCGGGGGACGCTTCAGGAATTGATTGACGGGTTTAATAAGGATATGCCGGTCTATAAGCGAATCTACAGCCTGATTGTCAGGGAGACGGAGTTTGAGAAGACGCCGTCAAAGAAAATTAAAAGATTTTAGAATGTGTATTCTATGTAAATAAACATTGTACCGTGCGCTATAAGCAGATTAGAGGAAATCAGAGATAGATTCTGCTTTCCCCTAACCGCTTTTTTTGAAGCCTGGAAAGGTAAAAAGATTACTATAAAAAGTCAAAGATGTCCATTCTAAAAACCATTTCCTGCCCTGTCCGGCAGCGGGAAGGGAAATCCGGGCAGAAATCAGTCAAAAAACCAATTGTTCTTTGCCATTGCCTGTGTGATGAATTATCAGCCCTGTATATCAGCCATGAAGTGGTTTCGGGAATCTGTTTCTTTTTCAAAGGATTATGGGGATATACCAAAGCAGCTTTTGGAGTATGCAGAGGATTCCAATATGCTGCAGGCAATTGTTTCCTATGCAAAGCAGGCAGATGTGGGAATAGAGGATATGACTTTTGAAGTGAGCAATGAGGAACTGTCGCAGTCAGAGCTGCTTTTTGAAAATATTCCTGAGGGAATTCTAAGGGCATTAAAGGAATTTGCTGCTGCCCTGAAAGATTCCTCTGACACAGCGGAAATGAATCTGAGGGTGGGGGAATTAAAAACATCGTCTCTGCACAGAGGCATCAAAAAAGATGGGCGGATGGATATTTTTTCGGGGCCGTGCCGGAGGTGGATACCGTGGAGGTGGAATGATGGGGAAAAAAATCAAACCACTGATTTACATTTTTTGCGAGGGAGAGAGTGAGATTGAATATGGAAAGTGTCTGAAAGAAAGGTTTTCAGATGTGGCGGTTATAATGAAGCCGGTAAAGGGATTATTTTCCGAAGCAGAAAGAAAATTTAAAAAGGAAGCCAGGTACCGGAATAAAATAGAGGTAACAGATGAAATCTGGTTTTTCTTTGATGTGGACCACGACCAGGCGGGAAGCTGGAAGACGAATCAGAACATTATGCAAACCTTGCAAAGACTGCGGAAACATTGTCCGGCATATGTAAAGGGGGATTCTGCCGCGACAGCGGAGATTGCAGGGCACATGGACACAGCGGTTCAGAATGGAGCATGGATTTTGCGGACTGTGGATGGTATTCCAACGCTGGAGGATAATGATGTACGCAGCCAGTGGCTTTATCAGTGCGGAAAAACATTCACAACAGTCCAGGAAGCAATTGAGTTTTTGGAAAACCTGTAAAAGAAAAAAGGTAAAGTTAGACGCCAATCCGGTGGTTGCCAATGATTGGTGTCTTTTTTTGCAGATAATCAGGAAATGTTAAAGAAACAAGGAACGTTTTATTGTACATAATACACAAATCACCTGCCAAAAACTTGTGTATTATGGCGGCCTGATTTAAAAAAGATGAAAGAACTTTCTGAACTACAAAACCCTATTGAAATTAAAATCAAACCTGCTATACTTTAGCTACAAGAGATGAGCGGCCGGAACAAGGCTGCTAAGTACTCATAACAAGGAGGAACTCATATGAACGAAAAGATAGAGAGCCTGAAGGGTAAGCTGATTGTATCCTGCCAGGCCCTGCCCCATGAGCCGCTTCATTCGGCCTTTATCATGGGCCGGATGGCATTGGCTGCCAAGGAGGGCGGAGCATATGGCATCCGCGCCAATACCAAGGAGGATATCGCTGAAATCCAGACCCAGGTTGACCTGCCTGTCATCGGCATCGTGAAACGTGACTATGAGGACAGCAAGGTATACATCACGCCTACCATGAAGGAAATCAACGAGCTGATGGAGGTTAAACCGGAGATCATTGCCCTGGACGCCACCGGTGACCTGAGGCCGGGCGGCAGGACCCTGGATGAATTTTACAGGGAAATCCGGAAAAGCTATCCGGGACAGCTGCTGATGGCAGACTGTTCTACTGTGGAGGAAGCCCTTCACGCAGACCAGCTTGGGTTTGACTTTATCGGAACCACGCTGGTAGGATATACGGATCAGAGCAGAAACCTTAAAATTGAATCCAATGATTTTGAAATTATCCGCCGGATTGTGGCAACGGTGAAACACCGCGTCATTGCCGAAGGGAACATCAACACGCCGGAAAAGGCAAAGAGGGTCATTGAACTGGGGGCTTTCAGCGTGGTGGTTGGTTCCATTATCACCAGGCCCCAGCTGATTACAAAGTCCTTTGCACAGGCGCTGGATTAGTACAAACATGTTAACCATTTCATAATAAAGGGGACCGAACAGGTCATTGAAAGGAGAAGTAAGATTATGGCAAACTTAGAAAAGTACAAAGGTGTTATTCCTGCATTTTACGCATGCTACGACGCGGAGGGAAATGTGAGCCCGGAGAGGGTAAGGGCTCTGACTGAGTACCACATCAGAAAAGGCGTTAAGGGCGTTTATGTGAACGGATCTTCAGGAGAGTGCATCTACCAGAGCCTGGAAGACCGCAAGATTACACTGGAGAATGTAATGGCGGCTGCCAAGGGCAGGCTGACGGTTATCGCACATGTGGGCTGCAATAATACCAAGGACAGCGTAGAGCTGGCTAAACATGCGGAGAGCCTTGGCGTTGACGCCATCGCATCCATTCCGCCCATCTACTTCCATCTGCCTGAGTATGCAATTGCCGCTTACTGGAACGCCATGAGCCAGGCAGCTCCCAACACGGATTTTATTATCTATAACATTCCGCAGCTGGCAGGCGTGGCCCTGACACAGAGCCTGTTTGCCGAGATGAGGAAGAATCCAAGGGTCATCGGCGTGAAGAATTCCTCCATGCCTGTACAGGACATCCAGATGTTCAAGCTGGCAGGCGGGGATGACTACATCATCTTCAATGGTCCGGACGAGCAGTTTATCAGCGGCCGCGTCATCGGCGCTGAGGCCGGTATCGGCGGAACCTACGGCGTGATGCCCGAACTGTTCCTCAAGATGGATGAACTGGTGAAGGCAGGAAAGATGGAAGAAGCCATGAGGGTACAGTACGCTGCCAACGACATTATCTACAAGATGTGTTCCGGACACGGCAACATGTACGGTATGATTAAAGAGATGCTGCGCATCAATGAGTCTCTGGACCTGGGCGGAGTCAGGGAGCCGCTGCCGCAGCTGATTGAATCCGACCTTGCCATTGCACAGGAAGCGGCCCGCATGGTGAAGGAAGCGGTTGCGGCATACTGCTAAGCAGTGTGCGGTACCGGAGGTAAAAGTGAATGGTCCCCGGTCCTTTCTGGAGGGAGAAAGGGCCGGCGCGGGACCGGAGGGCGTTTGGGAAAGGGAGGATGTTTCCCGGGTTTTCCGTATAGCAAAGAAGGGAGATTGATTTATGCAGGGTTTTACTACAATTGATTTGATTATCCTGGTTGTTTATCTTGCGGCTGTATTATTTGCCGGACTCTACTTCTCCAAAAAGGAGATGAAGGGAAAAGAGTTCTTTAAGGGAGACGGCACCATTCCGTGGTGGGTTACTTCCGTTTCCATATTCGCAACATTATTAAGTCCTATTTCCTTCCTGTCACTGGCAGGAAATTCCTATGCAGGGACATGGATTATGTGGTTCGCACAGTTAGGAATGATTGTGGCCATCCCCATTACCATTAAGTTCTTCCTGCCAATCTACAGCAAGCTGGACATCGACACAGCCTACCACTATCTTGAAATCCGTTTCGGAAGCAAAGGCCTGCGTGTCCTGGGCGCTGTCATGTTCATCATATACCAGGTGGGCCGCATGTCCATCATCATGTATCTTCCGTCCATGGTTCTGGCCAGCCTGACGGGCATCAATGTAAACATACTGATTATTGCCATGGGCGTAATTGCCATCATTTATTCCTATACAGGCGGACTGAAATCCGTTCTCTGGACAGACTTCATCCAGGGCAGCGTTCTTCTGGTAGGCGTTACCTTTGCCCTGTTTTATCTGGCAGGCGGTATCAACGGCGGATTCGGAGCCATCTTCCAGTCCATGGCCGGAGGTAAGTTCCTGGCATCTGATCAGCCGATTTTCAATCCCAATATACTGAAGGACAGCGTATTCCTGCTGATTGTGGGAGCCGGTCTTAACACCTGTTCCTCCTATGTATCCAGCCAGGATATTGTGCAGCGTTTCACCACCACCACAGACATGAAGAAACTGAACAAGATGATGCTGACCAACGGCGCGCTGTCCATCTTCATCGCAACCGTATTTTACCTCATCGGTACAGGCCTGTATGTATTTTACAGCCAGAATGCACTTCCGCCGGCAGCACAGCAGGACCAGATTTTCGCCTCCTATATTGCTTATCAGCTTCCGGTAGGTATCACAGGACTGCTTCTGGCAGCCATCTATGCGGCATCCCAGTCCACTCTGTCCACCGGCCTTAACTCAGTAGCAACCAGCTGGACCCTGGATATCCAGGAGCGTCTCTCCAGAAAGAAGATGAGCTTTGCCCTTCAGACAAGAATCGCGCAGTACGTATCCCTGGGAGTGGGCGTTGTGGCCATCCTGGTGTCCATGGTACTGGCAAACGGCGAAATCAAGTCAGCATATGAGTGGTTCAACGGTTTCATGGGACTGGTGTTAGGCGTGTTGGGCGGCACATTTGCCCTGGGTACATTCACAAAGGTGGCAAATGCAAAGGGCGCTTACGTGGCATTCTTTGTGGCAGCCGTTACCATGGTCTGCATCAAGTACATGACTCCCGCGGGCTCTGTATCCATCTGGTCCTATTCCATCATCTCCATCGCCATTTCCCTGGTAGTGGGAATTCCGGTGAGCATGATTACAAGAAAGCTGGATGGGGATACATCCAAGCCGGTAAAGGACGCTACGATTTACCACAATTAATGATTCGCTGACAGGAGGTAATCATGATATTTGGAAACATCACACAGGAAAAGACATATGCCTTTCTTCCTGAGGATTTAAAGGAATGCTTTGCCTATGCAAAGGAACACGATTTGGTATCCTATGAAAAGGGCAGCCATCCCATTGACGGCGAGAGACTGTTTGTCAATGTGGTGGAGTATGAGACTACCCGGCCGGAGAACCGTTTCTGGGAAGCCCACAGGAATTACCTGGATGTGCATTTAATGCTTGACGGCCAGGAGCAGATTGATTTAAACTTTATTGAGAATATGGAGCAGAAGGAATTTGTGGAGAAGGACGACTTCCTTCCCATGGACGGCGGGTCCAACAGCCATGTAGTACTCCGGGCAGGCGATTTCCTGATTTGCTACCCGGAGGACGGGCACCGCACAGCCGTGGCCGTTGACGAATCTGAGAAAATCAAGAAGGCCATATTTAAGGTGCGGATTGACCATTAAAAGCATATAAACCCGGAGACAGAGGCAAACCAAAGACCCTGGAGCGCGGGACGGAGCATCCGTTTTGCGCCCCGGGCAGGTTTGCCTTTTGCGGCAGGTCAGCGGAAGGAAAATGTCAGAACAAGAGGCAGGACAGGATGAAAAGAAGGTTTAAAGGAGCGGTGTCACGATGAAACAGTATATTTGCATTGATATCGGAGGAACGGAAATCAAGCACGGAGTGCTGGATGAAAATGGGAAATTTCTTGCAAAGGATAAGGTGCCCACCGAGGCCTTTAAGGGCGGTCCCGCCCTGCTTAAAAAGGTCCTGGGGATTGCGGCGGATTATCTGAAGTATTGGAAGGCGGAGGGTATCTGTGTATCCACTGCCGGCATGGTGGATGTGGAGAAGGGGGAGATATTCTATTCCGCCCCTCTGATTCCGGAGTATGCGGGAACAAAAATCAAGGCCGGCATGGAGGAGGAATTCGGACTTCCCTGCGAGGTGGAAAATGATGTGAACTGCGCCGGCCTGGCGGAGGCTGTGTCCGGGGCAGCGGCAGGCGCTCAGTCAGCCCTGTGCCTTACGGTTGGAACCGGTATCGGCGGCTGTATCATCATCGGCGGCAGGGTGTACCACGGATGGAGTGGAAGCGCCTGTGAGGTGGGATACATGCATATGGACGGAAGCGATTTCCAGACCCTGGGGGCTGCCAGCATACTGGTAAAACGGGTGGCGGCTGCAAAGGGGGAGCCTGAGGATGAGTGGAATGGCTACCGCATCTTCCAGCTGGCCGGGGAAGGGGATCCCATATGCAGGGAAGCCATTGACCAGATGTGCGATTGTCTGGGCAAAGGCATTTCCAATATATGCTATGTGCTGAATCCCCAGATAGTGGTGCTGGGAGGAGGAATCATGGCTCAGGAGGAGTACCTGCGGCCCAGACTGGAAAAGGCTCTTGCACGGTATCTGGTATCCAGCATATATGAAAAGACAGAGCTGGCCTTTGCGAAGCACCAGAATGACGCGGGGATGCGGGGGGCCTACTATCATTTTCTGGAGAGACAGGGAAAGGCCCAAAGCTGACCGGCATTTGTTTAAAGCGGCCCGTGGTCTTAACCGGGAGGAGGTATTATGGAATATCTGAAATCAGTGATACCCGTCATAGAATCCAATTATGTGAATTTTACAACGGTGGAGCGCAGTATTGCGGATTTTTTTATCTATAACAGGGAACAGATGGATTTCTCAGCCAAGTCAGTGGCCGGAAGGCTGTTTGTGTCGGAGGCATCCCTGTCGCGGTTTGCAAAGAAATGCGGATTCAGGGGATACAGGGAATTTATTTACCAGTATGAGGAAAATTTTGTGGTTAAGCAGGATTCCATGACAGGCAACACCAGAACAGTGCTCAATGCCTACCAGGAACTTCTGAATAAGACGTATAACCTGGTAAATGAAAAGCAGGTTGAGCGGGTGTGCCGGTATATGGCCAAGGCGGGCCGCGTGTTTGTCTGCGGAACAGGAAGCTCAGGCCTGGCTGCCAGGGAGATGGAGCTGCGCTTTATGCGGATCGGCCTGGACATCACATCCATGGAGCACAGCGACATGATGCGTATGCGCGGCGTGTTCCAGGACGAGAACTGCCTTGTCTTTGGCGTCAGTATCAGCGGTGAAAAGGAGGAGGTGTTATACCTTCTGGAGGAAGCCCACAAGCGGGGGGCCAGGACCGTGATGCTCACAGCCAGGAACAGGCCTGACTTTGATGCCTTCTGCGATGAGGTGGTGCTTCTTCCCTCGCTGCTCCATTTGAACCATGGAAATGTGATTTCACCTCAGTTCCCCATTCTCCTCCTGACGGACATCCTCTATTCCTACTATCTGTCCCAGGACCAGTATAAGAAGGAAGTGCTCCATGACAGTACATTGAGGGCCCTGGAAAAGGGGCGCAGGGAGAATAATGTGCTGTAATATATCCGGAACGCGTTCGAGGATTCATTCCCTTCATTCCCGCTGCCCTGGCAGTGGTGGGAAACGCATTTTCGTCCACATCGGCCATGGAAGGCAAAACCTTCATCCAGGTGCTGGCGGACACCGGTATAGCAGCCACCCTGATTCGTAAGGTGGTTGAGCTGGGCGGCGATAAGCCCAGAATCACCATGGCGCTTTTGTGTATCGTCACGGCCATTATCTTTATGTCCATGAACATTTCTCCTACGGCAACGTGGAATCCGCCAGAAAGGCCATGAAGGTCCTGGCTGACTATTGCGGCACCACGGCGGAGGATATGTACTTTCAATCCATATTTTATGTGGGGGTCAACAAGGGGTACTGCAACAATATCATCTCTGCCAATTCATGCCATTACATGCGGATTCGCCTGCTGGCCATGGCGGACCAGGGCATAGGCAGGGAAGCCCCTTCAGATTGATATGTATTACCAGATTCCCAGCGCGCTCTGGAGTCCCAGGCTCACTGCGGTGATTCCCACCCAGCAGCAGGCGCCCATGAGCATGGGCTTGCCGCCGGTGCGGATGAGCTTGACCAGGTCCGTGTTCAGTCCGATAGCTGCCATGGCCAGGATGATGAAGAACTTGCTCAACTCCTTAATGGGCGCAAAGACTGAGGCAGGAATCCCTGCTCCCATGGCAATGGTGGTGATGACCGAGGCCCCGATGAAGTAGAGAATGAAAAACGGAAAGATATCCTTAAAGCTTACGGACTGTCCGCTGGCCTGATCTTCCTTTTCCTCCTTCCTGGTCCGGATGAAGGCCAGACACAGAGTGATGGGAATAATGGCCAGGGTCCTGGTCAGCTTTACCGTGACTGCTTTGTCCAGTGTGGCCGCCCCCAGGTTCCACATGCTGTCCCAGGTGGCTGCGGCTGCGGTGACGGATGATGTGTCGTTGATGGCTGTTCCGGCAAAGACGCCAAAGGCATTGCCGGATGCAGTGTCAAATCCCAGAACCTTGCCGAAGGTGGGGAACAGGATGGCTGCCAGTACGTTAAAGAAGAAAATCACGGATATGGCCTGGGCAACCTCATCGTCATCCGCGTTGATTACAGGCGCCGTGGCTGCGATGGCGGAACCGCCGCAGATGGAGGAGCCCACTCCCACCAGGGTGGAGATGTTGGATGGGATATGCATAAGCTTATGGAGCGCAAAGGCAATCACCAGAGAGGTGGTGATGGTGCATACAATAATGGGCAGAGACTGCTTTCCCGTCTCCAGTACCACATTTAAGTTCATCCCGAAGCCCAGAAGAATGACCGCCCACTGAAGTACTTTTTTTGAGGTAAACTTGATGCCGTCCTCCAGGCCGTCTTTATTTTTCATGAATACGGCGATGACCATGCCGGCAATGATGGCGATGACTGCGCCGCCTATGATGGGGAACATTTTCCCCAGGAACCGGGAAGGGACGGCCAGCAGCAGGCAGAATGCCAATCCTTTCCATTTCTTTTGTAATGATGCCATTTCTTTTTCCTCCTCATATTCCCGTAGCTTGATATTAGACAGAGTGCCGGGTGTAAAACGCAGCACACGGTTTATATGGTAACTTATGGAAAGCATAAAGTAAAATTATATATATTTATATTTTAATAAGAATGTGTTATGATAAAGAAAACAAGGGCAGAACAAAAAGCGGAACCAGTGGCAGAATCAGAAACAAAATAAATGACGGAATTAAAGGAGGAAATCAGGTGCTGGATTTCAGGGTTTACACATTTCTTGCTGTCTGTGAGTACATGAATTATACAAGGGCCGCGGAGGCGCTGCACATCACGCAGCCCGCTGTGTCGCAGCATATACGGTATCTGGAGAACATGTATCAGGTCAAACTGTTCCTGGCAGAGGGAAAGAGGATACACCTGTCCCCGGCAGGAGAACGGCTGCTCCACGCAGCCATCACCCTTAAGAATGACGAGGTATTTCTGCGAAAACAGATGTTAGAGGGGGGAGGAAGGGGACTGAGCCTGCGGTTCGGGACCACCAGGACCATCGGAGAGTCAGTGATATCCGCACCCCTGGCCCGCTACATCCACAGCCATCCGGAGGACCGTATCAGCGTTGTCATCAATAACACGGACGAGCTTCTGCACAAGCTGGTTTCCGGGGAGATTCAGTTTGCCCTGGTTGAGGGATATTATGATGATGTGGATTTTGATTCCATGGTTTTCAGAACAGAGCCCTTCATCCCTGTATGTGCCGCCGGCCATGTCTTTGCCAGGAAGCCGGTCCGGCTAAGGGATCTTTTGGAGGAACATCTGCTCATACGGGAGCCTGGGTCGGGAACCAGGGATATCCTGGAGAAGAATCTGGATATCAAGAATATCCGTCTGTCTGATTTTGCCCACATTACGGAAATCGGCAGCATGCATGTCATTCTCCAGCTGCTGGAAAAGGATGCGGGAATTACCTTCCTGTACCGGACTGCGGTGGAGGAGGGGATCAAGGAAGGGGTGTTCAGGGAACTGGAACTGAGAGACTTCCAGATGGAGCATGACTTTGCCTTTATATGGAATAAGGGAAGTATATACGCGGATACGTACAGGATGATTTGCAGGGAACTGCAGTGAAGGAATGAGCCGGCCCAAAGAAAGGCGCGTCCCTGTGTCTGTTCTCACCTGCGCACCAGCGGCAGCATGACGGATACCGTGAATACATCGTTGTTGTGGCTGATTTTCATGTCGCCGTTATATTTATGGATGACCGTGGAAACATTGGAGAGCCCTATGCCGCAGTACTGTTCCCCAATCTTTATGCTTTCGTACCGGTTGCCTTCCATGCGCAGCTGGCCGTTGTATGAATTGGAGATGCTGATGATGAGGAATGCCTTTTGGCAGCGGATTTCCGTGTGGATAAACCGGTCTGCACCCTTGACCATACGGCAGCATGCCTCCAGGGCATTGTCCAGAAGATTGCCCAGGATGATGCACAGGTCCACGTTATCAACCGGAAGTTCGGGAGGCACCATGATATTGGCTGTCAGGGGAACGCTGCAGGCAGCGGCCTGCTGCTGCGCATTGTTTACCAGGATGTTTACCATGCTGTTTCCGCCGGTGAGAGGCACCTTCATGCCGTTGGCGGATTCATAGATTTGTTCAATATATGTAAGGGCCTCCACATACTGGCCTGCTTTTAAAAACACCACCAGGGAATGGAGGTGTTTTTTTAAATCGTGGCGCAGGGAGGTGATTTCCCTCTGGGAGTCCTCCACCTTCTGATAGTAGGAGGACTGCATGGTCAGGAGCTTGTCCGCAATCATATTTTTCTGGCTCTCCTCGTTGATGATGGCGTAGTCGTCCACCAGATAAAACAGGAACATGGAGGAGCAGAAAAGGATTCCCGATATCTCCAGGTAAAAGTGGGATACGCTGTTCCTCATGTGGAAAATCTGGATGGTGATGAACAGAATCACGGAGGGCACCAGGAAGGAAATGGCATTGTAAAGGTTGTCTTTGTTGCTCTTCCTCATGTTTCTGCACAGGATGAATAGCAGGGTAAAGAAGAAAAAAAGGACGCAGGCCGTCATCTGGGCCAAAGGGCTCTGAATCAGGAAGTTGGGTTCGGAGGGAAGGGGCTCGTTGTGCAGAAAACGCACCAGCACTGCGGACAGCAGCTTGCAGGCATAGTTGAGAACAACGAACAGATAAGCAACCAGTACCTTGGTCCTGAGGGAATCCGTGAAGAAAATGCAGCTTACCAGCATTGTGAAGGCACAGTAAAAGACGCACATGCTGAACAGAGGCGCATTGAACCAGTAGGTTACCCACTGGAATATAAAATAGATCAGGATGCCCACCGTGTATTGGGATACGGGGCGCGGGTTCCGGTGAAGGAAGTTGCTGCACAGCCAATAAAGAATCAGGGTCTCGGCCACGGACAGCACAAAGCTGACCCAGGCATGCTGAATGACGCTCATCATAGGTTTGCCTCCATATAGCTTAAGAATTCCTGGTTCACTTCCTTGCGCTTGTGCTTGCTCATGGGAAGCACTTCCTTGTTGTCCATGGTTACGGAATCCTTGAAAATATTATAAATATGGCTTACGTTGACAAGAAAGCTTTTGTGAATACGGATGAAGCCGTCCGTACGGAGCTGTTCCTCCAGGGAACTGATGGTGCCTGTAAAGGTAAATGTGCCTTCCTTTGCAACCACACGGATGGTCCTTAAATCCGATTCCAGATAATAGATATGGTCGGTCATAAGCTTGGTGGTGCCGCTCATGCTGGGGAAGGAGAAGATGGATGCCTGTTTCTTCTGCTGCCTGTCCAACAGCTCCTCCACGGCAGACAGAAAGTCACTGCCCTCCACCGGCTTTACGATATAGCGGAAGGCGCCCACCTTGTAGCCCTCCACCGCGTAATCCACGGTGGCTGTCACAATGAGGATGGGAACCTCGTCGTCCAGCCGGCGGATATGCTTTGCCACCTCGATGCCGCCCATGGTTTTCATGCGCATGTCAAGCACCAGGATGTCGCAGAACCCTTTTTGTTTATAATCCTTAAGCAGGTCCAGGCCGTCTGTATAGGATATGATATCCACAGGCCGTTTTTCTTTTAATTGTTCCAGATGTCCGCGCAGCACCATCAGGTCCGCGGGACTGTCATCGCAAAGTACAATTCTGAACATGACCATTCTCCCCTGAAATTAGTTAAATGCATAACGATTATACAATTCTTTCAGCGGTATTGTAAATAGGATTTTTGGACGAAAAATACATTTTTGACCAATTATTACACTGGAATTATCGATTGTGCACAAAGTATTGCGTTATTTTTTTCCTTGTGTAAAATGAGGATATGAGTTGAGAAACAATATGAAAAACAAGAAAAAGGGGGAAACAGATCTTATGTCTGGACCAAGTGGAAATGATGCAGGCGGAATGAAAAAGACCCTGTCCATATGGAATTTCTTCACCATTGGATTCGGGGCCATCATCGGTACTGGCTGGGTGCTTCTGGTAGGTGACTGGATGGTGATTGGAGGCGGACCCATAGCGGCCATGATAGCATTTGCCATTGGAGCCGTGTTCCTGCTCCCCATTGGAGCCGTGTTCGGGGAGCTGACAGCGGCCATCCCTATCTCCGGAGGAATTATTGAATATGTGGACAGGACCTACGGGCGGAATGTCTCATACATAACGGGATGGTTCCTGGCTCTGGGAAACGGTATCCTCTGTCCCTGGGAGGCAATCGCCATCTCCACATTAGTATCCGATATGTTCGGGGGACTGTTCCCGATTCTCAGGGCGGTCAAGCTCTATACCATCATGGGGGCGGACGTGTACCTGTTCCCCACCGTCATAGCGCTGGGATTCGCGGTCTATGTGGTTCTCCTTAACTTCCGGGGAGCCAGCGCGGCCGCAAAGCTGCAGGCATTCCTGACAAAGGCTCTGTTGGCGGGCATGCTTCTGGCAATGGCAATTTCCTTCGTAAAAGGCGGACCATCCAACATCCTTCCCTCCTTTACACAGGTGGAAGGACCGTCCACGGTGACCAGTGCGAACAACATGTTTGCAGGCATTATCTCGGTGCTGGTAATGACGCCGTTCTTCTACGCGGGGTTTGATACCATACCGCAGCAGGCCGAGGAAGCGGCGGAGGGCCTGGACTGGAATAGGTTCGGCAAGGTCATCAGTATGGCACTCCTGGCGGCAGGCGGTTTCTACATGATTTGTATCTATTCCTTCGGCACCATTATACCGTGGACTGATTTTATAAAAAGCACGGTTCCGGCCCTGGCCTGCCTTAAGAGCATCAGCATGTTTCTGTATGTGGCAATGCTGGTAATCGCCACATTAGGCCCTATGGGCCCCATGAACTCCTTCTACGGAGCTACCAGCCGCATTATGCTGGCCATGGGACGTAAAGGACAGCTTCCGGACAGCTTCGCGGTTCTGGATGAAAAAAGCGGGGCTCCCAAGATGGCCAACACGGTACTGGCAGTCCTGACCATTATGGGACCTTTCCTGGGAAAGAACATGCTGGTATCCCTGACCAATGTGTCTGCGCTGGCATTCATCTTCTCCTGCACCATGGTAAGCTTTGCCTGCCTTAAGATGCGCTATACGGAGCCTGGCCTTCCAAGGCCATACAAGGTTCCCGGCGGAAAAGCAGGCATCTGCATGGCGTGTCTGGCAGGTACCATCATCATCGGGCTTATGGTGGTTCCTTTCAGCCCCGCAGCCCTTAAGCCGGTAGAGTGGGCCATCGTGGTTGCCTGGCTGGTCATCGGACTGGGCCTTAGCGCTGTCACCAGGGCAAAGGGAAATAATAAGGCGGCGGCCGCTGCAAAATAACGGTTATAAAATCATACATCAACATATATCAAATAAAGGAGGATTTTTCAATGAAGAAGGTAGCTTTTAAAAGCGGTTTACTGATTGACGGAACCGGCGCGGAGCCAGTGGCGAACAGCCTGGTTCTGACAGAGGATGACAAGATTACATATGCCGGTGCGGACAGGGAAATCGGACCTGACTACGAGGTTGTGGATATTGCAGGAAAGACCATTATGCCGGGGCTTATTGACTCCCATCTGCATTTTTCAGGAAACCTGACAGACGATGACAGCGACTGGGTGCTGGAGGATGTGGTTCAGAAGACAGTGGTGGCGGTACAGCAGGCCCACGAGTGTCTGGAGAACGGCCTGACAACGGTTGGAGAGATTTCCCGTTCCGGTATCCAAATCCGCAATATGGTGGAGGCCGGTGTCATGAAGGGCCCCAGGGTAGTGGCAACCGGACTTGGCTTCTGCCGTACCTGCGGACACGGCGATTCCCACAAGCTTCCCAGCTACTACAATGACGAATCCCATCCATGGGCTGAGCGTGTGGACGGACCATGGGATCTGCGCAAGGCAGTGAGAAGAAGACTCCGCCAGAATCCCGATGCAATCAAAATCTGGTCCACAGGCGGCGGCATATGGCGCTGGGATCAGAAGCTAGACCAGCATTACACACTGGAAGAGATTCAGGCAGTGGTGGATGAGTGCAGCATGGTAGGAATCCCGGTTTGGTCCCATGCAGAGGGCTACGGCGGCGCCCTGGATTCCGCCAGGGCAGGGGTGCATCTCATTATCCACGGCCAGACCTTAAATGACGAGTGCCTGGACATCATGGCGGAGAAGGGTATCTATTTCTGTCCTACCATCCAGTTCTTAAATGAGTGGTTTAAGACTTATGCTCCGCCATACATCCCGGAGGTACATGACCAGTATCCTGGCAATACCGTAGCGGAGAAAGAGCTGAACCGCGTATACGCTAATTTAAGGAAGGCAAAGGCAAAAGGCATCGGTCTTACCATTGGTTCCGACTCCTTCTGCTCCAGTCTTACGCCATACGGAACAACAGCCATCGGAGAAATGTATTCCTTTGTGGAAAAGGCAGGCATCAGCGAGATGGATACCATTGTGGCAGCTACCAAGACAGGCGCCGAGATGCTGAAGGTTGATAATGTGACCGGCTCCCTGACAGAGGGCAAGAGTGCTGACCTGTTAGTCATTAACGGCAACCCGTTAGAGAATATCCGTGCAATCGCTGTTGAGAACATGGACGTAATCATGAAAGAGGGATATTTTGTAAAACGCTGACCGGTACTCCCGGATGAGAGGAATGGGCTGCTGCTATAACAGGCGGCAGTCCTTTGCGGTTTGGGAAGCCAAGGGGGATGAAAAGAAAATGTATGTATTGCTGTATCTTCTGTGGATTCTTTTAAACGGCAGAGTCACGGCTGAGATTCTGACATTGGGAGTCCCGGCGGCAGGTCTGGTATACGGATTCGGGTATCTGGCCCTGGACTGCCGGCTGTCCAAAGACCTGCTTCTGCTGAAACGGCTGGGGCATGTCCTGGTATTCCTGGCCATGGTGGTATGGGAGGTGGTGAAGGCAAATGTGGCCATCATCCGCATTGTGCTGTCTCCTCACATGGAGATCACGCCCTGTCTGGTGCCTGTTAAGACGGACTTAAAGAGCGCCGGAGCCAGGGCGGCCCTGGCTAATGCCATCACCCTGACACCGGGCACCATCACGGTGGATGTGAAGGATGATGTGTTGTGGGTCCACGCACTGACCGCTGAGATGGCGGAAGGGCTCAAGGACTGGCATGTGGCAAGACAGCTGGCGCGGATAGAGGAGATAACGTAAAGGAGGAAGGGCTATGGGGGCAAAGATGGGGGCAGCGGCGGAAGGGATGTTTACAGGTGTCCTGATTCTGTCAGTCGTCATACTCAGCATCAATATGGTATTCTGCCTTCTGCGGGCCGTGCTGGGACCGCGCTTCTCCGACAGGCTCATTGCCATCAACATGATAGGGACCAAGACCGTGCTCATGATTGCCCTGCTTATAAAAGTATTCCATGAGGACTATCTGGTGGATATCTGCCTTATATATGCCCTTATCAGTTTCCTGTCCTTTGTGGTGCTGACAAAGCTTCTGGGCCTGCGGATGAGCCGTGAAAAGGGAATGGGAGGGAGCGGTACGGCAGAAAAGGAAAATGAGGAAAAGGAGGCGTTGCTGTGATGGGTCTGGTGATAGGAGGAATTTTTATCAAACTGGGAGTGTTTGTACTCTGCGTGGCAACCTTTGGCATATTCCGGTTTGAATATGCGCTGAATCGGATTCATGTGGCTGCCAAATGTGACACCCTGGGAAGCATGCTCATACTGGCGGGCCTTATGATCTCCAACGGGTGGAATATGGAATCGGCGAAAATCGGATTGATTCTTCTGTTTATCTGGATTGGCAACCCGGCTGCCTCGCATATGGTGGCCAGGGCGGAGGCCGGGAGCAATCCGGACCTTGGCAAGGAATGCGGGGTGTCTGAATATGAAGGTGGTTGAGATCATCCTGCTGCTGTTTCTGATGGCCTGCTCCTTAAGCGTATTCCTTTGCAGAAACCTGCTGGTGGCGGCCATTCTGTTTATGGCCAACAGCCTTATCATGAGCATCATATGGGTGATTCTGCAGTCCCCGGACCTGGCTGTCACAGAGGCGGCCGTGGGCGCAGGGGTTACGGGAATTCTTCTTTTCATTACACTGTATAAGGTCAACGGGTTAAGGGGGGAAGACAGTGAGTGAGGACATAGGTAAGCGCGGTCTGCGCGTATTTGTGGACTGGGTGGAGAACGGACAGGACTGGGATGATGAGGAAGGTGCCCATGGAGCGGCGGAAGGTGCCCGTGCTGCGGGGCAGGCCAAAAAGGAAAGTGTTAAACGGAATATGGGCCGGCGGTTTACGGAATACACGCAGGAGCATGCCCTGCGTGTATTCGGCAGTATCTACCGGGCTGTTGCACAGGTAGTCTGTCTGGCGGGCATGGCGGTTCTTCTCATGATGGTATCCCATCTGCCGGCCTTTGGGTCCGCGGACAATCCCGCCAACAATGAGGTGGCGGGACGTTATCTGGAAGACGGGCTTTCCGAGACAGGGGCTGTGAATACGGTTGCAGGCATCATATTGGATTACCGGGCCTTTGATACCTTTGGCGAGTCTGTGGTCTTATTCCTGTCAGCCGTCAGCGTCATAGCCCTCATGCGCCGTAAATCCGGGAGCGGGTCCGGCGGGAGGGCAGACCAGGGAGGGGGAAGGGAATGCGAAAGGGATGAGGAAAGGGATATCATACTGGAACAGGTGGCCAGGCTGCTGGTCCCCTTTATTCTCATGTTTGGCTTGTATGTGGTGCTCAACGGTCATCTGTCCCCCGGAGGCGGGTTCTCAGGAGGGACGGTTATGGGGGCAGGTCTGATTCTATATGCCAATGCATTTGGGTACCGGCGGATTCATCGTTTTTTCAGCTTTAAAACCTTTACCGTGGTGAGCAGCAGCGCGCTGATGGTATACGCCCTCTCAAAAGGCTATTCCTTTTTTATGGGAGCCAACCACCTGGAGTCGGGCATACCTTTGGGGAAGCCGGGGAACATCTTGAGCGCGGGGCTGATACTGCCTCTGAATATCTGTGTGGGGCTGGTGGTGGCAGGGACCATGTATTGCTTTTATTCCCTGTTCCGGGAAGGGGAGGTGTGATGATGCAGGCCCTTGTGACCAATTACTACGAGACAGCGGCCATGATTCTGTTTTCCATTGGGTTTACCATGCTGCTGCTCCAGAAAAATCTGATTAAAAAGGCCATCGGGCTGAACCTCATGGATATGTCCGTGTACCTGTTCTTGGCGGCCAAGGGGTACATAGCCGGTGGAAGGGCGCCGATTGTAGATGGAAGGACAGCCGTGGAAGGATTCATCAATCCCCTTCCCGGCGGTCTGGTGCTGACGGGTATCGTGGTGTCTGTCAGTGTGTCAGCCTTTCTCTTTTCACTGATACAGAGATTCCACCACTATTACAAGACCCTGGATTTGGACGGCATGCTGTATGAAGGACAGGAGGAGACAGACGGTGAGGCTGGTTGAGAACATTCCATTTTTCAGTATATTCATCATGATGGCAGGGGGAATCGTGACGCCCCTTCTGGGGGGCGGGAACCGGGCCAGGGTTCTCCACATGGTTTTGGTGGGAGCCGTGGCAGTGATGTCCGGCCTGCTTCTGGGATATACGTCGGACGGTACCTGTTTTTGCTTCATGATGGGCCATTTTCCGGCGCCCTGGGGCAATGAGGTCAGGGCCGGCGCTCTGGAGGCCCTCATGAGCCTGGTCTTTTCCCTTGTAATGTTCCTTACGGTGGCTGCCAATAAACGGTCTCTGGAACACGACATACCTTCGGAGCGGGCCGGTCTGTATTATGTTATGATGAACCTTCTGTTCAGTTCCCTTCTGGCCCTTGTCTACACCAATGACCTTTTTACCGCTTATGTGTTCATAGAAATCAATACCATTTCAGCCTGCGCCATTGTGTGCGCAAAGGAAAGCGGCGAGACTGTGGCGGCGGCCATACGCTATCTTATCATGAGCCTGGTGGGAAGCGGCCTTATCCTTATCTCCATTGCCCTTTTATACTGCCAGACAGGCCATCTGCTTATGGAACCCATGGCAGGGAAGGTCAGGGATTTGGCGTCTTCCGGAAAGGATTTATTTCCCCTTAAGATGGCTCTGGTGATGATGACCTCCGGGCTGGCGGTAAAAAGCGCCCTGTATCCCTTCAGCTCCTGGCTGCCGGGAGCCCATGCCAATGCCACAGCCGCATCCAGCTCTGTTTTGTCGGGGCTGGTTCTGAAGGGATATATTATCCTGCTTCTCAAGGTCTATATGCGGATTTTGGGAATGGATTTGATTATCCGGCTGCGAATAAATGATCTGCTTTTTGTGTTCGGAATCCTGGCCATGGTCATTGGTTCGGCCAGGGCACTGCAGCAGCATATGGTCAAGCGGGTCATTGCCTATTCATCCATTGCCCAGATTGGATATATCTTCATGGGAATCGGCATGGGAACCAGGGCAGGGCTGGCGGCCGCAGTGCTGCACATGATTGTCCACGCCGTGACAAAACCCATGCTGTTTACAGCTGCTGGCGGCCTCATGGACTGCTGCGGCCACCAGAAGGAGATAGCGGCCCTGAGGGGAAGCGCAAGGCGGAATCCGGCAGCCGGAGCAGGGCTGGTGGTAGGGAGCATGGCCATGATAGGGATTCCCTTTTTTTCGGGTTTCATTTCTAAGATTTCCTTTGCAATGGCCTCGTTCCATGACTTGAACCGGGCTGTTCTGGTGCTGGGGGCCCTGGCCGTGAGTACAGTCCTCAATGCCATGTATTACATACCTCTCATCATCATTGTGTTTTCAGAGAGCGGGCCGGAGAAAGCGGACTATGAGGCGGCAGGACTGGAGAACGCTGTTGTGCCTGAGGCGGGAGAGCCTGTAAGGGACTTTCATTTTACGGCAGCCATGGCCTGCTTTATGGCCGGAAATGTGCTGATTGGGACCTACTACGGCCCTGTGGTCAGGATGATAGAGACAGGGCTTGCCAATTTTGGGTGACCCTGGCAGCAGGGGAATATATGAAAAGGAGAGAACATAGGACATGAGAGAAATGTGGATGCTGGCGCCGGTGCTGTTTCCCGTGATTTCCGGTGCGGCCCTGTGGATATGGAATCCGGACCAAAATAAAATGCGGACAGCCGCTGCGGTCCTGTCTCTGTCAGAGGCAATCTGTTCATGGCTCGTCATCCTGAACTGCCTGGGGATGCGGCTGCTCCTGTGGAACATCGGTCCGGGCATGGAGCTGTGCCTTCGGCTGGACGGAATCGGGGCCCTGTTTTCCGGTCTGGCATCCCTTATATGGGTGCTGGTGGTTTTCTTCGCCTTTGAATATATGGAACATGAGAGGGAAGAAGCGCGCTTTTTCGGATGCCTTATTATGTCCCTGGGAGCCCTGACAGGAGTTGCCTATGCAGGAAATTTTGTTACCCTATACCTGTTTTTTGAGATGATGACATTTTTCAGCGTTCCTCTGGTGTTTCATTCCGGGAAGAGGGAAGCGCTCCGCGCCGGAATGGTATATCTGGCCTATTCCATGCTGGGCGCATCCATTGCCCTGGGAGGCTACTTTTTCTTCCGCCTGTATGCCTGTGGAACGGATTTTAAGGCGGGCGGGGTTTTGGTGGAGGCTGTGGGAACGGCGCAGGACAGGCCTCAGATTCTTCTGCTGTCTGTTTTCTGTATGGCAGCCGGATTTTCCTGCAAGGCAGGTCTTATGCCCCTTCATCCGTGGCTGCCCATCGCGCATCCGGTTGCGCCTGCGCCTGCCAGCGCTGTGTTATCGGGCCTGATTACAAAGGCGGGAGTGGTGGCGGTCATCCGGGTGGTGTACGGTATGGCCGGTCCCACATTCCTGCGCGGAACGTGGGTGCAGCATGCCCTTTTGTCCATGGCCGTGCTGACCATATTTACCGGTTCCATGCTGGCTTATAAGGAAAAGAAACTGAAGAGGCGTCTGGCCTGCTCCTCCTTCAGCCAGGTGTCCTATGTGCTGTTCGGCATATTCCTGCTGTCCATGGAAGGGCTTTACGGCTCCCTGCTCCAAATGGTGTTCCATGCCCTGGCAAAGAACGCCCTGTTCCTCTGCGCGGGGGCCGTGATTTGTAAGACGGGATGCGTCAGGATAAAGGAGATGAAAGGGATGGGAAGGCGGATGCCGGCTGTGATGATATGCTTTGCCCTGGCATCCCTGTCACTGGTGGGAATTCCGCCGGCAGGCGGTTTTCTGGCAAAATGGCATCTGGCCGTGGGCGCCATGAGGACAGAGGCAGGCCTTTTTACATGGCTGGGGCCTGTGGTTCTTATTGTCAGCGCCCTGCTGACGGCTGGGTATCTGTTTCCTGTTATTGTGGAGGGATTTTTTCCGGGAAAGGACTGGAAGAAAACGGAGAAATCAGAGGCCGGCAGGTCCTGTGCGGGCGCCTCGGCTGTATCTGTGTTTATAAAGGTGCCCCTGGCAGTGCTGGGTATCTCCCTGCTGGTGCTGGGCGCTCTGGGAAATCCTGTATTTGAATTACTGAGGGGCATTGCCTCTGCTATGGTGTGAAAGGGGGGATGATTGTGAATCCATATTATCTGCTGGCGCCTGTGCTTCTTCCCGTGATGACTGGTGCGGCTGTGCTTGGACTGCGTCCAAAGGAGCGCAGGAAAAGGGAGATACTGGTAATGGGGGGAATTCTGGCTGCCTCGGCTGTGATTGGGGCCCTGGTGGTGAACGGCCCCAAACAGCCGCTGGTGCTGTACCGCTTTGGCGGCAAGATGAACATATCACTGGGACTGGACGGCCTGTCCGGGGTATTTGCCTGTCTCATTGCAGTCCTTTGGCCCCTGACCACACTGTATTCCTTTGAGTATATGAAGCACGAGGGAAAGGAAAATAAGTTTTTCGGATATTTTTCCATTACATATGGCGTGGTAGCGGGAGTGGCACTGTCACACAGCCTGATTACCCTGTACTTCTTCTATGAACTCATGACCCTGGCTACCCTGCCTCTGGTCATGCATGCCATGGATGCCAGGGCCATATATGCGGGCAAGAAATACCTGCTTCTCTCCATGGCAGGGGCTGCCATGGTGTTTGTCAGCATCATCAGCCTTCATGAATATGGAACCACCCTGGATTTTACCTGGGGCGGCGTGACTGCCCAGGGGCTGTCCCACGAGGAACGGCGTCATCTGTACGGCGCATTCATTCTGGCCTTCTTTGGTTTTGGGGTAAAGGCGGCAGTGGTTCCGTTCCACAGCTGGCTTCCCGCCGCATCGGTAGCCCCCACTCCGGTATCTGCCCTTCTGCACGCGGTGGCGGTGGTGAAGGGAGGCGTGTTTGCCCTGATGCGGGTGGTGTACTGGTGCTTTGGGGCAGAATTTCTTATAGGGACAAAGGTACAGGCGGCGGTCCTGTGCGTCTGCTGCGCTGCCATCCTCTATGGATCCCTCAGGGCCCTTTGCACCCAGCATCTGAAACGCAGACTGGCCTACTCCACCGTAAGCCAGCTGTCTTATATCCTCATGGGGGTCATGCTTATGACTCCCGCGGGTCTGGCCGCAGGTCTGACCCACATGGTATGTCACGCCCTGATGAAGATTACCCTGTTCTTCTGCGCGGGAGCTATCCTGTACAAGGGGGGACGGGAGTATGTGTATGAGCTTCGCGGCGTCGGAAGGGCCATGCCGGTCACCATGACTTGTTTTACCCTGGCCGGACTGGGGCTGGTGGGGGTTCCGCTCTTTGCGGGTTTTGTGAGCAAATTCATGCTGGGGTCAGCTGCCGCAGAGGCAGGGGGTCTGGGAATGCTGGGAGTGGTATCCCTGATTATATCCGCCTTTTTTACCTTGTTTTATATGGTGCTTATTATAGGGGCCGCCTGGTTCCCGGCAGAGGGGCGGGAAGATCCCCATTGGAATACGCAATGTGACCCCAACTGGAATATGAAGCTTCCTCTGATTGCCATTACTGCCATGAGCATGGTTCTGGGCCTGTGGTCAGGTCCTCTGATTCAGGTGTTTAACCGGATTGCGGCAGGAGGCCTGTAGGAAGAATGAAGGAGGTAGCGGGAATGGAAGGAAATGTATGGCTGTTGTGGGCTGTGGCCTGGCCTTTTCTGGCGGCCTTTATCAGCCTTTTTGCGGAAAAAAAGGGAGAGAGGAACCGGGATATTTTTGCGTCGGCCGCCATGGTTATGGAAGCTACGGGCATGCTCTGCCTTTATCCCGGAAGCGGTTTGGCGGCCTTTTCGTGGGCCGGATTTTGCGAGATGGGCATATGGCTGAAGGCGGACGGATTCAGGTGGCTGTACAGTACCATCGCAGCCTTCATGTGGATGATGACCACTCTGTTTTCCATGGAATATTTTGCCTGCCACGGCAATAGCGGGAGATACTGTTTCTTTTCCCTTTTAACCTGCGGGGCAACAATGGGCGTATTTCTGTCCGACAGCCTGTTTACCCTGTTCCTGTTTTTTGAGATAATGGGTCTTACCTCCTTTGTGATGGTCATACAGGAGGAGACAGCGGCAGCGGGAAGGGCTGCCAGGACATATCTGGCCATTGCGGTCATAGGGGGACTGTGCGCGCTGTTTGGCATATTCATGATTGCGGCAGGAACAGGAAATCTTTCCATGGATAGTCTGGAACAGTTCAGGAAGGCCACGGGGGGAACATGGCCCCTGTATCTGGCAGGAGCGCTGCTGCTTGCCGGATTCGGGGCAAAGGCGGGAATGTATCCGCTGCATGTATGGCTTCCCAATGCCCATCCTGTGGCGCCGGCGCCTGCCAGCGCGCTTCTGTCAGGCATCCTGACCAAGACAGGGGTGTTCGGCATCCTGATGGTTACCGTGACCATGTTCCGGCATGACAGGGTCTGGGGAATGGTGCTTTTGGCGCCGGGAGCCGTGACCATGGTGCTGGGAGCAATACTGGCCGTTTTTTCCATTGATTTAAAACGTACCCTGGCATGCTCCTCCATGTCCCAGATTGGCTTCATTCTTACGGGGTGTTCCATGCAGTGTCTGCTGGGTGAGGAAAACGGACTGGCTGTGAGCGGAACGGTGCTGCATATGGTGAATCATTCCATGATTAAGCTGGTGCTGTTCATGGCGGCGGGATGTATTTATATGAACCTGCACAAGCTGGATCTGAATGAGATTCGGGGATATGGAAGGAACAAGCCTTTCCTGATGCTAATCTTTGCCATGGGGGCATATGGCATATGCGGCATTCCGCTTTGGAACGGGTATGTGAGTAAGACGCTGCTCCATGAGAGTATTGTGGAGTATATGGAAATGCTGGGCAGACAGGGTGCCAATGTCCTGCCCTTTCAGGTACTGGAGTGGGCCTTCCTTATGGCGGGCGGTCTTACGGCCGCCTACATGATAAAGCTGTTTGCGGCCATTTTTCTGGAAAAGGCTCCCCTGGGACGGGACGGGGATGACAGGGGAAAGAAGTACGCGGGCACGGCTGCCTGTTTTGCCCTGGGCGGTTCCGCTCTTTTCCTTCCGCTTATGGGGATGGCTCCCCACCGGATTATGGACTGGATGGCAGATATCAGCCGTCCGTTTTTAAGGGGGGCGCATGTCCTGCATCAGGTGGAGTATTTTTCAGAGGCCAATCTCAGAGGGGCCTGTATCAGCATTTCCATGGGAATCCTGGTGTATGTGCTGCTTATCCGCAGATACCTTATGGAGACAGGGGAGGACGGGACCAGGATCTATGTGGACAGATGGCCGGCATGGCTGAACCTGGAGGACCGGGTGTACCGCCCTCTGGTTCTTACCGTGCTGCCCTTTTTGGGAGCCATGCTGGCCAGATGTGTCAATGGGGTATGCGAAGTCCCTCTATCCCTGTTCATGAAAAAACCGGAAAAAAATCAGGTGGTGGTACCGGGGGAATCCAGCAGGTTTTTCAGGCAGGCCCAGGATGTAAGGCTTCTGCACATGATTTATTCCAGCATGGGATATGGATTTATGATGCTGGGAGCAGGGCTCATACTGATGACAGCATATGTGCTGTTTTTATGAGAAGCCTTGTGGGTGGAGAAAACGTGAGCGGTCAGGCATGTGTAAAAATACGTTCTGCAGGATAATAAAAAAGGTTGTCCCTTATATGATTAATTACCTCAGGGATGGTGATACTCTCCATTAGAAAACACCATTTATGAATCAGCGAGGTAATGATATGTATAGAGAGAACAAGAATATGAACCAGGACGCACACCAGACCATTTTGAGAGGGGATTTATATTATGCGGATCTGTCGCCGGTAGTGGGGTCTGAGCAGGGAGGAGTCCGGCCGGTTCTGGTCATCCAGAATGATGTAGGGAACAAATACAGCCCAACCGTAATCGTAGCGGCCATCACCAGCCGATCCACCAAGGCAGCCATCCCCACCCATGTGTGTATCCGCAGGATGCGCAGCGGATTAAAGCAGGATTCCACCGTACTGGCAGAGCAGATTCGCACCATAGACCGGAACCGTTTAAAGGAATACATAGGACATCTGGATTCCGGACAGATGGCGGGAATCGAACAGGCCATGGTTACCAGCCTGGGACTGGGGCATCTGACGGGTAATATGGGACAGGTCTTTTTTCCGTCTTATTCATAAGACGGCCAGAGTGCCGACCAAGTCGCCACTCTGTGAAAATCATGGCGGTGCCATGATTTTCAATTCCGTAAGGATGAAATGCCGATTTCCTCGCACAAGGGCTTTCAGCATGCACAAAACATTGTATGAGGCAGGGGACGGCCCTGTTATATTGGGACGGTCAGTTGAGACCGGGAAGCGGGACTGCAAAATTGAGACTGTAAAATGAGGACGGGAGGCAAAATGGATATTGACATATGTCATAAACAGCCTTATAATTATTGACATAAGTCAAAAACAAAGTAAGACAGCGGATAAGGAGAAGGCATATGGCGCGACCGTACAAGGCCAGAAGAATCTGCTCCGTGCCCACCATAGACACCTTTGGTCCTTTGAACCAGGAGATGGACAGCGCGGTGGAGCTCACGCTGGAGGAATATGAGACCATACGGCTCATTGACTGGCTGGACTGCACCCAGGAAGAGTGCGCGGACCAGATGGGGGTGGCCAGAACCACGGTCCAGGCGGTGTATAATTCAGCCAGGAAAAAGCTGGCGGACTGTCTGGTCAATGGGAAAAGGCTGGAAATCCGGGGAGGCAACTACCAGCTGTGCCCGGACGGAGGAAACTGCTGCGGGAAGAACTGCGGGAAACTCGGATGCCGCAGACGCCGCTGTAATAACAAACCAGGAGGAGATTGTAATGAAGATTGCTGTAACATATGAAAACGGACAGGTATTCCAGCATTTTGGCCATACAGAGGAGTTCAAGGTATATGACACAGAGGATAAGAAAATCCTGTCCTCTCAGGTAGTGGGAACCGGCGGAAGCGGCCATGAGGCCCTGGCTGTGTTTTTGAAAAACCTGGGAGTAGAGGTGCTGATTTGCGGAGGAATCGGAGGCGGCGCCAGGACAGCGCTGGACCAGGCCGGAATTGAACTGTATCCAGGCGCATCCGGGGATGCAGACCAGGCAGTGGAGGCGCTGTTAAGCGGCAGCCTGGTTTATGATCCAAATACCGTGTGCAGCCATCACCATGAGGGCGGGGAGCATAACTGCCATGGACACGGACACAGCTGCGGAGAACATAATTAATAAAAAGAAAAAAAGCGAATAAAGCAAAGAGATGCCGGTATGTGGATATGGATTCACGTACCGGCATTTTTCATGTCCTTTTTTTACATCAAGCCGGATTACAGCAGGAAGATACATGAGAATACGCCGGATATACCGGGGCTAAATGACATTACAGGTAAGAACCGTTACATAGAAAAATCCAATTGGACAAACAATTTTTTTATTAGTAAACTAAATTGAATGCATATCGCAAACAATAATTCGATAATGCAAAAGAGGATCAGAATGAATCAGATAATTTATAAGGAAAGAAAGAATACAAACTCCATGAAGTGGGATAACTGCGGGGAGAAATTCGGCAATGAGAATCTGCTTCCTTTGTGGGTGGCTGATATGGATTTTGAGGTTCCGGAATGTGTGAAGGACGCTATAAAGGAATACGCTGATTTCGGCGTGTTCGGATATTATAATACGCCTCATGCATACGCAGATGCATTTATCCGGTGGGAGGAAACATATCACAATTATCAGGTGAAAAGAGAGTGGATGCGTTTTGCTCCCGGAGTTGTTCCTGCCGTCAACTGGCTGATGCATATACTGACCAGGGAACAGGAGGGAGTTATTATTATGCCTCCTGTGTATTATCCATTCCGCGACGCAATCCTTAATAATAACAGACAGCCTGTGGAAAGTCCCCTTGTACGTACGGAAAATGGGTATGTGATGGACTATAAGGATTTTGAAGAGAAAATCATGGAACATGACGTAAAGCTGTTTATACTGTGCTCCCCTCATAATCCTGTGGGAAGGGTATGGAGGTCCGGGGAGATACAAAGGGCGCTGGATATATGTAAGAAGCATCATGTCTATGTTATCTCCGATGAAATTCATCAGGATATCATCATGAAAGGCCATGAGCATGTTGTAGCTGCCACCACAGGGACATACGATGATATGCTGGTCACACTTACGGCAGGGACCAAGACATTTAACCTGGCAGCCTGCCAGAATTCCATCCTGGTCATTCCGGATCAGGGACTGCGGGACAGGTATGACCAGTATTTAAAACGGCTGCGGATTAATGGCGGGAATGCATTTGGTTATATTGCGGTACAAAGCGCCTATGAAAAGGGAAGGGACTGGCTTGAGCAGGTACTGGATATCATAGAGGCCAATTACCGCTATATGAGAAACGCGCTTTTGGAGGCGCTTGCGGATGTGTGGATTTCCGAGCTGGAAGGAACGTATCTGATGTGGATTGATTTGGGCAGATACATAAAGCCGGAGGACATGAAACACGTTATCCAGGACAAATGCGGTTTGGCAGTGGATTATGGAAGCTGGTTTGGTGAAGGCGGATATGACGGATTTATCCGCGTCAATCTTGCAACCAGCAAGGAAAATATTGAACTGGCGGCGCAAAATATAATCAGGGCCCTGAAACACGTTTGATAAAGGATAGAGTGACACTTGCGGATATGGAAAATATTAAAATAAATCAATTGTCTTTTTCGTATGAAGACAACGGGAAATTAATTTTAAAGGATATAAATATAGAGGTGCAGGCGGGAGAATTTGTCTGTATTCTGGGACAATCCGGGTGCGGAAAAAGCACACTTTTGCGCCTGCTGGCCGGCCTTTTAAAACCCACGTCCGGAGAATTGTTAATCGGAGGTAAAAAGGTGGAAGGAGCCAGTCTGGAGCGCGGCGTTGTATTCCAGGATTACGGTTTGTTCCCGTGGATGACAGCGGGTGAAAATATCCTGCTTGCATTAAAACAGCGTTTTCCAGGAAGGACAAAGCAGGAGCTAAAGCAGACTGCCATAAACATGCTGCTGGAAGTGGGGCTGGAGGAATCCGTCTATAAGATGCTGCCAAAGGAATTGTCCGGCGGCATGAAGCAGAGGTGTGCCATTGCCCAGGCATTCAGCATGGACCCGCCCATCCTGCTGATGGACGAGCCGTTTGGAGCGCTGGACGCGGTGACCCGGGCCAGACTTCAGGACCTGGTGCTCAAGCTGTGGGCACAGGACAACCCAAAGAAAACCGTGTTTTTTGTGACCCATGATGTAGATGAGGCAATGCTCCTTGCCAACCGCATTATCGTGCTGGGACAATCGCCAAGCAGCATTATATACGAGTGCGCGATTCCGGAAGACGGACGCCCCACCAGGGAGACACAGTTTGAGAACATGGAAATGCTCAGGATGCGCACCAAATTGATTTGCCAGATTAACAGGGATGTGGCAGACCACATTGAATAGAAGATGGATAGGGAGCTGATCTGCTGTCAGGTCCTATAACCATAAATATACGGTAACAGAAAGGGAAAAAGTCATGAAAAAGAGAATTTTTACAGTGCTTCTGGCAGCGGCTATGACAGTCAGTCTGGCGGCCTGCGCCGGCACGGCAGAGAACAATGCCGGCAAAAAAACAGAGGAGACATCAGCAGGCCAAAGCGTGTCAAAGGAGACCGCGGAAAGTGAGGCCGCATCAAAAGAAACACCTGGGGAGAATACACAGGAACAGGCAGCATCGGATGAAAAGGCTTCCGGTGGAAACGCGCCGGAGCAGAGCGTGGTAAAATGGAACTGCGGAACAAGCGGTAATGTGCTTCTGACAATTGCAGAGGAAAAGGGATATCTGAAAGACGAGGGAATCACAATTGAGTACGTTGAGGCCAATGCCAATGCCGACGCAATGACGCTGCTGGCTACGGGCAAGGTGGATGTTGTATCGAATGCAGGAACAAGCAACCCTCTGCAGCAGATTGCGTCCGGAGTGGACCTGACAATCTTTGGAGGCCACATGGTAGAAGGCTGTATGCCGGTTGTGGCGAAAGCCGGTGCTGAGTGGAACGGAATCGAATCCTTTATCGGCAAAAAGGTGGCGGTGAATCCAAGCTACTTTGCGTTTACGGGCGCAGTGATGGACCTTGGCTATGATAATCCCCTTGAGGCCGTGGACTGGGAAATTTATTCCGATTACAATGACGCCCTGGCAGCCGTAATCCGCGGGGATGTAGAATATGCGCTTATGGGTACAGGACAGAACCTGGCCGTTCAGGAGATGGTGAAAAATGGGGAAATCGACATCGTAAGCTATCAGAGTGAAATCATGGAGAATTATTCCTGCTGCAGGATGGAAGGCCAGACCCAATGGGTAAATGATAATCCCAATACAGTAAAAGCCGTTATCCGCGCATTGTTACGGGCACAGTCTTATTATGAGAGCAATAAAGAGGAGGCCGTAAAATTACATGCCGCAAAAATCAAGGCCACGGAAGAATATGTGGCTGCTTATATGTTGGATGACGAGCACTATTTTGTAAGTGTTGACCCCCTTAAAAATTCTGTAAAGCGGGCGTGGGATATACTTGACAAAACAGGATTCTTAGATGAAAAGGCAAAAGAGATCAATATTGATGACCATATCAATACGAAGTTATATGAGGAAGCCCTTGGAGAAGCGGCAGAGGCATACGGCGGGGAAGCGCCTGAGTTCTACCAGAATATGAAAACCTTCTTTGAAGAGAACGACAAATAAGAGGAGCGGTTAAGGAGACAGGGACATGAATAAGGCAGGGGCATTTATTAAAAAATATTGGATTACATTCTGCATATTCTCAGGGCTGGTGCTGCTGTATGTTTATGTGACGGAAAATAAACTGGTGAATCCATATCTGTTTCCATCAGCAGACGCGATTAAACAGGCATTTATCTCAAGCCGCGGCATGATGGCAGGCAATATGCTGGCATCCTTTAAGCTGCTGATACCGTCAGTGACAATTTCGCTGCTTATTGCCCTGTTCCTCGGAACAATCATGGGGATGAATACAAGGGTAAGGGAAGTCCTGTATCCGGTCATTTACGCTTTTAGCGTAATACCATCTATTCTCTTGTCCCCCTTTGTACTTCTCATGGCTCCAAGCCTGTTTTCTGCGTCCGTTTTTCTGATTGTCTATAACATTATGTGGGCAACCCTTTTTGCCACCATTACAGGTATCATGACAATCGACAAACGATATCTGGACAAGGCCGCCACCCTGGAATTACGGGGGTTTAAGAGACTGATAAAGGTCATCCTTCCGGCGGCAAGCCCATCCATTCTGGCGGGATTTGTCAATTCCCTGCGCAGTTCCTTTGTTATGCTGGTTTTTGCTGAGATGTACGGGGCAGGTCAGGGCATGGGATATTTCGTGAAGAAGTATGCGGAGTTAGGCATTTTCGCCAATACGTGGGTTGGTTTTGTTTTTATGGTAATCGTACTGGTAATCGTAATGCAGATATTTGAGCTGCTGAAAAAGCATTTGCTGAAGTGGACGATAGAGTAGAGGAATTCGGCAGAAGATCAGCGGTAGTTAGGCAGAAGATTAGAAAAAATCAGGCCCGCATGAACACGGTATATAAAGCAGTGTTCATGCGGGCCTGGACAGGGCCTTTAGCGGCCCTTGAACAGCTTTGTACTGTCCGGATCCCATAGAATGGGGGACGGGACGCACTGGGGCTCTAAGATAATGCTGCTTTTGCCCGGTGCGGCATGGATAGCACAGTATACCCCAAAACAGGGAACACCCTTAAGGGTGACGTGAAACACGACAGCATGAGACAGAGGTTTATTGGGTCAACAGAAAGGCAGAGGGATAAAAAGCAGCAGGGCGAGGGCGGCTCTGCTGCAATGTGGATGGTATCAAAGTCTAAATTGGCTAAAGTCAATGGAAAAGTCCTCATATATGTTGACTTTAACAGAATCGGTAAATCGGTAAATGGTGGGTGGTGTTTCGTTAGCCAAGTCATACACCATAACAACCTCCCTGGCTGGGTCTATAATCCAATATTCCCGTACCCCCGCCCCTTGATAAAGAGCCAGCTTTTTGTAATAGTCCATTTGTCGGCTGGAAGAGGAAACAATCTCAATCGTCCAATCCGGTGCACCGTGGCAGCCTTTATTATCCAATTTGTCTTTGTCGCAAATTACGGATATATCCGGCTCCAGGTAGTTTGCATTATTCTTTTCATCCTCTGCCTGAAGGAACACGGCAAATGGTGCATGGAATACTTCACAGGGGCCGTTTTTACTGTTGATATAATTGAAAATGGTTCCGTGTAGAAAGGTAGATATTCTTTGGTGGGTAGTGTTCGGTGGTGCCATGTAATAAATCTGACCGTCAATCAGTTCTGCCCGTTCTCCATTCGGCAAGTTGTAAATATCGTCAATGGTATAGACTCTTTCTTTTGGTAATGGCATAGGGTTACGCTCCTTCCTGTGAGGTATTGTCAGATTCGATAGTTTGTGTAATGGCTCTATTAATAAAACCATTTAAGCTTTCACCATGTATTTCAGCGTGTTTTGATATGTCAGTTTTTTTCCCTTTTGGTACAGTGAGGTTAATTCTATCATAATTGTTACTTATATATTTATTTACTGCTTTTTGTTGGGCTTTGCTTATTTTGCTTTCCTCTGCCATGTGTTTATATTCCTCCTTCCAGTGGGCGACAAAAGACAAAGACACTTATTTCATTATATCCATATTGTATCATTGTTATCTACTTGCGTAAATATATAAATTTCACAAATATATTTGCGCAAATATATAAAACATGCCAATAAGCTATTTGTGCTAATAGATATATACTATATACATAGCAAGGAACAGAAAACAAAAGCAGCCGGGGCAGACAATCCCCCACAAACTTACCAGTCGTACCTGTGAGCCACAAGCAATAGACACGCAAGACTGGTAGGGGCTGTAAAGGAGAGCACACTATGTCAGAGAGAACATTACTTAAGAAGGTCAATGACCTTAAGGTCCTGGAGGCCCAAAAGAAAGCCATTGAAAAGCAGATGGAACTCCTGCAGGAGGACATCAAGAAGGAGTTGCAGGCCAGGGGACAGGAGGAAACAGAGGTGGGTGACTGGATGGTTAGATTCAAGGCTGTTATCAGCAATAAGTTTAATGCAAGGGCATTTGCCGCCGACCATCCGAAACTCTACCAGAAATACATGGGCCAGTCCCAGACCATGAGATTCACAGTGAAGTAAGCGTATAGGGCTGAGAAAACAAAGTATCCGGCAGAGGGGAGTAACGGCAATTACATAGAGCCTCTGCCGGGGCCACATACCAGGAAAGGAGATTATGATTAAATGGAGCCGATAGCAAAAGCGTTTTAAGGGCCGGGGAACTGGCCTTTTTTTGATGCGGATATTTGATTGTGGGTAAATTGTGGGTACGGCTTGCATTCCCGCCCAAAATATGCTACACTATCCCCTGCAATAAGGCCGCAGATTCCCTGTCATTATCAGCATTTCCGGGACAATCTGCAACAAACGACTGGTGTGTTCGAGACCTTCCACACCTAAAACAAAACTAAAGGAGACAACAGAATATGAGACAAAACAACAGGAAACTGTACGGACTGGCCCAGGGGGCCATGATTGCAGCCATCTATGTGGCGCTTACCATGGTATTCGCGCCCATCAGCTTCGGCCCGGTCCAGTTCAGAATCGCGGAGGCGCTTTGCATACTGCCGTTCTTTACGCCGGCAGCCGTGCCCGGACTATTTGTGGGCTGCCTGCTTTCCAACCTGCTCTGCGGGGCCATGCCCCTGGACGTGGTATTCGGAAGCCTGGCCACGCTTATTGGCGCAGCCGGTTCATGGTATCTGAGAAAGCACAAGTGGTGCGTGTGCATTCCTCCAATTATGGCCAACACCATTATCATTCCATGGGTGTTACGATATGCCTATGGTTCTGAGGATATGATTCTTATGGCCATGGTGACAGTTGGAATCGGAGAGATTCTCGCAATCGGCGTGCTGGGCAATACGCTGCTGATTACACTTGAGCGGTATAAAAACCTGGTTTTCAGGCAGCAGGCGGCATAGTCGCTGTCAGGAGACAAGAAATATGAAACAATTGGGAGAGGACCGGGATTCGGCGCCTCTCCTTAATTTAATACGCAAAAACGTTTTGGAAAGCGGGTGAGCAGGCTCAAGCCGCGGCCAAAGCACATATCCTATATCAGGTCTGTTAAGGAGGAATGCCGGAGATCCGGTATTTCTCCATTTTTTATATAGCTTTTCGATTTTTTTTTGATATAATAAGGAAGAGATATTTTTGTGCAGGAAAATGTATGACAGGCACAGGGAAGGATTATTGATTATGTATCAGATAGATTTTAATAAACCAGAACATGTACACTTTATCGGAATCGGAGGCATCAGCATGAGCGGCCTGGCAGAAATCCTTTTGGATGAGGGATTTTCCATATCCGGCTCCGATTCCCATGAGACGGCCCTGACGGAGCATCTTGAGAAGAAGGGAGCACGGGTATATTACGGGCAGAGGGCGGCCAATATTGAGAGGGAGCCGGGAATCAGCGTGGTGGTGTATACGGCAGCTATCCATGAAGATAATCCGGAGTTCAGGGCAGCCAGGGATCAGGGGCTGCCCATGCTTTCCAGGGCAGAGCTTTTGGGGGAGCTGATGCGCAATTACAAAGAAGCCATAGCCATTTCAGGAACCCATGGTAAGACTACCACCACATCCATGCTCACGGATATCCTCCTGGCAGGGGACTTGGATCCCACTATCTCTGTGGGAGGTATTCTAAAGGACATAGGAGGCAACATCCGTGTGGGCGGTCCTGATTTGTTTGTGACAGAGGCATGTGAATATACCAACAGTTTCCTGTCCTTTTATCCCACCATGGAGGTTATACTGAATGTTGAGGAGGACCATCTGGACTTCTTTAAGGATATTGAGGACATACGCCATTCCTTCCGTCTGTTTGCCGACAAGCTTCCCGCCAAAGGACTTCTGGTGGTAAACAGCGGAATTGAGAAGGTGGAGGAAATCACCAAGGGCCTCAATTGCAGAGTGGTTACCTTCGGAAAGGACCTTTCCAGCACCTACACGGCCCGGAACATAGCATATGACGGGTTTGCCAGGCCCTCCTATGACCTGGTAATCCAGGGAGAGGCAGTGAGCCGCATCACTCTGGGCGTCACAGGAGAGCACAATGTATATAATTCTCTGGCAGCCATTGCCATCGCACTGGAGCTGGGAGTGGGATTTGACGCCATTATGTCGGGGCTGGGAAAATTCACTGGCACGGACAGACGGTTTGAGAAAAAGGGAGAGGTGGCAGGTGTTACGGTTATTGACGACTATGCCCATCACCCACAGGAGATAAAGGCAACCCTGGCGGCGGCCCGGAATTATCCTCACAGGAAGCTGTGGTGCGTGTTCCAGCCCCATACTTATACCAGGACCAGGGCATTCCTGGACCAGTTTGCGGAGGCTCTGTCCGCCGCGGATGAAGTGATTCTGGCTGATATCTATGCAGCCCGGGAGACAGATACCCTGGGGGTCAGTTCCCGGGACGTGGCGGACCGGATTGAGAAGCTGGGCACGAAGGCCCACTATATTCCGTCCTTTGATGAGATTGAGACATTTATTTTGGAAAATTGTATGAACGGCGATTTGTTGATAACTATGGGGGCCGGAGACATTGTAAAAGTAGGGGAAAAGCTGTTAGGACAATAGTTATCCACATTATCCACATAGTTTTCAACATTTTATGTAAAGAAACTATGTGGATTTTTTGATTAACATAAAAAAATGTCGCACGATTTAAAAAATCTTGGATTTATACGGTAAAAATGGAGTTTTATGAAGAACAGGGACAGTTATGTCCACCATTTTTCCACATTATCCACATTATCCACAACAAAGAGTGTGCAAAACCGCGCCTATTTTCTTTTGGTAGTGGATATGTTATGATAGAATGAAGCAAGGAGTGGTGTAGGGATGGGTGGAAATATGAAGGATAGATGGAGTGTTCCGGTCACGGCTGTGGCCAATGAATTCATTGATACATATATGGCTGCTGCCAACGGTGAATATGTGAAGGTGTACCTCTATGTGCTCCGCCATCAGGGGGAGGATATCACCATAGAGTTGATTGCGGATGCCCTAAACCATACGGAATCAGATGTGCGCAGAGCCCTCTCCTATTGGAAGAAGGCGGGTGTGCTGGCTGACTCTGAACAGGAACAGCGGGTTCAGGGTGAACCGGTCCGTCCGGAGTCCGGGGGCCGTACCTTTACGCGTGAGCAGGACAGGGAACAGGCAGCGGTCCCAGATTTGGAGGTTGATGCGTTTCAGAGGAAAAACGGGACAGCCGGGCGGGCAGATGTCCGCGGGCTGACAGGCATCCGGGAGCAGGCAGGAGTCCGGGAGCGCACGGAAACCGCGGGTCAGGAGGACGGCTGTATTCCGGTGTATTCCACGGAGCAGGTAAACCGTCTGGCTCAGGACGAGGAGTTTTCCCAGCTTCTCTATATTGCCCAGAAGTACATGAACAAGGTATTTACCCCCAGGGACTGCCAGGTATTTGCCTATCTGTATGAGGGATTATCCATGAGCAGTGAGCTTTTAGAGTATCTGGTGGAATACTGCGTGCAGAACGGCCACATATCGGTGCGTTACATGGAGACCGTGGCCATGAGCTGGCATGAGAAGGGAATCAGGACAGCGCTGGAGGCCAAGGATTACAGCGCTTCCTATAGCCGTGATTCCTTTGCGGTTATGAAGGCATTTGGCATCAACAGCAGGAAACCGGCCGCACCGGAGCAGAAGCTGATGGACAAGTGGTTCAGGGACTATGGATTTTCCAGGGAAGTGGTATTGGAAGCGTGTAACAGGACCATTACGGCCATCCATAACCCCAGCTTCCAGTATGCGGACAAGATTTTGTCAGACTGGCAGAAAGCCGGCATCCGGGGCCTGACTGATATAAAGGACCTGGACGCAAAGCGCACGGCTGCCAGGGAGGAGAGCGGTGAAGCCAGGGAGAAGAGGCTGCAGAAGTATGACTCCGGCGTCTCATCCGCCAGGCAGGGATCAGGGACCAGAAAGAATTCATCCAATCAGTTCCATAATTTTAAACAGAGGGATACGGATTATGATGCACTGGTTTTAAAGCAGGTAAAGGAGTGGGTGGGGCAGCAGCCCTAATACACATAAGGAGAGTGAACCATGGCACTGAGCAATTCCCAGTACGACGCAATCATGAGGGAGTATGGAAGGCAGCAGATCGAGAACCACCACAAACTGGAGGAAAGGCGTAAAGAGATTTATGCCAGGCTGCCGGTGGTAAAACAGTTGGAAGCGGAAATCGCAGAGCGTTCCGTGGCGTGCGCCAAAAAGCTGCTGGAAGGGGATAAAGGTGTCCTGGACAGGCTGAAGGAGGACCTCAGGGATCTGCGGGAGCAGAAGGCCCTTATCATCAGGGCGGCAGGCTATCCTGACGATTACCTGGAGCTACATTACCGCTGTCCGGACTGCAGGGATACGGGGCTTGTAGACGGCCGTAAGTGCCATTGTTTTCTTCAGGCCCAGATGAAGCTGCTTCATGCCCAGTCCAATCTGGAGGATGTGCTGGAACGGGAGAATTTTAAGGCTCTGAGTTATGAGTACTACGATGATACGGAGATACTTCCCCAACTGGGTATTACCAATGCGGCCTACATGCGCCGGGTAGTGGCGGGGTGTAAGGAGTTTGTCCGGGTTTTTGATAAGAAACACGATAACCTCCTGTTTACAGGAAGCACGGGCGTTGGAAAGACGTTCCTCACCAACTGTATTGCCAGGGAACTGATGGATGATTTCCATTCAGTCATTTATCTGACAGCCAGCGATCTCTTTGATGTATTTTCCAGGAATAAGTTTGATTATGATAATGCGGAGGACATGAAGGACATGTACCGGTTCATTCTGGACTGTGACCTTCTCATCATTGATGACCTGGGAACGGAGTTAAACAACAGCTTTACTTCCTCCCGGCTGTTCTACTGTATCAATGAGCGGATGAACATGAGCCGTTCCACCATCATATCCACGAACCTGACTCTGGCCCGGCTCAGGGATTCCTATACGGACCGTGTTACCTCCAGGATCATGAGCGGATACAGGATTATCCCATTATATGGAGGAGATATCAGACTGTTAAAAAAGTAACGTATAATTAAGGCATTTCCGGGGCACAAGGGCCTTGACGAATCATGGAGAATGATGGTATAAAAGTATATGCCGGTCCGGGTAGAGAGGCCTCCGGCAAAAAACAGGAGGATGTTAACCATGTTATATGAGGAGAAAATCATTGAAACCATTCCCGTGGGTCCGTTGGGACTGATTCCGTTAAAGAGCTGTACGGAACTGGGCAATAAGGTGGATGCCTATCTGGTGGACTGGAGACGGGAGAGGGAAAGTGAACACAAGTCTACCATAGCATTTTCCGGATATCAGAGGGATTCCTATATCATCAATGCCGTAACACCCAGGTTTGGCACGGGAGAGGGCAAGGGACTTGTGACAGAGTCCATAAGGGGCGACGACTTGTATATCATGGTAGATGTATGCAATTACAGCCTGACCTATTCCCTGTTCGGTATGACTAATCATATGTCACCGGACGACCATTTCCAGGATTTGAAGCGTGTGATTGCGGCAGCGGCAGGCAAGGCCCACAGGATTAATGTAATCATGCCTTTCTTATATGAGAGCCGCCAGCACAGGCGTTCCGGGAGAGAATCCCTGGACTGCGCCCTGGCGCTCAAGGAACTGGTGAACATGGGAGTGGAGAATATCATAACCTTTGATGCCCACGATCCCAGGGTTCAGAATGCCATTCCCTTACGGGGATTTGAGACAGTTCAGCCCATCTACCAGTTCTTAAAATATCTTTTAAAGAATGAGACAGACCTGCAGATTGACAGCAGCCATATGATGGTCATCAGCCCGGATGAGGGCGGCACGGGAAGAGCCGTGTATTTTGCCAATATGCTGGGGCTGGACATGGGTATGTTCTATAAACGCCGCGATTACACGAAAATCGTGGGCGGCCGCAATCCCATCGTGGCCCATGAGTTCCTGGGAGCCAGCGTGGAGGGTAAGGACGTGCTCATCATCGACGACATGATTTCCTCTGGTGAGAGTGTCATGGATGTGGCCAAGGAGCTGAAGCGCAGGAAGGCCAGGAAGGTTTTTGTGTGCGCTACCTTTGGTCTGTTTACAGGGGGACTTACAAAGTTTGACGAGTATTATGATAAGGGAATCATTGACCGGATACTGACCACGAACCTGGTATATCAGACTCCGGATCTTCTTGAGAGACCCTACTACATTAATGTGGATATGAGCAAGTATATCGCCCTCATTATCGACAACCTTAATCATGACGCATCCCTGAGCGATTTGCTGACGCCTACTAAGCGGATCAACCGGCTGCTGGCTCAGTACCGCAGTTAACAGGAACGCAATGTAAAGGACAGAAGGCCGTTTTCCTATATCTGCCTGCCGGGGTATGCTGCGGCGCTTGAGGCAGGTCATGGAGGCGGCCTTTTTGGATATCTGGCATTTGTTATGGGACAGGGGGGAATATTATATGGAAGAAAAGCAGTTCCGCGACAAGGTTTATTGGCTTACATTCCTGTTCAGCCTGCTGGTGGTGTGGGTGCACTCCTTTAATGGGGAACTGTTTATAGGGACCCCGGAGGCAGCCTTTAAGGTGGCAGGGATAGAGCGTATACTGGGGGACAGACTGGGGCAGATAGCGGTGCCGGGATTTTTCATGGTGTCCTCCTATCTGTTTTTTCGCGGTTTTTGCTGGGAGAAGCTTATTCCAAAGTGGCGTTCCAGGTTAAGAAGCCTGGTTCTTCCCTATCTCTTGTGGAATTTCCTTTACTATATGGGGTATGTGGCGGCCACACGCCTGCCCGGCCTGTCCGGGGTGGTGGGAAAGACGCCCATACCCTTTAACGGGCCCCGGCTCTTTGACGCACTTGTGTTCTATTCCTATAATCCGGTGTTCTGGTATCTGTTCCAGCTGATTATACTGGTGGCCCTGGCGCCCCTGGTTTACACGGTGATGCGGGGAAATGTCACAGGCGCCGCTGCCCTGGGAATCATGGCTTTTGGGCTTTGGAAGAACTGGGCCATGCCTCTTCTTAATCTGGACGCTCTGTTTTATTTCTGTGCCGCTGCCTGGGTGATCCTTCACAGGGATACCTGGGGAAGGGGAATAGAGGAAAGATCCGGTGCCGGGAAGAATATGGCGGCAGGCGCCATTCTTTTGCTGGCCATGGGCCTTCTTTTGTACCTGGGCCGCATCGGAGGCCTGCTGTGGGAGCGCCCGCTTTGCATCGTCTGCTGGAGGCTGTGGGGAGTCTGCGGTGCTGTCCTGGCTGTGAAGGCAGCGGACCTTCCGGCTGCCAGGGAGTGGATGAAGCATAACTTTTTCCTGTATGCCATTCATTTTGCCTGGGTAAGGCTTATCAACAAGGCAGCCGCGGCTGCCTTCCAAGGGAGCGCGGTCATTGCCCTGGCTGTATTCATCCTGATGCCCGTCCTCATGACGGCTGTCAGCGCCATGATTGGCGGAATCATGAGACGGTTCGTACCCAATGTTTATTATATGCTGTCAGGAGGGCGGTAAGCCGGCGTCCGGCAGGCACTTCGCGCCCGGGAAGTCCCGGCGGAAATCCTTGCAATCAGCGTAATTCTATGATATTCTGATACTACTTCCACGGCATTTCTTGCCGTGATGGCTTTGGCACTGCGTTTTGTGCGCAGGCGTTAGGGGTGCGTGCACAGGCACCTGTAAGGGGGCGGTTCGCCCGGAATTCACATTGTATGACAGACGGGAAAACGTTTTGGGTGTAATATGGCAGCGGTATGAAAGCAGTATGGAAGTACTATGGAGCCATCCGTCCGTGGCATAAGAGAGCACCATGGCGGTCATATGAAAACGGCGTGAAAAAGGGGAGTGGCGGGAAAATAGAGGTTGACATTTTTGGGGACCTATACTATTATTGTAACTATTAGAGAACATTTGTTCGCATGGAAGTCATTGGAGGATAATATGGCCAGAGAAGAGAAGAGTAATGTAATTAACCGCGATATGAATAAAGACGAGAAGTTAAAGGCATTAGACGCTGCCCTGACCCAGATTGAGAAGGCATACGGAAAAGGATCCGTCATGAAGCTGGGGGATTCCAGGGCCAACATGAATATTGAGACAGTCCCCACCGGTTCCATCAGCCTGGACATTGCACTGGGATTGGGCGGAGTTCCCAAGGGCAGGATCGTAGAGGTATATGGACCCGAGTCTTCCGGCAAGACCACGGTCGCCCTGCACATGGTAGCAGAGGTACAGAAGCGTGGAGGCATTGCAGGCTTCATTGATGCGGAGCATGCCCTGGATCCTGTATATGCCAGGAACATAGGAGTGGATATAGATAATCTGTACATCTCCCAGCCGGATAACGGCGAGCAGGCCCTGGAGATTACCGAGACCATGGTGCGATCCGGCGCTGTGGATATCGTGATTGTGGACTCCGTGGCAGCCCTTGTTCCCAAGGCTGAAATTGACGGCGAGATGGGAGATTCCCATGTGGGCCTTCAGGCCAGGCTTATGTCACAGGCTCTGAGAAAGCTGACAGCTGTCATCAGCAAGTCCAACTGTATTGTCATCTTCATCAACCAGCTGCGTGAGAAGGTTGGTGTCATGTTTGGCAACCCGGAGACCACCACCGGCGGACGTGCTCTGAAGTTCTACGCATCCGTGCGGCTTGATGTCCGCAGGATAGAGACCTTAAAGCAGGGCGGAGAGGTCACGGGAAACCGTGTCAGGATAAAGGTGGTGAAGAACAAGATTGCGCCTCCTTTTAAGGAAGCTGAGTTTGATATCATGTTTGGCAAGGGCATTTCCAAGGAAGGCGATATCCTGGACCTGGCTGTTAAGGAGAACATCATTGAGAAGAGCGGCGCATGGTTCGCTTATAACGGCGCCAAGATTGGCCAGGGACGTGAGAATTCCAAGCAGTACCTGTCTGATAACCCGGCCATCTGCGCCGAGGTGGAGGCCAAGGTAAGGGCAAAGTATGAACTGCCCGGGGCAGAGGAAGCCATGGAGGCAGCCGAAGCCTTCAAGACAGCCGCCAAACAGGCGGAAACTGAAACAGGGGAACCTGCTGCGGATGCCCCTGAACTGGTATGATGGTCACAGCCGTCATCCCTGTAGATAAGAGAAAGAGCAAAGTCTTCCTGGAGGAAGGCTTTGCCTTTGTATTATACAGGGGTGAGGTGGAGCGGTACAGGATAGAGGAAGGCAGAGAGCTGGAAGAAGGGGTATATGAGGAAATCCTCAGAGATATACTGCGGCCAAGGTCAAAGGAGTATGCCCTCCATTTATTAAAGGATTCAGGAAAAACCGAGAAGTGGATGGAGGAAAAACTTGAGAAGGCAGGATACCCCAAAGAGGCAGTGGAATATGCTGTAGATTTTCTGAAGGAATACCATTTCCTGGATGACAATGCCTATGCCCAGAGCTATGTGCGCTCCTATGCAGGGAAAAAGAGCCGCCGCCAGATGGTATATGAGATGCAGCAAAAGGGCGTGGATTCGGCTTACATAGAGGAAGCGCTGGACCAGTCGCCTGTGGACGAGGAGGAATCAGCCAGGCAGGCGCTGGCCAGGCGGCTTAAGGGAAAACAGGAGGTATCCTACCAGGAAAAAGGCCGTCTGGCGGCCTTTTTAGGGAGAAAGGGATACTCCTTTGAAGTGATAAACAGGGTATTGAGAGAGATTAAAACCGCTGAAAACCAGGATTAGGCCCTGTTGTAATTTGTCTATATTGTCTGTCTCTGCGGGAAAATAAGGGGAAGATACTTGACATAATTCTGAAAAAAGTATAAAATTAATATGTTGTAGTTCGTACAATGAAAATTAAATAAGGAGGTGCTCCTGTGTCACAGATAATGGTCCCTATGATGATTATCGTTATGATAGTTGTGGCTATTATTACTTGGTTTGCTGCACGCAATTACGAGAGGAAGCAGTATGACAGCAAGGTAGGAAGTGCAGAAGAAAAATCAAGGGAAATAATAGATGAAGCATTAAAAACCGCAGAGACAAAGAAGCGAGAAGCTCTCCTGGAAGCCAAGGAAGAATCTTTAAAGACGA